>Ga0265338_10005512_pt1 | contig 16493 bp, 9 predicted proteins | sample 42126metaG_FD_193579 | JGI IMG/M metagenome (GOLD analysis project Ga0265338, IMG submission 193579) | Rhizosphere microbial communities from Carex aquatilis grown in University of Washington, Seatle, WA, United States - 4-21-26 metaG | ecosystem: Host-associated > Plants > Roots > Rhizosphere >... | reverse complement strand
TCACTTTTATATAGTAAAATTTTGAAATCAAATTTAGCCTAGTTTTAGCTTCAAAATAATATTAATAAGTCCTCTAGTTTAGCCTCACGCCCAAAGGGATTCGAACACCGATACATCTTGACTTAATCAAGCTAATAAGTTTATTATTGATTTACTGAGCTATTGCTCACATATTTTTGTATAAAAGTTGTAACAGTACTGTATGCCCAGCAGTAAACTGTAGGCTATTATTGCTGTTATGAAAAAAGTTTTCTTACGAGGTCATCCATTTTTTTCAATACGCTTTTTAAAAATTCTCTCAACCTTAGTTTTTTCCCTTTTGTTTATTTTCACTTTTCATGTTAATCAGGCTTTTGCAGGCAGTTGTACCTGGAACGGAGGGGGAGTTGATAATAATTGGTCAACTACTGCAAATTGGGGAGCTGGTTGTACGGGAACTGGAGGTGTACCAAGTGCATCAGACTCAGTAACCTTTGACGGCACATCTACGAAAAACGCAACAATTGATTCCAGTTTTACCGGGAGCGTAGCCTCTCTTACCATAAATGCTGGATACACGGGAATTATTACCCAATCACGATCTTTAATCATTGCATCTGGTGATTATACACAAGCCGGTGGCACCTTTACTGGAGGAGCATTTACAATTACCATCACAGGTAACTTTAATATTTCAAACGGTACATTCACTGGCCCAACAGGACAAAATCTGAGTATTACGGGCAATTTTAATCAAACCGGAGGGACATGGAGTTCAGGAAGTAATGGTAAAATACAATTTAACGGTTCTACCAATTCAACGGTAACTCTTACAACAAATAATTTTAACCAATTTACGATCAATAAAAATGCTGCAGGTGATACTGTAACCTTTGGCAATTCCTTTTCAGTGGTCGGAGCATTTAACATAACACAGGGCACACTTGCTAATCCTTTATCTGTAATAACTACAAATATTGGTGGTAATTTTAGTCAGACAGCAAATACCACCACTGGTGGAAGTAACGAAACTTTAAATTTCAACCCAGCAAGTAACAGAACACTTACTCTCTCTTCAGGATCAATTGCATCTTTGATTCAAATTGCCCCATCAGGAGGTAAAAGTGTCTCACTTGCAACAAATTTCGCTACAACAGGAGCAAGTGCTAACTGTACAGTAACATCCGGAATATTTGCTTTTGCAGGATTTAATTTTACTTGTGGAGGAACATTTGAAGTGCAAAATGGCTCAACCCTCCAACTATTTGGTAATGAAACTGTGACTTCGCCGACACTTGATAGTGGATCAATAGTCAATTTTATAGGAGCAGGCGATGGAGCAACACATTCCTATTCTATCCCAAACTGGAGTTATTCAAATTTAACGATTAATGCAACAGATGGAACAAAGGATACATTTAATCAAACATCAGCACTCAGTATCGGAAGTGCATTTACTTTTACTGCAGGTGCTGTTGCTAATACAGCAGGCTCACCAGTTGCATTAACAGCTGGATCAATTACAGCAAACGGGACATGGAATCCTGGGAATAATACCAATATTACCGATAACGGAGCGTTTACTGTGGCGTCGTCAGCAGCTGTCTTTACCGGTACTGCAGGACAATTAAGTGTCACCGGAAACTTTTCTTTGAGTTTAGGAACCTTTACTTCTGTCAGTGGAATCGCAACAGTAAGTGGCAATTTTAATAATACTGGCGGAACTTTTAACCACAATAATGGAACGATGCAACTTAATGGATCAAATCAAAGTATTACCGGCTCCACAACTTTCTATAACCTTACCAAAACTGTAAGTGCAGCAGATACATTGACTTTCCCGGCAAGTTCGACACAAACGATTGTAAACATGCTCACTTTGCAAGGAGCATCAGGAGCCAATTTATCACTTGTATCTTCATCTTCTGGTACGCAATGGAAAATAGATCCACAAGGCGCAAGAACTATAGCTTATCTTCTCGTTTCTGATAGTGATAATGTAAATGCAACCACAATTAATGCGGAAGGGACAAATACAGTTGATAACGGGAATAATACCGGATGGACATTTAATCCGTCAAATGCACCCTTTACCAACGAAACAGTTTTCGGCCAACCAAACTTCACCAGTAATAGCGTAAATGAAGGGAATGCTACAAGTTCTGCATCTCTTGATAATCCAAATGGTATAGCCGTTGATGCAAATAATGATGTATATATCATAGATCAAAGTAATAACAGAGTTTTGTATTATCCTGTAGGAACAACATCAGCAACAAGAGTCTATGGACAAGCTGATTTTACCAGCAACAAAGCGAACCGTGGAGCTGGGAGCCCTAACTCAAATACGTTAAGTGCTCCAAGAGGGATTACCGTTGATCAGAATGGAGGTATTTATATTGCTGATACAGGCAATAATAGGGTGCTTCATTATCCAACTGGTGTTACTGTTGCGGATGCGGTATATGGCCAGCAAGATTTTACCCATAAAAGTGCAAATCAAGGACTAGGCGCGCCTACTGCCTCTACGTTAAATACACCAAATAAAGTAACACTGGGACAAGATGGTAGTATTTATGTTTCAGACACGAATAACAATCGTGTCCTTCATTATTCTGTAGGTAGTACAACGGCAGATATAGTATACGGACAACCAGATTTCGTCTCTAATACTGTAAATAATGGAGGTATAAACGCAACTTCACTTAATCTCCCAAGCGGCGTTGCTGTTGACCAGGCTAATGATGTGTATATCGTTGATCAATTCAATAATCGTATGCTTTTTTACCCAGCCGGGTCTACAACTGCAACGATAGTTTACGGACAGCCAAACTTCACTTCAAACACCGCAAACAATGGCGGATTGGGTGCCTCTACTTTATTTCAGCCAAGCGATGTGATACTAGATTCTAACGGGAATATGTATTTATCGGATGAATATAACAATAGAGTTTTACACTATTCCGTTGATTCAACTTCTGAAGATGGTTCTGTTGATTCAGTTGCTGACGCAGTATACGGACAACCGGATTTTACACACAGCACCGTCAACAACGGAGGATTAAGCGCATCATCTTTGGATCATCCCACAGGTGTAACAGTTGACAGTCTTGGTAATTATTATATTGTTGATGAATTGAACAACCGGGCTCTGTTCTTCCCTTATGTTGCGCCATCATCACATTCTACAACTTCAGGGTCACAAAACACTGGATCAAATACGGTTGCAGCTATTCAACTGGCGGTACTACAGAATATGCAGCAATATGCTCACGATACGCTCGCATCAGTTAATAGTGGCAATGCTGGATTGTGGATCAATTGGCGCACTGGTTCATCACCACTGACTGCAAATTGGAACGGCGTACCGACAAATGAATGTACTGTCACAAATGGAACCCCTTCCTGTACCAATTCTCCACCGCGTGAAGATCCCTTAACCGACATTCGCTATCTTCACAATTTGTATTCCTATAAAACTCAAAATAATAGTACATTGTTTGATTCCGAAATTGCATCCTGGTCGGCAATAATAAAATATGAATATGCAGGAACAAGAAATCAACGTGGATGGGTCTACAATGAACTAATAGATATAGGCAAATTATCAGGTGATAGTTGGTATGCAACGCAGGCAGACGGACTTGTTAATTATTATGCAACAACTCTTTATCATTCTAATTGCGGCTGTCTCTATTTTGTCAGTACAACACATCCAAATGGGTATTATCGTCCTGAAGATACTCTTTTAGAAGCAACTGCTATGATTCAAGAAGGAGAAAGGGTAAATAATCAAACATGGATTACGGATGGGTATAATGCCTATAATTTTATATATTCACACGCTTTTTTAACCTCGTATAAGGTGTTTCCATTTGAAATGGATAACGTCTTAAATAATGATGGATCAGTCAATAGTAACGAAATATTTTATATATCAAATGGTACGACAGTTGGAAATGCTGTAAAAATGGGAGTCATAGCACAAATTGCGCAAATGGAAATACGGACATATCAAGCAACGGGTGATACTAAATTTCAAACCGATGCGCAAAATATCCTTGATGCTATGCAGTCAAATGTCAATACACTTGGTATGTGGGATTCAACATTTGGTGGCTATTGTCAACAGGCGATTTTTTCCGGCACTTCATATAATTCTCCAGGAAGTCCATCTATATTGTGTACAAAAAAAGAAATTGGGAGACAGATAATAATATTGCAGGCATATCATGAAGCAGACGTAAATGGAGGTTTGAACAATAAATATTCCAGCATGGAAACCACTATGACAAATCTGGCAACAGGAGCCATGTATTATTCTCCTGGAACAGGATATTTATATGAAATGACGCAGAATTTTTCACCTGTTGTCATTCATGGTACTCAGGCGGTCACCGAAGACTGGGTAACTAGTGAATCAGATGGCGCAGCCTTAGAAGCTCTTTTCTCTCTCACTGCTCCCGTCAATTCTTCAAGTTCAAACTCAACAGCAAGTTCGTCAAATTCTAGTAGCAGTGGACCGCCAAACGCAAATTGCCGTTCAGGATGGGTATATTGTATTGATTCGGGACCAAATTTCCTGGGCTTTCTCAGTTATATATCAGGTGTAGGGGAGGCATTTAATGCTTTCACATATATCTCAAATTTAGCTGCTTCATTTGATGTACATGTAGTAATTACGAAATTACATCCATCTGATTTAGTAAATGCTCATATACCATTTCCTTGGAAACAAGGGCTTAACTCAGCAACGGATTTTTATCAATTTCAAGCTCTCTCAGCTTTTAATGGCTATCCATTAACTCAATTTAATAGTCCTGTCACAATTGTTCTTCCTTATGATACGTCAAGACTTCTGAGACAAACAGCATCAATACTCAGAATTGCCTGGTACAACACATCAACAAAAAAATGGACAATTCTTAAATCACCATATGTGATAAATACAACGAATAAAACAATTGCAACTACAGTTAAGAAATATGCAGACTTTGTTGTTATATATCCAAGAACTAGGAACCTTCATAATTAATTATTCAAGATTTAAAATTAAGCAATAATTGGACTTTATTTCTCAACTCGGCAATTACCATTTATATAAATCATAATCTTATTATTTTTATTCATTAAAGGTTATTGAAAGTATATTTAAGAAAATTAAACATTTTACATGTTAAACTTTTTGATTTTATCCTCCGCATAATTTCACGATCTATGATTGCTAATTTTCTATGGTGATTGCCATCACATAACAATACTTGAATACCCGCATTTTCAAATCTTCGTAGTTCAAGCTCAGATTGTAAGACGTATTTCCACTCGTGTTCATTAGGATTTCTGGTAATAATAAAAACTTGAAATCCTTTTACTGATAAGCTTGCTAAAATGGGGAACAATAAATTCATCCTGCTTGATGTAATGAAAGGACTCTCTATAATTACTTCTTTATTGCAATTTTGTAAGTCAGAAATAAATTGTTTATAGAATGTCTTTTCATCGTATAAAGAGGAATTATTCGTTTTTATCCTCCTCTTTATCGATGACGGAAACGTTTCCATTATAATACGTAAAGCCGAGATCTTTTAGTTTTTGATACAATTCAAGGAGACTAGTAATCAGGTGTTCCAACTGTGGACCTTTGGGCTCACCCAGTCAGATTAGCCTCAAAAAACTATATCAAACTGTACTACCCGTGAGGACAGTTCGAACCACAAGATTACTCACTAATTTCATCTTTAAAAAAATCATTTATTTAATACCTGTCCATTCAGGAATAAAAGTACGAATAAATTCTACTAATGTTTGCCCATAACGATTAGTTCGATCAGGTAGCTGCTCAGTTATGCTATCCGTGTGTTGTGCTAAATATTTTCTGTATGCCGAAGCAACATCATAGGAAGTCTGATGATATGCTAAAAACGCTCTCTCTTCTTCTCTTGTGGGATCAAACTGTGTAAGATAGTACTCTTCCCGTAAGACTCTCTCATAGTCGGAAACAGGAATTTTTCGTACTATTATTGCGTCCTGAAGATTATCTGATCCTGTAAGATTTTTTTTCTTACCCCAGGTTAATTGCCAGGTGGGATCAATATGGATAACATCTCCTTTTCCATTGAAATACGAAAGAAATGTATGATCTGCCCGCTCTTGTACAGTACTCCCTGGAGGAGAGCAAAAATAGTCAGGACTTATACTAAGATGCTCCTGATTATAACGATCTCCATCAGCAATGATTGGAACACTAGTTATCCAGTTAACGATTCGACTTAAAGCAATATCTCCAGGATTGCAGACGAACCAGCGTCTCTTCTGACCATTAGGTAACATTTTATCTCCCCATGTATTCCATAAACCGTTCAGCAAAGGTTGTTCATACTGTCTAATGACACGTTTAACACTCAATTCATGTTGCCCTAATCGTTCTTTTGCCAAAGGTTCAGGTGACATAGAGCGAATTGTAGCATATAGAAAATATCTCATGAATTAGTAATTCTCTTCGTATACTTTTCTCAATTTTTCTAGCCAAGCCAAGGCTGGCTCAAACTGAGGATTACTCGGGTCACAAGAAATTCTTAGTATCCTTGTGGTGCCGCTCTGCTTACTTTTATCCTTAAAAATTTGGGATTAATATTAACCATTTTTACAAAAATCACACAAAATACTGTTATACTTTCCATTATTAAGATAAACTATGACAATTGTTATTTATTTTGACCGTATTGGAAAAATGGCATATCCCTTCGGGGATAAAGAATATTTTACTGCCTATAAGGTGTTTGCGCGACTTTGCGTCGATCATAATGTCAAACTATTTTTTGCGAGAGGAGGTAATTGTTACCTAGGACAGATGCGTTTTAAATCTGGATATTTTTTCGCAAATGATAGATTACAAAAATATACTGAGCCTATTGTAGCTGATATAATCTACGTCAAAGGTAGCCAATTGAAACTTGGAAAAAAAGATAATGCTCTCAATAATCCGATACTTAGTGCCCTCTGCCAAAACAAATATGCAACATATAAACAATTTAAAAAATATATGGTCCCTACATACCCAATTACAAAAGATAATTATTTACATGTAGTTACAAAAATACAAACAGATAAAGTTGTTATAAAACCCACGATAGGAGCAGAAGGAGAAGGTGTTCATATACTAGAAAAAAATAAGATTACACCTAAGTATTTCTCCGGCAGCACAGATTTTCTTGCACAGGCATTTATTGATAGTAATGATGGGATCCCAAATTTAGTTTCCGGAATACATGATATACGATTAGTCCTTTTTAATGGAAAAGTAAAATTTTGTCATATCCGTCAGCCTAAAAAAGGAAGTTTGATAGCAAATCTAGCACAAGGAGGAAATTTACAGTATATTCCTCTCAAAAAAGTGCCATCAGAGTTATTCTCAATTGCCAAAAGTGTTGATAGTCATTTTAAAGGCTTTTTACCTAGACTCTATACGATTGATTTTATGTATGATCATGGCAAACCATATATCGTTGAATTCAATGATCAACCAGGCTTACCGTATATGGAAACAAATAAATTTGATAATGCAGCAACTCGTGTACAACAGAATTTATTAGAGATATTAACGGGAGATAAACTTAAAGGACCATCCAAACTAACATAATTTATAATTTTAACCAGAGATAGAAGCATTTTTTTTGTTTGCAGCCTTGTTTTTAAGGCCAAGATTCCCCAGAACACAGATCTGATATAATTGAATTCAGAAAAGGTGTATTTGCCGCAATTTTGTAGCCACAACTTATCTGCTTTATTATGATTATCGCCAAAAATATTTCGTATGGATACTCTCGTTTAACCGTGTATGAGGAATCTAATTTCTCAATTATTAAAGGTGAGTTAGTAGGTCTGGTCGGTCCGAATGGAGCGGGAAAGTCTACTTTATTTAAATTGCTTAAAGGTGAGGATCATACAGCGACAGGATCATTAGAAATTCAAGGTAAAGTGGGGTATGTTCCTCAGGAAGTAAAGCATGATCCTGAGCTTGAAAGTGCTGTGGATATCCAAAGTTATATTGATCCTGAAATGAAGAAGGAAATGTATGAACTGATGATAATGCTTGAATCATTGGAAGTGAATGCAGCGTTAGATACCAAACCAAAAATTTTGAGTGGGGGACAGCGCACAAAATTGGCTCTCTTGCGCGCTATTATTCAAGAGCCTGATGTTTTGCTTCTTGATGAACCTACAAACTTTTTGGATACAGAAGGAAAACGATGGATTATGGAATTTTTGAGTGATTATCCCAACACGCTTATCGTTATTTCGCACGATATTAATCTTCTTGATCAGCATATCGATAAGATTATCGCAATCAATCCACACACTAAAAAGATTGAAGAATACAAAGGAAATTATTCAAAATACGTCAAATTAAAAGGTAACAATGACGCGATGCTTAAAAAGAAATTTGAAAATGACCAAAAAGAAATTACTCGTATGAAAAAAAGTCTTCAGAAAATGGGAAGCAGCATGACTGAAAAAGGAGCTCGTGCACGAGCCAGTGTGCAGACACGTATTGATCGTATCAAAGATAAACTGCCTGAATTACCAAAAGAAGTAAAAGGTATTAAATTTACGCTTCCTGATCCACAACATACTAGTGAAATTCCATTACAAGCAAAAGATATATCGATCAGTTTTGAGGGGAATACGATTTTGTCAGATGTCTCACTCACTATCAAGCGAGGTGAACGTATCGCTTTGTATGGACCAAATGGAGCAGGGAAAAGTACGTTTATTAAGATTCTCATGGGAAGATTGCAGCCGGATACAGGCGAAATTATCCGAGATCCAGAGCTCAAAATTGGTTATTATTCACAAGAATTTGAAACATTTGATTTTACTAAGACGATTATTGAAATGGTTGAAGAACAATGTAATTTGCCAATGTCGCAAACTCTTCCCATTCTCGGGTCTTTTAATTTTCAAAGACAAAGAATTTATCAAGAAATAGGAACACTTTCAGGAGGAGAAAAGACGAGACTTTCAATTGCAATGCTCATGCTGCAGAATTATAATTTACTTATCCTTGATGAACCAACGACGTACCTAGATATGGTTTCGCAACGAACAATTCTAGAGGCGCTCAAATCATATAAAGGAGCCATGCTTTTTGTAAGTCATACTGAGGAATTTGTGGAAGGTCTTTCACCGAGTCGAATTATGATTCTTCCCGAAAACAAAATCAAATATTGGATCCCCAAAGATATTTCTAACTTTAGCGGCTAATGGGTAGGTTTATAGGTTGAAAAAACAAGCTAATTGTGCTGTTTTGAAGTAGAGTTCTTTTTGGCTAATTTTGTTTTATAAATTGATGCTGGTATGTTTTTCTCTTTATAAAACAGGAAACGTAAGATTTTTGCCGCAGTAATATACACGTTACTGCTATTTTTAGATGAGTTGCGTTCTTTTATATTTTTTGCATAAAATTTTTCTTTTTCAGTATAGGGATCGATAATTTCAAATTTAATATTTTTCTTCCAAGTAACACGAATAAATGGATCTCTAATATTTTGAAAGAAAGGGATAAACCTTTTTCCATTATTCGTAAGCACATTATGCATTTTTTGACTCTTTCGGAAAAATACAAGGGTTCCCAAGTCATCGTAAATAAACCATAAATGGCTATGAAAAGGTTTTATCGTTTCAAGGATGCCATTTGGAACTTCAAAATATCCTGCTTTTGAAACTCGCATAATCTCTTTAATGGCTTGTTGAGGATCTATGACATGTTCGAGCAAATGACTTGAAAAGGAAAAATCAAATGCATGATCCTTGAATGGTAAATGCATAACGTTTGCATCAACAAAGGTTCCAATGTTATGAATGGTTTGGGAGTGAGATGCACGTTGTACGTCCTGTAATGACAAATCATCGACATATACATCTGCACGCCAAAATGGTTTATCTCCTGATCCTATATCTATGACCAGTGCATCTTTGGGGATTGTAAGACCGGGTTCTATTTTTCGAGTATAAAAATAGAGAAGTTCAGATAAGAAATTCATAATAATAGACTCAACTATAATAATTCATTTATGCCTTTTGTCAACAGGTAATAAACGTCAAGATCTACTTCTGTTAGTGGCTTATTCTAATCAAAAAAGGTAAAATTTTATCATAACCGATGACACCAGAAGAACAAAATGCAGGTCCCAACAGGGAAAATAATCCTTATCCGAGTAATCTTCCCAATCGTAATTTTGTCACATTATCTTCAGAATTATCCTCGCCAGAAGATCTAGCAAGATTAACGAAGGCAAGACGATTAGCACTGAGTACTTTTCCGGAATGGGTAACAAGTGATGAAACACAAAGAGAACTTGTTGAAGCAACGATAGATATAATGGCAACATGTCTTGTCTCAGCAGGAATAAATTTTGGAGAGGGTGATACGCCAAAAAATAAATTGGGTAAATTCTACAGAGACAATCCTGGGAATTCAGATAGTGTGCCTCTTATGTATCACAATAAAATCGGTACGTTGGAGGCAATGCTTGGTGCAAAATTTATACATGAAAAACAACGCAATTTAGATTTTAAAGAACGGTTAATGCTTGGGTTGGTGAGTTCAGGTGATGATCTTGTTTTTGGCTTCGGAAGAGGAAAAGACGAAGCGAGAAGTGCCGATACCGTTGCTGCAATGATGCGTCAGACTGGGGTTTTTGATGATGATATGATTGAAGGCGTAAGAACATGTATCACCGCATCAGTATTTGAGGATAATGAAGGACAAATTGGTGAAGTAAAGCAAGCACTTTGTGATCTCAGAGGTATCGATCCTGCAGATTTTCCTGAAGAAGAGCAACCTTTTCTTGATTCGCTTAACAAAATTCATGAGGCAGGTTCTGATGGTGACTTAATTTGTTTGGCAGCCCGTGATGCTCCATTGCGTGGTCTAATGCATGAAATGGAAGGTTTGTGGAGAGTGGTAACTCCTGAGGAACGTGCTGTTATCGTGGAGAGATCAATGAATTACTATCGTGAAAGAGGAATTGCTTCAGAAGATTTGACGATTGGCGATATTATTGCTTTTATCGATGTAAATGCGGATTATCGAGAAGCATTAGGAAAACGATTACAAAAAAATGCTGCGTGGGTGCGAACTCATGAATATAAAGATAGTGCGATCGAACGAGATTTACATTCTGGCAAAGAAGAAAGTGCAGATTTTCAAGATGCACTTGGGAATGCAATTATAGGTGGCATGTCCATTGAGGATGCTTTTCGTATTGCTATGAATTATGCAGGCCCTGAATCTCTTCGAGAAACTTCTTTATTATTTATTCCACAAACTGACACGAGTGAAGTGGTAAATGGAGTTACTTTGCCATCATGGAGAGAACTTCTTTAATTGAAGAAAGCATAGGTAAGTTGTATAGTAATAGTACATGCAAGATACGTTTAGTACCCCCATGATGAAGCAGTATAGCGACATCAAAAAGAACTACCAAGATTGTTTGCTTTTTTACCGGATGGGAGATTTTTATGAATTATTTCTTGAAGATGCCCATATCGGGGCAAAAATTTTAAACATTACTTTGACTGGCAAAGCCAATGGCAAAGGCGGACGGATACCTATGGCGGGCGTTCCGTATCATGCGGTTGATAGTTATCTCGCCAAACTCGTCAAAGCAGGCTATAAAGTCGCGATTTGTGAACAACTTTCTCCGCCGAATAAAAAGGGTTTGGTCAAGCGGGATGTCGTGCGCATCGTAACTCCTGGAACAATGCTTGATGAGAAAGCTCTTGAGAAAAAAGAACATAATTATTTGATAAGTTTAACCATTGATAAAAAAAATGTCGCACTGACTATTGCCGATGTCTCAACAGGTTATTTCGCGACAAGTGAAATTATGACCGAGTTTAAGGAACAGGTTATTATGGATGAATTGGCACGTATCCATCCGAAAGAATGTATTCTTCCTGAAAATCTTTATAATGATCCGTCATTTTTGCAAATCGTAAAAAGTGAAAAAGGAATGAATATTTTTCCTTATCCAAATTGGGAGATGTATTCATCCGATGCAAAACTGTTTCTTCAAAAGCATTTTGGCATTGCAACGCTTGCGGTTTTTAATTTAGAAGATAAAAAGACCGCACAAGAGACATCTGCTGCACTCCTTGGTTATTTACAAGAAACTCAAAAAGGTCCAGTGCGGCACATTAAGAAAATTGAAACCTATACGACACATGATTATTTGCTTCTTGATCGCTCAACAACGATCAATCTCGAACTGTTTACAACAATTAGAGAACATGATACGAAAGGAACGCTATTGTCAGTTATGGATCATACGCAGACGGCAATAGGCGGACGTCTTTTAAAAGAATGGATGCGAAAGCCATTGATTGATAAAAAAATAGTTGAGGAGAGGCTTGATTCAGTTGAAGAATTGTTTAAAAAACAGCCTCAGCGGCAGGTTTTGTTTGATCTTATTAAAGAAGTTAGTGATATTGAGAGATTGTTATCTCGGTGTTCTGTCGGATTAGGAAATGCACGAGATTTGGTAAATTTAAAAAGCTCGTTGATTGTGGTTTTGAAGATTAAAGAGGAATTGAAAGAGTTTGAAGGCGGTTTAATGAAAAAATTGTCTAAAGGGATTAAGAGTAATAGTGAACTATCTGTCATTCCGGACTTGATCCGGAATCCAGAAAAAAAACCTATAGATTCCCGCTTTCGCGAGAATGACAATACTATTGATCAGATTATTAATTTGATCGAAACAATTATTGTTCCCGAGCCGCCGATTAGCGTGAGAGACGGGGCAATGATTCAAAAAGGCGTTGATAAAGAATTGGATAAATTGAGAAAAATTGTTGCAGGAAGTCGAGATTGGATTCTTTCTTTGGAGCAAGAAGAAAGAGAGCGGACTGGCATTAATTCTCTTAAAATCCGATTTAATCAAGTTTTTGGGTTTTATATTGAAGTAAGCAAATCGAACTTAAGTTTAGTCCCAAAAAATTACATGCGGAAACAAACTCTCGTCAGTGCAGAACGATTTATAACAGAAGCGTTAAAAAAACAAGAAGAAATTATTTTGACTGCTGAAGAAAAAATCAATGACATTGAATATCGCATTTTTCAGGAAACATTACAAAAAATTTTGGAAAATGTTTCCATATTGCAGGATGCCGCATTAAGTATTGCGACTTTGGATTGTTTGTTAAATTTTGCATATATTGCAGAAAAACAACGCTATGTCCGACCCGAAATAAGTTTGGATTCTGAGATTAATATAATAGACGGCAGACATCCTGTTGTTGAGTTACTCCTTGAAGACAAACAGTTTGTTCCGAATGATGTTGTGTTAAATACGCAGGAACAGCAATTAATGCTTATTACTGGGCCAAATATGGCAGGCAAGTCAGTCTATATCCGGCAAAATGCATTAATTGTTCTTATGGCACAGATGGGGTCGTTTGTTCCAGCAGAAAAAGCGACTATTGGGTTGGTGGACCAAATTTTTGTTCGTTCTGGAGCATCAGATGTTATCACATCGGGGCTTTCAACCTTTATGGTTGAGATGGTTGAGACAGCACATATTCTTCATCATGCGACAAGTAAAAGTCTTATTATTATGGATGAAATTGGTCGGGGAACAAGTACGTATGATGGGATAAGTATTGCGTGGGCTGTTGCCGAATATCTTGTTTCAAACAATGAAAAACCCAAAACACTTTTTGCAACGCATTACCATGAACTGCAAGCGCTTGAAGAAAAGTTTCCAAAGAGAATTAAAAATTACCACATGAGTGTGAGTGATGATCAAGGCGAGCCTGTTTTTCTTCATACTATTATAAAGGGAGGTGCATCGCATAGTTTTGGTGTTGCTGTTGCGAAATTGGCCGGAATTCCTGACCCAGTGATTAAACGAGCGAAAGAAATGTTGGAAGAGTTAGAGAAAGGAAGAGGAAATAGCAGTTTGGTTTCAAAAGATCAAGAAACATTTATTCCACAGCAGATTAATTTGGCAGATCATCTCATTCATAAAGAACTGGAAAATCTTGATATTGCGAGGATGACGCCGTTGGAAGCATTAAATGTGTTGGCTGATTTGAAAGAGAAATTACAATTTGTTGAGAGAGAAGATAAGAAATATCTTGAGTCAGATTAGACACTGATTTAACATGATAATAATGAGCAGAAAAAAGGATATCAGTTAAGAAGTTCAACAAATATAGTAAATAATTGCTATAATTCCCGCAGTATGCTCGATTTAGAAAAAAGTATAAATTTTATTAAAGCTAATATTCCTCCGCCAATTCCTATTGAAGATGTTAATGACGGTTTTCGGGCGGGTACCTACCGCCATTCTGCCTCGGAGCTTTTTTTGCCAGGACCAATACCAGGGAGAGTAAGAGCACGTGTAGAAAATAAAATTGTGGCGGTAACGCATCCCATTAGCGCTGGTGCTTCTGATATCTTTTTAGACATTAATAGCCCTGTCTCTAAATTAGATTTCCGGGTAGTAGATGGAGATGAAATTGGACCACTTGATTTTTGTATTGGATTAACTGAAATAAGAAGAGATGCAAAAAGTGGTATAGAAGGAGAGAGAAAGATAGGTGGATATGTAGTCGCACGGTATACTGTATTTAATGTTTTAGATCAGGAAAGTCAACCGCGTGCAAATCTAGTGTATGTGGCGAGCATGGATCGAGTTAGCGCTGAACCTATAGTTGATCTTGCTGAGCAAGTTGTAAATCTTTCGTCGCAAAGACTAAATAATTCATAACACACTTTAGAGGAAAAAAGTAAGATATAGATTGTTTTTCAGAGCCAAAGTACTAGAGGAATTGGCACTTTCTATTCGTAACCTCTTTATTATATTTAAATCTAACCATTTTCATAGTCTAAACTTATCCATGCTATACTTACTTCATATTTCATAAATGAAGAAAATTCATCAATTGCCTCATCATATTGTTGCAAAGATTGCTGCAGGAGAAGTCATTGAACGGCCTGTTTTTGCGGTTAAAGAATTGGTAGAGAATAGTTTGGATGCAGGCGCAGATTCCATCATTGTCCATATTGAAGAAAGCGGATTAAAACGCATAACGGTTCTTGATAATGGAATTGGAATAGAGCCAGAAGATCTACAAGAAAGTATCAAATCTCATGCTACCAGTAAAATCACAAAAGAAGATGAATTGTCGCATATCAGTACGCTTGGTTTTCGTGGAGAAGCGCTGTCTAGTATTGCAGCGATAAGCAAAATGACAATAAATAGTAGAGTTTCTTCAAATTCTGCTGGGACAAGTCTTACTATCAAAAATGGGAAACCTGAAAAAATTTTGCCTATAGGTATGCCGGTTGGTACAACAATAATTGTTGATCAGTTATTCCATACCTTGCCAGCACGGAAGAAATTTCTCAAATCCGCGCGGACTGAATTTCATCATATTCTTGAGTTGGTGATTGGTTATGCACTATCATATCCAAACATTCGTTTTGTTTTAACACACAATAGAAGAACAATTCTAGACCTTCCCAAAACAAATGATCCACTAATAAGAATTGAAAAACTTTTAGGAAAAGATATTTTCTCATCACTCTTGCCTATTTCATATACCAATTCATATATTTCTCTTTCAGGTTTTTTTGCAAAGCCAATACTTACGACTCGGACACCAAGTAAACAGTTTCTATTCATCAATAATAGATTGGTGAATGACAAGGGAATTTCTTCAGCAATAAAATCTGCATATGGTAGTATGCTTCCAAATAACACATATCCTGTAAGCATTTTATATTGCTCTTTGCCATTTGAAATGGTAGATGTGAATGTCCATCCGAGAAAAGAATATGTGCGCTTTGTTGATACAAATTTACTGTATGATTCAATCGCGCAAGCAGTAAGAGAAACGTTTGAAAAATATGATTTGATACCAGAATTATCGTTTGGCTCTTTATTTCTCAATGATGCTGTAGGAAGTACCGAATCATATGCCGGCAAACTATTGAAAGAAAAGAAATTTCCATGGGAATTGTCAGTAAAGAATAAATTTGATTATACGCAAATTGTCCAGCTGCATAATTTGTATTTATTTGTATCTTCATCTAATGGTTTTATTCTTGTTGATCAACATGCTGCACATGAACGCATTCTTTATGAACAATTGCTTAAGGAATTTGCCAAAGAAGAAAAGAAATTTGATCTTTTTTATTTCCCAAAACCCGGCGTTTTCGATTTAAGTCTTTCTGAAACAGAATTGTTGAAGGAACATTTGCAAACGTTTCAAGAATTAGGATGGGAGATAGAACATTTTAAAGGGACGACATTTGTTTTGCGGAGTTTGCCAGTTCTTTTTCAAGATAGAGATTATGTGGTGTTGATCAAAGAAATACTTGAAGATTTACAAAATGACAACAAAAAAGAAGTTGATAGTATTACCAAACGGATGATTGCCTATCTTGCTTGTCATGCGGCTATCAAAGCAGGCGATCAACTGACAAAAAAACAGGCAAAAGATTT
>Ga0265338_10005511_pt1 | contig 16495 bp, 15 predicted proteins | sample 42126metaG_FD_193579 | JGI IMG/M metagenome (GOLD analysis project Ga0265338, IMG submission 193579) | Rhizosphere microbial communities from Carex aquatilis grown in University of Washington, Seatle, WA, United States - 4-21-26 metaG | ecosystem: Host-associated > Plants > Roots > Rhizosphere... | reverse complement strand
CCTGCGGCGCATCGTCATGGAGGCGTTCAGCGAGGGCAAGCTCGAGGTGCTCGACGAGGTGCTGACGCCGGACTTCGTGAACCAGGCGGGACCGCCCGGGCTCGACCGCGGGATTGAAGGCGTCAAGCAGGTGATCAGGATGGAGCGCACCGGGTTCCCCGACCTGCGCTACGAGGTCCTGCGCGAGGTCGAGGAAGGCGACCTGATCGCACAGCACTGCCAGGTTACCGGCACTCACCTCGGGCCGATCTTCGGCGTGCAGCCGACCGGCCGGCGCGTGGTGTGGAAGGAGGTCCACATCGCCCGGATGGAGGGCGACCTCTGCGCCGAGCACTGGGCCTGCAACGACATGCACTCGGTCTGGGTCCAGATCGGGCGTACCGAGCCGCCGATGGTGACGGCGGCCGCCGCTAGCACCTGACCAGGGCACTGGTCATCGGAACGGGTGGGAGCTGGCTCCCACCCGTTCCGCGCGCCTCGTTCTCCCGCCGCCGGGCACGCCGCTGAGCCGCCCGGCGGCGGTTCAGCGGCCGAGCTCGGCGGCGACCACAGCGGCGCACTCCAGCGCCTGCGCGGGACTCAGCCGGGGGTCGCAGGCGGTGTGGTAGGCGTGCGGCACCGTGTCCTCGGCCACCGGGTTCACGCAGCCGCCGACGCACTCGGTCACGTGCTCGCCCGCGAGCTCCAGGTGCACGCCACCGGGATGGCTGCCGCAGGCTCGGTGCGCGGTGAAGAAGCCGCGGATCTCGGCCAGGATCACGGCCATGTCGCGCGTTTTGTACCCGGTCCTGGTCAGCCTGGTGTTGCCGTGCATTGGGTCGCACATCCAGACGACCGGGTGGCCGGCGGTGGTGACGGCGCGGATCAGCGGCGGCAGCGCGGCCGCGACGGCCGGCCCGCCAAGCCGGGTGATCAGCGTGAGCCTGCCGGGTACCCGCTCCGGGTTGAGCGCCGCGCACAGCGCCGCGACGTCGGCCGGGGCGGCGGCCGGGCCGATCTTGACCGCGACCGGGTTGGCGAGCCCGGACAGGAAGCGTACGTGGGCGCCGTCGCGGGCGCGGGTGCGCTCGCCCGCCCACAGCAGGTGCGCCGACGAGCCGAACCAGCGCCCGGTCTCCGGGTCGGCCCGGGTGAGCGCCTCCTCGTACCCGAGCACCAGCGCTTCGTGCGAGGCGAAGATCTTCGGCTCTTCGGCCGGCCGCAGGCGGAGGGCGTTGAGCGCCGCCGCCGCGTGGAAGTAGGCGGTGAGCATCCGCGACGGGTCAGGCCGGCGGGCCGCCGGATCCGCCGTCGCCGAGTTGACCAGGTCACCGCGGTAGGTCGGCAGCCTCACGGCGCCGACGTCCTCGGTGGCGGCGCTCCGCGGCTTGGCGTACTGGCCTGCCAGCCGGCCGACGATCACCGCGGGCAGGCCGGAGGTGGCGGTGACGGTGCGCGCCATCGAGCCCAGCAGCCGGCACCGGGAGTTCAGCCCGATGCCGGAGAGAGAGCCGAAGGTCTCCGCGCAGTCGCCGCCCTGGACGACGAAGCCCCGGCCCGCTGCCACTCCCGCCAGGGCGTCGGCCAGTTCGGCGCACTCCGCCGCGCTGACCAGTGCCGGGAGTTCCCTGACGCGGGAGAGCACCGCTCGTGCGGCGCTCTCGTCCGGCCAGGCGGGCTGCTGCGCGGCCTCGGCCTTCCGCCACGATCCCGGCCGCCAGCTCGCCGCTGGCGCCCGCGGCGCCTGCCGGACGGGGGCCCCGAGGGCGGTCACTGCGCCCGCCGCGAGCCGAAGTAAATGCCCGCCAGGTAGCAGCCGAGGGACGACGCGAACAGCCCGGCCATGATCAGTGAGCTGAAGTCATGGCCGAACACCAGGAAGCTGGCGCCGTTGAACCCGGCCCCGATGATCTGCATGGAGGCCGCGAACGAAAGCCGGGTCCACATCCAGTCGCGGGCCCGGAAAGCCACGACGATGAAGCCGAGCGAGCCCGCGGCGAGCGCCATGCCGAGCGCCGCGTGCACCGCCAGCCAGGCTGGCCCCGACCCGACCGCCCAGCCGATGGCGGCCGGCGCCCCGGCGAAGAAATCGCGGTCCCCGGCGCCCGGGTGCGAGCCGGGGATCGTAACGTACAGGTTAGTGATCATCCCGAGGAAGAACTGCACCAGCAGCAGCAGGCAGAGGAGAGCGGCCAGGCCGTTGAGGCGGCGCCTGCCCGCGACCAGCGGGCGGTCGGTCGTCGGCATCGAGGTCCGCGCACCCGTCATGCCATCACGATCCCGCCGTTGACCTGCAAGGTGGCCCCGGTGCAGAACCCGCAGTCGGCGGACGCGAGCGCCACGATGGCACCCGCGACGTCCTCGGCCACCGCCAGCCGGCCGAGCGGGGTGATGTCCGCGCGGGCCTGCTTGTACTCCTCGGTGAGCAGGGTCGCGGTGGCGTCGGTGAGCACCGGGCCGGGCGCGATCGCGTTGACCCGCACGCCCAGCGGGCTGTACTCGATCGCCAGCGACTTGACACCGACGTCAAGGGCGCCCTTGCCCATCGCCAGGGCCAGCATCTGCTCCGCCGGGTGCAGCACCTGGGTCGAGGTGACGACGACGACCGAGCCGTGGCCCCGCTCGGCCATCCGCGGGATGATCTGCCTGGCCGGGATCAGCAGGGCCCGGACCTGCCGCATGATGACTTCCTCGACCAGCCACTGCGGCACCTTGGCGAACGGCGCCCGGGCCGGGTTGTCGAGCGCGTGCGCGTTGATGACGGCGACGTCGATCGGGCCGAGCTTCGACTCGACGGTGTCGACGGCGCCCGCCAACTGCTCGGCATCGGTGACGTCGGCCTGGACGATGACCGCGGGGACGCCGAGGCTCTCGGCCTCGGCCGCCACCGCCTGGGCGGCCGCCTCGCTGCGGTTGTAGTTGATGCCGATGGCGGCGCCGCGCGCGGCGAGCAGCCGGGCGGTGGCCGCGCCGATCCCGCGGCTCGCACCGCTGACGAAGGCAACCTGGCCGGCGAAGTCGCGGCCGGCCGAGTCTGATGAAGCGGACATGGTTCCTGCTCACTTTCTGAGGGTTGATAGTTGGCTGCGCCGCGGTCAGGCGGCGCTGGGCCCGCGGCCCGCGTGCGCCTCGAGCAGCGCGTCGGCGAAGAGCGCCAGCGTGACGTGCCGGTACCACGCCACGTAGCGGCGGGTCTCGTAGTGGTCGAGTCCCACCCGGTACTTGGCCCGTTCCAGTGCTTCCTTGCTGTCCCGGTACGCCTGCGCGGCGGCGGCCAGCTCCTCCAGCCCGGCCGCGGCCGGGCCGGCCGCGAGGTAGTGCTGCCTCGCTTCGCCGAGCCGGGCGGTGCTCGCGACCAGCCACGTCGCGTTCCGCCCGCTGACGTCGCAGCGGAGCAGCACCCGGGACCACAGCGGGTCTCGGGGGAGAAACCGGCGCCACTGGGGGTTGGCGACCGGCCCGAGCAGGTCACGGGCGGCGGTTTCCACCATCCGGTCCCCGCGCCGGTACCGCACGGTCGCGGTCGGCAGGATCTCGACGACATGCGGGACATGCTGCGCCCGCAGCCAGTCGTGAATCGCCGGGCCGTTGTGGGCCAGCCCCGACGTGGTGACCCACGCCATCGGCAGGCGGGCCTCGATGACCCGGGAGAGCATGCGCACGGCCAGCGCGCCGCGGCTGGCGAATGCCATTTCCGGTATCCCGGCCCGAGCCCGCCGGTCCCAGTCGTCATGCCATTCCTCGGGCACGTAAAGTTCCCGGTCGACCAGGATCGTGCCGCTCGGGCTCGAATATGAGGTGAACATGCCGATCTGGCAGTTCTCGACGCGCTGCGAGTCCTCATTGAACTGCTTCTTGACGCCGGCCGAATGGCGCCCCCGCTTCGTGAAAGCCGCCTGGCTGATCACGATGACGGACTGCGGGTGGCCGAATCTCTCCTTGATGTAACCGAGCAGTTCGTCACGGATCGCTCCTGCGTCCCACTTAGCCGTGGTCAGCAGGCGCTGCATTCCGTCCGGGGTAATTTCCTGGGCGTACTCGGCAATGCCGCACCCGTTTTTCCTCTCCACTTCCGAGAGGAGGCCGCCGAGATATGCCATAAAACGTCTTCGGGATTCAGATCGGGTAAAGTGCGGGCCGATTCGCTGCTGAATATCGCCGACCATATCCGATGTTACTGGCGAGTATTCGCTAAGATAGTAGTCTTCTGCTGGCTGAGCGATAACCATCCCCGAAACCTCACAGGGTCACACTTCTCGATTGGCTTCCCTTGATCAGTTACCTCTAGTCACCGCGGCCCCCGGTATCTTGGCGCGGAGGTGGCCGGGCCCCGTACCATGGTCGTCGGTGCCACAGCGCCCCGGCTGGCGGGCCCCGGCTTCGCCGGTAGCGCCCTTCATCCTTGAAGGAGTCCTGAATGGATGCTTCCATAATAATCATGGAGATACTAACTTCTTATTAAGAACGTGGCTTTTTGGGGCTGTTTCCGCACATAGTCACACGGGCGGGCTGATTCTTTTCAGAAGATATCCTGATGCCGCTCCCGGTGCCGCAGCCCACCCGCAAAAGAAGTTAACGGATCAACTATCCGCCAACGGGAGAATGAAATCACGTGATATTGTTGTAATGCTCGTTTACCTGGGGTCAACGTCACGGCGCCGGCCGGCCGGCCCGGGCCTAAGCGTGCTGCTGACCGATTTCGTGAAGCACCGTCTTGGCGAGGTCGCCGACCGTCTCGCTGCCCTTGACCTGAACCTTGACGGTCACGTCGAAGCGCCGCTTCAGCTCCAGCCCTATCTCCACGGCGTCGGTCGAGTCGAGCTCCAGGTCGGTGCCGAGCACCGCCGACTCGGTGATGGCGTCCTGCTCGACCCCGAGTTCGCCGAGGATGTCGGTGAGCGCCTGGTGGATGTCGTCGCTGGTTCGTTCCATGGTTACCTCCCGTTGCCGTGACTTGCGAGCACCGCCACCACGTTGGTGCCCTCCCGCGAGCGCGACACGACGACAGCGGTGCTCACGCTGCCCTCGACCGCCGTCGCGGTCACCGGCGCATACCGGCTCGGGCCGTCGACCTGGGTGCCGGCGGTGGGCGGGAGCACGCCGTCGTGCATTGCGAGCAGGGCGAACGCGATATCGGTGGCCGTGCTCGCGCCGTACATGTGGCCAACCGAGGCCTTGGGCACGGTGACCGGGACGCCGGGCAGGACGCGGCCGATGGCCTCCGCCTCGACCTGGTCGGCGGCCGGCGAGCCGCAGCCCTCGCCGAAGATCAGGCCGACCTCGCCCGGTTCCCTGCCTGCCTGGTCAAGCGCCGCCCGCAGCGCGTCCTCGAGGACCGTGCCGTCGTCTGGCTGCCCGGTGCGCTGCTCGACCGCGAGCAGCTCACCGTAAACACGGGCGCCGCGGGCGGCGGCGTGCCCCGCGTCTTCCACGACGAGGACGGCGCTGCCCTCGCCGAGGACCAGGCCGGTGCCCTCGGGGCTGTAGGGGAGGTACGCGCGCTCGGGTGCCGTGCGCCGGCTGAGCTCGCCGGTTGACACGTGGGCGCCGACCCCCAGCCTGGTCACCGGCGCTTCCGCCCCGCCCACCAGCATGACGTCGTTGTGCTCCCAGCGCAGCGCGCGCAGCCCGAAGTAGGCGGCGCTGCCGCCGCTGGCCCGGTCGGCCGCGAAGCTCTTCGACCAGCCGCGGATCTTGTACTGGATGCTGACGAAACCTTGCGGTGCGGTCGGGAACCACGCCGTCGCCTGGAATGGGTTGATCATCGGCGGCCCTTGCTGGTAGTACTCCACGAAGCCGCGCTCGCAGATATCCCAGCCGCCGCTGTTGTTGCCGAAGCTGATGCCGGTGCGGAAGGGGTCTTCTGCCGCCAGGTCGAGGCCCGCGTCCGCGACCGCCTGGGCCGAGGCCGCCAGCGCGAAGTGCGCGAAACGGTCACTCTTGGCCAGCAGCCGCCGCGAGATCTCCTGCGGCGGCTGGAACCCGGTGACCTCGGCCGCCAGGCTCACCGGCAGCCCGGTCGGGTCGAAGCGGCGGATCGGGCCGATCGCGGACTTGCCGTCGAGCAGCGCCTGCCACGAGGTCGCGGTGTCGCCGCCGCCCGCGTTGACCATGCCGATGCCGGTGACCAGCGCCCGCCGTCCCGCGTCGGTCATTCCGCTGTCCCGCCGTCTGGCCCGGCCGCGGCCGGCCGGCCGGCCTCCTGCTGGGCCGCTCGCGCGGAGGCTGCCATCGCCGCCCGGGTGCCGCGCTCCATGAACGCCTCCATCTCCCTGTCGCCCAGCGGTGACCCGGGTGCCATCTCGAAGTCGCACACGCACCGGATCTCGCTGACGGAGCCGGACCCGGTGTACTGCCAGAAGGCGTATGAGTACACGAAGTACTCATTTCCCCACCGCCGTGCGTAGGCGGTTTTATTAACCGGGTCCGTCGTGCGCTCGACGTCATAAGACCAAGAGTGGCCGGCGCTGTCCGCTGCAGTGGTAATACGGTACGTAATCCGGTTTCGCTCCGGTTCCCACGCTACGACTTCGTGGCCAGGCGAGTGGCGGCCGCTGTCTCCGGTCGGCCCGCCTGAGTCTGTCTCGTTAGCTATCCGCCAGGTTACCTCGAGTGGTGCGTCAACCTTCATCCGAATGTCGACGTGTCCGGCCATCAAGACCTCCATCGGCCCGCGAGTGTGCGCCGCCAGCCAAAATCACTGGCACGTAAGTCGCTTCTAATAATCGAATAATGTGAATCGCCGCCGCAAGATGCGCGGTTGGACTTCCGCACTTGCTGAGAAACCTCTAAACGACTCGCTCAGCACTTCCTCAACTTCCGTCCTCCTATCCGGGGCCAATATAGCAAGATCTGCGGAAGTCGCCCCAAGCAAGCACCGCGTGGCTGAAATAGCGAGCGCTGGGAGGTGTGATGAGAACACACATGTGATAGGGCAGGGAGGAGAGGCCGCTCATGCTGGCCGCACGGGTTCACCCCGGGAAAAACGTCTTTTCGCTTGAGGACATACCAACTCCAGAAATCGGTCCTGGTGAGGTCCTCGTCAAAGTCGGCGCGGCCGGCCTGTCACGCGGCCTGATCTCGGTGTGGCTGTTCACCGATATGATCAAACTGCTGCCTGCGACGCTTGGTCACGAAATTGCCGGAGTGGTGGCGGCCACCGGGCCAGGGGTTTCCGGTTTCCAGCCCGGTGACCGAGTCCATGTTTACGCCCCCCTCGGCTGCCGGCGGCCGGACTGCGGGCCCTGCGCCGAAGGCAATGAGAGCGCCTGCCCCTCATTCGCGATGATCGGCTACGCGCTGTTCCAGCCGGACGGCCTGGCGGTTTACGAGCGCTACCACGACGGCGGCATGGCGCAATTCGTGCGCGTCCCCGCAGGAAACCTGGACAAGCTCGCGGACGGCGTCCCGTTCACGGCCGGGTGCAAGCTGTCCACCGCGGCGATCTCCTGGAAGGCCGTATCCGTCGCCCGCTCGTCCGCGCCCGGCGGGACCCTGCTCGTCACCGGTGCCTCCGGCGCCAACGGAAGCCTCGCCGTGGCCTGCGCTCCGCTTGCGGGCTTCGACCGCGTCATCGCGGTGGCCGCGCACCGCGGCGCGCTTGACCGGCTGGCGCAGGCTTTTCCCTTTGTGACGACGGTCGCCACCGAGGACCTAGAGACCGGGTGGGAGAAGAAGGGGCACCTGACGCAGGCGCTACGGGAGGCGACAGGCGCGGTTGACGCGATCGTGGACTTCACCCCGATCGGGCCGGCCGTCCTCGCGCAGTGCCTGCCCGCGCTGAACCGGGGCGGCCGGGCGGTGCTCATGGCGGGGAACCCGAGCCTGGTCGAGGTGAGCTATCTCGACGTCATGACCAGGAACTTGTGCGTCTCCGGGTGCCCGCACGCCACCCGGTCCGACGTGCGCCACACCGCTCGGCTGGTAGCGGACGGCGACCTCGACATCGACCAGTTCATCACCCATCGCTTCGGGTTGCCTGACGTGCAGCAGGCCATGAAGACGATCATGCTCCGCCAAGGCTCGCCGGCCCTGGTGGTGCTCGATGTGGCAGCAAATGGAACCGCGGGAGCCGACTAGCCGGCTCCCGCCGAAGGAGGACACACCATGACAAGCAACCGTCCAGACACGGGCGGCGCCGCGACCACGCTGCCCGCCGCGGCGGGCGACGAAGAGCGGAACAAGGCCATCGTCCGCCGGTTCGTCGAAGAGATCATCAACGGCGGCGACCTCGGGGCAGTCGTCGAAGAGCTCTTCCACCACGAGTACCTGGAGGGTAATTACCCGCTTGACGGGCACTCGGGCCCGGAAGTGGTCCGCACCTGGGTCCCGTATCTCCGCTGGGTGTACCCGGACGTGCGGCACGAGATCCTCGACCTGGTCGCCGAGGGCGACACCGTGATGTGCCGGAGCGTCCAAACCGGCACGCCGCGAGGGTTCTTCGAGGGCAAGAGCAAGGCCGTCCCCGCCGATCACCGGGAGCAACGGCGGATGGAGATCAACATGCTGCGCCTGAAGGACGGCAAGATCCACGAGCACTGGGGACCGTTCTCCCGGCGGCTCGACGATCACGTCGAAGGCGAAGGGCTTGGTGCCGGGATGGCCCAGGCCCACCAGGCCTGGGCGGCCGCCCAGGGCGAGGCCGGGCAGGAGGCGGCTGCCGACCCTGCCGAGACAACGCAAATTCAGCAAGAAGGAGAATCGGGAATGAACACGCCGCAGGAAGTCTTCGACGACATGGTCAGCACGCTGGCCGCCGACCCGGACCGCGCGGAAGGGCTGACCGCCACTTACCAGTACACCGTCCACGGGGACCACGGCGGCGTGTGGACCCTCGCCATCGACGACGGCAAGGCCGAGCTCACGGCGGGCGCGGCCGGCGACCCGGATGTCAGGATCAACATCGACGAGGCGGACCTGCTGGGCATGGCGCACGGCGAGTTCACCGGGACCGAGGCGTTCATGACCGGCAAGCTGCGGGTCGAGGGCAACCCCGTCCTCGGCATGCAGCTCGGCCGGATCCTCGGCTAGCACGGACCGGGTCAGCGCCCCCGCCGGCCACGGCGGGGGCGCTGACCTGCCCTAACCGACCGGGGAGCCGGTGCCGGCCAGGCTGCTCTCCTCAGCGACGTGGATCTCGGCCAGGGCGCGGCGCAGGAAACCCGGCAGCCACCAGTTGGCGTTGCCCAGCAGCTGCATGATCGACGGCACCAGTACCATGCGGACGACAGTCGCGTCGACGAAAACCGCGACCGCCAGTCCCAGGCCGAAAACGTTGAGCACTCGCAGCGGGTCGTTGATCACGAACGACGCGAACACGCAGACCATGATGGCCGCGGCGGCCGTGATGACCCGCGCCGTTGCCGCCAGCCCCTCGGCCACCGACGCCGAGTTGTCGCCGCTGGCGAGCCAGCGCTCCTGGATCCTGGAGACCAGGAACACCTCGTAGTCCATGGACAACCCGAAGACGATGGCGAACATCATCAACGGGATCCACGGGTCGATCGGGCCCGGCCTGCTGACGCCGAAGACCGCCGACAGCCAGCCCCACTGGTAAACGGCCACGATCACCCCGTAGGCGGCCCCGATCGACAGGACGTTCATCAGCGCCGCCTTGAGCGGAACCAGGAGCGACCGGAAGGCCACCACCAGCAAGATGAACGCCAGCCCGACGATGAGGCCGATCACCCACGGCAGCCGCCCGGCCATGTAGGCGGCGGTGTCCACGCCCGCCGCCGTCTCGCCGCCCACGTACGCGCTGACCCCTGAGCCCGCGGTCGCCCCGGGAATGACCCGGTCGCGCAGCTCCGTCACGAGGTCGGCGGTCTGGGTCGCCTGGGGCGAGGTCGCGGGGTAGGCGATGAGGACCGCCGCGGTGCCCGCGGAGTCGAGCACCGGCGGGGTGACCGTTGCCACGTCGGCGGTGCCGCGGACCCGGGCCTCCAGCGTGTCGAGGGTGGCAGTGGCGCCGCGCCCGGGGATCTTGGCCGCGATGACCAGCGGGCCGTTGAAACCAGGGCCGAACCCCGCCGACAGCATGTCGTAGGCCTGGCGGGTGGTCAGCTTGGCCGGGCCGTTGCCGGCGTCGCTGAACGCCTGGTGCATGGAGAACAGCGGGATGCCGAGGATCACCAGCGTCGTCAGCGCGGCCGCGCCGCAGGTCCAGGGGCGGCGCTGCACGGTCCGGCTCCACCGGTACCAGAATCCCGGCCCGGGCTGGCCCGGGCCGGGCGCCGTCCGGGTTGACAGGCCCGGTATGCGCAGCTTGTCGATGGCGTGGCCGGTGAAGCCGAGCAGGGCGGGCAGCAGCGTCAGCGCCGCGGCCAGCACCATCAGTACCGCCAGGATGGTGCCTGCCGCGAGGCCGTCCATGAACGGCAGGTTGACCAGCAGCAGTCCCAGCAGCGCGATCACCACCGTGGCGCCTGCGAACAGGACCGAGCGGCCCGCGGTGCCGAGCGCGACCTCGGTCGCCTCCCGCGGGGTCCGCCCGGCTGCCAGTTCCTGGCGGTACCGGGTGACGATGAGCAGCGCGTAGTCAATACCCACGCCGAGGCCGATCATCGCCATCAGGTCCGGGCCGAAGGTCGGCACGGTGAGCAGGTGGCTGGCCGCGAACACGATGCCGAAGCCCATCCCCACCCCCGTCAGCGCGACAAGCAAGGGGAGGCCCATGGCCACCACCGACCCGAACGCCAGCAGCATGATGATGACGGCGGCGGTGATCCCGATGCCCTCGCTCGACCCGGGCGCGGCCGAGACGACGTTGTCGGCCGGGGTGCCGCCCACCGCGACCTTCAGCCCGGGGCGCGCGTAGCGCAGCGCCGTGTCGATGACGCCGGTCGCCGCCGAGCCGGGGAGTGACGCGTCGGTGGTATCGAAGCGGACCACCGCGAACCCGGTCCGGCCGTCGGCGGACAGCTGCTGCTGCCCTCCCGCGCCGAGCGGGCTGGTCACCGACGTGACGTGGGACAGCGGCCGGAGAGCGGCGACCACGCGGCCGATGTCAGCGGCGTTGCCGCTGCCGTCCAGCCGGCCGGGCGACTGGAACGCCACGTCCACCGTCGCGCCCGCTTGGGCGGGAAACCTCGCCTGCAGCAGGTCCTGCGCCTGCTGGGCGGGCAGGGCACTCGACGCGTAGTTGTCGGAGAAGCTGCTGCCGAGCCCCACCGCGAGCCCGATCATCGCTGCTACCGCCGCCAGCCAGGCGGCGACGACGACGCGACGGTGGTCGTAGCAGGCGCCTGCCAGGACAGCCAGTGCTGACCTGCGCTTGCGCTGATCGGCGGCGATACTATTCACGGGTGTTGAATATACCATGGAAATTCACGCCTGGTGAATACCGGGGCGGGTGCTGATGCCGCCGGTCGGCCGCCGTCAGGGTGACCCGGACACCCGGGGGACGATCGTCAGCGCGGCCCGGGCCGAGTTCCACGACCACGGCTACTACGCCAGCACCATGCGGTCGGTCGCCCGCCGGGCCCAGGTGGACCCCGCGCTCGTGTACCACTACTTCAAGGACAAGGCCACGCTCTACGCCGCCACCCTGTCCCTCCCGGCTGACCCGCAGCAGATCATGCAGCAGGTTCAGCTGACCTCCGCCTCGCCCGGCGCCCGGCTGGCGGCCGGCTTCCTCTCGCAGTGGGAGACCGCGCAGGACCCGGGGACGGCGTTCGTGAACATGGTTCAGGCGATCTCCTCGTCGCCGGAGGCGGCGAGGAGCCTCCGGGAGTTCCTGTCCGACCGGATCTGGGCCCCGCTGGCGGACAGCGAGCAGGCGCGCTGGCGCACGGCCGTGATCTCCTCGCAGCTCATGGGCCTTGCCTGGAGCCGCTACGTGATGCGGGCCGAGCCGCTGGCGTCGGCGCCGCTGTCGGAGGTGGCCGAGCGCGTCGGCCCGGTGCTCGAGAGCATGATGTTCGGCCAGGCCCAGCCAGGGGCCGGCCCCGGCCAGCGCCACGGGCCCGGGGAGCCTGGCGGGCCCGGGGAGCCTGGCGGCTCCGGCGAGCCCGGGACGTCCGCCCGGTAACGCGGGCCCGAAGGCGTGGGTGATCCGCTCGACGAACTGGCTGGACGTGTTGACCCAGGGGAAGGGCCGTTGCGGCTCGGGCAGGCCGAGCGCCGAGCACAACGGCCCCCAGCCGTCGCCCGGCGACCACTCGACCAGCTGCCCGGCCGGGCACTGCCTGCGCACCTCGGCCGTGTTCCGCTGGTAGCTGGCGATCACGGTGTCCGGGTGCCCCCAGTCGGCCGCGCCGGTCGCCCGCCGCATCAGGGTGGTCATCATCGGACGGTAGCGCCCGTTGTCGCCGGCCAGCTCGCGGTCGTCCTCGGACACCGGGACGATGGTGGCCTGCATGCTCTGCCACCAGGCGGCCGGCTCCCGCACCGACAGCACCACGACCGCCTCCGGGTTCGCGGCCAGCAGCTCGCGCCAGAAGAAGGACGCGGGCCAGTCGAGGGCCGCCCGGTAGCCTGACATCAGCTGGTGCACGCTGGCCAGGTCGCCCGCCAGCGCGCGCTCCCAGGCCTGGATCTGCCGCGGCTCGGCGATCAGGTCGTACATGTGATGGCAGCGGCCGGACAGCAGCATTTCCAGTGCGAGCTTGAGTGAGGTCGTGCCGGTCCGCGGCCAGCCGGCGCCGATCACGCGCAGGGTCATGGCGCCTCCCCAAAGTCGTTACAAGTTACACGCATTTCGACACATTCCTCGGGGCCGGCCTGTCGCCGCAATACGGAACGCCGGCCCGGTGGGCGACTTCCGTGGTTACCGGGGGACGGCCCGCCCTGAGTACGGAAGCCGCACCGCGTCTGGCTCCGGGCCGCCTTCCCAGCCCGGCCTGCGTGATAGGAACAGCCCAGACAGGCGCCGCCGGCAAGGGATGGAGACATGGCCGACATACCGTCACTGTTCGCGACCGCGGAGGACGACCCCCAGACGCACGAGGTAGGGCAGCTGCTCGGCGGCTGGATGGCCACGCAGGTCGTCCGCGTGCTGGCCGAGCTGGGCATACCCGATCACCTCGCGGCCGGCCCGCGTACCGCGGCCGAGCTGGCGGACCTGGCCGGCGCCGCCCTCGACCCGCTCGCCCGGCTGCTGTCGGCCGCCGCCGTCTACGGCCTCGTCCGCCGGGACTCCGGCCGCTACGCGCTGACCGGGACGGGCGAGCGGCTGCGGGCCGACGTGCCGGGGTCGCTGCGCGCGCTGGCACTCGGCTTCGCCGCCGCGCCGATGTGGGACGCGCTCGGCCGGCTGGGTGAGGTGGTGCGCAGCGGGCGCCCGGTCGACCGGGGCGCGCCCGGCGGCCCGTGGGAGTACTTCGAGCGCAACCCGGACGTGGCGGGCATGTTCGCCCGGGCGATGAGCGACGGCACCGCCGTCATGGTCGGGCAGCTGCGGGCGGCCGGCTACGGGCTGCCCGCCGGGACCAGGCGGGTGGTGGACGTGGGCGGCAGCCGCGGGACGCTGCTCGCCTACCTGCTGCAGACCGCCCCGGAGGCGGCCGGCGTCCTCCTGGACCGCGCGGAGGCCCTGGCCGAGGCGCCCAAGGTGCTCGCCGACGCCGGGGTGTCCGGCCGGACGGAGCTGCGGCCGGGGAACTTCTTCGCCGATGTCGCGCCGGGCGACGTGCACGTGCTGTCCAACATCCTGCACGACTGGGACGACGCCGCCGCCCGGGCGATCCTGCGCAGCTGCCACCGCGCGGGCCAGCCCGGCGGCCGCCTGCTGGTGTTCACCTTCCTGCTCACCGACTCGGCCGACCCGCCCCACCCGCCGCTGATGGACCTGCTCATGATGACAGTCGAGGGCGGCCGCGAGCGGACGCTGCCGGAGCTGCGCGCGCTGCTCGCCTCGGGCGGGTACCAGTTTGTCCGGCACGTGCCGCTGGGCGGGCCGATGCCCTGGCACGCCCTGGAACTCCGGCGCGTATGAGCGTCCGCACGGCCGGCCTCAGCACGGCCCAGAAGGCCGCACTCTGCATGGGCTCCGACTTCCTGCGAACCGCGGCGCTACCGGAAGCCGGGATCGAGCCCCTGGTGCTTTCTGACGGGCCGCACGGGGTGCGCCGACAGACCGGCCCGTTTCCCGGCCCGGGGCGGCCGGCCACCTGCTTTCCCTCCGCCGCCGCCCTCGCCTCCAGCTGGGATGCCGGCCTGGTGCGGGAGGTAGGCGCCGCGCTCGGCCGGGAAGCGCGCGCGCAGGACGTCGACGTGGTGCTCGGCCCCGGCGTCAACATCAAGCGCTCACCGCTGTGCGGGCGTAACTTCGAGTACTTTTCCGAGGACCCCGTGCTGTCCGGCCGGCTCGGCGGCGCCATGGTCGCGGGCATCCAGTCCGAGCAGGTGGGGGCGTGCGTCAAGCACTTCGCGGCGCACAACCAGGAAACCGACCGGCTGCGGGTCAGCGCCGACGTTGACGAGCGCACCCTGCGCGAGATCTACCTGCCCGCCTTCGAGCACATCGTTACCACCGCCCGCCCGTGGGCGGTGATGAGCTCGTACAACAAGCTGAACGGCACGTTCACCGGCGAGCACCGCTGGCTGCTGACCGAGCTGCTGCGCGGTGAATGGGGCTTCGACGGGGTGGTGATATCCGACTGGGGCTCGGTCCACGACCGGGTGGCCGCGCTCCGGGCCGGCCTCGACCTGGAGATGCCGCCCAACCCCGGCGTCAGCGAGCGGGCGATCGTCGACGCGGTGGCCAGCGGGCTACTGCCGGAAGCGACGCTCGACGGGGCCGTCACCCGGCTCGAGCGGCTGGCCCGGCGGGCCGCCGCGCGCCGCCCGGCCGAGCTCTCGGGCCAGGCCAGCTACGCGATCGCTCGCCGGGCAGCCGCGGCGGGCACCGTGCTGCTGAAGAACGACGGCGGCGTCCTCCCGGTGCGCGACCGGCGGGGCCTGCGGGTCGCCGTGATCGGCGAGTTCGCCCGCCAGCCGTACATCCAGGGCCTGGGCAGCGCGGAGGTCACGCCGCTGCGGGTCGACGTCCCGCTCGACGAGCTGACGGCGGCGCTGCCGTCGGCCGAGGTCCGCTTCGCGGCGGGCTACCCGCTGCGCCGTGAGGGCCGCACGGGCCCGGCTGCCGGTGACCGCGGGGCCGGCCGCCAGGACCCGGAATCCCGCGCCCTCGCGGTCGAGGCGCTGGCCGCCGCCCGGGACGCCGACCTGGTCGTCGTGTTCCTCGGCCTGCCACCCGGGGCGGAGGTCGAGAACATCGACCGGCGGCACATCGACCTGCCCGCCGCGCAGACCGACGTGGTCGCCGCGCTCGCCGACGCGGTAACCGTCCCGCTCGTGGCGGTCCTGTGCAACGGGTCGGTGGTGCGCACGAGCACCTGGGATCACCGCGTCGCGGCGGTACTCGAATGCTGGCTGGGCGGGCAGGCGGCCGGCGGTGCCCTCGCTGACGTCCTCACCGGCACCGTGAACCCCTCCGGGCGGCTGGCCGAGACGATCCCGCTGCGGCTGCAGGACGTTCCCTCTTACCTCAGCTACCCCGGCGAGGAAGGGCACGTCCGCTACGGGGAAGGGGTGTTCGTCGGCTACCGCGGCTACGACGCGGCTGAGCGGCCGGTCGCCTACCCGTTCGGGCACGGCCTCTCTTACACCCGGTTCGCCTACCGCGACCTGCGGGTCAGCCGGGACGGTGACGGGCTGGCGGTCACCTGCGTGGTGCGGAACGTCGGCCCCGCGGCCGGCCACGAGGTCGTGCAGCTCTACGTGGGCGACCCGGTGGCACGGGTAGCGCGCCCGCCGCTTGAGCTGAAGTCGTTCACCCGGGTCTTCCTGGCGCCGGGAGCCGCTCGCGAGGTGGCGTTCTCGCTGTCACCGCGAGACCTTTCCTACTGGTCGGCCGCCCGCGGCCAGTGGCTGCTCGAACCGGGCGAGTTCCGGGTCGCGGTCGGCGCCTCGTCGCGCGACATCCGGCTGGCCAGTGCCGTCACCGTCTGAAGGACGTGAAGCGATGATCGAGGTTGCCGAGACCTGCCAGTACGACCTGCCAGCGGCCGCCTTGTTCGCGGCGCTGACCGACTTCTCCGGCTACCCCTCCTGGCAAGCGGCGGTGGAATCGGCCGTCCCGCTGGACGGCCCGCTCCGGGTGGGCGCGCGCGTGCGCCAGGTCCGCCGGGAAGTGGGGTGGCGCGGCCGGGTCGAGGTCGCGGTGGCCGCGCTGGTGCCCGGCGAGCTGCTGACGCTCGCCAGCGAGCCGGGCGCACGGCCGTCCGTGTCCCAGTCGTACCGGCTGACCAGTCAGGGCGGCGGCTGCCGGCTGGACTACCTGGTCGCGCTGGACGGCGTGCCGCGGGTGCTCGAGGCCGCGCTGCGCATGCGGCTGCGCCGTCAGGTGCAGCACATGCTGCAGCAACTCGGCGAGCACACGCGGGCCGCACGGCAGCAGCGCGGCGGCGTGCCTGGCCGCTTACCGCTTACCGCTCGCTGGCGGCCCGGCCGCCAGCGAGCAGCGCCGCCAGGCGGCCGGCCGTGGGCGTGACTTCTGGCTGCCAGCCGGGCAGGT
>Ga0265338_10005510_pt1 | contig 16495 bp, 16 predicted proteins | sample 42126metaG_FD_193579 | JGI IMG/M metagenome (GOLD analysis project Ga0265338, IMG submission 193579) | Rhizosphere microbial communities from Carex aquatilis grown in University of Washington, Seatle, WA, United States - 4-21-26 metaG | ecosystem: Host-associated > Plants > Roots > Rhizosphere... | reverse complement strand
ACCGCGCCGGGCACCGTGCACGGGTGCGGGCCGAACGTCGGCATCGTCTCCGAGCCGGAATCATCGCGTACCGCGTCGAGCGTTGCGCCCGAGGGCGAACGGCCGACGCCTCGGTACGACTGCACGTCGCCGTCCCAGACGGTCGCGAGCAGATCGCCGCCGACCCCGCACATGTACGGAGTGACGACGCCCAGCACGAGATTCGCCGCGAGCGCGGCGTCGACCGCGTTCCCCCCGCTCGCCAGCATCGCGAGCCCGGCGCTCGTCGCGAGGTAATGCGGCGTCGCGACGACACCACTCGGGTACGCCCGGGCCTGCTCCAGCCACACGCTCATGGTGTCAACCTCTCATCGCGGGCTTGCGGTCATCGGTGGTGCTGCACGGCTGCGCGATCGGCGAGAATCGGCTGGATCCGCTCGCGGATCACCGCTTGGTGCACCGGATGGTCGCGGTAGACGAGGTAGCCGTCGACGTCGTCGAAGTCGGCCACGACCACGAGATCGAAGTTGCCGGCGTTGATCTGCGCGTCGGCACCGATCTCGTAGTTGCGGATCTCGGGGATGCGGGCGGGCAGGTCGGCGAGGCTGGTTTGCACCGCGAATCGCTCGGCGGACGTGGCCTCGGGCTTCCAGCGCAGCAACACGACGTGTCGGAACATGTTCGGATCCTCAGATGAGCGCGGCGTCGGCGCCGCCGTCGACCGCGAGGGCAGTGCCGGTGATGTACCGGGCGGACTCGGAGCAGAGGAACGCGGCGACCCGGCCGAAGTCGGCGGGATCACCGATCGCGCCCGCCGGGATGCCCGCGGTCGGATCGCCGCCGCCGGCGTGCAACGCCGCGATGCGCTCGGTCGCGTGGAGGCCCGGGAGGAGCGAATTCACCGTGACCCCGTCGGCGGCGACCTCCCGCGCGAGCGTCTTCAGGAATCCGGTCACGCCGGCGCGTGCAGTGTTGGAGAGGATGAGCGTCGGGATGGGTTGGCGCACGGCGATCGAGGTGATCGCGACGACGCGCCCCCAACCCTGTGCTCGCATCGCGGGAACCGCCTCGTAACACATGGCGATCGTCGACCGGCAGTTGAGCTCGAACGCGGTCAGGTACTGGTCGACGGTGACACTCGCGAAGTTGCCGGGCGGCGGTCCGCCCGCGTTCGCGACGACGATGTCGATCCCGCCGAGCGCGTCGCGGGCGTCGGAGACGAATCCGGTCGCGCCGTCGGGAGACGACAGGTCGGCGACGACCGGGACGGCGTCCGAGCCGAGCCGCGCCGCGGCGGCTTCGATGGTCTCGGCGTTGCGGCCGCACACGGCGACGCGCACGCCTTCGGCGACGAGTGCCTGCGCGACGCCGAAGCCGAGGCCCTTCGACGCCGCCGCGACCGCCGCGCGCCGTCCGGAGATCCCGAGATCCATCACCTGCTCCTCGCCACCGGGCCGACGCCCGGCTCAGTGAATCGGACCGGCAGTGTCGCGCAGCGAGGCGGCTCGGCGGCCGGTGCGGGTCGCGATCACCTCGGCGCAGATCGAGATGGCCGTCTCCTCGGGCGTTCGGGCGCCGATGTCGAGCCCGATGGGCGACATGACCCGAGCGATCTCGGCGTCGCCCAGGCCGGCTTCGCGCAGCCGCGCGACCCGACCCTCGTTGGTGCGGCGCGAGCCCATGGCGCCGATGTATCCCACGTCGGTCTGCACCGCGGCCGCGATCGCGGGCACGTCGAACTTGTGGTCGTGGGTCAGCACGCACACGACGTCGCGCGGCGTCAGTTCGGCACCGATCTCCCCGAGGTACCGGTCGGGCCAGCTGTTCACGACCTCGTCGGCCATCGGGAACCGCAGCACGGTCGCGAACACGGCGCGGGCGTCGCACACCGTGACGCGGAATCCGAGCAGCTTGGCCACCTTCGCCAGCGCCGCGGTGAAGTCGACCGCGCCGAAGATGATCATGCGCGGCGGCACGACGAACGACTCGATGAACACCGAGACCGCTTCCTCGCGGGCTTCGCCCCGCTCGCCGTAATGACGAGTCGAGGTGAGGCCCGCCTCGAGCTCCCCCAGCGCGTCGCGACCCACGACGCGATCGATGTCGGGGTTGCCGAGCGTTCCGATAGGCTCGACGCCCGGACGCACGAGCATCTTCGATCCCATACCCGCCCCCGCGGTCACGGTGACGAGCGCCGCAGGCTCGGAGGCGTCGACCGCGGCGCGCAACGCGCCGTAGATCCTTCCGTCGACCACGCGCTCCTCGACGGACTCGACGTAGAGGTGAATGGTCCCGCCGCACGTCAACCCGACCGAGAACGCGTCCTCGTCGGAATATCCGAACGTGATCACGCCCGGCTCGCGGTCTCCCGCGAGGATCTCGAGCGCGGCCTCCACGACCGCGCCCTCGACGCAGCCGCCGGACACCGAGCCGGCCACCTCGCTGGCCTCGTTCACGGCCATCGCCGCGCCGGCCTCGCGGGGGCTCGAGCCTTCCACACCCACGACGCGCGCGATCGCGACGCGTTGACCGGCCGCCTGCCACTTGGCGACGTCGTCGAGCACTTCCTTCATCGGACCCGCGCCTTCATCGTGAGATCACCGCTGCCAACTCCTCCATCGCGCCGAGCGAATGTCCCTCCACGAACACGTCGACGTACGGCAGCGCCGCGGCCATGCCCTGCGCGAGCGGCGCGTACCCCGGGCTGGCCTTGAGCGGGTTCACCCACACGATCTTGTACGCCACACGCGCCAGCCGGCCCATCTGCTCGGCGAGTGCCTCCGGCGCACCGCGATCCCAGCCGTCGGAGAGGATCACCACGATCGCGCCCCGTGCCATGCCGCGCACACCCCAACTGTCGTTGAACGCGCGCAGCCCGTCGCCGAGACGGGTCCCGCCGGCCCAGTCGACCACCCGGCCGGCGGCGGCCCGGACCGCGGCGTCGGGGTCGCGCGACTGCAGCTCGCGCGTCATACGGGTGAGGCGCGTGCCGAGCGCGAACGCTTCGACGCGCGTGCGACTCACCACGGCCGCGTGCACGAACCGCACGAACGCTCTCGCGTAGGGCTCCATCGAGCCGGAGACGTCGAGCAGGAGCACGAGCTGCCGAGGGCGCGTGCCCGTGGTGTGGAACGCCGGAGGCGTGACCTCCCCACCGGCCCGCAAGGAGCGCCGAATCGTGCGCCGGAGGTCGGGTGAGCCGTGCGACCGCGAGGACGGCTTCCGGCGCCTCGACGCGCGCCGCGCGCCGGTCAAACGCAGATCGGACATCAGCCGGCGGGCCTGGGCGAACTCGGCCGGCGTGTACGACGCGAAGTCGCGGTCGCGCAGCGTCTCGACCGGGCTCCAGCGCACCGTCACCGCCGGACGTACGCCCGAACCCGCAGCGTCGGCGTCGGGATCGGGCATCTCGACGTCGAAGGCCACGCTCACCGGGAGCGCCGGCTCGTCGGTGTCGTCGAGATCACCGGGGCCGTCGGGGCCCCAGAACGCGTCGAACGCACGGTCGTACGACGCGATGTCGTCGGGCCGCCGCACGAGAGTCGCGCGCCCGGCCCAATAGACGCCGCCCGCGGTCGCGAGGCCGACGCGATCGAGCGCCCGTGCGAACTCGATCGTCGAACCGACCGAGATGTCGAGACCCGACCCGCGCAGCACGCGGGCGAACGCGACGGCGACCCGATCGGGCGCGGGTCGATCGACGTGCACGGTCAGGCGCGCGCGGCCGCCGCGCGCACGAGCTCGCCGAGGCCGTGCGCGCGCACGCGCGCGTGATCCTCGTGGTACTTCAGGATCGTCCCGAGTGTGGCGTCGACCGACCGCTCGTCGAGCCGGAGCGCGCCGAGCTTCGCCAGCGACTGCGCCCAGTCGATCGTCTCCGCGACCCCGGGCGGCTTGTAGAGCTCGAGGTCGCGCAACACCTCGACCGCGGCGGCGACGTCGCGCGCGAGCGGCGGCGCCACCTCGGGCGCGCGCAGACGGATGATGGCGAGCTCGCGCTCGAAGTCGGGGTGCGGGATCCAGTGGTACAGGCACCGGCGCTTCAACGCGTCGTGCACGTCTCGAGTGCGGTTCGAGGTCAGCACCACGACGGGTGGCACCTCGGCGTGCACCGCACCGAGCTCCGGCACCGAGATCGTCCAGTCGGAGAGGAGCTCGAGCAGGAACGCCTCGAACTCGTCGTCGGCGCGGTCGACCTCGTCGATCAGCAGGATCGGAGGCGTCTCGCTCTCGTGCGCAAGCGCGCGCAGCAGCGGCCGCTTCACGAGGAACCGCGACGAGTACAACTCGTCTTCGTCGATCGCCGCACCGCTCGCCTCGAGCGCGCGGAGGTGCAGGAGCTGACGGGCATAGTCCCACTCGTAGACGGCCTGACTCGCGTCGATCCCCTCGTAGCACTGCAGCCGCACCAACTCGCCGCCGGTCCAGGCCGCCAGGACCTTCGCGACTTCGGTCTTGCCGACGCCGGCCTCGCCTTCGAGGAGCAGCGGGCGGTGCAACACCAGCGCGAGGAAGATCGAGGTGGCCAGGCCCTCGTCGGCGAGGTAGCCGTGCTCGCCCAAACCCTGTCGGACCGCGTCGGCGTGCTCGGGAACCGTCTCCATAGTTGGCCAGGCTACCGAGGGCTACCGTCTGCCCATGACCCACGATCTCGTCATCCGCGGTGGAACCATCGTCGACGGCACCGGACGCGCGGGCTACACCGGCGACGTCGCGATCGACGGCGATCGGATCGTCGAGATCGGGGAGGTCACGGGCGGCGCGCGCCGCTCCATCGACGCCGACGGCGCCGTCGTGACGCCCGGCTTCGTCGACATCCACACCCACCTCGACGCGCAGCTCGCATGGGACCCCGACGCGACGTCGTCGTGCTGGCACGGCGTCACATCGGTCGTGCTCGGCAACTGCGGCGTCACGTTCGCGCCCGTACGGCCCGACCAACGGTCGTGGCTCGCGGCCCTGATGGAGTCGGTGGAGGACATCCCCGCGGCCAGCATCCTCGAAGGGCTCGCCTGGGACTGGGAGACCTACGGCGAGTACCTGTCGGCCATCGACCGCATGCCGAAGGGCGTGAACGTCGGCGGGATGATCGGGCACTGCGCGCTGCGGCACTACACCATGGGCGAGCGCGGCCTCGACGAGGCGCCCGCCACCGACGACGACATCGCGCAGATGACGGCGCTCGTCGACGAGGCGATGGGGGCCGGCGCGCTCGGCTTCTCGACGTCCCGCACGCTGCTCCACCGCGTTCCCGACGGGAGGTTCGTGCCCGGAACGTGGGCCGACGAGCGCGAGCTGCTCGCAATCGCCGACGTGCTGGGCGCGCACCGGAAGGGCGTGTACGAAGTCGCGCCCCGCTTCGAACGGCCCGGCGCGAACTACGAGGGGACGCGCGCCGAGATGCACTGGATGGCGGAGATCAATCGCCGCACCGGACGCCCGGTGACGTTCGGACTGGCGCAGAGCAACGCGGGCCCCGACCTGTTCCGCGTGATCCTCGACCTGGTCGACGAGGAGGCCGCGGCCGGCGGCGAGCTCCATCCGCAAACCACCGCCCGCGGGATCGGCCTGTTGTTCGGTTTGCAGCACCGCACCTTCTTCGACCGCTCGGAGGCGTGGGGTGCGCTCCAGCCGCTGTCACTCGAGGCGCGTCTCGCCGCGCTCGAGTCGCCCGACCGCCGCGCCGAGCTGATGCGGGCCGCGGAGGCGAACACTCCCCCGCTCGACTGGCGCGGTGTGTACGTGCTCACCCGCGACGACGTCGATTACTCGGCCGACCCGGCCACGTCGCTCGCGGCGCACGCCGAGCGGGCGGGAGAGACGATCGCCGAGGCGTTCGTGCGGCTCTCGGTCGAGACGCGCGGCCGCGCCCTGTTCAACTACCCGTTCCTCAACCAGCGGATGGACGCCGTCGAGGAGCTCCTCGACCACCCGCGGGTCCTGATCGGCCTCGGCGACTCCGGCGCGCACGTCGGCCTCATCATGGACGCGTCGCTCCCGACCTGGTTTCTCCTGCACTGGGTACGCGATCGGGGGAAGTACACGATCGAGGACGCGATCCGGCGCCTCACCTCCGACAACGCCGCGTTGTTCGGCATCGCCGACCGGGGCGTGCTCCGCGCGGGCGCGCACGCCGACGTGAACGTCATCGATGTTGCCGCCCTGGCGCTCGAGGTGCCCGAGCTCGTGCACGACTTCCCGACCGGAGCGGGGAGATACGTGCAACGGTCACTCGGTTACACGTCGACCATCGTCAACGGCGAGGTGTTCGTCGATCACGGTACGCCGACGGGAACGCACGCGGGCAGCACCCTTCGATCCTGACGGGTGCACTCCGCCGTGATCGGCGACAGAGCGCGTTCGCGGGCCCGGGACCCCCGCTAGCATCTCGCGAATCCTGCGGACTCTCCGGTGCGGGAGCGCTCATGATCGGCTCGCGTACATCATTGACCCGCCACTGACTCGTGCAAACGCGCCCTGCGGCATCCTCACCTGACCAGCGCGCTTCGACACTCGGATACCTTCCGGGTCTCGACGGCCTCCGGGCGATCTCGGTGCTCGCGGTGCTCGCGTTCCACCACTACTTCATCGGCGGGCACGAGCAGGGATTCGCGCCCGGTGGGTTCCTCGGCGTCGAAGTGTTCTTCGTCGTCAGCGGCTACCTGATCACGTCGCTCCTGCTCGCCGAGCGCCGCGCGACCGGCAGCGTGTCACTCAAGCGCTTCTGGACCCGCCGGGCCCGGCGTCTGCTCCCGGCGCTCTTCGCGCTCCTTGCCGTCGTGGTGTTGTACGCGCTGTTGTTCCTGCCCGACGCGATCGGCAAGCTCAAGGCCGACTCGATCGCGGCCTTGAGCTACACGAGCAACTGGTGGTTGGTCATCTCGCACCAGTCGTACGCGGCGGAGGCCGGCCGGCCCGCGCTGCTCAAGCATCTGTGGTCACTCGCGATCGAGGAGCAGTTCTACCTCTTGTGGCCGCCGCTGCTGATGCTCGGACTGAGCAAGCTCGGGCGCAAGCGCACGCTCAACACCATGTTGGTCGTCGCGCTCGCGTCGAGCGTGCTGATGGCCGTGCTCGCGAGCGGCAGCATCAACGCGGCCTATTACTCGACCACCAGTCGCCTCTCGGGCCTCCTCCTCGGATCCGCCATGGCGTTCTTCTTCGCGCCGTATCAAATCCGCGGCCGACCCGGACGCGGCGTGCGAGCCGCGCTCGACGCGGCCGGCGTGCTCGGTCTGCTCGTGTTGCTCTGGACGTTCGCGCACTTCACGTTCCCCGTCTCGACGGGCGGCGACGTCAGCGTCTTCCGCGGCGGGTTCCTGCTCGTCGACCTCGCGACGCTCCTCGTGATCGCCGCGGTCGTGCACCCGCGTTCGGACCTCGGGCCGATCCTCGGGTGCCGTCCGTTGCGGTGGGTCGGCGTGCGGTCGTACAGCCTCTACCTCTGGCACTACCCGATCTTCTGCGTGACCCGCCCGGGAATCGACGTGCCGCTCCACGGCTGGCCCGACCTCGCGTTGCGTCTCGTGCTCTCGCTGGGAGCGGCCGAGCTCTCGTACCGCTACGTCGAGACGCCGATCCGGGGCGGCGCGATCGGCCGTTACCTCGCCGGCATACGCACCGCGAACGGCGCGAATCGCAAGCGGGCGGCGCGGCGGGGCGCGTTGGTGGCGCTCACGTCGATGCTCACCGTCGTCGGCCTGGGTGCGAGCCTCGCGATCGCCCAGGGGCAGACGCCGCAGATCCCCGGCGCGAGCTCCGCGAATGCGCAAGACCCGGGCGGCACCGCCAACGCCCAGACGTTCGCGCGCCTCCGCGCACACAGCCAGGTGCGGCCGAGGCTGCCCGGCGGTACCGGTGGCTCGGGCCGAGTCGGCGGCTCGGGAGGAACCGGCGCCGCGGGACGCGGCGGCACCGGCGGCACGGGCGGAACCGGCGCGACGCTCCCGGCCACCACCATCCCCCCGACCAGCGACGCGTTGTCGCACGAGATTCTCGCGATCGGCGACTCCGTGATGCTGGGCGCCGAGCAGTCGCTGCAGTACTACATCCCGGGAATCTTCGTCGACGCGAAGGTGAGCCGGCAGTTCTGGCAGGCCACCGTCGTGCTCCAGCAGTACAAGAACGCGGGGCTGTTGCCGCCGACGATCATCGTGCACATGGGTACCAACGGCGCGTTCAGCGATACGGATTTCGACCAGATGATGGCCGTGATCGGAAAACGCCGGGTGTTCTTCATCAACGCGAAGGAGCCGCGTTACTGGGAGTCGGAGGTGAACGTGCGGTTGACCGCCGACGTGCGGAAGTACCCGAACGCGCACCTGATCGACTGGCACGACTTCTCGAGTCCGCACCCCAACTGGTTCGTGAGCGACCAGATCCATCTCACCGGCGCCGGCGCCGAGGGCTACGCGTTCCTCATCCGGCGGCACTTGGCGCTGCAACGCTGACCCACGCGTTGGCGCGCGCCGGCCCGCTCAGCGGTGGAACAGCCAGTCGATGAGTTGGAGCGCGCGGTACCCGAGGTAGAGCGCCAACGCGCTCCCGAGGAGCTTCAGGTGCCAGGGCACCGCGGGTGCGGGTTCGTCGGCCGAGCGGGTCATGCCGGGAATGAGACCGCGCTCGACGGGCTGGCCGCAGCGGGGGCAGTTGCCGTCGGGGGTGACCGTCGGTGGAGTGAGGAACTTGTTGCAGTGCACACACCAGGCCACGGCTCCATCAGAGCAGGTCGGGACGCGCCCCTTCCGATCCCGGCGGAAGTAGTAGACAAAACGGCACCCTGAGCCCGGAGAGGTGCCGTGGACATCGATGATCCGAAGGCGTCGGCGGACGAGGACACCCGCCTCAGCCGGCGCTCGGTCCTGAAGGGCCTCGGCGCGCTCGCGGCCGGGACCGCGCTCGCGGCGTGCTCGTCGAGCTCGAAGACCGCGACACCGCCCACGACGTCGTCGACGCTCCCCCGGTCGACTTCGACCACGACTCCGCCGATCCGCAAGCCCGGCTCGCTGCCGAACCCGTCGCTCCCGGTCGGCACCGACACGATGCCGCAGATCGAGCACATCGTCGTGATGATGATGGAGAACCACTCGTACGACGACCACTTCGGGATGCTGAAACGCGGCGACGGGTTCAAGCTCGGCGCCGACGGGCTGCCGATCGACGCGAACCTCTACACCGAGCCCGGCAAGCTCCTGAAGGCCTTCCACATGCCTTCCACGTGCCAGTTCCCGGCCGTACCCAGTCAGGCGTGGCCGGCCACCCACATCGCGTTCGACAACGGACGCAACGACGGCTTCGTGAAGGCGAGCGGCCCCGTCGCGATGGGCTACTGGGACAGCACCGACATTCCCTTCTACTACGGGCTCGCGCAGACCTTCCCGGTGGCCGATCGCTGGTTCTGCTCCACGCTCGCGCAGACGTACCCCAACCGGCGCTTCCTCATGGCCGGCACCGCGGCCGGCATCGTCAAGAACAACCTCGCGACGCTCACTTCGCGACTCCCCCCCAACGGCACCATCTTCGACAGACTCGACGCTCACGGCATTCCGTGGAAGAACTACTACGGAGACCTCCCGTCGGCCGCCATCGTGCCGACCAGTGCGATCACCCCGTCGAAACTGGCCAAGAACTCGCAGTTCATCATCGACGCGGCCGCGGGCAAACTGCCGGCCGTCTCGCTCGTGGATCCGAACTTCGGTCAGCAGTCGGAGGAGAATCCGCAGGACATCCGCCAGGGTGAGCGCTTCGCCGCCGCGATCATCAACGCGGCGATGCAGGGACCCGCGTGGCAGAAGACACTGCTGATCTGGATGTACGACGAGCACGGCGGCTACTACGACCACGTTCCGCCGCCGCCTGCGATCAAGCCCGACAACATTCCGCCCGAGAGCGATGTGGCCCCGCTCCTTCCGAACGGCTATGACCGCTACGGCTTCCGCGTGCCGGCCGTGATCGTGTCGCCGTACGCAAAGAAGAACTACGTGTCGCACGTCGTGCACGACCACACGTCGGTGTTGAAGTTGATCGAGACGAAATGGAACCTGCCCGCGCTCACCTACCGTGACGCGAATGCCGACAACCTGCTCGACTCCCTCGACTTCACGGCGAAGCCCGCGTTCCTCGACCCGCCGACGCTGCCGGCTCCCGCGCTGCCGGCTTCGACCGAGGTCGACGACACCGCCGACGCGGCCGACCAGTGCTCGCCCGGCAACCCGGGCGGCACGATCCCACCGCCGAGCGCGATCGTGCCGGCGAGCGAGGCCTCCAAGCTCCGAGTGGGGGCGACATAGCCGCGGCAGTCCCGGGCGGGAGCACTCGATAGCCTCCGCCGCATGAAATTCGCGATGTTCTACGAGATCCCGGTGGCGAAGCCGTGGGGCCCGCGTTCGGAGTACGAGGCGTACCAGAACACCATCGAGGAGGCGAAGCTCGGCGACCGCATGGGCTTCCATTCGTTCTGGACGGTCGAGCACCACTTCCTCGACGAATACTCGCACTGCTCGAATCCCGAGGTGCTCTACGGCCACTTGTCGGCCGTCACCAAGAACCTCCGGCTGGGTTACGGCGTACGACTGCTCCCGAAGCCGTACAACCACCCGGTGCGCACCGCCGAGAGCGTCGCGACCCTCGACCTCGTGTCGGGTGGCCGCGTCGAGTTCGGGACGGGCCGCTCGTCGACGCGCGCCGAGATCGAAGGGTTCGGTATCGATCCGCTCGAGACGCGCGAGATGTGGGACGAGGCGCTCCGCCACATCGTCGGCTGCTGGACCAACGACGAGTACGAATTCTCCGGGAAGCACTGGTCGATGCCGCGCCGGCGCGTGCACCCGAAGCCGCTGCAGGACCCGCATCCCCCGATCTGGGGCGCGACGTCGAGTGTCGAAGGCCACTACGAGATCGGATCGCGTGGCCTCGGCCTCCTGTCGTTCACGGTCGGCAACCCGCCCGAAGACCTCGAGGAACGCATCCAGAACTACCGGCGAGGTCAGGCCGATTGCAAGGAGCCCGTCGGCAGGTTTCGCAACGAGACCGCGGCCACCTTCACGATGGTGCACTGCAACGACACGAACGAGAAGGCACGCGCCGTCGCGGACGAGTCGTTCGTCTGGTATCCGAAGACTGCGGCGCTCAGCATCGCGTCGCTCGCGGAGTGGATGGCCGAAGGCAACCAGGAGCTCGGCAACTACAGCTACGCGGGCGAGGCGCTCAAAGGCAAGCAGTCGAACATGTACGACTTCTTGACGATGGATTACCTCTACGACAGCGGCGCCGGAGTCGTCGGCGATCCGGACCGTTGTGTCGAGATCTGCAAGCGATACGAAGCGGTTGGATGCGAGCTGTTGTTCTGCTTGTTGAATCCGTACAAGATCCCGCACGAGGAAGTCATGCACTCGATCGAGCTCCTCGGCAAGCACGTGATCCCCGAGTTCGCCGAGTAAAGGCGCCCCGCAATGGAACCGTACGGCGACGACATCTTCACCGAGCCCGACGCCGATCCCGACGGTCTGGCGAACCTCGGCCCGCTCCGGCCGATGGCCGGCACCTGGGAGAGCGTGCAGGGCGTCGACGACCATCCGACCGGGCCGGGCTCCGACATGGACGGCACCGTGATCGACGGCGGCCTGCGCAACGCGTTCGTCGAGCGTTACGAGCTGCAGCCGATCGATCCCCAGACCAACGGGCCGCAGTTGCTCTACGGCCTGCGCTACCACGTGCACATCGTGAAGCCGGGCGAGGTCGAGACCTTCCACGACCAGGTGGGCTACTGGCTCTGGGAAGCGGCGACCCGGACGGTCGCGCAGACGATCGCCATCCCGCGCGCGCAGGTCGTGCTCGCGTCGGGTACCGCGGAGCCCGACGCGACCGAGTTCGAGCTGACCGCGACACTCGGCTCCGAGACGTACGGCATCCTGTCGAGTGCGTTCCTCGACGCGGCGTTCCACACGTTGAGCTTCCGCATTCACGTGACGATCAACGGCGACGGCACGTGGTCGTACGTCGAGGACACCGTGATGAAGTTGCCCGACCGCGACGAGCTCTTCCACCACATCGACCGCAACACGCTCACCCGCGTGGCCGCACCGGCTCCGAACCCGCTCGCCGCGCCCGCTCCCCCGGCCGGAGTGCCGGGCGGCCTGGAGATCGGGAGCCTCCGTAACGAGAGAGGAAACCTCCAATGAACCACTTGATGCGAGACCTCGCGCCGATCACCGAGGATGCGTGGTCGCAGATCGACGCCGAAGCCGACCGCTCGCTGCGGCACTTCCTCGCTGCTCGCCGGCTCGTCGACTTCACGGGACCACTCGGCTGGACCCAGTCGGCGCTCGACCTGGGCCGGGTCGCCGCGCTCGACGGACCGCTCGCCGGAGTGGATGCCGCGCAACGCCGCGTCCTCCCGCTGGTGGAGCTCCGGTCGAAGTTCTCGCTCGAACGAGCGGAGCTCGACGCGGCGGAGCGCGGCGCGACCGACATCGAGCTCCATCCGGTGATCGCCGCCGGCCGCTCGGCCGCGCTGGCCGAAGACGGCATCGTGTTCCACGGCTACGCCGCCGGCGGCATCGAGGGGATCGCCGCCTCGACACCGCACGCGCCGGTCGTGATCGGTGACGACTACAGCGAGTACCCGACGTACGTCGCCAAGGCCGTCGCGGTGCTCCGCGCGGCCGACATCGGCGGACCGTACGCGATCGCGCTCGGGAGCCGCGGCTTCACCGGCGTGACCGAGACGACGGAACACGGCGGGTACCCGGTGTTCGAGCACCTGCGCCAGATCCTGGGCGGCCCGGTGGTCTGGGCACCGGCCGTCGACGGCGCCGTAGTGCTCAGCCAGCGCGGCGGCGACTTCGAGCTGGCCGTCGGCCAGGACTTCTCGATCGGGTACCTCGCATCCGACGCGACTTCGGTGCAGCTCTACATCGAAGAAAGCGTCGCGTTCCGGATCAACACCCCCGAAGCGGCAGTGCAGCTCACCGAGAAGCGAGCCAAGGGCAAGTGACCACCGTCGAGGTGCGCCCCGCCGACACGAGAGCGCACACGCAGACCGATTGGCTCGACAGCCGGCACAGCTTCAGCTTCGGCCCGCACTACGACCCCGCCAACACGCACCACGGACTGCTCCTCGTCTCGAACGACGATCGCGTGCGCGCCGGCACCGGCTTCGGCACTCACGGCCACAAGGACATGGAGATCGTCACCTGGGTCCTCTCCGGGCGGCTCGTGCACGACGACTCGGCCGGCAATCACGGCGAGCTCTATCCGGGCCTCGCGCAGCGCATGAGCGCCGGGCGCGGCATCCGCCATTCCGAGGCCAACCCGTCACCCGACGAAGACGTGCACTTCATCCAGATGTGGGTGCCGCCCGACACCGAAGGCATCGAACCCGGCTACGAGCAGCGCGACATCAACGCCGAGCTCGACAAGGGCGGGCTCCGCGCGATCGCGTCGGGTCAAGGGCATGCGGGCGCGATCACGATCCACCAGCGCGACGCGGTGTTGTGGGGCGGGCGGCTGCAGCCGGGCGAGCAGGTCGCCGTGCCCGAAGGCCGTCACGCGCACGTGTTCCTCGCCGCGGGCTCGGCCGATCTCGAAGGCGCAGGAGAACTCCGCGAAGGCGACGCGGCGCGGCTGTCCGAAGCCGGCACCCCGACGCTCACCGCCGGCGATCAGGGAGCCGAGGTCCTCATCTGGGTCACCGCCTGAGCGGCTAACCCGCGAGCGAGCCCGACGCGGGGATCTGCAGGAGCGCGTTGGCCGGCGAGAAGTCGGACCACGACGTGTCCCAGTCCATGACCCCGTGGTCGCCGACGGCCGGCGGACGCGGGCTTCCGTCGACGAGCACGACGTCGCCGACGCGGCTGAACGCGAAGAACACCGCCGCATCGGTCGGGCTGAGATTGACGCAGCCGTGGGAGACGTTCTGGTGGCCCTGATCGCTCACCGACCACGGTGCCGCGTGCACGTACTCCCCGCTGTCGGAGATGTGCACGTCGGAGTAGACCAACTCGTCGTAGCCGTCGGGCGAGTTCACGGGCACGCCGTTGGTCGCCGAGTTCATGCGCACGACGCTCGATCGATCGAGCACGATGTGCACCCCACCCATGGTCGGGTCGGTCGCCTTGCCGCCGCTGATCGGAAAGGTCGCGACGATCCGTCCGTTGTCCGTAACGGTCATCACGTGCGTCGCGAGGTTCGCGAAGGAGACGCGGGCATCGCCGACCGAGAAGTGGACACTGCCCTCACCGTCGCCCCACATGCCGCCGCCCGCGTTCCAACCGCCGAGATCCCACGAGACCGTGACTTGCTCCTTGGTGGGCCAGTAGCTCTCGGGGCGGAAGTGCAGCTCGCGATTGCTGAACCAGTGCCAACCACCGAGCACGGGCTCCGACTCGGTCACGTGGAGATGGCTCACCACGGCGTTGCGCGCGCCGGGATCGGAGATGTAGTGGTCGAAGCGGAACACCACGGGCTGGCCGACTCCGACACTGAGCCCGTCGGTCGGGAACTCGGCCGCGGTGACCCGAGCCGCGGGTGACAACGTGCGGAACGTCGACGTCAACCGCGCACGCGCGCGATCCGATCCCGCCGCGGTGACCGACACCTGATACGTCACGCCGTAGTCGAGCGGCGCGGTCGACTGCCACTGCGTGGCCGCCGGCGTGAGCATGCCCGCAACGACCGCGCCGGTGGTCGACGTGACGCGCACGTCGGCGAGCCGGCCGGTCGCCGCAGCCACGACGACGGGTGCATCGGCGGCAACGTCGGTCGCGCCGCTCGACGGAGCGATGCGCACACCCGACGCGAGCGCGCGTTCGGCGCGCTCACGATTCGCGTCGTTCGTCGGTTGGAGCGCGACCGCCGCACGGTCCGGCCGCGTCGCCTTCGCATGCCCGGCGCGAGTCACGGCGAAGGCGATACCGAGGCCGCACGCGACCGCCAAGACCGTGATGATCACCCCGCGCGACCATTGGGACCTCATGTCGCAACCTCGCAGGTGCCGCCCCGACCCGACGCGGCGCCGACAGGCTATGCCTGCGGTCGCGCCCCCGCCACGTCGCGACCACCGTTCCCGCAATCGCAGGCCCCGGGGCAATATCGGCGCTAGTCGGCGTCGAGGAGACGGATGAAGCGCGAGCGTTCGGCGATCGCGCCCTCGAACCACGCGTTCGCCGCGAGCCAGGTGATCGCGGCTTCGAGGCCGTCCTTCCCGACGATCTCGTCGGTGCGTTCCTTGAGGTAGCCGAGCATCGGGTTGTCGAACGCCGGCCACGGTTGCTCCGAAGACGGTCGCAGGCGCAACGCATCGAGGGCGCCCTGCAGGTCGACGTACTCGCCCAGCCGGTCCTTCCACCGGGCCAGCGTGGCGCCACCGTCCTCGTACAGATGGTCGATGCGGTCTTCGAGGCCGTCATCGGCGAAGGGGTGCCCGGATCCCGCTCGGTCCCAGTAGGCCCGGTCGCCCGGCGCCCCGGGGGCCGCGGCGGGCGCGCCCTTCGAGGAACGCCGGCCGAGCCTCCGTCTGGTCATACCTCTTCATCGGCACCGGGCCGACCGCGCTGAGCGCGGATGTGCGCCCGGCGGGACGGTTCAGGCCGCTACCGCCGCCTGGGCCGCGCGCCGCCACGAACGGGGGACGAGCGCCGAGCCGCACAGCGAGTGGATCGCAGTGGCCGCACCGATCGCGATGCACACGTCGCCGAGACATTCCCGAGCTTCTCAGCGGGTACGGGCTCCCCGCCGACGCGCTCGAGCTCGAGGTGACGGAGAGCCTCCTCATGTCGGATCCGCGCCGAGCGATGGAGGTGCTCCGGTCGCTCGACGCGCTCGGGATCGGCATCATCCTCGACGACTTCGGACCGGCTATTCCTCGCTCGCGTACCTGAAGCGGCTGCCGGTGCGTCAGCTGAAGATCGACAAGTCGTTCGTGTTGAACATGACCACCGACGAAGACGACGCCACGATCGTCGCCTCCACGATCCGCCTCGCGCGCAGTCTCGGACTCTCCGTCGTTGCGGAGGGCGTCGAGAATCCCACGACGTGGCAGCGACTCGCGGCGATGGGTTGCGACTACGCCCAGGGCTACTACCTCAGCCGACCGCTCCGAGCCGACCAGATGACGCGCTGGCTCGAGGTGCAACACGCGTCCCGCGCCGAACCGGGCGAGCGCGCCCGCGTCCGCGCGCTCGCGCCGGTTGCGTGTCCGCCGGAGGAGTTCGACCGGCCCACGTCGGCCTCGACGCGCTCGTGACGCTGCGCGCCGAGCGCCACTGCTGGGTTCAGAGGATCCAGTCGAAGGCGGCGAACGACGTGTTGGGCTTGGCGGCCGTGATCGCGTTCGAGGGGTCGGATGCGGGTCCGAGGCCTCGGTGGTTGAGTGCGGCGACGCGGAAGGTATAGCGGCGGCCGGGGGTGAGGCCGGTGATCTTGGCCTGGGTGGAGTGCGGGGAGAGCACTCGGGCCGGGAGCGCGACGCCGTCGTGGTAGGGCGTGACGATGTAGGCGGTGATCCGCGAGCCGTTCG
>Ga0265338_10005509_pt1 | contig 16501 bp, 19 predicted proteins | sample 42126metaG_FD_193579 | JGI IMG/M metagenome (GOLD analysis project Ga0265338, IMG submission 193579) | Rhizosphere microbial communities from Carex aquatilis grown in University of Washington, Seatle, WA, United States - 4-21-26 metaG | ecosystem: Host-associated > Plants > Roots > Rhizosphere... | reverse complement strand
GAGACGGTTACGGCAACGGCAACGGCAACGGCAACGGCACCCGCATCCGAGAGTGTCCCCGAAGTCCCGGGTGCACTTGCCGAATCGCTGGCTCTGGCCGAGCAGCGCATCATCCTCGAGGCACTGCGCAGCAACGAAACCCGCGAGCGCATCGCTGAGCGGCTTGGCATCAGTCCGCGCACCCTGCGCTATAAGCTTGCGAGGCTGCGTCGCGCCGGCATCGACTGCGACGAATTGGCCCTCGTCGGCGGGAGTTCCTCATGAGCAACATCGCCATCGACCAGGTGCTGGCCCAGATCCGCTCGCTCTCAGCGCAGGCGGGATCCGTCGTAAAGCCCACGGGTATTGCGGCCGCGCAGCTGGGCGCAACAGCTTCCGCCGGCGCAGCGACGGCGGCGAACGGCCCTGCCTTCGCCGATCTTCTCAAGCAGGGCATCAATACGGTCAACCAGACACAGCAGACTGCCGGTGCGCTGGCGGATGCCTGGGAACGCGGCACTCCTGGAGTGGATCTGGCCAAGGTGATGATTGAAAGCCAGAAGGCGTCGATTTCCTTTCGCGCATTGACGGAAGTGCGTAATCGCCTGGTCAGCGCGTACCAGGACATCATGAACATGCAGATATAAGGATGCTCGGGAACTAGCTCATGGCGAACAATTCAACTGTTGTGGTGCCCGGCGCGCTCGGACTGAACATCCGCCCGCTGCTGCTGCTGCTCGGCGTAGCCCTGGCGGTCGCCGCAGGTGTCAGCGTGGTGCTGTGGTGGAGGGGGCCGAACTGGAGCCTGCTGTACGGCAATCTGTCCGACTCTGATTCCAGCAGCGTGGTCCAGGCACTGCAGACCGGCGGTATCGAGTACAAGCTCGACAACAACAGTGGCGCCATCATGGTGCCCGCCGAGCGCGTTCATGACGCGCGGCTGCAGCTCGCCTCGCAGGGACTGCCGCAGGGCAAGAACAGCAGCTTCGAGTTGATGAACAAAGATCCCGGCTTCGGCGTCAGTCAATTCATGGAGAGTGCCCGCTACCAGTACGCTCTGGAAGGCGAGCTGGCGCGCACCATATCGTCGTTGCAGGCGGTCGAGGCGGCGCGCGTGCATCTTGCCATTCCCCAGCAGTCGGCCTTTGTTCGCGACCGCCGGCCGCCCAGCGCATCGGTTCTGCTGCAGCTGCGCGCCGGTCATCGAATTGCCCCTGAGCAGGTTTCAGCCATCGTCCATCTGGTGGCTTCGAGCATTCCGGAACTCGACTCCGACCAGGTCACCGTGGTCGATCAGCAGGGCCGCCTGCTGTCATCGCCAAAGGCAGGCGATGCCGCCGTGGCCGCCGAACAATTCGAAGCGGCGCACCGTATCGAAGACACCTACATCACGCATATTGAGCAGCTGATCACGCCGATGGTCGGCGATGGCCGCGTGCGCGCACAGGTCACCGTGGATCTTGACCCCACGGCCAGCGAACAGGCGCAGGAGCAGTACAAGCCCGACGGCACCGCCGTGCGCAGCGAACAGTCATCCGAGGAAAACAGCCGGGGCGGCAGCGGATCCGGCGGCGTACCGGGCGCACTGACCAACCAGCCGCCGAGCGGCGGACAGGCAGTGGCCGCGGCCAAGCCAGCTGCCGCGGCCCCGCCTGCCAGCGGTGGTGCCGCAGCCAAGAATGCGGCCGCAGCCGCCGATGCGGCGACTGCCGCGGCAGCCGCAGCTGCCGCGGCCACACCGCAGAACAGCTCCCGGCAGAGCACGCGCAATTATGAGATCGACCGCACGGTCAGCTACTCGCGCCAGCCTGCCGGTCGCATCAAGCGCGTCACGGTGGCGGTGCTTGTGGACAACGTGCGCAAGGCCGGCGCCGACGGCAAAGTCACCGAGCAGCCGCTGTCCAAGGAGCAGATTGAAGGAATCACACAGCTGGTCAAGAACGCGGTGGGATTCGACGAAGCGCGCGGCGACAGCGTCAATGTGGTCAACCAGTCATTCCTGGAAGTAGTTGAGCCGCCGCTGAAGCCCGAGGCGATTCCGATCTGGCAGCGCCCGTTGGTGCTGAATATGGTGCGCCTGGTGCTCGGTGCGCTGGTGCTCGTCGCGCTCGCACTTGGCGTGTTGTGGCCGCTCATCAAGAACCTCGCCAGCCACGCCGTCAGCCCGGCGCCCCAGTTGCTGGCGGCCGGCACGGGCGGCGACGGCGAGGCACGCAGCGCTGCTGCGGGCGGTGCCGCGGCCAGCAGCCCGGCGCTGGCCTACGAACAGCAGATCGTGCAGGCGCGCAGCCTCGTTGGCCAGGACCCCAAGCGCGTTGCCCAGGTCGTCAAGACATGGGTGGGTGAATCGTGAGCGAGGCAGGCATGGACCGCTCAGGCGTCGATCGCGCGGCGATCCTTCTGCTGGCGCTCGGCGAGCAGGAGGCCGCGCAGGTACTCAAGCATCTCGGCGCCAAGGATGTGCAGCGGGTCGGCACCGCGATGGCTCAGCTCAGCGGCATCTCGCGTGAGGAAGTGTCATCGGTATTGACCAATTTCTACGCCAATGTAGAGCAGCAGACCTCGTTCGGCGTCGGCACGGACGACTACATTCGCAAAGTACTGACCGAGGCGCTCGGCGCCGACAAGGCCGGCGGTGTGGTCGACCGCATTCTGGGCGGCCGCAGCAGCCGCGGACTCGAAGCGCTCAAGTGGATGGAGGCCCGCGCCGTCAGCGACATGCTGCGCAATGAACACCCGCAGATCATCGCCATCGTGCTGTCCTATCTGGAATCGGATCAGGCCGCCGAGGTACTCGGACAACTCGCGGAAAACATGCGCGCTGAAATCATCATGCGCATCGCGACGCTCGACGGCGTGCACCCGACGGCGCTCGACGAGCTCGATCAGGTGCTCGAGAAGCAGTTCTCGGGTAACGCGGGCGGCAAGAGCTCTGGCGGATTTGGCGGACCAAAGGCGGCGGCGGGCATTCTCAATCTCGTCGGCAGCGCGCAGGAAGCGTCTCTGATGACGCAGATTGCCAAGATCGATGAGCCGCTGAGCCAGAAACTGCAGGATCTGATGTTCGTGTTCGAAGACCTGAATGAAGTGGATGACCGCGGCATGCAGGAGCTGTTGCGCGAGGTGCCGGGCGACAAGCTCATCATCGCGCTCAAGGCCGCGGACGAGAAGCTGAAGGAGAAATTCTTCAAGAACATGTCGGAGCGCGCCTCGCAGATGATGAAGGATGACCTGGAAGCCAAGGGACCAGTGCGGCTGTCGGAAGTCGAGGCGGCGCAGAAGGAAATTCTGGTGACCGCGCGGCGCATGGGTGAAGAAGGGCGCCTGCAGCTCGGCGGCAAGGGCGGGGAAGCCTATGTCTGATCCTGCAGCCACAGCGCGCTGGGAATTGCCGCAGATCAACGGCCCGGTCCTGGCGCCCAATCGCCGCGTCGTGGATCTGAGCGGCATCGAACGCGAGGCCTGGGAAAAGGGCTACGCGGAAGGACGCGATGCGGCTGTTGCCGCCGTGCGCAAGGAACAGCAGGCGACGCAGGTGGAATTGGAGCGTCGCGTGCAGAATCTGGCATCGATCCTCGATTTCATGGCAAAGCCAATCGCGGCGCTGGACGCGGAGGTGCAGCGTCAGCTGGTCTCGCTGGCCGGCGCCATCGCGCGCCACATCGTACGGCGCGAACTCAAGACGCAACCGGATGAGATCGTCGCGGTGATTCGTGAAACCGTGGCGCTGCTGCCCATGGCGGCGCGCGATATTCGTGTGCACCTCAATCCCGAGGACGCCAAGATCGTGCGCTCGCGCGTGGTCGAGGCCGGCAGCGACCGCTCCTGGAATGTTTCCGAGGATCCGTTGATCTCGCGGGGCGGATGTCGCGTCAGCAGTGAGAATTCCAGCATCGATGCGACGCTTGAACAGCGTCTCGGCGCCGCCATTGCGGCGGCCCTGGGCGACTCGCGCGCGCCGGAGGCGCAGGAGGCCACATGAGCGAGTCCGAAGCCAACGTCAATCCGCTGGTGCATCCTGCCGCCCAACGCTGGTCAAAAGGATTGCTGGACGCCTCGCAGCGGCTCAACTTGGCGCCTCCGCCCGTGGTTGCCGGCCGTCTGACGCGCATGGTGGGTCTGACTCTCGAGGCGGCCGGCTGCCAGGCCGCCGTGGGCGATCGTTGCGAGATCGTCAGTTCCGGGCAGAGCAGCATCGAGGCCGAAGTAGTCGGCTTTGCCGGCGACCGCCTGTATCTGATGCCCACCGGCGATATTCACGGTCTCAAACCCAATTCTCTCGTCTTGCCTCGCACACACACCGGTTCGGTGCGCGTCGGCTCGCATCTTCTCGGCCGCATCGTCGATGGCGCCTGCAATCCGCTCGACGGACTCGGACGGATCGAAGCGGATGCCAGCGTCCGGTTGACCGGCACGCCAATCAATCCCCTGCGGCGCCAGCCGATTACCCAGCCCCTGGATGTCGGGGTGCGTGCCATCAATGGACTTCTGACAATAGGGCGCGGACAGCGCGTCGGTCTGTTCGCTGGCAGCGGCGTCGGCAAGAGCGTGCTGCTCGGCATGATGGCGCGTTACACCGCCGCCGACGTCATCGTGGTCGGGCTCATTGGTGAGCGAGGCCGCGAGGTCAAGGAATTCATCGAGCGAATCCTCGGCCGCGCCGGACTGTCACGCTCGGTCGTCGTTGCGACGCCCGCCGACAATCCGCCGCTGATGCGGCTGCATGGCGCCTGGCTGGCGACCGCCATCGCCGAATACTTTCGCGATCGCGGCCGCAATGTGCTGCTGATCATGGACTCATTGACGCGATTTGCGCAGGCACAGCGTGAAATCGCGCTCGCCATCGGCGAGGCTCCCGCCACCAAGGGTTACCCGCCATCCGTATTCGCGCGCCTGCCACAACTGGTCGAGCGCGCCGGTAACGGTGTCGGTTCGTCCGGTTCCATCACGGCCTTCTATACCGTGCTGGCAGAGGGCGATGATCAGAACGATCCGATCGTGGATGCCGCTCGCGCCATTCTCGACGGTCACATTGTGCTGTCCCGCCGGATCGCAGAAGGGGGCCGATATCCAGCGATCGACGTCGAGGCCTCCGTCAGCCGTGTCATGCACGACATCGTGCCCGCGGCCCAGCTCGAACTGACGCGCAAGCTGCGCCAGGCGACGGCCACGTACGAGAATAATCGCGACCTGATCACCATCGGTGCTTACCAGCGCGGCAGCGATCCGCGAATCGATCATGCCATCGCGCGATGGCCGCAGATCGAAGCATTCATGCGGCAGGACATGCACGAGCGTGTCGATCTCGCCTCCAGCATATCAATGCTGGCAACGACGATGGCGGAAGCACCGCCGGGGGGAGCTAAGTGAAGCGAGCCGAGCGACTGCAGCCCGTCAGCCAGCTGATGGATGAGCTCGAGCGCGAGAGTGCGCTGCGCGTGGCAGCGGCACAAAGCCGGCTGGCCGAAGCACAGAGGCGTTGCGATGAACTGCAGCGTTACCTGGAAGAGTACCGGACCATGTTCGCGCAGCGCGCTAAAGCCGGCATCAGAGTTTCCGGAATGCGTGACTACCAGGTGTTCATCGCGCGACTGGGCGAGGCCGTCAAGGCTCAGCAAGGCATTCTCGAGCAGCTTACGGCTGAGTGCCAACGCGAGCGTGATACCTGGTCACAGGCGGCCGCACGAAAGAACGCGGTCGAAAAGGTCATCGACAAGGCTCACTCGGAGGAAAGAACTGCCGAGGACCGACGTGTGCAGCGCGAACAGGACGATCGCGCGCAGCGCTCGCGAGGTGCGCAGTGAGAGCGACCGCACCCTCCAGCACTTCCGCCGGCAACGCCAGCACTCGCAGTGCCGCGCCGCAGGGCGGCGACGCTGCCGGCAGCAGGAGCTTCTCCGGCATGCTGGCGGGCACGCCGGCGCCTGCGGTTGCGGACCCTACCCCTGCGGCGACTGGAGGAAAGCCATCGCCGAAGTCGGCACAACAATCTCCATCCAACGGCGGCAAGTCAGCCAATCCTGCGGCAGCGGGCCCATCGACCTCGGCTGGAGACTCGAAGCCGGCGGGCCACTCGGGTTCTGATGCGCCATCGCGCTCGCGCGAGACGGCCACAACCCACACGGCCGGTACAGCCGCCGCTGCCGCCGCGACAACGGGTGCTGCGACAACGAATACCCCGGCTGCGGCCTCGTCGGCCGCAGCAACAGGGGACCCCGCTGACACGGCTGATGCCACCGCATCACCGCTCAATGATGCGGACGATGCAGGAGCTGTCCTCGCCGATGACAGCATCACGGATTCGGGCACGCCGCCTACGGCAGCCGCGCCGGCCAGGCCCGCTGGCCGGCGCGCGCCCTCGGCCGATGCAGCCGCCAGCGCCAATTTGATCGCGGCGCAGACTGTGTGGCTCATGGCCGCATCGGCCGCAACGATGTCGGCCGGGGCGGCTGTGGCTCCGTCCGCGACGCCTGCCGCTGCGGCGAGCAGTGAATCGCTCAATTCTGCGACGGCGCTCGCGACGCCGACGGGCAGGGCCGGCGCCGCTGATACGACAGCTTTGGGCGCGTCCTCGGCCAGCGATGACGAGGCGGTCGTTGCTGCGGCCGCCAACGCTACCAGCTCCGTGCTCTCCAGCTTCCAGGCTGCCCCGGCAGTTCCGGGCATCCCCACCGATGAGAATGCGTCCGGCGACTCGGACTCGAGCGGAGGCGCGCCGTCATCACCCGATCGCGCGCGCACATCCACGGACGTTTCCTCCAGCGATCTCTCGACGCTTGCGTCGCTCATGCGCGGAGTTGCCGCGGGCAATGCACAGGCAGGCGGGGTTGAACGGTCCATCGGCACGCCCGTTACCGAGCCAGGCTGGTCGCGTGATGTGGCCGCGCAGGTTCAGATGATGGCATCGGCCAGGGTGCAGAGTGCCACGCTGCGGCTCTCGCCCGAGCACTTAGGTCCCGTGGAAGTTCGCATCGACATGCAGGCGTCTCAGATCAACGTCAACTTCGTCGCCGCGCATCCGGACACGCGAAGCGCGCTCGAACAGAGTGTCCCGATGCTGCGCGCCATGCTGGCGCACGGCGGATTGACGCTCGGCCAGACCCAGGTGCAGGGCGAAGCGAGATCCGGTTCACAGTCGGCCGACGGTCGCGCCCGTGATAACGCACTGCCGGGCCCCGGTGAGGAGCCGATGGCGGTCGCGGCGATCCGCGGCGCCGGGCTGATCGATGAGTACGCCTGAGTGCGCACCACAGCAGCGACAATTTTCCGTCACTGCCGCCCGATCCGGCGCTGGCACAGCGCTTGCTCCATGAGCAGGCAGTGCCTCTCAAAGTCTACGTAACAGAGCGATATCGATATGGCCACCGAAGCTGCAAAGGTTGAAGCCGCCACGAAGGAAGCAGGCGAAGCCCCGAAGAAGAAGGGCAAGCTGCTCATCGTCATCCTCGCGGTGGTGCTGATCGGCGGCGGCGCGGGCGCCTGGTTTGCTTTCAAGCCCAGGCCCGATGCCGCGGAGGCGCAGGCGCCTGCGGAGAAGACCACTCCCAGGACCGCAGCCCTGTACTTCAAATTCGATCCCGCCTTCGTCGTCAATTTCGGCGGTGAGGGCAGCGCCCGTTACCTGCAGGTCATGGTGGAAGCCATGACGCGCGATCCGCCGACACTGGAGATGATCAAGAACAACGAGCCGGCGGTACGCAACGACCTGGTGCTGCTGTTCTCGAGCCAGGACAATGCCACCCTGCTATCGCCCGAGGGCAAGGAAAAGCTGCGCAATGCGACCCTCGAGGTCGTCCGCAAGGTTGTCGCGGGCGAGGGCGGGGATTCGAAGAATGTCGAAAACGTGTACTTCACCAGCTTCGTGATCCAGTAGATGAGCGCGGAGATTCTCAATCAGGACGAGATCGATGCCTTGCTGAAGGGCGTCGATGACGGCGCGGTAGCCGTCGAGGCACCGCCGGATGAGCCTGGCAAGGTCAAGGACTACGATCTGGCCACGCAGGTCCGCATCGTCCGCGGCCGCATGCCAACGCTGGAGATGATCAACGACCGCTTCGCGCGGCTGTTCCGCATCGGACTGTTCAATATGCTCCGGCGCACCCCCGAGATCGGCGTCGCGCCGGTCAAGGTGCAGAAATTCACCGAGTACGTGCAGAACCTGCACGTACCCTCGAGCCTGAATCTCATCAAGATCAACCCGCTGCGAGGCACCGCGCTGCTGACGCTCGATGCCACGCTGGTGTACGCGATCGTCGACAATTTCTTCGGCGGCAATGGCCGTTACGCCAAGATCGAGGGCCGCGAATTCACGCTCACCGAAGGACGCATCGTTCAGATGGTGTTACGCGAGGCATTCACCGATCTGACCGAAGCCTGGAGCATCTGCACCCCTATCACCGTCGAATACCTCAATTCGGAGATCAATCCGCACTTCGCCAACATCGTCAGCCCTTCGGAGATCGTGGTGGTAACCGCGTTTCGAATCGAGCTCGAAGGCGGCGGCGGCGAACTGCACGTCACGCTCCCCTACGCCATGATCGAGCCCATTCGCGAGCTGCTTGACTCCGGCGTTCAGAGCGATCGCATGGAGCGCGACGAAAGCTGGAACAGGACGCTGCGTGCGGAGATCGAGGAAGCCGAGGTCGAACTGGTACCGGTGCTTGGCCACACGACGCTGACGCTGGGTCGGCTGGTGGATCTGAAGCCGGGCGATGTCATCCCCTGTGACTTCGACGGCGAAGTCACCTTGCTGGCCGAAGGCGTGCCGGTGCTGCGCGGCGGCTTCGGCGTATCGCGTGGCCAACAGGCCGTCAAGGTTTCCCAACGGATCGGACGGCGCAAGCAGCCGATATTAAGTAATGTGGCAGGCAGGTCATGAGTACACAAATGTCGAAGGCCATCGAACCGCAAGCGGCTGAAATGCACGATTTGAAGGCCGATGCGCCTGACGCCGTTGCAAATCGTGAGTTGAATCTCGACGTCGTACTGGATATTCCAGTCACACTGTCGATGGAGGTCGGCCGCAGCCGGGTCAGCATTCGCAACCTGCTGCAGCTCAGCCAGGGATCCGTCGTCGAACTCGACCGTGCCACCGGTGAGCCACTGGACGTGTACGTCAACGGAACCCTGATTGCTCACGGCGAAGTCGTCGTCGTCAATGACAAGTTCGGCATCCGACTGACGGATGTGATCAGTCCCGCCGAACGAATCCGGAAGCTGAAATAAGCGGATTCAAGACAGACCGTAGCCGGCCGATAGCACCACTCGACCGGAACGCATCCAGGAGACACGGACCTTGCCAAAGACGCTCCAGCCTGAGTCGGCACCGACGCAGCAGTCACTGTTCAAGTTCGTCAGCGAACTAGCCAGGGAATTGTCGGTCGGTCGAGTCGATCTGCCTTCCTTTCCGGACGTTGCCGCACGCGTGCAGCAGATCCTGTCGGATGAAGCCGTCACCGGCGAACGCATAGCGCGCGTGATCAGCTCCGATGCCGGGCTGGCCGCTCGCATCCTGACCATGGCGAATTCGACGCTGCTGCATCGCGGTGGCGCGCGGGTGACCGACCTGAAGCTGGCGATCACACGGATCGGACACGAGAATATCCGAACCGCAGCGCTGGCCTATGCCACAGCTCAGCTGCGTCGCGCCGCGGAGCTGAGTCACATACGCGAGAAGCTCGATGATTGCTGGCACGAGGGCGTGCGAGTTGCAGCTCTGGCGCACGCCATGGCGAAGGAATCCAAGCGCGTACGCACCGATGAGGCGATGCTCGCAGGGCTGCTGCACAATATCGGCAAGATTTATATCATTGCGCGCACGCCGCGCGAACAGATCGATTCCTTCAGCGATGACGGCGAGGAACTGCGCAGCTGGCACCCCAGCATCGGTCAGGCCCTGATCGAGAACTGGAAACTCGGCGATGAACTGGGGGCTGCCGTAGCCGGTCAGTACGAACTTGACCGCACCCACTCCGGCCCTGCGGATCTTCAGGATCTGCTCATCGTGGCCGTCAATGTCGCCACGCAGATGGCCAGCAACAACGCGGATGACTCTGCCCTGGCGCAGATGCCGGCCGCGCAGGCCCTGGGTTTGAACGACTCTGCGCTGGTCCGGATCATGCTCGAGTCGCAGACCGACGTTGAGATGCTCAAGGCGGCGCTCGGATAATCTTCGATTCGGCCGGTGTCAGTCCACCGGCGCGGGATTCGCGAAGTAGGTGAGTACATACGCCTTCAGGGTGCCATCGCTCTGCGCGATTCCGGCGATCTTCACCTTGCTGCCGATCGCCAATCGATCGGTCAGAGTCAAGATCCCGGAGGCGGTTGTGATGTCAACGGGGCTGATGGTTACGACACCGTTGCCGTAGTCGACCTGGTACACCAACGTCGGCTACCGCATTGGCCGGCTGGCGAAAATAGAACTGCGTGTTGGCGTCAACCTGCATCGGCACGCCCACGCCCGCTTCGTTCTGAATGGTGATGATGTCGGTCGTGCTGTTGACGTGCAGCACATGCCCTTCAGGGCTCAGCCAGACATTGGCGAAATTGCTGCTGGCCCAGATGCGCGTGGCAACCAGGCTGCCATCCTGAAATCGACCCAGGTTATTGCGCACGACTGCCAAATAACCGGCGCTTGCCGCCGCCGCGCAACCTCGGCGGCCGTTATGTGACCCGCGTCACAGCCGGCGCGCGCGTGCAATTCAAATGGACAGAACGACTTAGCTGCGTGTCGGCGGCTCTGGCATGCGCGTTGCTCCATCGGCTGCGGACCTGCCGTGTGGAGATCTTCGAGTCTTGATAAGCCCCAAATTCAGCGCAACGGTGTGCCGCGCGTGGCGATCGGTCGCCGCGTGGGCGATTGCCCTTGGTGCCGGCAAATTTGCCGCCGCCGCCGAGTCGCTGCCTTTCGCCGCGGGCTCGGCGCAAAGTGCGCCCACGCCCATGGCGGGCACGCTGCGAGTCACCTTGGCGATGGTGCTGGTGCTCGCCGCGCTGCTGGCGGCCGCATGGCTTGCGCGCCGCATGCGCGGTGTCGGCGGCGCGAGCAGCAGCGGGCTGACGGTGCTGGCGCAGGTGTCCCTCGGGACGCGTGAGCGCGCAGTGCTGCTGCGGGTCGGCACCTTTCAGGTGCTCGTCGGCGTGGCCCCCGGCAACGTGCGCACATTGCACGTCATCGACGGCATCGTCGAACCGGATGTCGCGGGTGTCGCGGGAACCCCGGAGGTTGCGCGCCCATCCTTCAAATCGATGCTGCTCAAGAGCCTGGGCAAATGAGCACGCCCATGTACAGTTCAAGAACGAAATTCATCCGGCTGGCGGCATGCCTGTTGCTGTTGCCGGTTGCTGCCAGCGCCGCGGCCGCCGCCGCACCTGGAATTCCCGCCGTCGCCGTGCAGAGCAGCGGTGGCGGGCAGACCTATACGCTGACCATCGAATTGCTCGCGTTGATGACCGCGGTGACGCTGCTGCCCGCGGCGCTGCTGATGATGACGGCCTTTACACGCATCGTGATCGTGCTGTCGATCCTGCGGCAGGCCATCGGCGCCGGCCAGACACCGCCCAATCAGGTGCTGATCGGGCTGGCGCTGTTCCTGACGCTGTTTGTGATGTCGCCTGTCATCGACAAGATTCGCACCGATGCGGTCGTGCCCTACATGGCTGGCAGCATCGACACCACCGCCGCACTCGAGCAGGGAGTCGCGCCGCTCAAGACCTTCATGCTCGAGCAGACGCGTGAGAGCGACATCGCCACCTTCGCGCGCATCTCCGGCGGCAAGGGTTTCGCCAGCCCACAGGATGTACCGCTGACGTTGCTGGTGCCCGCCTTTGTGACCAGCGAGCTCAAGACCGCCTTCCAGATCGGATTTCTGCTGTTCATCCCATTTGTGATCATCGATCTGGTGGTCGCAAGCGTGCTGATGTCGATGGGCATGATGATGCTCTCGCCGGTGCTCATTTCGCTGCCGTTCAAGATCATGCTGTTCGTACTGGTCGACGGCTGGACGCTGGTCATGGGCTCGCTGGCTTCCAGTTTCTACCGCTAGCCCGAGGCATTCATGAGTCCCGAAACCGTCATGACGATTGGCCAGCGCGCACTGGAGATGACGCTCATGCTTGCTGCGCCCATGTTGCTGGTCGGACTGGCGATCGGCATCCTGGTCGGCATCTTCCAGGCCGCCACGCAGATAAACGAGATGACGCTCTCGTTCATCCCCAAGCTGCTGGGCATCGCCGCCACGCTGGTGCAGGCCGGACCGTGGATGCTCAAGCAGTTCATCGGCTACACCCGGTTGCTGATCGAAAGTATTCCCAGCCTGATCGGCTAGCGACCCGTGCCGATCCTGACCTTTCCGCAGATCGAGAACTGGATCGGAAGCGCCTTCTGGCCATTCCTGCGAATTGGTGCCTGCCTCATGGTGGCGCCCGTGTTCGGCACGAGCTATGTGCCGCCACGCGTTCGCATCGTGCTGGCCGGGGCCCTGACACTGGTGGCGTTGCCGCTACTGCCCCCGGTGCAAGGCATGACAGTGCTGTCCGCTGACGGGATCGTTACTACCGTCGAGCAGCTCATCGTGGGAGCCGCGCTGGGGTTTGCGCTCCAGCTCATGTTCGATGCGCTGACGCTTGGGGGCCAGATCATCGCCAACGGCATGGGGCTCGGCTTTGCCTTCAACGTCGATCCGCTGCGTGGCGTGACGACTCCGGCGCTCGGGCAGTTCTACTCGCTGCTCGGCGTGCTGGTGTTTCTCTCGCTCGATGGCCACATAGCGTTGATCGATACGCTGATCACGAGCTTCAGGGGCCTGCCGATCGGTCCTCACGGCCTGAGTCTGCATGCGGTGCAATCGCTGGCAGATTGGGGCGATCAACTATTCATGGGGGCACTGCGCGTCGCGCTGCCAGGCATGACCGCGCTGATGGTCATCAACCTGGGGTTCGGCGTCATGGCGCGCGCCGCGCCTGCACTCAACCTGTTTGCGGTGGGCTTTCCGATCACGCTGGTGTTCGGGTTCGTGATCGTGCTGTTCGGACTGCCGGGCATGCAGGTGGTCGTGGTTGACCTGGTGAATTCGGCTTTCGTCTTCATGCGCACCATCGTCGGGAGCAATTGAGCCATGGCTGAGCTCGACGATCGCGAACGAACAGAAAGCCCGACGCAAAAGCGGCTGGATGATGCGCGCGCGAAAGGCCAGGTGCCGCGATCGCGCGACCTCAGCGCCGCCGCCATCGTACTGACCGGAGGCGTGGGATTGCTGAGCCTCGGCTCGCTCATGGGCGGTCAGCTGCTGAACCTGATGCGCGACGGACTCACGATTCGCAACAGCGAATCCTTCGACAGCGGCTGGATGCTCATGCGCTTTGGACATGCGGCGCTGGAGGCGGGCACGTCGGCCGCGCCGCTGCTGGGTTTGCTGCTTGCCGCTGCGGTCCTCACGCCCCTCGCAATCGGCGGCTGGACCTTCAGTTCCGAGGCGCTGGTGCCGAATTTCGAGCGGCTGAATCCGATCGAGGGATTTCGCCGGATCCTGTCGATTCGCGGCCTGATCGAACTCTCCAAGGCGCTCGCACGCGTATTCCTGGTGGCTGCGGTCGCAGTGCTCGTGCTGCGCAGGCAGTTCCACCAGTATTCGGCGCTGAGCGTCGAGCCCGCCGCCGTGGCCATCGGCCATGCGATGCGGCTCGGCGGCGCGGCGCTGATTGCGCTGGGCGGTGCGCTGGCTGTGATCGCCATCATCGATGTGCCGCTGGCGCTGTGGCAGTTCCACAAGTCCATGCGCATGACACGGCAGGAGGTTCGCGAAGAGAGCAAGGAAAGCGAAGGCAGCCCGGAGATGAAATCGCGCATCAAGCGCATGCAGCAGGTGCTGGCACGCAAACGCATGATGCAGGAGGTGCCGAAGGCTGACGTGGTGATCACCAATCCGACCCACTACGCCGTGGCCCTGCGCTACGACGATCAACGCATGCGGGCTCCGGTCCTGGTCGCCAAGGGCCAGGACCTGATCGCCGCCCGCATCCGCGAGATCGCCCTGGAGCACAAGGTGGCCATTGTCGAGGCGCCGCCGCTCGCGCGGGCGCTGCACGCAATGTGCGATCTGGGCGATCCGATACCCACCAGGCTCTACGCCGCTGTCGCCAAGGTCCTGACGTATGTCTATCAGCTGCGCACGGTGCGCCGCCAGGGCGGCCCGATTCCGCCGCCGCCGGACATCGAGGTAGCGGAGGAATGAGGCGCAGCGGACCAGGTTCTGTGACGCGGTTCTCGTACCGGCGCGCCGGTAATTTGTCGCCGCGGGGCGGCATGAGAATTGCTCCTCAAAGGCCATATGGCTGAAATCACTACCAACCAGGTTTCGTCCGGGGGGAGTACGCCGCTGCGGCTGCTGATCCAGCGGGGCATCGGTGCACCGCTGCTGCTGCTCGCCGTGCTTGCCATGGTGGTGCTGCCGCTGCCGCCGCTGGCGCTCGACGTGCTGTTCACGTTCAACATCGCTCTGTCCGTGCTGGTGGTGATGGCTGTCGTCAACGTCTCACGTCCGCTGGACTTCGGTATTTTCCCCACCGTCCTGCTGATGGCGACCTTGCTGCGCCTGGCGCTGAACGTCGCCTCCACGCGCGTGGTGCTGCTGCACGGTCACGAGGGCACCGCCGCGGCAGGACACGTGATCGAGGCCTTCGGCCAGTTCGTGGTCGGGGGCAACTATGCCGTCGGCATCGTCGTCTTCGCGATCCTCACCATCATCAATTTCGTGGTCGTCACCAAGGGCGCGGGACGCATCTCGGAGGTCAGCGCGCGATTTACCCTGGATGCAATGCCGGGCAAGCAGATGGCCATCGATGCCGACCTCAACGCCGGGCTCATCAACCAGGACGAGGCGCGGCTGCGCCGCTCCGAAGTGCGCTCGGAAGCCGACTTCTACGGTTCGATGGACGGTGCCAGCAAGTTCGTACGCGGCGATGCCACGGCCGGCATCCTGATCCTGATCATCAACATGCTCGGCGGCCTGGCCATCGGCACGCTGAGCCACGGCATGGGATTTTCCGATGCGGCGCGCGTCTACACGCTGCTGACCATCGGCGATGGACTGGTGGCGCAGATTCCGGCGCTGCTGCTGTCCACGGGTGTCGCGATCATCGTCACGCGCATGTCCAAGGCGCAGGACCTTGGCAAGGAGCTCTCCAGGCAGTTGCTGCGCGAGCCGCGCAGCCTTGCAATCGCGGGCACCGTGCTGGGCGTGATGGGACTGATCCCGGGCATGCCCAATGTCGCCTTCCTGTTGTTCGCCGCCGCCTGCTGGAGCGGCGCGTGGTACCTGCGCCGCCGCGCCCGGCAGGAGGCAGCCGCACCCGCGGCTGCGCCGGCCAGCGCGATGCTGCCTGCCGTGCCGGCCGATCAACGCGAGCTGTCCTGGGACGATGTGAAGCCCGTGGACCTGATTGGCGTCGAGGTCGGCTTCCGGCTCGTGCCGCTGGTCGACAAGAGTCAGGGGGGCGAGCTGCTCGCGCGCATTCGCGGGGTACGCCGCAAGCTGTCGCAGGATCTGGGATTCCTGGTGCAGTCGGTGCACATTCGCGACAACCTCGAACTCTCGCCCAATGCGTATCGAATCAGCCTTGCCGGGGTGACGCTGGCCGACGGGGTGGTCTATCCGGAGCGTGAGCTCGCCATCAATCCGGGCCGAGTGTTCGGCAAGCCACCAGGCATCGACACACGCGATCCGGCTTTCGGCATGGAAGCGGTATGGATCGAGCCGGCTCAGCGCGAACAGGCGCAGGCGTTCGGCTACACGGTCGTCGATGCCGCCACGGTCATCGCTACGCATCTGAGCAGCGTCATCCAGTCACACGCGCACGAGCTGCTCGGACACGAGGAAGTGCAGCAGCTCCTCAACGGCCTTGCCAAGACCGCGCCGCGCCTGGTCGAGGATCTGGTACCCAAGACGCTTGCGCTCAGCGTTGTGGTGCGCGTGCTGCAGGGATTGCTTGCCGAACGCGTGCCGATCCGCAACCTGCGCGCCATCGTCGAGACCTTGGCTGAGCACGCCCCGCGCACGCAGGACCCGGCGGTGCTGCAGGCACAGGTGCGCATCGCGCTCGGTCGCCAGATTGTCCAGGACATCGTCGGCAGCGGCGGGGAGCTGCCCGTGATCACGCTCGAGCCTGACCTCGAACAACTCCTTCAAACCACTCTGCAGGGACAGGGCGCCGGCAACGCTGCGCTCGAACCCGGGCTGGCCGAGCGGCTGCAGTCGAAGCTTTCCGACTCCGCACACCGCCAGGAGGCCTCGAACGAGGCCGCCGTGCTGATGGTGGCGCCGCAGCTGCGCACCACGCTGGCGCGATTTACGCGCGCTACGGTGCCGAACCTGCATGTGCTGGCCTGGAACGAGATTCTCGACAACCGCCGCGTCCGGCTGGTCGCCGCGGTGGGTCGTTAAAACGATCATGGAGACGACACGCTCATGAAGATCAAGCGTTACCTTGCAGCCGACATGCGCGCTGCACTGCGCGCCATCCGCGA
>Ga0265338_10005508_pt1 | contig 16502 bp, 2 predicted proteins | sample 42126metaG_FD_193579 | JGI IMG/M metagenome (GOLD analysis project Ga0265338, IMG submission 193579) | Rhizosphere microbial communities from Carex aquatilis grown in University of Washington, Seatle, WA, United States - 4-21-26 metaG | ecosystem: Host-associated > Plants > Roots > Rhizosphere >... | reverse complement strand
TTTGCCACCGCAACTGCGAATACCGATGGTGAAGTCGCGAGCCTGAAGCAGGCCATCGACATCGAAGAAGGTACGCCAACCTTCCTGGCCTTCGCGCCGCAGGGAGCACAGCAAGGCGCATCGCTCCAGATTGAAGTTCTCGGACGCTTCACTAACTGGTCTTCGGCCACGCCTCCAATTGCAGAGTTCAACCAGGACATCACCGTCAATTCGCTCACCGTCGTCGACTCTGAGACGCTGACGATGGATATCACAGTCAGCCCGTGGGCCTACGTTGATTACAGTTCGCCGTGCGGACACGTGCTTACCATCACCTCGGACAGCGAACAAGTTTCAAGTTCGCAGATTAACGACAACTTCTGCGTGTCGACCGGCGCGCAGGAAATCACCAACGTGACGCCGAACGCAACCCCGCAGGGATCTTCGCTGCAGGTGACCATCACTGGCGCGCAGACCAATTTCCTGGCCGGCCAATCGACGGTGAGCTTCGGCGACAGCGGCATTGTGGCCGGAGTGCCGGTCCAGGTCACTCCAACCACAATGGTTGTGCCGGTAGTTGTTACCACAAACGCCACCGCCGGCTATCACACAGTTACCGTCACCACCTACGGCCAGATCGAAAATCAGGTGGATGCATTCACCGTTGCGCCGAGCGTGGCCAAGCTTACTGAAGCCATACCCGACCAGTCCGAACAGGGAGTGCAGAATCTCCCGGTTCGACTCATCGGCGAGTACTCGCATTTCAGCGCCGAAAGCACAGCCACCTTCGGCGCAGGTATTACGGTCGTGGGCACTCCTACCTTCGTAAGCGCCACTGAGATCGACGCGGTCATCGACATCAGTCCGATTTCGTATGTCGGCGGGCGCACTGTTACGGTGTCAACACCCGACGCGCCATGCCCGCCGGCCAACACCGTGCTTGACGCCAACGTCTCCTACCAGGGTTGCACCGGCAATGCCACCACCGGCACTGAGATCGTAAACAACAACGTCTTCACAGTCATTCAGGGACCGGCCATCATCACCGGCGTGTCGCCGAATACCGGCAACGAGGGCCAGGAGATTGTCTTCAACATCACCGGCTCGGCCACTAACTGGCAGCAGAACTTTACGCAGTTCTACATCGCTGGCGGCGGCTCTGACATTACGGTTAACGACGTCATCATCAACAGCGCCACCAGTGCCACCGTCGACGTCACCATCTCGCAGACCGCCAACGCCGGTCCGCGCTCCGTATACATGGTCACCGCCGGCGAGTCGCTTACCGATTCGGGCGCGTTCGTCGTAACCGGGGGTGTGCCTGCAATCAGCTACCTCACGCCCAACAGTGCGCAGCCCGGCACCACTGAACTGCAGGTAACGGTTGTGGGCAATGCGTACACGCAATGGGCGCAGGGAAGTTCCACGGTCAGCTTTGGCCCCGGTATCACAATCGTCAGCCAGCAAGTTACCGACGCGTCGCACATTGTTGCCGACATAACCATCGGCGAAAATTGCACCAGCCCCGGCGTGCCTGCGGACTGTGCCCAATACGGCTACCGCACCGTCGTGGTCCAAACTGGCACGCAAGGCCTCACCAGCAATTTCGACGTTGTGCCACCCCCGCCGCCGCCTACTCCGTATGTCTGGTATGAAGCGCCGTCCAGCGCCATCCCCGGGCAGACAGTCAGCGTGTATTTCTACGGCGCCAACACTGAATGGAATCCAAACCCCACCGGCGGAACAACGCTTACCGGCTGGGATGCGAACAACATCACGGTCAACAGCTACCAGATCGTGACTCCGACTGAGGCACTGGTAAACATCACCGTCAACCCCAACGCGCCCGCCGAGAGCATGGGTCTAACCTTTACCACCCCCGGCACCACTTACAACTATCCGTGCCCGGCCGGTGAAAGCAATTGCGAAGTCGATAATGCATCGTTCAACGTCGTCATTGCGCAACCAACCCTGAGCATCGTCGATCCAGGTTCCGGCATGCAGGGCGCGCAGAACATCACAGTCAACATCCTCGGCCAGTTCACCGCCTTTGACTCGACCACTACGTTCACATTCGGCGGCCCGGGTTCCGGCATTACCACTGAAGGGCCTCCCACAATTCTCGGTCCCACCATTGCAACCCAGGCCATCAGCATCGGCCAGGAAACTCCGACCGGCGGTTACTCCGTGGTGGCAAATACGCCCGATGCACCGGCCATCGCAAAGGTCGTGGGCGGAGCCGGCTTCAGCGTCACGCCGAGCCTGGCCACCATCCTTACCGTCGCTCCGAATACAGCCGCGCAAGGCTCGCTGATCACGGTAGACGTTACCGGATTGGCCACCCACTGGAGCCCGGCAACTACTTTCAGCTTCGGCGATGGCATTGTCGTCACCAGCGCGACAGTGAATAGCAACACCAGCGCAACACTGTCGCTGGCGATTCCCGCCTATGCGTATGAGGGAACCACCAGCGCGACCGCAAGAACCGGCGGAGAAGTGGCCACGCTATACCAGGCCTTCGTTGTTCAGGCCGGCACACCATATCTGTTGTCTTCAGGTCCAGGCTCGGTCCAGCAACAGGGTTCGGCCATATTCACTATCCTCGCCCAGGCCACTAACTGGACCTCGGCTGACCCACCGGTGGTCAGCTATGGCAGTGACATTCTTCTCGGGCCCGTCAACGTCACCAGCCCGACTACCCTCACAGTGCAGGGCGCAGTTGCACCCCTGGCCTATCCCGGATACCGCAACCTGAGTGTCACCACCGGCACGCAGGTACTCGCCATCAACAGCGCCGTGTACATTGCCCCAGGCCCGGCGGTCATCAACAGCGTTACTCCCAGCACCGGCGGACAAGGCGTTACCTTCTCCAACGTCGTAATCAACGGAATCAACACGCACTGGCAAGACGGCGTGACCACGCTCAACTTCCCCGGCGTGCTGGTAAACAGCTTTACGGTTACCTCGCCCACATCCATAACGGCGAACATCACGGTCGGCCTCACCACAAACCCGGGACAGGTCAATGTGACTGCCACCACACTCGGCGAAGTCGCCACCGAGCTTAATGCATTCACCATCACCCAGACTCAGGCTGAGCTGGCCTTCATCAGTCCCAGCAGCCTGCCGCAAGGCAAGACGCAGAACCTCACCATCACCGGCATCGATACCAACTTCCTCAGCGGGACCACTGTCGTCACGTCCACATCTGCGGGAATCACCATCAACTCGGTTACCGTCAATAGCGCCACCTCGCTCATCGCCAACGTTACTGTGTCGCCCACCATCGCGCTCGGCTACAAGAACATCACCGTTACCACCGGCGCTGAAATTGTGTCCAGCAATTCGCTCTTCCAGGCCACGGCTGGCCCCGCGGCAGTTTCCAGTCTCAATCCGGCCATTGGTGGCGCGGGTGATTCGGTGCAGATTATCGTCACCGGCAGCCAGACCCACTTCGCCCAGGGAGTCACCACGGCTACGTTCTCCGGCGGTATCTCTGTTACTGGCGTCACCGTGCAAAGTCTCACCTCGGCCACTGTGAACATCTTCGTTCCGGCGAACGTGCCGCTCGGCGCCTACAACGTATCCCTTACAACTGGTGGAGAAGTCGCGACGATTCTTGGCGGCTTCACGGTCGGCTCCGGCTCGGCCTCCATTACCACCGTCAATCCTCCTACCGGAACCCAGGGCATTACTACCGACGTCACACTCACCGGCCAGTTCACAAGCTGGACGCAAGGCACCAGCGTCGCCAGCTTCGGAGCGGGCATTACCGTCAACTCCACCACCGTCAACAGCGCAGTCAGCGCAGTAGCCAACATTACCATCAGTCCCACGGCCACGCTTGGTTCGCGCGATGTCAGTGTCACAACCGGCGCCCAGACTGCCTCCATTACCGGCGGCTTCACGGTGCTCACCGGTGTGCCCACTCTGCTTTCGTCCACGCCAGGCTCAGGCCAGCCGGGCGCAACCGTGAATCTCACCATTACCGGCGCGTTCACAACCTTCCAGCAAGGCTTCTCGACGGTTTCGCTTGGGGATGGAATCACCACCAATTTCGTCACTGTCAGTTCGACCACGCAAATCTCGGCCAATGTCACCATTCCCGGTAACGCGTCCACCGGCAGTACTTATGTCTCAGTCGACACCAACGGATCCACCGTCACCCTTGACAACGCCTTCACGGTGCTGCCCGGCACGCCGGTCGTCACCCAGATCAATCCCAACGTGGGCACAACCGGACAAACGGAAGATGTGACCATCATTGGTCAATACACAGGCTGGGCCAATGGCACCACTGTAGCCAGCTTCGGGGCATCTTCGGGCATTACTGTTAACAGCACAACGGTGAATAGCGCCACCAACCTCACCGCCAACATCACCATCTCCAGCACCGCTCCGCTTGGGCCCGAAACCGTAACCGTAACCACCAACTCCGAAGTGGAAAATGTGGCCGGCGGGTTCACGATTCAATCGGCGACACCTCCAGCGCCGCAGGTCCTCAACCTCAGTCCGGGCGCCGGTTCTTACGGAATGCCGCTGAATGGCGTCGTTAACGCGGTATTCAGCGAACCAATGTTGCGTAGCACCATCACATCGAGCACGGTGTTATTCACCCTGACGAGTAATCCGGGCGGATATGTTTCAGTGCCCGGCACCGTAACGCTCGATCCCACCGGACGCATCGTCACGTTTGCGCCGAGTTCGCTGCTGGCTCCAAATTCGAATTATCAGTTCCAGATGACCAACTCAATCCAGAGTGCGACCGGCATCGGCTTCAGCAACTACAACGTCAGCATCTCCACCATTGCAACAGCGGCCACCACTGGTCCCACCGTAGTGGCAGTTAATCCGCCCGCCTCGTCTACCGTAGGCACCAATGTGGCGGTCCAACTCGAATTCAGCGCGGATATGCAGCAGGGAACCGATTCGGGAGTCACGGTCTCGACCGGCGGCAACCCGGTGGCCGGAACCTATAGCTGGAATGCGAACCCGTACTGCTGCGGCAGCGGCTGGGCTCAGCCGGGAACTGTGCTCACATTCACGCCGGCAACTGCGCTTGCCCCGGGAACCACTTACACTGTGGCATGGAGTAACTCGCTTACTGATACCGCCGGCAATTCAGCGGTTCCGGGATCGTTTACCTTCACAACCGGCAGCGGGCCAGATACGACGCAGAACTACATTAGCTCCAACTTTAATAACTTGACCAACGTGGGCACTAACTTTGCGCCCACGGTCAACTTCTCCAAGCCGGTCAACCCGATCGATATCTGGGGCGGATGGAACTCCGGCCCAATGGAGATGTGGAACAACGACAGCGGTAAGTACGTAGAGGGCACAGTTACTGTGACCCCCAATGGACTCAGCGCCACATTCACGCCCACGGTGCCCTTGCTGCCCGACACTTACTACCGGTTGTATAACGCAGGTGGTTATTACGACGCCGACGGAAATTACCTGAACGGTAGTAACTTCTACTTCACCACCGGCACCGGCACTGATACCACTCCGCCGACGGTGACCTTCGTTTCGCCTGCCAGCAACGCGACTTTAGTGCCACTGAACAGCCAGATCATGGTCAAGTTCAGCACGCCCATCAACGAAAACAATACTAATGTCATCACGGTTACGCCTCAGGGTGGATCGCCGATCTCGGGAACGGTATCCCTGGCCGGCGACCTCGTGACCCTGACGTTCGCTCCCAGCAATTCGCTGAAGCCGGGCAAGGTCTTCACCGTAAATGTGAGCGGATTCACCGATATCGTAGGCAACAACGGCACCCCGTTCACCAGCACATTTACCACCACCGCTTCATCCGTGGTGCTCAATGTGTCCACCGGCATCAATTCAAGTGGACAGGCAATCCTGGTTGGCGACACGCCCGACCCGCACTGGAACTATGTCGCCTATCCCGGCATCTCGGTCCCGGCCGGCGAATCCGACATCCTCTACCCGGGATGCGATACCGCTGACTACTCTGCGAATACCAATCTGTCCAATTGCACCCTACCCACCAATTCAGCCAATCTGCCGGTTAACTTCACCGGCCAGCTCTACACTGCTGCTCCAGGTGAAGCCGACTTTTACAACGGAGGATGGATCAGCAACGGGCCGAACTCGTCGTGGATTACCATCAATCCGAACAACTCACACGGCAACACCGGCGGCTTCTATTACACCTCGTTTACGCTGTCCAATACCCTGACACTCCCTGTGCCGGCCAGCAGTTACTGCATCGTAGGCGCCATAGCTCACGACAATAACGGGCTTCTTGCGGTCAATGGAACGCCGATCATGGCCGACCAGGGCTACAACGCCGGCTCGCGGAATCCAATCAATATCGATATTTCGGGCTGGGTCATGCCAGGCCTCAACTACCTGAGCTACGCGCCCGGCTCGACCGACAACAGCGACGAAGGCTTCAATCTGAATGCCACCATCGAGACCTGCGGCGCAAGCGTCACCGGCGGTCTCTCGCTTACCAGCACAAGCCCGGCAAACAACACCACCAATGTCGCCACCAACACCAGCATCGTAATGAACTTCAACAACCCAGTCGATCCAGGCACCGTGAATACCACAACGCTGCCGGTCATGGTGGGCTGGAACTCCAACCAGGAGCTCACTGGCAATTACGTGCTCAGCAACAACAACACGACAGTGACGTTTACGCCTACAATTCCGCTCCCCAACAATACGCAGATCTACGTGGGCGCATGCGGCGGTCCGCTCGATCTGGCCGGCGACACCGCTGCCACGAATGGTTGCTATACGCAGTTGTTCTATTTCTGGACCGGACCCACCGTTAATCCGGCCGGGTCTGCATTGCAAGTGATTGCATCTTCGCCGCTGGCAAACGCGACTAATGTTGGATTGCGCGCCCCGGTCTATGCCACCTTCAACCGGTCCATCAATCTGGGTAGCATCAATAACAACGACTTCGGCCTGTACGACGGTGACGGTGTTTCTTCAGGTAATTCACAGACTGCACCATGGTGCTACGGCGGCAGCTATTCCCACTCGCAAGACGATGCCACCATCTACTGGAACTGCTATCCGCTCCCGTCCAGCGCGCAAATGACCATGGTTCTGAACAGTGGCATCTCCGATTGGCTGGGTGACCCACTTACGCCGTTTACCAGCCCGTTCAGCACAGCTCCCTACGACTCTAATACCAACGGATCGATCATTTCTGTGCGTCCCGGTAACGGTGCCTCCGGTGTGGATCCGAATCTCCCGCTGGTCCTCTACTCAAACCTGCCCATCAACGCTTCGACGGCAAACACAGGACTCGAGGTGGCGCAGAATAACGTGATCGTTCCAGGCACAGTGCAGGTGCTCGATGGTGGATACACGCTGGAATTCACTCCCAGTGTGCCATTCACAAACAGCGCGCTCATCCAGTGGTGGACGACCGGCAGCCTCTTCGACACCACCTACAACACCCCCATCAATGGGGACTCGGGCTACTTCTACACGGTCGCCAGCACCGCAACGCTCACTCCGGCCTTGCAAACTGAAACTCCGGCTCCGTACGCGACCATAACTCCCAACTCTAAATTTGACTTCCAGTTCAACACGCCACTGGATCCCAGCACCATCTCTTCGAACACAATCTACCTGTGGGACAACACCAGCAGCACCTTGGTCGCGGGCACGTATTCCGAGCCGCAACCGAACGTTGTGCGCTTTGTGCCAAGCGCGGATCTGACAGCCGGGCACACCGTCTCGTTCTACCTCAACAACGGTCCGCTGCACTCCTCCGCCAATCTGAAGAGCGCTACAAGCGTAGTGGCCTCCGCAACCAACTGGTACTGGAGCAACATCGTTGGCCCGGATGACACCACTCTGCCTGTTGTTACCAGCGCCGTGCCTTACAACAGCGCTACCAACGTGGCCGTCAACGATTCGCCCGGAGTCATCTTCAGCAAGTCCATTGACCCCATCAGCGTTACCAGCACAACCTTCCAGGTGCTGAATGGCGGTACCCCGCTGGCAGGCTCCTACTGGTTTAACTCGGTCGACACACGCGTCGACTTTGTGCCCAATGCGCCATTGCCGGCAAGCACGAATCTGACCATTAGCATCAACGGCGTTACCGATCGTGTAGGTCACCCGGTAACATTCAGCTCTAGCTTCACCACTGGAACAACGCCCGACTTTACCTCGCCTTACGTGTTGTTCTCGAGCGTCAACGCGAACGACAGCATTCCGACCAACTCCTCCATTGTTGTAACCTTCAGCGAGCCCATGGACGCCAGCACCTTCACCAATGGCGGACCGGCCGGTTGCGGCAACTTCTACATCTCGGACCAACTGTCGGGCGACGGTATTAATTGCATCGCTACAACGCTTACCTGGAACTCCAGCCAGACCATCGCTTACCTCACTCCAACCTCGCCGCTCGCGGCGGGCCGCCAGTACTTCTTCTGGGTCGGCAGCGGTACCGATCTGGCCGGAAACCAGTTGAACACTGACGACTTCTACTTCTACTCTGACTTCTCCAGTTCCTCTGTCGCTCCCACGGTAGTTGCATTCAACCCCATCGGCGGTGGAACCGGACTCGGCACTAACGCGATTATTGAGGCGAAACTGAGCGCGCCCGTCGATCCCAACTCTATTTCGAACGTGACATTGACCAACGGCGGAAGCACCGTGCCCGCCAATGTCTATGTAAGCGCAGGCAACACGGTCATTCAGATCGTGCCGAACACGCCGTTGCTGCCCAACACCACGTACACCATGCATGTCACCGGCGTGCAAGACCCCGCAGGCAACGTGGTGGCCACCATCACCAACAGCTTTACCACCGGCGCAACCTACGACATCAACTCGCCTACAGTGGTTCAAAGCATCCCCGCCTATAACGCCACCGTGGGAACAAACGTTGTTCCCAAGCTGATCTTCAACAAGCCGTTGAATCCGCTTACCGTCAATACCAGCTCGTTCCGCATCTACCTCTACGAGAGCGGCCAACTCATTCCCTCAACAGTCACGTTGTCGGCGAATGCACTCGAAGTTACCATTACTCCGCTCATTCCGCTGCTGCCCGGCACCAGGTACTATTTCGCCGGTGGATGGGGCATCCCGTACGATGAAGACGGCAACTACTACCCGCAAACAAACTATTACTTCTATACATCCAACGGGTCGGTAACCGTCGGACCGACGGTCTCCATCAGTCCCGCCGATGGCTCTACCGGCATTCCCGTGAACTCGGTGGTGCAGGTTGCAGTCAGCGCCCCGGTCGATCCCACCACCATTACCCAGAATTCGGTTGCGCTTCTGAATGGCTCAACGCCAGTCAGCGGCACAGTAAGTCTGGCCAACGCGCAGTTACTCGTCTTTACTCCGTCAACATCCGCAACTTCACCGGCGCAAACCTTCCTGGGTTGCTACAACGACAACCAGAACGGCAACCGCACGCTGAGTGGGTATAGCTGGTCAAGCAATCAAATGACCATCGAGCAATGCGTCTCTTCTTGCGGCGCGCGCGGCTATCAATATGCCGGCGTGCAAGACGCCAGCCAGTGCTTCTGCGGCAGCAGCAATTACAGCGCGCAGGGCGTTAGCCCAAGCTGCAACATGGCATGCACCGGCAACTCGGCTGAGATTTGCGGCGGCAACGGCGCCAACGGCGTTTACTCCGCGCTAGCTGAAGTGTTGCCGCAGAATCTCACGGCCAGCACCACTTATTCCGTCAATGTATCTGGATTCAGCGACGCGAACGGCAATGCGGTCACGCCCGCTTCCGCTTCATTCACCACCGCGGGGACCGCCAGTTCCGGCGGACTGGTAATGACCAGCGCCAGCCCCGGTAACAACACAACCGGCAACTCAAACACGGCGCCCATCGTCATGGTGTTCAGCAATCCTCTCGATCCGGCTACTGTGAACTCCAGCACCTTGAAGGTGATGCTCGGCTGGAACAGCGGCCAGACTATCGCCGGCACTTACCAGGTAAGCGGCAATACTGTCACCTTTACGCCCAATAGCCCGTTCCCAGTGCAATACTCCAACCCGCCCACCAACACCAACGAGATTCCCATCTATGTAGGCTCGTGCAACGGCCCCACAGACGTCTTGGGCCAGGAAGCCTACAACGGAGGCTGCTACAACCAGTTACTGTACTTCTACGTCAACACCGGCGGCACCTACACCACGGCGCTACAGGTCACGGGCGTATCTCCGGCCGATTTTGCTACCAATGTGGGCCGCGACCAATCAGTCTCGGTTACTTTCAATAACTCGCTGCAGCAGGGCAGCGCCAACAACTTTAACTCGCAGCTTTATGCCGGCCAGGATCTGCAGGACAACGGCAGCTACAGTCTCTCGGCCGACAACAGGACTCTCACCTTCAACGTGGGCGCACTCTACAACGGCACTAACTACACCATCATGTTCCCAGCGGGCGGCGTCAGCGATATGTGGGGCAACACCCTCTCGCAGGACTTCGTTAGCGTCTTCTCCACCATGGTTGATCCCGCAACCGGCAACGGCACAGTGATTGCCACCACACCCAGTACCAGCACCGCGAGTTCGGTTCCGGTTGATTCGCTGCTGACCCTCTACCTGAATCGACCGGTCAGCGCCGCTTCGTTGGCTGGCCAACTCGTCGTAACCGTAAACGGCCAGGTTTACGCGGGCACAGTGCAAGCCGACGCCAGCGGTTACCAGGTACAATTCACGCCCACCGTTCCATTCCCGAGCAGCGCCACCGTCCAGTGGTTCTTCTCAGGCAATGTGCTCGATATTTACGGCGATTACTTCTCCGGCACCAGCGGCTACTTCTACACCGTTGCCGCGGTCAATCCTGCCACTGCGCAGCCCACCATCGTTGCCTACAGCCCTGGCTATGGCTCCGCCGCGATGCCAATTAACGGTGAGATCGACATCCAGTACAGCTTGCCGGTTCAGGTCTCAACGCTTACTTCGAGCACCATGGCCTTTACAAACGGAACGCCGATCACCATCACACCGGTGGCGCCCGTGTCAGGAGGTACGACCGAGGTGCGGATAACGCCGAGCGCGCCGCTGACTCCCTCTACTTTCTACTACTTCTGCACCAACAGCGGTGTCAAAGGAACAAACGGTGTGGCCACTGCTGGAGGCTGCTACACAACCTACTTTGAAACCGCCGCCGCCACCACCCCCGATACAACTTCGGGAACGGTCACGGTCGGTCCCCCCAACGGCTCGCAGAACGTGGGCACCAATGCCTACATCCGCCTGCAGTTCTCCAAGCCGGCTGATCGCACCACGGTGAGCTCCAGCAACATCGCCGTCACCACCGGTGGCAATCCGATTCCGGGCTCGTTCAGCTACAACTACAGCGGACAAGACTTGGTCGGCGCCAACTTCTATCCGGTGAACCCGTTGCCGCAAAGCAGCACGATTCAGGTCGCGGTGAGCGGAGTGCTCGATTACGCGGGCAATCAAATGAGCGAGCCCACTATCAGCTTTACTACCGCAGCGCAGCCCGATTACACCCAACCGAATGTCACGCTCGACTTCGGAGGCAACACCTACGGCATCGGCACCAATGCTACCTTCACCTGCTTGTACTCCGAGGCGATTGATCCAAGCAGCATCAACTCCGGCGGCACCTACCTGTACAGCTACACATCCAATGCCAAGGTGCCGGTGACTTACTCCTTTGCTTCTGATTTCATGTCGGTCACCATGACACCGGTAAGTCCGCTGTTCGCGAACACTGAGTACAACTACCAGTGCGGAGGCGCAATTGACCTCACTGGTAATGCACAAAGCAACTCCTACTCCTACTTCTACACAGGCAACGGTCCGGTAAGTGCCGGTCCAACAGTCGTTCAGGTTAACCCGCCCAGCGGCATGACCAATGTGCCCATCAATACGCAGAACGGTCCCTGGCTTGGCTCCAGCCTGGGCATTCTGTTTAGCGAACCCGTCTCCAGCGCTTCGTTCGGGCAGATCACGCTCACCCCGCAAGGCGGCAGCCCGATCCCGATCGGCGTCTATCCAGAAGACGGCAACTACATGGCATGGGTCCAATTGCCGTACTCATTGGCTCCAAACACTAAGTACACCTTCAACATCACAGGCGTAACTGACCTCACCGGCAATTTAATGACGCCTGTTACTTCAACCTTCACCACCGGTTCAGGCTTTGATTGGATTAACGCCTCGGTTGCGTCCACTGTACCGGCTAATACCGCTACCAATGTTGCCGTAAACACGCCCATTTCTGTCACGTTCAACGACATCATTGACCCGGTGTTGGTCGACTCAAACCACATCTACCTCAAGAGCAATAACACCGGCGCAGTGATACCCACCACCATCAGCTTCAGCAATAACTACCAAACCGTGATTCTCACGCCAACGGTGCCGCTTGCCGAGTCTACGATTTACGACATCTACCTCTGGGATGGGTATTGGTGCTTGACAAATATATCGGGCATCGGCGTCTGCTACAACCAGACCATTGCGCAATTTACAACAGGCACTACGACAGCCGTAAATGGAGCCTGCGGCTCGGCCAACTCCGGAACGTTTACTTCGGTGGCGTCGATTAATCCAGCCAACTTGTGCTCGGTTGGAACCGTCTCAGGCCAGTCCAACAATGGAACCTATAGCTGGTCGTGCAACGGCAACTACGGTGGCACTAATGCCTCTTGCTCCGCAACCATTACGCCAACCAACTCATGCCTGGCGGCGCCTTCAGGCCTCCAGGGCTGGTTCACCGGCAACGACACTCCCAACGACTCCAGTTCCAATGCGTACACCGGAACACTTGAAAATGGCGCTACCTACGGCCTGGGCGAAGTTGACGACGCCTTCAACCTCACTGGCAATACTGCCAGCAACAGCGACCAGTACATCCTGGTCAACAGCGGCACCATGCCCGCCAATCTCGAGATACAGAACAACATAACCCTGTCGGCATGGATCTACCCAACGGCCTATCCCGCTAACTACGGCAGCGGTGCCATCGGCATCATTGCCGGCAGCCAATCGGATGGGAATTATGCTGGCGCAACGCTCTACTACGACGCCCGCGTCAATCCCGACGGCTGCTGCCAGAACTCCCCGGTCGGCCACATCGGATTCAATCTCGGCGGCGGCGCCACCTGGTACATACAAGACACTCAAACGCAGGTGCCTCTCAACCAATGGACCCTCGTAACCGGTGTCGGCACCGCGGGACAACAGTCACAGATTTACTTCAACGGAGTGCTGCAGCCCTCTAACTCGGGTAACTACCCCGAGACCTGGCCCGGCACCGTCTCTTACACCGGCGCATGGTTCCAGATTGGTCAGGAAACCAATGAGAACCGTCCTTTCACCGGCCTCATTGACGATGTGCAAATCTACAACACCTCACTTACGCAAACACAGGTGAAGGCCATTTACAACGCGGGCATCGCAGGCATCTGCCCGTAGAAAGTTTAGCCAGGAGCGGGGGTCGCACCCGGTGATCTCCGCTCTCTTTTTTGCTTACTGACTTGCAAGTTTGACTTTAGCCAGGAGCGGGGACCGAAACATTGGTCTCCGCCCTCTTTTTCTTATTAGTCCCCCACCGGCGCTTCCGACCCACCCAAGATGAATCGTGCCCCATCCATCGAGCGACTGTTGCTCGATGGGTGGGAGACCACGAATCTCGGAACAGCCACAGTCCGGTTTAGTTTCTTTCTAGAGTTCCAGCAGTATGCCACACCTCTCACCAACACATTCACGATTGAATGCCTTCCGCGGGCGTGACCGTCTCAGGCGCAGGAATAATTCCGAGCTCCAGGTATATGGGCCGGATCGCGCGCCGCAACGCTGGAAACTGCGTCATGAACCACGCCGCTCCAACAATCACCGCCATGCCGTTCAAAATCACCGTCATCGGCGCGCCGATACTGCTTGCAAATGATCCTGCCAGCAGGCTGCCAAAGGGAGCCATGCCCATGAACGCCATGGTGTAGTAGCTCATCACGCGTCCGCGTTTGTCTTCGCTCACAATCGTCTGAATCACCGTATTGCTGGCAGCCATGCCCTGCATCATTCCCATTCCAGCCACCAGCACCGCTGCCATTGAAAACCAGAATGAGCGCGACAGGCCAAACCCGATCAGTCCCACGCCGAACACCGCTGCCGACACGGGAATAATGCGCACCAGCCCGCGCACACTCTTGCGCGCAGCCAGCGACAGAGCGGAGATGAGCGCGCCCACGCCCATTGCGCCCATCAGGAATCCCAATGTATGCGGCCCTCCACGCAGCACTTTCACCGCGAAGATCGGCATCAGCACCACAAACGGCATGCCCATCAGGCTCACCAAGGCAAACAGCGAAAGAATGGTGCGGATCGGCACAAAACCGGAAACGTACGCCCAACCCTCCTTCAATTCCGTCAATGTCGACGTGGTTTTTCTGCGCGTCTCGGCCACGGTCAGCCGCATGGCCAGCAGCGAAGCAATCACGGCGAGATAACTTATGCCGTCAATGAGGAAGCACCACGCCTCGCCGCTGATCGCGATGATCATGCCTGCAAGCGAAGGCCCGATGAGCCGCGCCACATTCACCATCGACGAATTGATAGCGATCGCATTGCCCAAATCGGCGCGGTCTTCAACCATCTGCACCATGAATGATTGGCGTCCGGGCATGTCGAACGCGTTGACGCACCCTTGCAAAATGCTCAACCCCAGAATCCACGGCATGTTGATGTGCCCTTAGAATGTCAGTACTGCGAGCAGCAGTGACTGAACCATTGAGAGGGCCTGCGTCCACACCAGTACGTTGCGCCGGTTGAGACGGTCAATCCACACGCCGGCAAACGGCGCCAGAAGAAACGTCGGAATCTGCCCCGCGAAACTCACTGTCCCCAGCACCAGTGCGGAGCCAGTCAGCTTGTACACCAGCCACGACGTGGCGATGCGCGTCATCCACGTGCCGATCAGCGAGATAGACTGGCCGCCAAAGAACAGCCTGAAGTTGCGATGCCGCAGCGCCCGCCACGCATGAGAAACGCCGCTCGGCTGGATCGATTTCGCGGAATTCACGTCAGGAGTTTTCTGGGGCAGCACGTTTTCGTCGGGGGCGCTCACAGGTTGATTGCTCAATATCTTTTTGGATGCCGATTCAATCGGTTCGCTTCTATTACTCTAACCGCCGTTCCCAGCAGAGCCTGAGTTCAGCCGCGCCGCTATGTGGTGCATCGAGACGTTCCTGTAAAGTTGAGTGAGGCACTCGCGCAGATTTCCAGCGGTGCTTTAAATGCCGGACTCGATCCGTTGACAACGCTCTCCAATTCGAATTCGCCAGACAACTCAACAGCAATCACCGAATTGTTGCGCACCGTCTTTGGCTTTGAGCATTTTCGCCTTGGCCAGCAGGCCGTTTGCCAAACGGCAATCGCCGGCCAGGACCTCTTGCTTGTGATGCCAACCGGAGCGGGGAAGTCGCTTTGCTATCAATTGCCGGCGATTGCCAGGGGCGGTACGGCCCTCGTCATTTCGCCGCTCATCGCGCTAATGGAAGACCAGGCTGCGAAACTCTCATCACTGGGGCTGCGCGTAGCGCGCATACATTCGGGACTCGAGCGCGCCCAGGCGCGGCGGGCATGCGCGGACTATCTGAGTGGCGCATTGCAATTTCTCTTCATCGCGCCGGAGCGCCTGCGCGTGCCGGGTTTTGCCGAGATGCTGGCTAAAAAGAAGCTCGCGCTCATCGCCATCGACGAGGCGCATTGCATCTCGCAATGGGGACACGACTTCAGGCCCGATTACCGGATGCTGGGCAGGTACCTGCCCGGCCTGCGAGGCGCCGGAAACCCGTCTTCGACCACCGCGCAAGACTTTGATCTAAAGAATATTTTCGCAGCAACCCCTGTCATCGCGATGACGGCAACCGCGACTCCCGCAGTGCAGGCAGACATCATCGAACAACTTGGAATGGTGCGGCCTGCGAAATTCATTCACGGTTTTCGACGAGAGAATCTAGCAATCGAAGTGGTCGAGGTTTCTGGGCTACAACGCGCGAAAGTGATCTTCAATCTTCTTATCGAGCCCACGCGAAGGCCGGCCATTGTCTACGCCACGTCAAGAAAGCAGTCGGAGTATCTGGCAGCGTGTCTTACTGGCCCTTCAGGTTTAAGTGGGGCAAGTTCTACAGCAAGAATCTCCGCGTCTGCGTATCATGCGGGGCTTGACGCTTCGACACGGGAGCGAGTTCAAACCGCGTTTCAGGCAGGCGAGATTGACGTGGTTGTGGCAACAATCGCATTTGGAATGGGGATAGACAAGGCCAACATTCGGACGGTGATTCATGCCGGGCTGCCGGCCACGCTGGAGGGCTACTACCAGGAAATCGGGCGCGCAGGGCGCGACGGCACCCCGAGCCGGACCTACCTGATGCATTCGTATGCCGACCAGAGAACGCACAGCTTTTTTCTCACTCGCGATTATCCGCCGGTGGAGCAACTGAAACATATTTTCAACGCTCTCGAAGAAGAGCCCAGGCGCATTGAAGAGCTGCGATCAACTTCGAAGCTGG
>Ga0265338_10005506_pt1 | contig 16502 bp, 17 predicted proteins | sample 42126metaG_FD_193579 | JGI IMG/M metagenome (GOLD analysis project Ga0265338, IMG submission 193579) | Rhizosphere microbial communities from Carex aquatilis grown in University of Washington, Seatle, WA, United States - 4-21-26 metaG | ecosystem: Host-associated > Plants > Roots > Rhizosphere... | reverse complement strand
TCGGGATTTTGTGCCTTGGCTTTGCGGCCTACATGCTCGTCCACCGCAACACATTTTCACCGGGTCCCTGACGGCAGCGTAAATTCGTCCGCGTGATATGAACTCCGCACCATTGGTCCGCTGGCCACATGCAGGAAACCCATTTCTTTGGCACAACCCTTGAAATGGGCAAAGCGCTCCGGCGTGATGAATGCCACCACGGGCAGATGTTTTAACGTAGGCTGCAAATACTGGCCGAGCGTCAGAATGTCGCAACCCGCCGCGCGCAAATCGCGCAGGGCTGTCAACAATTCCGCTTCCGTCTCACCCAGACCGAGCATCAGGCCGGATTTGGTGTAAATCGTGTCACCGCGCCGGGCTTTCACCTTTCGCAGAACATTCAAGGACCGGTCGTAAGTGGCGCGATGACGCACATCCGGCGTCAGGCGCCGCACGGTTTCGAGGTTGTGATTGAAAATGTGCGGGTTCGCCGCCAGCACGGTATCGATGGAATCGTCGTGATCATTGAAATCCGGCACCAACACTTCGATGACAATGCCGGGATTTAATTCGCGCACCATTTCAATCGTGCCGCGGAAATGATTCGCCCCGCCGTCCGCCAGGTCGTCGCGGGCGACGGCGGTGATGACGATGTGGCGCAACCGCATTCGCCGGGTCGCTTCGGCGACGCGCAGCGGTTCGTCCGCCTCGAGCGCGAGCGGTTTGGCCGTGGACACCGCGCAAAAGCCGCAGGCGCGCGTGCACCGGTCACCGGCAATCATGAAGGTCGCCGTCCCTTTGCTCCAGCATTCCCAGTGGTTTGGGCATTTGGCGCTTTCGCAGACCGTGTGCAGCTTCAGCTCGTCAAGCAGGCCGCGCGTGCGCGCGAAGCTGTCCGACGTGGGCAGCGTAATGCGCAGCCATTCCGGCAGGCGCGGTCGCGGTTTGGATTCAGTCGTCGTCATCTAATTCTTCAGCCACAGATTAACACAGATGGGCACAGATAGGCAAAAGTCTTCCGCAGAGGGTGCAACGTTTCGCAGAAGATGAATCGGAGAAGTAAATCTGCGTTAATCTGTGAAATCTGCGGCTAAAGGTTTTTATCCGTGATTACCTGTGGCTAAAATTCTTCTCCCAAAACTTGGCCAGTTCTTCCGGGCCGAAATCCGCCAGCACCTTGCCGTCCACCTCAATCACCGGCGCGAGATCCTGGCCGGACAGCCGCACCATTTCGTCAAAGGCCGCTTCGTTGGTAATGACATCAAATGTTTCATATTCGATGCCGTTTTCATCAAGCCAACGTATCGCCTTGTGGCACCATGGGCAGTACGATTTGATGAATAAACGGGTTTTCACCAGGGAAAGTTAACCACGGATGGACACAGATGAACACGTATTTCCGAAGGACGCAGTGTGGCCGCTTTTGATCTTTCGCATTTCCGGTGACATGTCAGCCGCCGATTTGCGCCTGGTAACTTTCCGGCGACAGCAGGACGTTCAATTCAGCGGGATTGCTCAATTTAATTTTGAAAAACCAGCCACCCGCGTAAGGCTCGGTGTTCGCCAGGGCCGGATTGTCCACAACGGCCTTGTTGGTTTCCAGAATCTGGCCGCTGACCGGCGAATAGATGTCGCTCGCGGTCTTGACGGATTCCACCACAGCGGTGGCCTCGCCACTTTTAAATTGCTTGCCGATTTCCGGCAGTTCGACGAAGACGATGTCAGTCAATTCGTGCTGGGCATGGTCGGTGATGCCGACGGTCGCCGTGTCGCCGCTGACGCGGACCCATTCGTGGGATTTGGTGTATTTGAGGTCGGAAGGCACGTTGCTCATAAATTTATCGCCCGCAGATTACGCGGATTACGTGGATTCTCAATTCCAATTTTTGACACGGATTTTACGGATTAACACGGAATTATCTTTAATTCGTGAAAATCTGTGAAATCCGTGTCTTATTGGTTCTGGTCAGGCATTTGTTTCTGATTTCGGTCGATCATTTGCTGGTTTTTCTTGATGATTGAATCGTACCGGCGCTGATTCGTCTGGTCCTCCTGTTCCTCGGGTGACAGGCATCCCGCCAGCAGCAGGGCCAACGCGGCGGCGTAGAGAATGATCACGAGCTGTTTCATGGCTGGTTCACGGGTTGATAAATCGGTTTCGGCACGACGAGGGCAGGGGAGTATTTGCCGCGAATTTCAATTTCAATCTGCGTCTCCGGCCTGGCCAGGGCCGGTGTCACGTAACCCATCCCAATGCCGATGCCCAACGACGGGCTTTGGGTGCCGCTGGTGACCGTGCCGACGTTGGTGTCGTTCGCCCAAATCTGATAATGCGGCCGCGGTGGCGGGGATTTTCCGGTCATCCTGAAGGCAATCAATTTCTTGCGGACGCCATTGGCTTTTTGCTCCGCCAGGGTCTTTCGTCCGACAAATTCGCCCTTGTCGAGGGCAACGAAAAACCCGAGACCGGCTTCCATTGGCGTCGTTTTTTCGTCCAGTTCATGGCCATAAAGCGGATAACAAACCTCCGTGCGCAACGTGTCGCGGGCGCCAAGGCCGCAGGGTTTCAGACCAAACGGCCGGCCGGCCTCCAGCAGCGCATCCCAGATTTGCTTGATGGAATCGTCGCGACCAACAATTTCAAATCCATCCTCGCCGGTGTAACCGGTCCGTGAAACCAGCACATCGTTGCCGTGGAAGGGGAAGCCGCCGATCTGGTTCTTTTTCAAATCGGTCACGCAGCCGGCCCGGGTCGCGCAATTCGAATCGCCCGCAATACACTGCCCGATGAATTCCCGGACGCGCGGGCCCTGCACCGCCACGGCAGCGTAACGGTGCGACGCATCGGTGACGTGCAATTCACTGGACCGTGGAAATATTGTGGCCTGGGCCAGCAACCAGGCGACATCCGGTTCGACCCTCGAAGCATTGATGATGAGCAGGTAAACCTCGGCCGAAAGCCGGTACGCGTAGAGATCGTCAATGACACCGCCGTGTTCGTTGCACATCAGGGTGTACTGGCCCTGGCCCGCTGTCAGTTTGCGGATGTCATTGGTGAGTGTGTGGTTCAGAAAATCAGCGGCCCCCGCGCCGCTGACAGTGACTTCGCCCATGTGCGAGATGTCGAAGATGCCGGCGGCGTTGCGGACGGCCAGATGTTCCTCGACGATGCTCGTGTACTGCACGGGCATTTCCCAGCCGCCAAAATCAATCAGCTTCGCACCCAGCTTTTGGTGCGCGGCAAAGAGTGGCGTGCGGTTTAGCCCCATTTTTCGGTTTTCATCTGCTCTTTGGGCACGCCCATGCCGCGCAAGACAACTTCCTCGGCGAACTCAACCAGTTCGTTCGGGCCGCAGGCGTAGAAGACGGTGTTGGGCAGATCGTGGACGTGTTCCTTCACAAATTCCGGGGTGACGCGTCCGCGGCGCCCCTGCCAGGGGTCATTCTGATCCAGCCGGGTGCAGGTCACGTAAAAGCTGAAGTTGGGGTTCTCGAGTTCCAACTGGTGAAATTCCTGCTGGAAGATGATGCTGCGTGTCGTGCGCACGCTGTAGAGCACCGTGATTTTGGTCTCCAACTTGCGTTGGGTGGCCTCGCGGACAAAACCGCGAAACGGCGTCACGCCCGAACCACCGGCGATGCAAACCAGGTGTTTATTCGGTTCATAGACGGGCAGGAACTTGCCGACGGGCGGAATGACAAAGAGCTTGTCGCCGGCCTTCGCCCAATCCACCAGCCGCGTGCCCATTTTGCCGTCACGTTTGATGGTGACCTCGAAAAAGCCGCGGTCCAGGGCGCACGAAGACAATGAGTAGGCGCGTTTATAATTCGGTGTGTCCGGCCAGTAAAGCGTGATGAATTGTCCGGTCTTAAAATCGGGATTGTAGCCATCCGGCCATTTCAAGCGGATGGTCTTGGTGTCCGGCAGCTCCATGGTCGCGAGATCAATCGGCATTTCGAGAATTTCTTTGGCCATAATCGTCTAAAAGAAAAGACCCTATTAAATTCTCAAATCGACGGCAAGCTTACTGTGCGGTTTCCAACCGCTTGAGCACTTCCTGCGCGAGCAATTCGTAGGCAGCCGAGCCGGAACTGTATTTGTCGTAATGAATGATGGGTTTGCCGAAGCTCGGCGCCTCGGCCAGCCGGGTGCTGCGGGGAATGACGGTTTCAAACACTCGGGCCCCCAGCAAATTCCGCACTTCACCGACGACTTCATTGGAGAGTTTGGTCCGGCCGTCGAACATCGTCATCACCACGCCGAAGATGTCCAGGCGTGGGTTGACGCCGGTCTCGCGCAGTTGCCCAAGAATGCGGTTCATCATCGAAATGCCCTCGAGGGCGTAATACTCGCATTGGAGCGGCACCAGCAAGCCGTCGCTGGCGACAAAGGCGTTCAGGGTTAAAATCCCGAGCGACGGCGGGCAGTCAATGAGCACGACTTCAAATCGCCCGCTGTCCACAACCGGTTTGAGCGCGTTGGCGACGCGCAGCAGGTGATTGTCCAGGCGAGCCAGTTCGAGGTCGGCAGCGCACAAATCCACTTCACTGGGGACAACTTCAAGGTGTTCGAAGGCGGTGCTTTTAATTTTATCGAGCAATCCGCCTTCGCCCAGCAAAACCCGATACGCACTGGCACCCTCGGTTTTTTCCAGGCCCACCCCGCTCGTGGCGTTGGCCTGCGGGTCGAGATCCAGGAGCAAAACGTGTCTGCCGACGGCGGCAAGACAGGCGGCCAGGTTGACGGCAGTGGTGGTCTTCCCCACGCCACCCTTTTGGTTGGCGACCGCGATGACTTTGGTTCGCACCCGCCCGATTTAATGGCAAGAACGGCGGCGTTTCAAGTTTACAAGCGTCTGATATTGATCACGGGCAAGGGACGGCAAGTCATTCAGGACCTGACTTTAATTACAGGAAAACGCAGAAATCCATAAACAGAGCGCCGCGAACCGTTTTTGTGGCGGCAAGCGTGGAATCTTGGGGCGGGGCAACGCTAATTGCCCGAGCTGGAATAGTTAACAAATTGTGCGCCGACTGGAATCTGGCCGAAGGAAGCGGTTGCGGGGGTTTGGAAGCTGCTGAACACGGGATTGGTGCTGTTATCAGCGACCATGAACTGGTTGACGGGCTGCAGAGCTGATGGTGCTGCCGGAGTGGCTGATGCAAAGGAGGCGGCTTCGGGTGCGGCTGGTTGCATAAATGCCGTTGAGGCGGAATCCGGCCGCTGTGCAATGACCGCTCCAAACAGGAGCAACGCGCAAAGGGCCGTGGCAAACCCGCCCGCGAATACCGGCCTGGTATCAACCGCTTGAATCACCTTCATCAACCATGGCATCGAGGCAAACAAACGGCCTGACCAGCTTTCGGCAGCTTCCGTTTCCCCGTCACGGATGCGGGCCATCACCTGGCTTGAAAAATTGTTGAAATATCCCGGGGGCGGCGTTTCGTGGCGCTTGAGCGCCAGCAAACGGCGTAACGACTCGAAGTTCGGCTGATTTTCGTTCATGTTGCGTTCAGATAGTCAGATAACCATGCCTGCAATTGTTGTCTTGCGTAGAAAAGCCGCGATCTCACTGTGCCGATGTTGCACTTCATCACTTTAGCGATCTCATCGTGTGACAATCCCTGCACATCATGCAGAACCACGACTAGTCTATGGGGTTCAGACAGCTTCATCAGGGCCGCGTTCAATTTTTCTTGGAGTTCAGTCAGACCGGCCTCCCGTCGCGGGGTTTTATCAGAAATCAAGGCAACCAAGTCGGGGTCATGTTCAGCGTTGAAATCCAAGTCGTTAAGACTCATGTGGATACGATTTTTACGCTGCTTAAGGTGGTTTATCGTCTTATTGACTGCAATCCGGTAAAGCCAGGTGTAAAAGCTGGAGCCTCCCTTGAATGACTTTAACGCCTGGAACGCCTTGATGAACGATTCCTGAGCCAGATCGTTGGCGTCCTCGTGATTCGAGGTCATGTGATAAACCATGGCGTAAATGCGTTCGTGGTAGCGCTGCACGAGCTCGTCATAAGCCTCCAGATCTCCGCTGCGCGCACGCCGCACGAGCACGCCCTCATCAGTTGGCGCGGAAGGCTCCGAGTCATTGCGGGAGACTGGTTCGGCCATAATCATGGGTACTAGACACAAACAGCCAAAGCGGCGGTTTGTTGCGCTAAAAAATCGGCCAGGTTTGACAAACCGGTGCGGCCGCTCGATTCCGGCAGGTTGCGCAATGCCCGGCTGGCCTGATCCAAAAAGCGGGCAATCACTTCGCGCGTTGGCTCAAACGTTTCATATTTTTCGAGCAATTCATTCACCGCGGGAAAATTCTCCGGCTGCCAGTCCTTGATCAGGTTTTCCAGATGGGGGCGATCCGCGGGATTGGCGCGCTCCCAGGCCAGTAAAACCGGCCAGGTCAGTTTCCCTTTGGCCAGGTCCGTGCCAAGCGATTTCCCCGCCGCCGCCTCCGAGCCGAACAAATCCACGCAGTCGTCATAAACCTGATAGGCGGTGCCAAAGGCGGCGCCGAAATGTCGCAACGCCGTGCGCTGTTCCGCCGTGGCTTCACCCAGAAGCCCCGCCAGGTCGCAGGAGAGGGTGAACAGCTCGGCGGTTTTCATTTCAATCACGCGAAAATATTCGTGCCGCGAGATTTGAAATTTCCGGCGATGCTGCGTTTGCAGGATTTCGCCGGAGCAAACCGTGTTGGTCGCCATGGCCACGGCACGGCAGACTTCCGGTGTCGGGAAACTGGCCGCCAGTTTCAACGCCTGCGCGAACAGACAGTCGCCGAAGAGCACGGCGATTTCATTGCCCCAGTTCGCCGCCAGGGTGAGCTGGCCGCGGCGGATTTCGGCCTCATCCATCACATCGTCATGCACCAGCGTGGCCAGATGGACCATTTCGATGATGACGGCCGCGTTGACATGCGCATCGCCGGCCTTGCCGATGGCGTTGGCCGCCAGCGCGACGAGGGTTGGCCGCAGATGTTTGCCACTGCCGTTGAGGGCGTACTGGGCGTAGGGGACGATTTGGGGATCAAAGCCGTTGACCTGTTCAATCAATCGTTGCGTGACCGCCTGGAGAAATGGCTCCAGCGGTTCCACGATATGTTTCCAGGAACGGTTCGGGTTGGCTTTAAGCGAGTCAGCCGTTTCTGCTCTCGCCACCTTTGATTCAACGGCCAGCATTCGGTCGAAATCTACGGTTAAGATCCCACTTAGTCAAACTACTTGTGCCGGACACGGCGGTTGGACACAAATCACGGGGCCGGTGACCTCAAAGTTTGAAGTTCCAGCCGGTGGTCGAATACTTTTCCGCCGCCAGTTTCCGGGTCTCTGGCCCGGGAAAATCCCGGGACGGTTCCGCAACCTTCCAAACCCCGCTCAACGCGCTCTTCAAGCGGGCTGCCGGCAGGTCCAGGTTGGTCAGAAAATCATTGTGGGCGCGGTGGTTGCGATATTCGGGTTGCCGGGAAGGCATGCGGAGAAGTTCGTTGACCAGCGGCAGCTCAAAGTTCAACAGGAAGGTTCCATGAAACAGCAGGAAACGCTGATGCCGGCGCTGGGAATTGCCGGAGAATTTTCGGGGAGTGACGAGGGACGGGGGACGGGGGACGAGCGTTAAATCAGTATGGCCTTGGACGGCGATTCCGGCATCCGGCATCCGGCTTCTGACTTCCGATTCGATCGCCGAGCGGTTTCGTTCCATGATGAACTGGTTTGCGCCGGAGATGCTGGAGAGTGGAGGATGATTCGTAATTTGTAAAATGAGCGCGTAGTTCAGGCAGCCCGGTCCCTGCAAAACCGTTCCGCCGCCCGAACAGCGGCGAAAGACCGGGACCTTCCTGGCCGTGCAGGCCGCGACCTTGACTTCGGTTTCAACCTGGTTTGCATAACCGACGACCACGAAGCATTCCTGCGGTTCCCAGAATCGGAGAATTTCCCCGCCGCGGCCGGCTTCCGCCGAGTTGAGCAAAGCCTCATCGCATGCGAGATTTGCGGCAGGTGTGGCGAGCGTGAGATCGAGCAGTTTCATTTGGCGGCGGACGCCGATTTTGCTGGTGTCTGGCCCCGATATGGATTTTAATTCTGCGTGCGCATTTGTCGCGCTTGAAAAAGGGTGAATAACACAGTGAGCGTTGAAGAAAAAGAAATTTACAGCACGCGTTCCGGCATGGCCGACCACTCCGGCGCGGGCAATGGCGACAAATGGAGCCAGTCGCTGCAATCCGTTTTTGAGCTTGCGTTGGAGAGTCAGGGACCGGAGCGCACGGCGCGCCTGCTCGAAAAACTGGCCGGTCAGTTGCGCTCGGCGCCGCAGGGCGTCACTACACCGTATATCAACACCATTCCACCGGAACAGCAGGCGCCGTTTCCGGGTGACCGCGACATCGAGCGGCGCATCAAGAGTTACATCCGGTGGAACGCCATGGCGATGGTGGTCAAGGCCAATTCGACCACGAACGTGGGCGGCCATATCTCGACCTTCGCCTCGTCGGCAACGCTTTACGAGGTGGCCTTCAACCATTTTCTGCGCGGACGAACGGACGATTTCCCCGGTGACCTGGTTTATTTTCAGGGTCATGCCGCTCCCGGCATGTATGCGCGGGCGTTTCTCGAAGGGCGGCTGAGCGAACGGCATTTGCAGAATTTCCGGCAGGAACTCGCCGAAGGGGGCGGTCTCTCATCGTACCCGCACCCATATTTGATGCCGGAGTTCTGGCAGTTCCCCACCGTGTCCATGGGGCTCGGGCCCATCATGTCGCTCTATCAGGCACGGTTCAATCGTTACCTGCAGGCGCGGAGCCTGGTGAAGTGGAAGGACGAACCGAAAGTCTGGGCTTTTCTGGGTGACGGCGAGTGCGACGAGGTGGATACCCTCGGGGCGATCACACTGGGCGCGCGGGAGAATCTCGACAATTTAATCTGGGTCATCAATTGCAATTTACAGCGGCTGGACGGCCCGGTGCGGGGCAACGGAAAAATCATCCAGGAACTGGAGGGTTTGTTCCGGGGCGCAGGCTGGAACGTCATCAAGGTCATTTGGGGCACCGACTGGGATGCCTTGCTCGCGCGGGACAAATCCGGCCGGTTGCTGAAGCGCATGGAGGAGTGCGTGGATGGTGATTACCAGAAATACACCGTGGAGCCGGGCAGTTACACGCGCAAGCATTTCTTCGGCAAATATCCGGAGTTGCTCGAACTGGTGAACCACCTGACGGATGAGCAAATCAGCAAGCTGCTGCGCGGCGGCCACGATGCCCGCAAGATGTATGCGGCTTACAAAACGGCGGTGGAGCACAAGGGTCAGCCGACGGTGATTCTGGCCAAAACGGTCAAGGGCTACGGGCTGGGCGAGGCCGGCGAAGGCAAAAACATTTCCCACCAGCAGAAAAAGATGAACGAGAAGGAGCTTCGCGAATTTCGTGAACGCTTCCAGATTCCGATCAGTGACGATGTCATCGCCGAAACGCCATTCTTCCGGCCGCCGCCGGACAGCCCGGAGATGAAGTATTTGTTCGAACGCCGCAAGGCGCTCGGGGGTTTCCTGCCGGCGCGCGTCGTCAAGCCGGCCCCGTTGAATGTACCCAAACTGATTGACTTTGAGCGGTTGCTCAAGGGCGACAACTCCGGTGAAGTCTCCACGACCAAGGCCTTTACCCTGTTATTGGGTTCGCTCGTGCGCAACAAGGAGATTGGCCGGCAGATCGTGCCGATCATCCCGGACGAGGCGCGCACCTTCGGTTTGGACGGCTTGTTCAAGGAAGTGGGAATTTATTCGTGGAAAGGCCAGCTGTACGAGCCGGTGGACAGGAATTCCTTGCTCTATTATCACGAAGCGAAAGACGGGCAAATCCTGGAGGAAGGCATCACCGAGGCCGGTTCCATGGCGTCGTTCATCGCCGCGGGCACGAGTTACGCGACGCACGGCGTCCCGATGATACCGTTTTACATTTACTACTCGATGTTCGGCCTGCAACGCGTTGGCGATTTGTTCTGGCTGGCGGGCGACATCCGGGCCAAGGGCTTTTTGCTCGGCGCCACGGCCGGCCGCACCACGCTTAACGGCGAGGGGCTCCAGCACCAGGATGGCCACAGCCTGTTGCATGCAAGCACCATTCCGACCTGCCTGCCGTATGATCCGGCGTTTGGATTTGAACTGGCCGTCATCGTGGCCGATGGCCTGCGCCGGATGTATGTCGAGGGCGAAGATATTTTTTATTACCTCTCGCTTTACAATGAAAACCACGCCATGCCGCCCATGCCCGCCGGCGTGGAGGACGGCATTTTGAAAGGGTTATACAAGTTCAAGCCCGGTCCCGACGGTAAAACGCTTAAGGCGCATATCTTCGGCAGCGGTCCGATCATTAATTCGGCGCTGAAAGCCCAGGAAATCCTGGCGGAACGGTACGGCGTTTCCGCCGATGTCTGGAGTGCAACCAGCTACAAACTGCTCCGCACCGATGCAATTCGCTGTCAGCGCTGGAACATGCTGCACCCGACGCAGCCGCCGAAGAAATCCTACGTTGAGGAGCTGCTGGCGAAAGAGCAGGGGACCTTTATTGCGGTTTCCGATAACGTCCGCACGGTGCCTGACCAGATTGCGCCATGGGTGCCGGGCGGCTTGTTTACCCTCGGCACGGACGGTTTTGGCCGCAGCGACACGCGCGCCCGTTTGCGCCGGTTTTTTGAAATTGACGCCGAATCCACGGTCATCGGCACGCTTTACGCACTGGCGGAGAAGGGACAAATTGAGAGGCAAACCGTCGAAAAGGCCATCAAGGACCTGGGGGTTGATCCTGAAAAAATTCAGCCGCAGCTTGTCTAAGCAGCGGCGTGTCCGTTTCGCTTTCCCCGAAAAATTATTTCTGGAAAAGGACCGTGTTTTCCGCCATGTTGCGCGGCCTGTTGATTTATGGATGTAAAACTTCCCAAATTGGGTGAAGGCGCCGATTCCGGCGTCGTGGTCAATGTCTTTATCAAAGAAGGTGACCCCGTCGCCAAAGGACAGGCGATCATCGAACTCGAAAACGAAAAGGCGGTGGCCTCGATTCCCTCCACCGCCGCCGGCGTTGTTGCCAAAATCCACGTCAAGCCCGGCGATAAAATCAGCATCGGCCAGCGTCTGATTACGTTGAATGAAGGCGGCCAGCCGGCCGCCGGATCCGAGCCCGCCGCCAAACGCGCGCCGGAACCCGAGGTGGCGGCGGTTGAGGAAGAATCCACGGAAGGTGAAGAAGCCGCATCGAAACCGACCGTCGCACCCGCGGCGGCGCCATCGGTCCGCCGGCTGGCCCGTGAATTGGGCATCGACTTGTCCAAGGTGCGCGGCAGTGAGCCGGGCGGGCGCATCGTCATTGGCGATGTGCGCGCCTACATCCAGCGGCTGATCAAGGCCGCCGCGAGACCGGTGGCCGGCGCGGCGGGCGTTCCGGCCCGGGCGGTTGCCGAGTCGATTGATTTTTCCCAATGGGGACCGGTGACGAAAAAGTCGCTGACGCCGTTGCGCCAGGTGATTGTGCGGCGGATGTCGGAAAGCTGGAACGCAGTTCCCCGGGTCACGCAGTTCGACGATGCGGATTTCACGCAATTGAACGCGTTGCGGAAAAAATTCGCAGCCGCCTACGAAAAGCAGGGCGCGCGCCTGACGCTCACGCCGCTGATATTAAAGGCGCTGGCGGGCGTGTTGAAAAAACACCCCATTTTCAATTCCAGCCTCGATGAGGTGGCCAACGAGATTGTCCTCAAGGAGTATTATCACATCGGTATTGCGGTGGACACGGAGCAAGGTTTGATCGTGCCGGTCCTGCGCGATGTGGATAAAAAGTCCGTGCTGGATTTGTCCAAGGAACTGGAACAGCTCGCGCAAAGGGCGCGTGACCGGAAGGTTTCCGGCGACGAACTCAAAGGCGGCACGTTCACTGTTTCCAATCAAGGCGCCATTGGTGGTGCGCATTTTACGCCGATCGTGAACAAACCCGAGGTCGCAATCCTGGGCCTTGGCCGCGGCGCGATGAAACCGGTCGCCCGCGACGGCAAGGTTGAAATCCGCATGCTGACGCCCTTGGGCCTGTCTTATGACCACCGCGTGATTGATGGCGGCACGGCGGCGAGGTTCATCGTGGATTTGGTGGCGGCATTGCAGGATTTTGCGGAAGACGCGGTAAAGCTTTAATCCATGGACCCAATCAAAACTGAAATCGTTGTGGTCGGCGCCGGACCGGGAGGTTACGCGGCGGCGTTTTACGCGGCCGATCTGGGAAAAAAGGTCATTCTGGTCGAACGCGAGAAGCGGCTGGGGGGTGTTTGCTTGAATCGCGGTTGCATTCCGTCCAAGGCATTGCTCTACGCAACGCACCAGATTGTCAATGCCCGGGAATCGGCGCATCGAGGCATCACTTTCACCGAACCCAAAATGGATTTGGACAAACTGCGCGCGTGGAAGGAGTCCATCCTGGAAAAACTCGGTGGCGGCGTCGCCACCCTGGCCAAGATGCGGGGCGTCCAGGTCATCCAGGGCCGCGGTTATTTTGAAGGTTCAAACAAGCTGCGGGTGGAGACGGATAAAGGCCAGCAGTTTATCCAATTTGAACAGGCCATCCTGGCGGTGGGTTCCCTGGCCGCGATGCCCAAGGCCTTTGACCTGGGCAATCCGCGGGTGATGACCTCGACCGAAGCTTTAGAGGTTGAAGACATCCCGGAAAACCTGCTCGTCGTCGGCGGCGGGTACATCGGCATGGAGATGGGCACGGTTTACGCCGGCCTTGGCAGTAAAATCGTCCTGGTGGAGGCGCTCGACAGCATCCTGGTGGGGGCCGATCCGGATCTGGCGCGGCCGGTGGTGGCGAACGCGAAACGCGCCTTCAAGGAAATCCGCCTGAAGGCGAAGGTCGCCAAAATGGCCACCGCCGGAAAACAGATCAAAGTGGAGATGGATTTCAACGGCCAGAAGCTGTCCGAATTGTACGATCGCGTGCTGGTGGCGGTCGGACGCGTACCGAACAGTGCCGATCTGGGCCTGGCAAACACCAAAGTCGAGCTGGATGAAAAGGGTTTTGTCAAAGTCAACGAACGCCAGCAAACCGACGATCCGACCATCTACGCCATTGGCGACATTGCGGGTGGCATCCTGCTGGCCCACAAGGCCAACAAGGAGGCGCACATTGCCGTCGAGAGCATCAATGGCGGGAACAGCGTGCCGTTGAATGAGATTGTCATTCCGGCCGTGGTATTTACCGATCCGGAACTGGCCTGGTGCGGTTTGACTGAGGCCGAAGCCAGGGAACGGGGCGTCAAATTTGAGGTCTCCAAGTTTCCATGGTCGGCCTCGGGTCGCGCCCTGTCCTTTGACCGCACGGATGGGGTGACGAAGATGATCATTGATCCGGAGACGGAACGTGTGCTCGGCGTCGGCATCTGCGGCGCGGGCGCGGGCGAATTGATTTCCGAAGCCGTGTTGGCGATCGAAATGGGCGCGACGGCGGAGGACATTGCCTGGAGCGTGCATCCGCATCCGACGCTGTCGGAAACGCTCATGGAATGCGCGGAGGCCTTTTACGGCCACGCGACGCATACGGTATCCCGGAAACGCGAGTAATTTTCGCGATTGAAAGCGGACGCGGAAAGGATAGAATCAAATTCTGGTACGGGGCGTAGCGTAGCTTGGTATGCGCGCTTGCTTGGGGTGCAAGAGGTCGTGAGTTCAAATCTCACCGCCCCGACCATTCTCTTTCTGCTTACTGAACGGCGATTTCAGGCGTGAAAGCCAGGCTGATGTCGCCAATGGAAACATCGAACGGTTCACCCGGCCGGGCGAGGACGCGGGCCACATTCATGCCTTGAGGTCTGCCACCGGCATCCATGGTTTCCATGTCCAGGATGATTTGGACATCTCCGCTTTTCAAGACGGTGGGGGTCAGCGTGCATTGCGTGTTCTTGCCGATGGTGATGGTGGTCGAAACATGATTGGAAAGCGGCAAGACGCCCAAATTCTTTTGGCTCAGTGAATTAGTCGCGGAAATTGAGGAATGGTTCATTTCCGCCGCGTGAAGTGTCTGTCCCACCGACTTCTTTTGGCAACCTGTCAAAAGCGCTCCGGTTGAAACCATCATGATTAATGCAACAATGTTACGCCCAAGCATACCGATAACGGGAAAGCAATTATTGGGCCGTTTTAAGTCCGGAAACCTCCGGAAATCGCGCGTTTTGCTGGGGATTTTGAATCCCTCTGTTACTCGCGGTCAAAGACGAAGGTCTCCGTACTGGATTTGAGGGTTAAACGCAGACCGTCGGTATGGGCGGTCATGGATTTGCCATCCAACGTCAAATCATAATCGGCTCCATCGCTTTTCCACTGTCCCTGCATGGTTGTTTTTTCCGCAACCACCGCGGCGCCATTTTGGACGGCGAACCGCGGCAGATTTTCCAAAAATGCCTGATGATCCGCTCCGGCCACAAAAACGGTCTGGCTATAGGCATCGGACCACAAGCTTCGCAGGGCCTTTATTTCGGCAGGCGGAATGTTGGGCCGCGTAACGATCAGTGTGCCCACACTCACGTTGACGTTGAAATCCCAGCGGCCCAGAATCTTTTCCGAGTCGTAGCTCTGCGACTTGCCGGTTTTGAGATAACCGTTCAGGTCGTCCCAGTTTGCCTCCAAAAGACCGAGAACCGCCGTGGTCAGATCATTATTCTTCAGCATCGTCATGAGCTGCTGGTTTTTCAGCAGTTGCATGACCGGCGCGAGATCTTTCCAAGCACTTTGAAAGTCACTGTCCTCGCCAAGCTGTTTGAAATCGTCGCGCTCGGCCAGGGAAAGAAACGCCGGATATTTTTCCAACCGGTCCTTCAACCTCGGGTTCTGGCGCAACAACCCGGCCAGATCGGCCAGTTGATAATACAGGGGCGGCATGGGAACGAGGGAGCGCGCGGCGACGGACAGTCCAGTGGCTTCCAAATCCCGCCCCAGCTGATTGGGGAAACGAATCATGACAGATTCCGTGCTCGAGGGGGCGACTTGAACCGTCCAGTAGCTGAAGTTGAAGATCACGAAGGAAATCAGCAACAGATAGGCCGTGCCGTTCAACAAACCCACGCACAGCCCAAGCCGTGAATTCAATCGTTCCCACAGGGACAGCCGCAAATCGCCGGCCTTGTACTTGTAAAACAGGTAAACCTTCCGGTGAACGAAAAAACCAATCACTTTGAACAGGATGAGAATGACGATAAAGGCGGCCAGGGGCGCCAGCACCCAGATCAAAACGGGATTTTTCATTCCCACATGCGGGAACAGTTGCTTGAGAAGTTTTCCCAATAATCCGGCGCACGAGACGGCCACCACGATTCCAACAAAGGAAACCGCCGCGCGAATGGCCCCTTGGCGAAGACCGAGGCCGGCCCCCGCTGCCAGCAACAACAAGGCAAGAATCCAAATGGTCATGCCGTAAAATACACGGGTTGGTCCGGTAAAAGCACGCGGAAAATGAAGGTGACGGCGGGGGTTGGATTCCGGCGTTGAAACTCCGTGCCGGATGCAGCAAGTTGAAGCCGGTGAAAATCTCAATCGTGGTTCCAGCCTTCAACGAGGAAAAATTGCTGGGCGACTCACTCGCGCGGATGAAATCGGCGGCGGGCGCGTTTGCCCGGCGCGGTTGGGAGACGGAATTGGTGGTCTGTGACAATAATTCCACCGACCGTACGGCCGAAATCGCCCGTGGCGCCGGCGCCCTGGTTGTCTTTGAGCCGGTCAATCAAATCGCCCGCGCCCGTAATCGCGGCGCCGCCGCCGCCACCGGTGATTGGCTGATTTTTGTGGACGCGGATTCATGTCCCAGCGCCGGGTTGTTTGACGAGGTCGCCGGGCAGATATCCTTGGGTGATTGCCTGGCGGGCGGCGCGACGGTGTGCCTGGACGACGCGCACCGGCTGGCGCAGACCGTGACGGTGGTCTGGAACCTGATCAGCCGCAGTTTCCGGTTGCTCGCCGGCTCTTTCATTTTTTGTGAAACCGCAGGGTTCCGAAATATCGGCGGATTCAGCAATGAACTCTTTGCCGCCGAAGAATTGGAGCTGACGCAGCGGCTCAAAAAGCTGGCGAGGGAAAAAGGAAAACGGGTTGTCATCCTTCACCGGCATCCCCTCGCCACGTCAGCCCGGAAAATCCATCTTTATTCATTCCGGGAACATCTCCAACTCATGGTGCGCGCGGTATTCAATCGTCGCGTCCTCACCAGCCGCGAGGCGTGTCACTTATGGTATGACGGGCGAAGATGAAGTGACTTCAGGACGTGGCGGCGGCCCGTTGCCGGCCTTCGAGAAAATCCAGATATTCGATGAAGCGCGGCTTCATCTCTTTGCGCGGCACAATGGCGTCAATCAGGCCGTGATCGAGTAAAAATTCCGCGGTTTGAAAACCCGGCGGCAGTTCGGCCTGGGTGGTGTCCTTGATGACCCGGGGTCCGGCAAAGCCGATCATGGCGCCCGGCTCGGCCAGAATCAGGTCGCCCAGGCTCGCATAACTCGCCATGA
>Ga0265338_10005504_pt1 | contig 16504 bp, 12 predicted proteins | sample 42126metaG_FD_193579 | JGI IMG/M metagenome (GOLD analysis project Ga0265338, IMG submission 193579) | Rhizosphere microbial communities from Carex aquatilis grown in University of Washington, Seatle, WA, United States - 4-21-26 metaG | ecosystem: Host-associated > Plants > Roots > Rhizosphere... | reverse complement strand
CAGCGGGGCTGCTCTGCCAGACGCTGGGCATGGAAAAAAGCGGGGTCCTCGGAATCATCACGCGTCACGACGGCTACGCGGTCATCAAGCGCAGGATCACACCGTCGGAGTCAGCCGAAATTCAGCGCCTCAAGAGCGATGGGAAACTGGCCGGCGTACGCCTGGAAGAGGATTCCGGCCGGTTCTATCCCCAGGGGAGGCTTGCCTCTCACGTAGTGGGATACGTGGGATCGGACAATGTCGCGCTTGACGGCATCGAGTACACTTTCAACGACGATCTTGCCCCGCAGCCCGTCGGCAAAGACAGCGACACGGTATACGGCAACCAGGTCTTCCTTACGATCGACCTGGACATGCAGTATCTCGTGGAGAAAGTGGCCCGGGCCGCCCTGACAGCGGACAAGGCGGATTCCATGACGGTCCTTGTCATGGACGCGCACTCGGGAGAAATACTCGCCTACACGGCGCTGCCCGATTTCGACCCCAACGAGTTCCAGAGGGAGTCGCCGCAGATCGATCCCAACTCCCTTGTGAACCGTCCCCTGACAGTCGCGTATGAACCGGGCTCTGTCTTCAAGATTTTCACCCTCTCATCCCTTCTTGATCTTGGCGCCATCTCACCGGACAGCCATTTCTTCTGCCCCGGCTTCTACGAGAAGAAGCTCCCCAGCGGAGAAACGATCCGCATCCGCTGCATCTCGGCTCACGGTGACGTCACACCCCAGAAAATCATCCAGCTTTCCTGCAATGCGGGCGCGGCATATGCCTCCGACACAACGGACAACGAAAGCTTTGCGGGTATGATCGCGAAGTTCGGGTTCGGCAGGCCGACCGGCCTGCCCCTGCAGGCGGAGACGCCCGGTTTGGTGCGGAAAGTTGCGCAGTGGTCCGCGCGCTCCAAGCCCACTATGGCGATGGGTCAGGAGCTTTCCGTTTCTGCCATACAGGTGCTTGCAGCGGCAACTGCAATAGCGAACGGAGGGGTCCTCCTCAAGCCTCTCATCGTCAAGAAGATCGTCTCCCCGCAGGGCAGAGTGGTCAAGGAGTTCGGCCGTGAACCCCTTTGGGAAGCGGTCTCCCCCGATTCTGCGCGCAAAATGCTTGACTGGATGGAAACGGCCACCGCACCGGCAGGGACCGCGCGCAGGGCGGCGATACCGGGCGTCAGGATCTCCGCCAAGACGGGAACCGCTCAGGTCGCGAATCCGCAGACAGGAACCTACTCGGAGAATGATTTCGTCGCATCCATGATAGGCATCTTCCCTTCGGACGATCCCCAGTTCATCGTCTACGTCGTGATACAGAACCCGAAAGGAGAAAGCTATTATGGCTCGACGCTCGCCGCACCTGTCTTTCATGATATTGCCGTCGGTCTTATCGATCAAACAGGCATATCCCGCGCGGGAGCCAGAACGGTCATCTCCCCGGAGCAGCTCCCCGGGTCTGCCCCCCGGCAGGTGGAAATCGGGGCGGTGATGCCGGACCTGACGGGGACCCCGCTGAAGCTGCTCCTCCCCCTGCTCCTGCGAAAAGACATCTCCGTCATCATCAGGGGGAGCGGATTCGTCGCGAAGCAGGATCCTCCCCCCGGCACGCAGATCGCGAACGGAGCGAAGATCGTCCTGGAGCTGCGGTGAGCTTCCGTGATCGGAACCTGCAGATGCTCGCCGCGTATCACCCGCAGACCAGCGGCGTTCTGGAGAGATCTCCTCAGACGACGGTACGGGTCCGCCTGGAGACCACCCCTTCAGGCCAGCCCACGGCAACCTTGGACGGTATCTTCCTGCACAGCCGCTACGATCCCCGACGGGACGCGGCGATTCAGGTGGAGAAGGAGATAGACCCGGCGGCAACTGCCGTGATCATCCTGGGATTCGGCCTCGGCTACGGCGCGGAGGCTGCGCGGGCCCGATTTCCGAATCTGCCGCTGCTTGTCGTTGAACCGAATACAGAGGTGTTTCGCACTGCCCTCTCCGGCAGGGACCTTTCGCCGCTTCTTTCGGACCATGGAGTCCTTCTGCACGTGGGCAGCACGCCGGAGGGTCTTGCTCCGCTCCTGCAGTCTCTTCCCCTGGCAAAACCCGGCTTCCTGAGACTGCGCCCCGCCTTGGAGAACGATCCTGCTGCATACCGCGCCGCAGAGGAGGTAGTCCGCTCCTGGCTGCTGCGGAGAGACATCAATATCAACACGTTGAACAGGTTCGGCAGGCTCTGGGTTCGAAACCTCGCACGCAACATGACCTCTTTTCTCGAATATCCCGGGGTATCCTCTCTCGCAGGCCTCTTCAAGGGTATGCCTGCACTTGTCGTCGCGGGAGGCCCGTCCCTGGACGGCATCCGCAGCCGCCTTGCGGAGATCAGCCGGCATGCTCTCGTCATTGCCGTGAACACTGTTGTGAAGCCCTGCCTGGAAGCGGGAGTCGAGCCTGACTTCACGGTGGTGGTCGACCCGCAATACTGGGCATCGCGCTACCTGGACTGGACTGCGAGCGTACACGGCGCGCTGATCGTGGAGCCGTCGGCCAACCCGCGGGTTTTTCGCAGATCGCGCGCCTCGTATTTCCTGTGCAGCTCTCTTTTTCCCCTCGGAGAAACCCTCGAGGCGGCCGTGGGGCAGAAAGGAAAGCTCGGCGCAGGCGGATCAGTCGCCACCTCCGCATGGGACCTCGCGAGGCTCCTTGGCGCAAATCCGATCTACACGGCCGGCCTCGACCTGGGCTTTCCCGGGATGAGAACTCACTGCCGCGGGGTCTATGCAGAGGATCTCTGGCTCTGCGGCTCGAGTCGACTGGCCCCGCTGGAAGGAAGCTCATTCCGCTACCTGCACGACATCGGGCTCTTTCCTGTCCGCTCCGCTTCAGGAGGCCTTACGCCCACCGATCGGAGGATGCTTCTCTACAAGTGGTGGTTCGAGAACCAGCTCATGATTCGTTCCGACATCCGGTCATTCACCCTTTCTCCTGACAGCGCGGCAATCCAGGGAATGCCCCTGGCAGCGCTGGAAGAGGTGCTCGCCCTCCCCGTGGTCAGGCCGGAGATCGTGGAACGGATGGACAGAGTCCGCAGCCTGGGAGCGGACGCGGCCACGCGGCGGCATCTTGCGCGCGAGCTTTCCAGGGCCGTCGAGCAGCTTGGATCGCAGCTGGAAAGACTCCAGTCATTGGCGTTGCGGGGGCTGACCCTTTCTCGAACCCTCGCGCAGGTCATCGCAGGCGGCGGAGATCCCAGCCCCTGCCTGCAGGAGCTGAACGAGGTCGACAGCAGTATCCTCGAGGTCTCCGCGCGCAATATCGCAGGGTTCCTTATCCAGTCGATCATCCATGGGATTTCCGGAGAGGGAGAGCGCACATCCACACCCGAAGAGATCGTGGCCCGCAGCGCGGCCATGTACGAAGGAATCGCCGGGTCCGCGCAATGGCAAAGGACACTTCTGAGGAGAGCGCCGAAAGAAGACCGCAGCGGGCGTTTCTCCTAAAGGGTTCTCCCAGGACCGCCGATCTTCTCTAGTGAGGATCATTTCCTCTTTTCATAACACGGTATGCTATTGACGTCCAGGCATACCGTTTTTTTTTGGGTCGGCAGAACACACCGAGCACGGTACGGGCCTCAGGAGACCTTGAGCGCCTTTTCAATGGCCGAAAGGATCCGTTCGGGTTTGAAAGGCTTGACGATGAAATCCTTGACGCCGGCCTTGATGGCCTCCACGATCAGGTTCTGCTGACCGAGGGCTGAGCACATGATGACTTTTGCCCTCGGCTCCATCGCGAAGATCTTGCGCATCGCTTCCAGCCCGTTCATGTTGGGCATCGTGATGTCCAGCAGCACCAGGTCAGGTTTCAGCGTCTTGAATTTTTCCACCGCTTCGCGTCCGTCCGTTGCCTCTCCCACGATCGTATAACCGCGCTCGGTCAGTATTTCCTTCTGGATCATGCGCATGAAAGAGAGATCATCCGCGATGAGAATCGTCGCGCCCATAAAGCCTCCTGTCAGACTCTTTCCCCGCGGATGAACGACGTGTCAACTATGAATACAAGTCTCCCATCCTCCAGCACCGATACCCCCGAGAACAACCTCTGCATGTTGAGGAGGTCATCCACCGGCTTGATGACGATGTCGCGCTCCTCGATCAATTCATCGACAACGAGGAATGCCTTGCTGTCGCCATGACGCAGAACCGCAGCGAAATACTCTTCCGTCTTGTGTCGGCCCTTGCCGAAAAGAGCTCCGAGGGAGAATACCGGTATCGCGTCATCCATCCACGAAGAATACTCACGGCCTTCCTCTCCCCTGATCTCGGTGGCCAGCAGCTTTGCGGTGCTGTCCACGTCTGTGAGGGGGATGGCGTACAGTTGCGAGTCCCCGCGGACGAGCAGCGCGTTGACGATGGTGAGCGTCAACGGGAAAAGGAGCGTGACGCGCGTGCCACCGCCCGGCTGCGTTCCCAGGACGACATCGCCTTTGAGCTCTCCGCGGATGCGATTAGCCACCACGTCCATACCGACCCCCCGACCGGAAAGATCCGTCACCACCTCCTTGGTGCTGAAACCTGGAAGGAATACCAGCTCCAGAAGCTGGGCCTCGTTGAAGCGTCCCGCGCCGGGAATTCCCATCTCAACGGCCTTGCGGCGGATCTGCTCGCTGTCCATCCCACGGCCGTCATCAGCGAGCTCAATGACGATATTGCCGCCCTGCCTGCGCGCCGAAACACTCACGCGTCCCTTCTCGCTCTTGCCCCGCCTCACCCGCTCTTCGGGAAACTCGATGCCATGGTCGAGCGAGTTGCGGATGATGTGGGTCAGCGGATCGGAAAGCGCCTCCACGAGGCTCCTGTCGATCTCCGTCTCTTCACCAGAGATGACAAGCTCGACAGGCTTTCCAAGCTTCCGAGACAGGTCACGCACGAGCCGGGGGAACTTGCTGAAGATGACGGAGATCGGGATCATGCGCGTGTCCATCATCACCTGCTGCATCCCGCTCGAGATCTTGTCCAGGGAGTCGAAAGATTCCACCAGCTCCTCGCGGACCGTGTGGATGTCAGCGCCATGGGCAAGATCATCCGAGAGGCGCGCGATGTGCGACTTGTGCAGAACGAGCTCCGCAATGAGGCTCCACAAGTCATCCAGTTTGCGCGTGTCCACGCGGATGGAGGTCTTTTCCACGGCGGCCGCTCCTGGCGGCATTCCGGCGGCCGCTCCTGGCGGCATTCCGGCGGCCGCTCCTGGCGGCATTCCGGCGGCCGCTCCTGGCGGCATTCCGGCGGCCGCTCCTGGCGGCATTCCGGCGGCCGCTCCTGGCGGCATTCCGGCAGAGGCGCGTGCGGCCGTACCGGACGGCGTTTCTTCGCCCTCAGGTCCCATGCGCCGCATTCCGGCATATTCGGGGTGTGCCTGCACCCACGCGGCTGAAATGCCGCCTGGAATGCCCGGCGCCCCGGGGCCCGACGCAAGATATCCATTGTAATCGCAGCGCTCGATGCGCAGGCTGGCAATCTGGTCCACGGCGGCGGCCGCTCGCAAACCCTCTTCGCCTCCCGCCGTGGTCACGAGCATTGTCGTGGCTGTATAGCGGGCGTCTTCTGCGGGCTCGCCTTTCATGGAAGGAATCACCTTGACCACGTTCGAAATCAGCTCGAGATTGAAGAATACGAGGTAGGCACGCGGAAACTTCATGGGCTCCGCGGGATCAACACCGACCGTGAGCTTGTACAGCGTCTCTCCGCGATCGCGCGCCTCGGTGAGCTGTCTCTTTTCGAAATCGCTCAGCTCCATGTCGGACGACGCGGGACTCTCGGGTGCCGGTGCGGCGGCGGTCCTGGATACACCTCCCCCATCGCGACCTGCCGCGCGGGACAATTCCTGAAGGATTGAAGAGGTCTCGAAATCAGCGTCATTGCCGCCCTTCGAGATCGCGGCCATCATTTCCGCGATCATGTCGGAGCCGGAAAAAATGCCGTCCATGACCGGCTTCTCGAGCGCGAGCCGCCCTTCCCTGACGCTGCCCAGCACATCCTCCATCCTGTGCGCGAGTTCGGACAGCGCTCCAAACCCCATGAGGGCAGACTCGGATTTCAGCGAATGAGTGAGGCGAAAGACCTCGTTGACGAGATCCGTATTCTGCCTGTCCGTTTCCAGGGCGAGCAGGGAATCCCCGAGCTTCTGGCAGAGTTCATCAGCTTCCTCGAGAAATGCCCTCCGGAGTTTCGCCTCGTCGATGCCCGCGGCCGCTCCCAGCGGCATTCCGGCAACTGCCATCAGGACTGCCCCGCAACCGCGCCCGGCACGTCCCTGCCCACGGCGAACACGCGCGGCAGGTCGAGCATCAGGTAGAGACTCTCGTCCTTGCGCGCAATGCCGCGGATGAAATCCGCCCGCGCGCCAAAGAGGGAGGTTGCATCCTGAGTAATACCCGATTCGTCGATATCGACGATTTCACGCACCTCGTCGACGTCCAGTCCATAGGATCGGCTTCCCACCCGGGTGATGATGATCCGCCTCTTTCGCGGGTCGGGCTCCCGGTGCTCCCCTTTCTCACCATGCCCGATTTCAAGCCGGGCGCGGAGGTTGACCACGGGAATGATGTTCCCCCGAAGATTGATTACCCCCTCCACATATGGAGGCGGCTTGGGAATGTCGATGAGGTTCTCACGGCGGAGTATCTGGAGGACCTGGTTCACTGGAACGCAGTAGTGACCGTTTGCCAGGCTGAATGACACATACCTCTCTCCCATGCGCGGCTATGTCCCCCGCCTGATATCGCGCGACCGTTCGGTCTGCGAAAAATGCCCCGCGGCTATTGTGCTCATGCGCGGCCACTCCCCCGGCCGCTCCTGGCGGCATTTGGGTCGCGCTCCTGGCGCGGTTGTGGCATTCATGCTATTCTGCGATCTCTGGGCAGCTCGTGGGTTACGCACGTCCCTTCCTCTCCTGCAAGGCAATGATCAACTCCACTTCCCCAAGAGGAACACCGACTCGGCTGGCGATAAGGGAGGCCGCAAAACCAGCGTTGTGAAGCATCACCACGCGCTGCTGGAGATCGGGGGGCTTCGCCGCGGCCGCTCCCCCGGCCGCTCCTGGCGGCATTTGGTCGCGTTCCTGGCGAGGTCGCCTTATTTGGTCGCGCCCTTGAGACTCCCCCAGGCTGTTGCTCGCCGGGCGATTCTCCGGCAGGTCGGACAGCTCCACTGCAAGTGGCGGGGCACCACGCGCGGCCACTCCCGCGGCCGCGCGTGGCGGCATTTGGTCGCGCTCCTGGCGCGGTTGCGGCATCCCCACAGCCACTGCCCCACCCTCTCCGACAGCCGCTCCTGGCGGCATTTGGTCGCGCTCCTGGCGGGGTTGCGGCATTTCCTCGCGCTCGCGCGTCTCTTCCATCGATTCTTCACGCTCCCGCGGACGAAACACCGGAGCCTGAGCTGCTGAGACGCGTGATCTGCCCTCCGCCAGCCTGCTGTAGATCTGGGTCCCTACATCGTGCTTTTCTGTCTCCCGCCGCAGCAAGCCTATCTTCTTATCGGCGCTGGACAGGAGCTCATTGAGACTGGCGATCCTGTCCTCGATAAGGGCAATGTTGCGGTCCGTCGTCCGATTCAGCTCCACCAGCAGGCGGCTCACTTCGTCCCGGATTTCCGCGATGTGCGCGTCACTCGAGGCCACCCGGCGAACCCTGTCGCGAAGAAGCGCATAGATCAACAGGAGACCGCCGACATCGAGGATAACACTGATGAAAACCGTGTACCACATCTGTCAGCTGGTGATGTCGACATTCCGACCGAGGGCGGGGTCGCGCATCACGTCTTTCGGGGGACGCGGCGCAGCGGGCTTTCGTTTCTCCGCCGCCTGGCGCCGTTTGCGATCCGCGCCCCTGCGGGCCCGGTCTTTTACCTGCTCAGGGCCTTCCTCCTGGTCATGCGTTTCATTCACGTCCTTGTCTTGCTGCTCCGTTTTCTGCACGAGCTGCGCACCCTGCAGGGACTGCGCCAGGGGGGCTGCGTCCTTCTGCACGGACTGCTCCTTGCCGACCTGAGTTGCCTGCATGAAATTGGTCTGAAGGTCGATGGGCAGAAGCGCCACTTCAGCGCCTCCTCATCAGGGACTCGTCAAAGGCTTCATATTTCGTCACCTTCACTTCACCGCTCTGCAGGAAGAAGGTGACGGACTTGAACTCGATGCGGACGGGAAGGGTCGCGCTCTTGATGGTCAGCTTGACGCCCGGGTACACGCGCTCGGAGGCGGAGATCTTGCCAATGGTGTTCAGGGCGGCGAGATGCGCGTTGATGGAAGCGATTTCCCGTGTGACCTCTTCAAGCTGGCGAAGCAGCTCGGAGCGTTTTTCGCTCTGCTCCGTGAGGTACTGCGCTTTCTCCGACGGCAGCTTCTTCTGCGCTTTCAGGAGATTTTCCAGCGTCTTGATGTTGAGCTCGACTTCCTCGAGCATCTTTTCCACGGGCTTCTTGGCCTCTTCCAGCCCGACCAGCCGCTCCTTGCTGCGGGGATCATATCCCACCTCCAGGAGCGTTTCGGTTCCGGCAACGGACCCGAGGATCTTCGAGTTGATTTCCTCCGATGCGCGCAGGTGTCCGCCCACGATCTGCGCACGCTTGCCCTGACAGAGGATCATGCGGTTGGCGTCCACGTGGGAGTGCACGATCCCGTCGGTCACCACCACGTATTCACCGGCATCCACATGCGCATGCTCGATGAACTTCGAATACAGGCTCTTTCCGCAGCGGACCTTTCCCTCCGTCTTCGCCGCAATCCCCTGGTGCACGACAATATCGCCCTCCGCGTCGATCAGGCATTTCCCCACGCTGCCGAACACCTCGATATTTCCCGCCGCCTTGACGGAGAAGCCGTCCTCCACATTTCCCCGCACGATGACCGTACCAAGGAAGAGAATATTGCCGGTGTGCAGATTGACATCTCCGGGAATGGTATAGATGGGCTCTACATTGATCCTGCCGGCCAGCAGGAGAACCTGGCCGTTGATCTCGGCCGCCGCGGACAACCCGTCCTCGGAAAGCTTGACGTTCTTTCCCACGAGCAGGTCGCAGTCCTTCCCCTTTGCGGCCGGGATGGTGTTGCCCGTGACCGTCTGCCCCGGCTGGCCGGCCTCAGCGGGAATCTTGCGCGCAAGAAGCTGACCGGCCACAACGTTCTCCACGCGGGATATGTCCTTGAAGTCGACTCGTCCGTCCTTCTCTTTCAGTGTAACCTCATCGCGCTCCAGCCTGAAGTTGTGCACGACGTGGGCATTCGCGCCGTCACGGGCCTTGGTGCCTTCCGCGACTACGATGGGCCGGCCATACCGCGGCGAGTGCTCGATCTCCTCCAGCACGTCCTCCCGCACGCCGTGTACGACACCGCGGGACTGGAGGAAAGAGCGCAGGAAATCGATGGAGATATCCGCGCCTCCGCGGCCCGGCTCGGTGAGCATCAGGACGGCTTTCATCTCCCCGTCCGTGATGTCAACGGCGGCCGTGGCATCATGTGACGGGTTGTACTGCACATCCGCGACACGGATGTACTCGCCGTCTGCGTGCTTGACAACGCGTGACACCAGGGAAGGGTCGAAGTTGGAGACTCCGCGCAGGGATAGTTTCTCCAGGGCCATGATCTCGGTGGCCCGGGGCCCCCTGCCCTGGGGCTTCGTGACACGCAGAAGCGCTGCCGCTCCGGCGATACGCACGAACACCTCGCCGGGCCGGTCTTTCGGCTTTTCCTCCGGCCGTGCCGCGCTCTGCTCGCTGCGTTGGGTCTCCTCCTCCACTTCAACGGAGGTTTTCACTTCCTTCGATCTTTCGTAGACGTTGAGCTTCCAGAGCTTGCGTCCCATGCCGAGCGCGCCGGGAGTCCCTTTCTCCAGTATCTCGTACTCAAGCCCGCGGACGGGTATCCCGAGCTCGATAGAGGCCTTTTTAAGGGCTTCCGGCACGCTCTCTGCCTGTACCGCGATTGCACGGTTCTTCTTGTCTTCTGCAGACTGGAGCCGCATGTATTCCCGGATCTGTTCCAGGGTAACGACGGACGCGCTGCGCGGGTTGGTGGCGGCAGACATTTTTCGGGCCCCCTACACGATCCCTCTCTTGAAACTTGTAAGCTTGGCGCGCAGCCGCATGACCGCCTTGGTGTGAAGCTGCGAAACACGGCTCTCCGTGACCTCGAGAACTTCGCCGATTTCCTTCAGGGTCAGGTCCTCGTAATAGTACAGCACGAGCACCTTCTTTTCCTTCTCCGGCAGCTCCTTGATTGCGTCCACGATGACCCGCTTGATTTCCTCTTTTTCCACGATCGTGTCGGGGTTGAGGCTGCCGGGGCTTTCAATGCTCTCCGCAATGGAAATCTTGTCGTTGTCCTCTCCGGTGTACCAGATGTCGTGCAGTGAAAGCATCGAGGTGCCGCTGATCTTCAGCATCATCTGCTGGAACTCTTTCAGCTCCATTTCCATGCCGGAAGCGATTTCTTCGTCCGAGGCGGCCCGGCCGAGAGATGATTCCAGGCGACGCACGGTCTCTTCCACTTCACGAGCCTTCTGTCGGACCGATCGCGGCACCCAGTCTATGGTGCGCAGCTCGTCGAAGATGGCGCCGCGGATGCGCGTGACTGCGTACGTCTTGAATTTGACGTTCTTGCCAGGATCAAACTTGTCGATTGCATCAAACAGGCCGAACACGCCGAATCCGACCAGGTCGTCGAACTCGACGTTCTGCGGCATGCCGAGGGCGACCTTGCCCGCAACGTACTTTACAAGGGGCGCATACTGCCGCACGAAATAATCGCGCAGTTTCTGCTCCTTCGTGCGGCGATAGAGCTTCCACAGCTCTTCCTCGGGTTTTCCATTCCAAAGGCTTTCGGCCATATCCGCTCTATCCTTTATCTTCCCGTTTCAAGACCGTCCGAATAGCCCTCGCGATGGTAGCGGGATCCTGCCCGCTCACCGCCCCGCGCAGCGCGTCCTCGGGACGCGGCCCGCCGAGACGGCCGCTCCTGGCCTCTGCCCGCTCATCACTATCCTTCTCCACCGCTATCTCCAGGTTGGAAATGTCCGGCAGCCCGTCCCTGTCATCCGATATTCGCGGACCGGGACCAATGACGCCGGCGCTCCCCGCCGCATCACCGCTCTCAGCCGAGGCGCCTCGCGAATCGCGGCCTTTGCTCGGAGCCCGCGCGCTCCAGCGTTCACCCGATTCCTCCTCTGCAGCCGTATCTTGCCGGTCTTCGTCAGCCTCGCTGGCCCCGCCGCCGTCCTCGGCGGATTGCGGCAGCTCTTCCTCCAGCTCCCCGAGACCCTCCGATGCAGTCCCGTCGGTTCCAAATCCGCCGGCAACGTCGCCAAGCCCCGAATCCAGGGCCACGCCGTCATCCCCCAGGTCCGTACCGAGCGGCGACGAACCCTCCCCCGGTCCAAAAGGGCGCGATTCCTGCCTGACCGAACCGTAGCGTTCCCCCACCAGCGGGCTCTCTTCCGGCAATACGATGTCCACCCGTCCGCCTCGCCGGTCATCGGCGGTGTCCACGCCGCCGGTGGGAGCGGCGACTCCCTCCTTGGCCGCCTCCAGCAGATGCGTCCTGACAAGGTACTGCAGCGCCGCTGCCAGGCCGGCAAAGAGCATGGCCAGCAGGAGCGCGCGCGCAAACACGACACCAAAGGGATTGCGTGTGACGAGACCGACCAGCAAGGACAGGAGAAATGCTCCGGCCGCGCCTGCGGAAGCGGATTTCCAGTATTCCCCGAGAAAGTCCTTCACCGGACCGACCCCCCGAGGTAACAGTAGGGGAAAGCAGCCGCAGAGTCAACAATCACTCCCTTCGACCGCCAATTCTCAGTTTGCGTTGCCAAATGAGCGCTTCTCATTGTGCCTGCATATCCCTACTTGCCTCCAAACAGCTTTTTGAGGAAGGTGGGAATGCCCTTTCCGTCTCTGTAATCCAGGTCTTCCAGGCGGCCCAGGAGATGGCGGATGCAAAGGGACGCCCTGGACTTGGGCTCCAGAATGAGAAAAGGCTTCTGGCGCACTACCGCCGTGTGCACCGCAGGGTCGTCAAAAACAAAGCCCAGGTAGTCGACTTTCAGATTGAGAAACTGGCCGGCGATATTGATGACCCTCTCCGCCACCCTTTTTCCCTCGACGACAGATTTCACCCTGTTCACGATCAGCTTCAACCCAAGGTCGAGATTCTCGATCTCGGTGGCGATGATCTTGATGATCCCGTACGCGTCCGTGATGGCAGTCGGTTCGGGCGTGGTGACGATCAGCGCATCGTCCGCCGCCGCAATGAAAGAAATCACGTTGTTGCTCACCCCTGCGGCGCAGTCGATGATGAGAATGTCGGCGTTCGAAAGAGCGGCCAATTCCGATATGAAATCGCGCCGTTCGTCTTCCGTGAGGTTGGCGATCTTGGAAAACCCCGATGCGCCGGCTATTATCTTGATCCCGTAGCTCGTATCGACGAGGATCTCGGACAACGATTTCTGCTTGCGGATGAGATGGTAGAGATTGTAGCGGGGAATGACACCCAGGACGACGTTGACATTCGCCAGCCCCAGGTCGGCGTCCATGACGATGACCTTCTTGCCCGTCTGGGCATACGCAAGGGCCAGGTTGATGGCGATGTTCGTCTTGCCGACCCCCCCTTTCCCGCTGGAAACGGCAATGATGCGCGTGGCCTTGCGGCCTTCGGTCTCCGGTGCCTTTGCAGGGCGCTCCACCTTTCGGGCGACATCCGTGGCCCCTGCCCCGCCGGGTTCCTTCGCGCTCCGCGCGGCGTTCCCACCCACCAATTCCCGCAGCTTTTCCGCCTGGTCTGCCATCTTCAGCTCCTCCCGAAGCGGTTTTCAAGGGTCTCGCGGTCGATCCGGAACCCTTCCATATTCATGAGCATGCGCACCACGGTGGCCTCCTCAAGGTCCTGAGGTACTCCCTGCCCGTCGCAGAGGTATGCCACCGGCTTGCGGTGGCGCGCGAGACAGGAGATCACATTGCCGATACGCATCGTCTCGTCCAGCTTTGTGAGGATGACAGCCCGGTAGCCGAAGGGCTCGAACTGCCGGAGGATCTCCTCCGTGTCGCTGGCCTTGGTCGTGGCGGCGAGGGCGAGATAGACGCAGGCCTGGCTTCCGCAGCTGGCAAGGATCTCTTTCATTTCGGCCAGCTTGGCGAGGTCACGCGGACTTCGTCCAATTGTGTCCACCAGGATCAAGTCGGTGTTCTGGTAGAGAGCGAGGTTCTTTTGCAGGTCGGCCGCGCTCTCCACAAGGCTGACCGGAATTCGCATGATCTCCGCATATGTCTCGATCTGCTGGCGGGCCGCAATACGGTAGTTGTCGATCGTGATGATGCGGACGCTCCGCGCGGGCCGGTGGCCGTCGCCGATCCCGTAGATGGCCGCGAGCTTCGCGATGGTCGTCGTCTTTCCCACCCCGGTGGGGCCTACAACGATCACGATCCTGGAGCCGCTGCCGTTGAAGCGCAACGGAGGGTCTATGTCGATCCGTTCGCCGATCCAGCCGACAACGGCGTTCTGAAGCAGCGCATAGTTCTCCAGGGTCTCCAGGGAGAACTCCTTGCGCGTCCTCTCGTGGAGGGAGATGATGAACTCCGACGAGAACTCGTTTGCCGTGAGCAGGTCGTCGATCTGGCGGAGCGCCGGGTGCGGGTCCGCGGCTGCGGGGGGCGGGGGGACCGTGCGGCTTTCCAGGGATTCCCTCAACCCCTGGATTTCCTTCAGCAGCACCTGAAGGGTCTGCTCCTTTTTCACCGTTTCCAGAATCTTCTTCTTTTCTTCTTCCACGTCCACCTTCTTCTTCCTGTTGCCGTCTTCCGAGAGATAGCCGGTCACCTCCACACCTTCCGCGGAGAACATCCCGAGAAAACCGCCCATGCGGACGCTGCGGTGCGTGAGGATGCGTGCATCGTCGCCGTAGCTGCTCTTCATTTTTTCTATGGCTTCCCTGTTCGACCGCGCCTGAATGGTGAAGTATTGCATGCCCTGGTTGCTCCTGCTTATCCTTCTATCCTTATCTCGCCCAGAGACTCGACGGTCACGTCAGACGCCACCTCGAGGCTCGAAATGACCGCAAGGTGCGGGATCTCGCGCCCGGTGCCTGACTTCACCAGCGGGCGCGCCGCCTCCGAGCAGAGAATCACCTCGTGCAGGCCCTGCTCCTGGACGGCCTTGACCGCGTTGGTGAGCGCGCTGATCCATTTGCGGTGCAGCGCGGGATCGAGTCCCGCTACAATGCCGCGGTTGGTTTCCAGCCGGGAGTCGATGATCTTCTTCTCCAGCGAGGGCTCGATGGTGAGAACTTTCAGCACCTTGTTCTCATCACAGTACTGGAGACAGATCTGCCTGCCCAGCGCCTGCCGCACCTTTTCTATCAGAAAGCCGATGTCTTTTGTCACGGTCCCGTAGTCTGCGAGGGTCTCCAGAATGGCCACCATGTTGCGCACGGATACCCTTTCCGTCAGGAGTCCCTGCAGCACCTTCTGGATCTCTCCGATACCGAGAGCTTTCTTGACTTCCTCCACCACCGCCGGGTAGTCGGCCTTCAGCGCGTCAAGGATGGACTGCACTTCCTGCCTGCCCAGGATGTCCGCGGCGTACCGCTTGATGATCTCGGTGAGATGGGTCGCAATGATGGAGGGAGGATCCACTACCGTGTACCCCAGGCGCTCCGCCCGCTCCCGGTCCTCCTCCGTGATCCACACCGCGGGCAGTCCGAACGCGGGGTCACGCGTCGGCTCTCCCTGAACCTCCTCCGTCTTCTTCCCCGGCTGGATGGCGAGGTAGTGGGCGATCTTGATCTTGCCGCGCCCCACCTCCACGCCCCGGATCTTGAAGGAGTATTCAGAAGGCTCGAGACGCATATTGTCGATGATGCGGATCCGCGGAACAACCAGTCCCAGCTCAAGCGCCGACTCGCGGCGTATCCGGGTGATGCGGTCCAGGAGCTCGGCACCCTGTTCCTTGTCCACCAGCGGAATCAGCCCGTAGCCGATTTCCAGGGAAAGGGGATCCAGCGGCACGACGGGTGAGATCTCCGCGGGCGCGGCCTTCTCCCTGTCCGCGACCTCCCTGCTCTTTGTCTTCTCATCCTCGGCAATCTGCTTGCGGGTCAGCGAGAATCCCAGGACGCCGATCAAGGCTGCCATGGGCAGGAGCACGTACCACGGGAACCCCGGCAGGAACGAGAGAACCACCAGGAATGCAGCGGCAATGAGGTAGGGCCGGGACTGGCTGGAGAACTGTTTTGTGATGTCCTTGCCGAATGAAGAGTCCGAGATGGCCCGGGTGACGATGATGCCGGTTGCGGTGGAAATGAGGAGTGCCGGCAGCTGGGTCACCAGGCCGTCTCCGATGGAAAGAGAGATATACGTATCGATTGCGACATTCCATGGCTCTCCATGCAGCGTCATGCCGACAATCAGGCCGCCGACGATCTGGACCACGGTGATCAGAATACCGACCTTGACGTTGCCGGAGATGAACTTCGACGCGCCGTCCATGGAGCCGTAGAAATCAGCCTCGCGCTGAAGATCGTTCTTCTTCCGCGTGGCTTCCTCTTCGGTAAGGAGGCCGGAATTGTATTCCGCCTCGATTGCCATCTGCTTGCCCGGGAGGGCATCCAGCGTGAAGCGGGCAGCCACTTCCGCCACGCGGGTGGCGCCCTTGGTGATGACGATGAATTGGACGGCAATGATGATGATGAATATGATCAGGCCGATCACATACCCTTCCACGCCCTTGGTACCGACCACGAAGGTCGCAAACGCTCTGATGATGTGGCCTTTGAAGCTGCTTCCCTGAGACAGGATCAGCCGGGTGGAAGACACGTTGAGCGCCAGGCCGAACACGGTGGCGATCAGCAGCAGAGAGGGGAATACAGAGAACTCGAGCGCGTGCCGCGTGTACAGGACCGTCAGGATGATCAGCAGGGACAGGACGAGGTTTGCCGCGAGAAGGACGTCCAGAAGGACGGCGGGCAGCGGGATCAGGAGCATCATGATCACCACCACGACGCCCACGGCCACCAGCACATCGCTCCTCTGGGACCAGAGGTTTCCTGCAACTGCGCGCGCGTCAGCCATGGCTTATCTCCCGTGTGTTCATACCGCGGCCTCCGCTGTCTTGTTGCCCAGCTTGTAGACTTCGGCGAGAATGATCGAAATAGCCTCGTAGAATTTTTCGGGGATGGTGTCCCCGATTTCCACCTCGTGATAGAGGGCCTGGGCGAGCGGCTTGTTCTCCATGATGGGGACGTTGTTTTCCGCCGCCACTTCCTTGATTTTCTGTGCGACGAGGTCGACGCCCTTGGCGACCACCGTGGGAGCAACCATGAGCGACCGGTTGTACTCCAGCGCGACTGCGAAGTGGGTGGGGTTCGTGATGACGACGTCAGCCTTCGGAACCGCCTTCAACATGGTCCGGCGCATGATCTCCCTCATGCGCTCCCGCAGCCTGCTGCGCGTGAGCGGGTCCCCTTCGTACATCTTGCGCTCTTCCTTCAC
>Ga0265338_10005503_pt1 | contig 16507 bp, 15 predicted proteins | sample 42126metaG_FD_193579 | JGI IMG/M metagenome (GOLD analysis project Ga0265338, IMG submission 193579) | Rhizosphere microbial communities from Carex aquatilis grown in University of Washington, Seatle, WA, United States - 4-21-26 metaG | ecosystem: Host-associated > Plants > Roots > Rhizosphere... | reverse complement strand
ATACCCAGCGACTACACTCTAGCTGCAACTACCTGCCGCCAATGGAACATTACTTAGCGGGGTTAGTTGATGTGTCGTGACAACTGGGGCTTAATACATACGTTACTTCCACCTTCGCCCGGTTTGCTATACTAAACCTATGGAACCACGAGAACCGCAGCCCGCCTCACCAGGGCTGAGCCCCGACATCAAGCACTTATTGGCGGCAAACACGCACGCGCTGCTACAGGCCGGTGTCCAGTACGAATACGTCCGCATGCTGCACCAGTTTGCCAAGGACAGCGAGAACTCCGACGACCCACTCGATCGCAGAAATGCTATCCGCAATCACCAAGCTGCTTCGGCCGAGGCGTATTTCGCCATTCGTCGCGCAGGCCGCTTCGAGGATGATGCTGGCCGGACACATGGCAGTGAGACTTGGTTGGTGAAGGTGAATCCAAGCACCGGCGTGCTGTTGCCCGAGTCGGCGGTCTTCGTGACGCACACCGACGAACAGGGCCATGAGGTGCCGCATCTCGACGAGCGCACGGCCAGCGATTTCACCACTGAGCAGAAAGCCCTGATCCTGGAGCAACTTCAAGCCCAGATGACTGCTGGCTGGGAGCCACTCGAGCGACCGGAGAGCTTCCCAAACAGTCCGATCTGATTGACATTCCTCGGTGTGTGGCGTAAAATACTTAAGTTTTACCGCAAGGTACGCACCTGTCCAGAGAGTTTTGGACATCGCACCCTTCGACACATAGGAGCGAGAATGACTACGACAGGCAAGATCCAAGGCAAGATCGGATTGGTGGTTTACACCTTCTCGCGACGTGACCATGGATCCATCAGTCAATGCAACATTTGGCTTGCCCGAGCCGCCGAGCGAGCCATCGAGCAATACGGCCGCGACAATCTCTTCATTGTGGCCCAGGAGGACGTGGCGAAGTGGCTCGTCAGCCGTGAGGTGGATGTCGACTACTGCGTGTACGAACCAAAGATCGGCCCCGGCCTCCAGAGTCAAGATGTTTGGAAGGAGGCTCGCCAGCAATTCAGATCTCGCGGCATCAAGCGTGTCATCTCGATCGAACATCCCTTCCTGCAGTGGCGCAAGACCCACCCATACGTCACCAGAGGTGGCTTCGAGCTGGTGCCGTTCTCCGTGCCAAACATCGGCTTCGACAAACGGTCGAAACAGTGGCAGTGCCGCGGTCGGCTCCGTCTCCTGACTTATGCCGTCCGACAGATGATTGGTAACCAACTCAACGGAGCGCTGGAGTTCTTCGCTGTCGATCCCAGTGCTCACCGCTAAGCAGCAAGCATGTCCAGTCCCTGACAAGGCGGTTCGAGAGCGATCTCGGCCGTCGTTTTCCTTCGTGACTACAAAATCACCTCAAACCAGCTATAATAAAACCTTACGAAAGAATCCTGCCCTCTATGAAAGACCTCATCAAAATCATCCGCTTCACCGGCAGCTTGTGGCGCTACTATGCCGTCATCAGCTTTTTTGTCATCTTTGCGGCCGTCCTCAACCTCGTCAACCCCTTCATCACCCGTAGCATCGTCGACGGGGTAGTGGCGCACCTGACCGGCCACACCACCAACGTGCGTTGGCTGGAGATCTTGGTCGTAGCCATGTTTGTCATCCAGATGATCAGCGTCGTGCTGTCGAACATCAACGGCTACCTCGGCGACCTGCTCAGCGCCCGGATCAACAGCCTGTTGTCGCGCCGCTACTACGCCCACATCCTCAATCTGCCGATCAGCTACTACGACAACGAGATCACCGGCAAGATCACCGCGCGCCTCGAGCGTTCGATCAACACCATCTCCAACCTCATGCAAGCCATGGTAAACAACCTCGCCCAGATGGTTCTCACCATCATCTTCACGCTGGTGGCCATCGCCATCTTCTCCTGGCCGGTGGCGGTGCTGCTGGCGATTCTCTTCCCGCTCTACGTCTGGTTGACCCGCCGATCGAGCAAGGCCTGGCAAGAGGTCCAGAAGAAGATCAACTACGACGTCGATCTGGCCAACGGCCGCTTCGTCGAATCTGTCGGCCAGATACGAGTGGTCAAGTCCTTCGTCACCGAGCTGCGCGAGCTGAGTTACTTCTCTGGCAAGCGCGATTCGATCGAGAGCCTGACCAAGGTGCAATCGGCGCGCTGGCATTGGTATGACGCGGCCCGGCGGACGGCGCTGGCCATCATATTCTTCGGTATCTATGGCATCATCTTCTACCAAACATACGTCCATCAGATCACGATTGGGACGATGACCTTGCTGATTACCTTGACCACTATGGCACAGGGGCCGCTGAACTTCATGTCGGGCCTGATCGATAACCTCCAGCGCGCCATCGCCGACAGCCGTGATTACTTCGCTGTCATGGATACCGAGCCAGACATCGTCGACGACACCGGCGCTGAGACGCTCAAGGTCACCAAGGGCAAGATCGAGTTCAAGGACGTCGATTTCGCCTACAAGGCCGGCGCCAAAGTACTCGAGAAGATCAGTTTCGCCGTCAAGGCCAGTAGCAAGCTGGCGCTGGTGGGCGAGAGCGGCGAGGGCAAGACCACGATTTCGAACCTGCTTCTGCGTTTCTACGAGCCCTCTGGCGGCCAAATCACCATCGATGGGCAAGACATATCCCGTGTCACCCAATCGAGCCTCAGAGCGGCTGTAGGCGTGGTATTTCAGGACCCTTCGCTGTTCTCCGGCAGCATCCGCGATAATATCACCTATGGATACGAGTCCACCCAGAAGAAAATGACCAAGAAAGCCCTGGAGAAAGCCACTATCGACGCCGCCAAGGCTGCCAATGCCGACGAATTCATCCGCAAACTGTCGCGCGGCTACGACACCGAGATCGGCGAGCGCGGTGTCAAGCTCTCCGGCGGCCAAAAGCAGCGCATCGCCATCGCCCGGGCGATTCTGAAGAACCCGCCGATATTGATTCTCGACGAAGCTACCAGCTCGCTCGACAGTCGCGCCGAACGCGAAGTCCAAGACGCGCTGGAGCATTTGATGCACGGCCGCACGACCATCATCATCGCGCACCGACTCAGCACCATTGCGTCGGTCGATGCCATCGCCGGGATTTCTGGTGGCCGCGTCGTGGAGTTTGGCACGCCTGCCAAATTGGCCCAAAAGTCCCGCGGTATTTACGCCGAATTATTGCACTTGCAGACCGATGCCAACAACAAAGCCTTGCTCTCCAAGTACCAAATCGCCAAGTCATAAAGCATAATTATTAGGCCGCCTTGCGATCATCGGGCGGCCTTTCGTATAGTATAGTTATCCGATTGGACAAAGAAATACGACCCGTTTGTTTTTGAAACGAGTCGTATTTCCAGGTTGTGTTTTTGTTTTTGAGTAATTTATGTGTGCAGCAGCACTGAAACTATAATAAGCTTATGCATAACAACTGTCAATGAAATTCGTAGCAAAAAACTGTGTATAACTTCGCGGTATAGTTAGTCACCGTCTGGCAAAGGCTGACCGGCTCGAGCGGCGCTGTTTGCAGCCAAGCGATGGGCGAAAGCGTCTTGCGCGGCGCGGGTGTTTTCATCGCGGCCGAGCCACAATGTCATGGCTGGGTCTTGGACGGCCCGCGAAAACGAAAACGTCAGCGGCCATGGCGATGATTGCGATTGCGATTGTGGCGCTGCGGCGTCATTGGCGTTGCCGGCCTGACCGCCAACCAATTTGATAATGGCGGCGAAGTTGGCGGTGGCTTGCTCCGGCGTTTGACCGCCCGAAAGAAACACGATGCCGGCCACGTCGCTCGGCACGGCGGCCTTGAGCGCTGCCACGGTAGCTTGCGCAACTGCCGTCGGGTCGTTGGTGGCGTTTGTCGCCTTACCAGGTAACGCCATACTGGTCTTCAAGATCATACCAGATAGGTCGACCCGATAGAGTTTGAGAATCTCGAAGGTCAGTTTCATGACTCGTTCGATAGTAGCACCAGATTGGGTCAGGGTATGATCACCATCGTAGAGCACTTCTGGCTCGACGATTGGCACCAGGCCAGCCTGCTGACAGAGGGCAGCATAGCGTGCGAAGACGATGGCGTTGGCATGGATGGCCGCCTCGGTTGGAGTGCTGTCGCTGACCGAGAATACCGCCCGCCACTTGGTGAAACGCGCGCCCATCTGGTGATACTCAGCCAGACGCCCCGCCAAGCCATCGAGGCCCTCGGTGATCTGTTCGGGTGCGAAATTGGTCAACTCGACCAGGCCTTTGTCCACCTTGATGCCAGGTATGATACCGAGCTGACCGAGAAACTGCGGGATAGTCTGACCTTGATCGGTCGACTGGCGGATGGTCTCATCGTAGAGGATGACACCGCTGATGTAGCGCGCCAGATCAGGCGTCTGGAAGAGCATCTGGCGGTAGCGGCGGCGATTCTCGGGGTTTGAAGTGATGTTGAGTGCTTCGAGGCGCTTGGTGGCTGATTTGTTGGATTCATCAGCTGCCAGCAGACCCTTGGCGCTGGCCATCAGATAGCGAGCGATGTTATTGAGCTCGGTACGGTTGTCTTTGGCGCCTGGATTCATGCTATAAGCATAACAGTTTCGGTGAAAATTGACCAGATTATTGGTGCTTATCACTGATCGCGCGGGCGGCTTCTCTGGCAGCCTCGCGACGCATGGTGGTCTCTCGCTTGTCGAAGCGTTTCTTGCCGCGACCGATGCCGATCTCCAGCTTGATCAAGCCACGCTCCACACCTATGACCAACGGCACGGCGCTCAGGCCCGCTTGATCAAGCGCTTGGCTGACCTGATCGACTTGCTTGCGATGAAGCAAAAGTTTGCGGCTGCGGGTCGGCTCATGATTGACCGCGGCGAAGCTGTACGGGTTGATATGGGCGTTCACCAGATAGAGCTCGCCATTGTGCGCGACGATGAAGCTGCCCTTGAGGCTGACGTGACCAGCTTTGACGCTCTTGACCTCGCTGCCGGACAACACCAGACCGGCGATCATCTTCTCTGTGATGTCATAGTCGAAGCTGGCACGGCGGTGGCGGGCGATTACATTCATATCTGCATTATAGCTCAAAGCGAGCCAGCGTGAGATAATATACGCATGCATAGTCCGGATAACCCACATCAACACGCCACCGATCTGCTGGCCCAAGCCGTCACTCATCTGAAGCTCAAGCTGGATCCCAATCTGGATCTGGGAAGTACTATTGAGACAACCAAGATAGAATTTGGTGATTTCGCCAGTAATCTGGCGCTACGGTTGGCACCGTCTCTCCAGATGAAGCCTCTCGAGCTGGCAGATCAAATCCGGCAGAAGCTCTTAGTGCTGCCAGGTGACGCCGAAGCCACGGTAGCTGGTCCAGGCTTCATCAATATCAGATTAGGGACAGATTACTGGCTACAATACTTGAACAATTTGCGTCAGATCGCCAAACCCGCCAAGCCAAATGGCCAATCTGTCAACATCGAGTTCGTCTCAGCCAATCCGACCGGTCCGCTGGTCTTCGTCAATGCTTGGCAAGCGTTTTATGGCGACATTTTGGCGCGCGTCTATGCTCACGACGGCTGGCGAGTCGAGCGCGAATACTACTCCAATGACACTGGCAACCAGATCCTCAATCTGGGCAAATCAATCCTGGCGACAGCCGGGGTCAAATACAGCGACGACGAGATCAAGAACTTCTACAAAGGTGATTACATCGATGATTTGGCCGCCGAAATGAGCATCGATGATCCGGCCAAAGCCGATGCCTACGTTGTCGGCCGCCGAGCTGCTGGTATCTTGTTTGACCGCATTCAGGCTAGCTTGAAGCGCATGAATATCCGATACGATCGATTCTTCTCCGAGAATGATCTGGATAATGAGGCCACGCTCGAGTTGCTCCGAGCCAAAGGCATGCTTGATAACCACGACGGCGCGGTTTGGCTCAAGGCTGCGGTCATCGGTGGCGACCAGGATCGAGTACTGGTCCGATCTGGCGGCAAGGGGCAGACGTATTTCCTGAAGGACATCAGTTATCAGCTCGATAAGCTGGTCGAGCGCAAGTATGATCTGGCCATCACTATCACGGGCGCCGATCATCATGGCGAGATGCTCTTTCTAGCGAAAGCTCTGGCAGCCTTGGGATATGAGAATTTCCTGCCACTCAATACTCAGATCGTCCGTCTGATCGAGGATGGGCGAGAGGTCAAGATGAGCAAGCGAGCTGGCAAATACATCTTACTCGACGACTTCCTCGACCTGGTGCCGACAGACGTGGCCAGGTTTTACTTCGGCATGCGCGATATCCATAGCCACTTTGACTTTGATCTGAAGGAAGCTCAGACGCAGTCGAAGAACAATCCGCTGTTTTATGCCATGTATGCCTATGCGCGAAGCTGTTCGATCCTGGAGAAGGCCAGAAGTGAAGCAGTGTCGGTCGCCAGCAGTGTCACCCATGATCTCACAAGCTTCGAGTCCGCCTTAGTCAGACAAGCAGCTCAACTTCAGACTACCATCAGCTTGGTGCCAGATAATCACAAGGTACACAGTATCTTCCACGAGCTGCTTGCCTGTGCGAGTTTGTTCCATGATTATTATGAGCAGGAGCGGATTCTGACAATCACAGATCACAAACTTCGGGCGAGTAAGCTGGCATTGGTGCAAATCTGGTCGGATTATTTCGAACTAATCTTTGAGCTACTTGGTATCACGCCGCAATCAAAAATGTAGCCTCATATCTGAAATGTTGTAAAAAATACTACTATATTTTGCTAAACATAAGTGCTTAGAGTGAGATGCGATAGAGCTCAGAGCCAGCGGTGAAGTATACATTCGACAACTGCCCGCTACTGGCAATGCTGGTGATATGGCTGATGTCGACCGGTGCATATTGCTTGGTAAATGTGGCCACGCTGTCGCTGAGCTGGAGGTGATAAATCCGATTGGCTTGGTTGTTGAGTGCTATCATTTGATCACTGTCGCCGGACAGAATCAATTGCTTCGGCCAACCTAGACCAACTGGCAGATCTGCAGTGGTAAATTTACTTTGCAAGCCGACTCCAAAGAGGCTGATCTGACCGGATTGATCGCCGACGTAAACACTGCCATTGATCGCCAGGCTGGTGATCTGCGCCAGGTTGATCGAGGCTTGTTTGATATAATCTACCCCTGGGCCGAAACCGATGCTGGTCGGGCTATGTCGCAGGATCTGAGAGTTGGTAGGTGATACTAGATACAAATTGCCATTGTAGAAGCTGATGTCGGTGCCTTTCTCCCAATTACCAGACGACAATTGTACCTGATAAGCGCTGTCGGCCGCGCTGTCGAAGGCCCAAACCGCTGGAGCACTGGTCAGGTAATATATGATCGCGTTGCCGCTGTCAACGGTGGCGGCTACTACTTGGTTGGCTGGAATTTGTGATGGAGTAGTGATAACTTTTTTGGTACTCGGATCAATATGGGCGATCGAGTTGTCCTTCGTCTCGAGGGCGTAGAGTTTATTGTCGAGCATCACCAGGTGAGTCAGGTCGGTGTTCTGTGCCGACAGGTTGGCGATCAGAGTCGGCGTTGGTCTGGCCGTCGAGCTAATCTTGTCGCTCAAGTTTGCGATCCGGCTTTTGAGCTGAGCAATCGACACTTTGTCCACTACGGTGGCGTCTTTCTTGATCGCCGTCTCGACACCTGCTGCATCACTACTTGAAATCTTGTTTATCTCGCTGTTTGCTGTGAGGATGGATTTACTGGCCGTCACTCGATCGTTGTTGGTTAGCTCTTCTTGGGCGGACAAGTAATGTATATCGGCTTGTTTATACAGAGTCACCGAGCTGTCGAGGTTGTTGTGTGGCTTGATGATGGCAAAGAATGCAATCAGTATTGTGACAATCGTCATCGCCACGATGCCGGCCGCCAAACGAGGGTTTTTGTTGATATATTTCGACCAAATCATGTTCCAAACCTGTTGAGTAGATTGAGTAATTTTTGGTATCACAAGCGTTTTGAACTTTTTGCCAATGAATTTACTACACTTTGTTGCATAATTTACAACGTTTTTGGTGGTTTGTTTGGCAAGCCGGTTGGTTTTCTTCAAGAGATCATCTGCTTCGCCGGTCAAGAGAGTGGTTTTTTGACTTGGCAGTACAGAGTGCGCGATATCTTCGTAGTCCGACATCCTTATGATCACCAGGCCACTTCGCCGAGCTTCTGGGCTATCGGCCAGGGACTGCTGAATCGACTGGATCAGTCCATGCAAGTCTCGATTTGAACTCATCAGTCGAATCTCACGCATATCGCTCTCGATTAGAAACGCCGGCGTTGCCAGCAACAGGGTATCCTCCGCCTTAATCTGACCACTGGCGATGTTGGCGAAGAAATGCTTCTTTTGCTTGGATAGATTGCCGGTCTCGAAGACATTGTGTGATAGCTCGTGACGGATCAGGATTACATTGGCCTGACCGGCTTGAGCTGACATCATCTGATCGTCGGCGATGTTGACGATCACTCCCGATAGGCCCGAGAGCGTCTCGTCCGGTTGCTTCTCTTCATAAGCATTCAAGGCGCGATTTATAGTGGCGATGGTGGAATCGAAATGTTGTTCTGGATCATTTGGTCGGCCACCTGCACGATTGTCTTGATCTGGCGCCGTTTCGTAAAACTCTCGCGACAATGCCGCGACCACCAGATCGCAAATCGGTTTGGCCTTCTTGGCAGGAGCGAGCAGCTCGAGCACGATATAGATGTCGCCAAGCTTTTTGCGGTTGAGAGGCGCTTCGAGTGTCGAGATAAACACATAGCTCACCTGGGTTTTGTCACTACTCGGCTGAGGTATTAGCTTGGCCACATGATGGCTGAGGCTGGGTTTATACATTTGCGCCATAACACCTTAAGCATAACACTTTTGGACTACCAGCCGCCACCTAGCGGCGGACTGCTATAATAATAGATGAAATGACTGACATACTCACCGATCTAAACGAAGCCCAGCGTCGAGCCGTAATGCATAAAAACGGTCCGATCTTGGTGGTGGCCGGTGCCGGCACCGGTAAGACCACGGTGATCACGCGTCGGATCGCTTGGCTGATCGAGCAAGGCCTGGCGCAGCCGGAAGAGATCCTGGCGCTGACGTTCACCGACAAAGCCGCTCGAGAGATGGAGGAACGGGTCGATTTGCTGGTGCCGTATGGGGTGGTCAACACCAACATCATGACCTTCCATAGCTTCGGCGATCGGATCCTGCGCGAATTCGGCCTCGAGATTGGTCTGCGATTGGATTATGTGGTGATGCCGGGCTTTGCTCAGCTGGTCTTTCTGCAAAATCTGATGAAAGACTTGCCACCGCACCAGCTGAAGTATTACAAACCGATGCACGATCCGATGAGCCTGACCAATGCGCTACTACGGCACTTCTCGCGGCTCAAGGACGAGGACATCACCCCGTCGCAGTACACCAAGGTGGCGAAGTTGATGACTCGCACGGCCACCTCGGCAGCAACCAAGCTCGAAGCCGCCAAGTACACCGAGCTTTCCTGGCTATATCAGCGCTACGTCACAGCCGGCCGCGATGCGGGTCGGATCGACTTCGGCGACCAAATCCAACTGGCGTTGGAAGTTCTCAAGCGGCCAAATCTGGCAGCTACGATCCAGAAGCGCTACAAATTCATCATGGTGGATGAGTATCAGGACACCAACGTGGCGCAAAACAAACTCCTGATGCTGCTCCATGATCAAACTCGGCGCAACTTCATGGTGGTAGGTGATGATGACCAGTCGATTTATCAGTTCCGTGGTGCAGCCATCGCCAATATCTTGGCCTTCAAGGCGCAGTTTCCGCGAGCGCGACAGATTGTCTTGCGTCACAATTACCGTAGCAGCCAGACCTTGCTCAATCTGAGTTATCGGCTGATCCAATTCAATAATCCTGATCGGCTGGAGGTGCGCAACAAGATCGACAAACGGCTCATCGGCCGCAAAGGTGGTTCGCTGCCACACCTGCAGCAATTCAGCAGCTTGCCCGATGAGTTAGAGTTTGTGGCTGATCGGATCGCTGAACTCATCAAACTCGGCACACCACCACCTCAGATCGCAGTGCTGTTACGCAAGAACAATCAAGCTGATCTGATCACACCGTATCTGAAGCGACGCGGCATCACCTACAATCTGACTCAAGCCACCAGTTTGGTCGAACAGCCATCGGTTCGCATGTTGCTCAACCTGATTCGCTTCTTGCACGACCAGACGGATTCGACTGCGCTGTACAGCCTGCTCCAGAGCGAGGTGTATCAGATTGATCTGCAAAATCTCAGCCTGATCGCCGCCCGAGCCCGACGTAGCCATCGACCGCTGGCCGAATTCATCCTCGAAACTCTCGAATCTGATGATGTAATTTCTACAGCAGTAGGGCAATTGCAAGAGTTTCGCAGCCAAATCCGCGAGCTCAGTGCCGGCGAGCTGCTCTATAATTACCTCGTGCACACGAAGTATCTCAGCCAGCTGGTGGATGCAGCTCAGACCGATGACAGTGCGGCGCACAAGATACAGCACATCTCGGAATTCTTCAACTTCATCAAGCAGTTCGAATTAGCCAGTCGTGATGTCGATCTCGTAGCTTTCGCGACGTATGCTGGGGAGATCAACGCCAGTGGAAATGAACTCAGTACTGACTCACCGCTCGACAATAACGCTGTAAATATTACAACGATACATAAGGCAAAGGGCTTAGAATTTGAAGCCGTCTTCTTGATAGATGTTGTACAAAATACCTTTCCCAGTCCAAATCGCGCCGAGACGATTACGTTGCCAGCAGCATTAATCAAGGAGAAGGATACGCCTGGCTGGCATATCAAGGAGGAGCGGCGGCTCTTCTATGTCGGCCTGACGCGCGCCAAGTCTGAGCTCTATGTGACGGCTTCGCTCGATCATGGCGGCGTCCGGGCCAAGAAGATCTCGCAATTCTCCATCGAAGCTTTCGGTCAGGCGCCAGCCTTCCAGCCGACGGTCGGTTTGGCGAACATTAATAAAATTACTCAATTTGATCGTCAACCGAGCTTGCCGTTTGACCCGCTGGCGGTGTTGATCAACGACGGTTGGCTTCATCTCTCGGTCAATCAAGTGGCCGATTATCTGCGTAGTCCGCGAGAATTCTGGTACTGGCATGTACTGAATCTGCCCAAAGGGCCGTTTCATAGTTTGATTTATGGTTCGGCGGTGCATGCCGCCATGGCGGCGTATTACACGGCGCGCAATTCTGACGGCGGCCAGCCAGTGGCGCTGAAGGATCTCTACGCCGTCTTCGACAGTCAGTGGCGCAGTGAGGGCTTCGTGTCGCTGTCGCACGAGCAGGAGCGACGCCGCCAGGGCCGACAGGTGCTGCGACATTTCTACACTCGCGAGCAGAAGCAGGAGCGCTATCCGATCCATCTCGAGGAGCCGTTTCTACTGAGCTTGCCAGATCTGAAGATGCGGTTGTCGGGTCGGTATGACGCAGTTTATGACGACAATTCAGAAAAGGGGGTTGAAATCCGCGATTTCAAGACTGGCAATGTCGATACCGAGGCCAAAGCTCGCAAGCGACTGCGCGACTCGATCCAACTCGGTATTTACGCTTATGCTTGGGACAAATCGCATGATAAGGCAGTCCAAAAGACTAGCTTGTGGTTCGTCGAACACGATATAGTGGTAGTGAACGACAAGATCGACAACGAGCGCACGCTCGAGATCTTGCGCGATGTGAACACCAAGATAAGGGAGCGGAAATTCGATGATCCAGGCCAGAGTAGACTTAACTTCGAAACCTTTCTGTGACGACTTCTGATCGGCGGGCGGGTGCGACCAGTGGCGGCAAATCCGATGCCACCTACCGTGACCAAGAGTGGCTGGAGAATCTGCTGGCCCAGATCTGGTACGAGCATTTCATCGACATAGAGCAGACCAACCAGGTGCAGATTCGTTGGGGCCGGCGAGCCAAGCGCCGTCTCGGCTCGATCAGCCTCGATCCGACCGACCGCGACACGAGCATCATCACTGTCAATCGGATCTTCACCGACTTGGCGATCCCGGAGTTCGTGATCAAAGCGACGATCGTGCATGAGATGACGCATTATGCTCATGGTTTCAACTCGCCGCTTGATCAGCAGCACAAATACCCGCACAGCGGCGGCGTCATCCGCCAGGAGTTCGCCGAGCGCGATCTCGAGGACCTCTATCTGTTGCAGAAGAAGTGGCTGAAGGCCAACTGGCCAGGCGTGATTGCGCGCTATTGGCCGGCGGCTGGTCAGCGTCGCTCGGCGGTGCGAGTTCGTCGCGCGCCGGCGAAAAATGCCAAGAATCAGCTACCGCGCTGGCTGCGGAATATTTAGCGCGAGATGCCGCGATAAAATCTGTTCTTCAGGTAGCACTCGACTGCCAATCGACTAGCATCGAAGTGCGGCTGTGGCAGTTTCCGCGGGTCGCACCAGAAGAGATTGGTGCATTTGGTCGGCTCCATGATTTTTGGTGTGCCGGTGAATTTCTTGGCTAGCAAGATAATCGAGATATAGTGCTTGCCTTCTTCTCGATAGGTCTCTAGGTTGTTGGTGATGGCGATGACCTGCGGAGCGGTAATTTTCAGACTAGTTTCTTCCTCGATTTCGCGTTTGGCGGCGCTTTCGAATGTCTCACCGGTTTCGAGATTACCCCCTGGGATCGAATACTTGGCGGCGTGGCTCCCGCTACGCTTCATCATCAAGATCTGGCCGCTTTTGTTCACAATAATTACACCGATGCCGACTTTGGGTAATTCTGTTTTCATCTCTGTATTATAACTCACAATGCCTCTTATGGTTGCTTATTCGATCTAATCAAAACATAATTTTAGTTAGCCCTTTGACGTTCTAAGGAGAAGTGATGGTAACCAGAGTCAAAACGACTTACCGATTCAAGTCACCTGAGAAAAAGGCTTTGATGTCTAGTGTCGAGCTGAAGAAGTATGTCGAGGTAGCGCAAGCAGCCATGCGCGCGCGAGCAGCGGCTCGTGGCGGCAAATGCGTATGCGACGACAACAAGTGTCCGAACAAAGTCGATGACAGCGGGTTTATGTGCGAATCGCATCGCCTGCAGTTCGCTTACTGGAGACCTCAGTTAGTCGAACTTGGCGGTTACATGCCGCACGAATTCACTGTCCAGTTTCAGCAGAAGAGAAACGTATGAACAAGCCAGCTTTAAATCTGGTCGTCATTCGGAGCAAAGATCTGAAAGTCTCCCGCGCATTCTACGAAGCTATCGGTTTGTCGTTCGACGAGGAGCAACACCATCTAGGTCCAATCCATCTGGTGGAAGTACTTGGCGAAGTCGTATTTGAGATATATCCTTGGGATGGGATTACTCAAGACGATACGCCTCGCCTCGGCTTCCAGGTAGATTCCATAATTAACGTGATCGAGAGTCTGGGTGAATCGGCCAAGCTAATTCGGGCTCCCGGTAAAGTCGACGGCGATACAGCACCGGTCACAGCTGTCCTCGAGGATCCAGATGGCCACAAAGTCGATCTGACCCAGCGATCGTGACGGCCAGTGGAGATCAAAGTGAATCTTGGACTTCGACGTTCTGGGAGGTGAGACTAAGTGGAACACGAAATAGACGTTGTTTACCTGACACCAGGCGACCTCAAGCATTTGGTAGTGACTTGCAGCTGTGGGACCTGGCATTGGCATATCCTCAAGTATGATGAGGCCAAGGACCACTTCTCCGCCCACATCGCCAGCCTTGATCGCAATCGCCCCAGTGCAGATGCAGCCGAAGAAAGAGTCCTCTTGGCTACCTGTGACTGGTATGGCATCAGCTACCAAAGGCTTATAGCTGGCCGGGGTGTTGCCAGACAGGCAGATGCTCGACACGTCGCGATGTATATCATCCGTGAGCATTTACACTTGAGCTACAACAGTATCGGCTCACTTTTTCAGCGGGAACATTCGACAGCCATACACGGAGTGCGCAAGGTCAAGGCTCTGCTCGAAACCAATCCCGTCTTAAGGGAGGCGGTTGAAGAGATCACGAAGCGAGCCGGTATTACTAGTATCTAAAGCGGCTCAGGGAAACCTGGGCCGCGGTTCATTTCACTCGTGTATAATAACAGCATGACAACAATCCTCCTGCTCATCCTCATCGTGGTTATGGTCACTGGCTTCGCAGCAGTGGCCTGGGCACTCAGCCGCGCCAAATCCAACCCCGACCAAGCCCTCAACACACTCTTCGAGAAGAATGAAGAGCAGCGTCGCCGCGACAAGTCTGAGACCGATTCGAGCATCCAAAACATGTTGACCGGCAATCAGAAGCAGATCGACCTGATCGTCCGCCAGCTCCAGGACCAGCTGCGCGACAGCCAAGGCGACATCAAGTCGCTGAAGGAGCAAAACGCTGCCCTCAAGGAGCATATGACCCAATCGCTCCAGATCACGCGCGATCTCCAGGTGTCGACTGAGGGCTTACGCAACCTGCTGTCGAACAACCGCCTGCGTGGCGATTGGGGTGAGCAGGTGGCTGAAGACCTCCTCCTGGCCGCTGGCTTCGTCGAGAACGTCAACTTCGTCAAACAGAGCGCCAACGACTCGACCGCTGGTCGCCCCGATTTCACCATCCTGCTGCCCGACGGCACCAAGCTCAACATCGATGCCAAGTTCCCGTTTGACGACCTGGTGGCATATCAAGAGGCGACCGACGACGCTGACAAGAAGCGCGCCCTGAAGAACTTCGAGAACGCCGTCAAAGACAAAGTCCGCCAGATCACGACCCGCGACTACATCAACCCGGAGGACCAGACGGTCGATTTCGTGGTCATGTTCATCCCAAACGAGATGATCTTCAGCTTCATCTACGAGAAGCTGCCGATGATGAGCGATTATTGCAGCCAACGCAAGGTGGTGCTGACCGGCCCGTTTGGCTTCACAGCGTTGGTGCGACTAGTGCTGCAGGCCTACAAGAACTTCCAGTACGAGAAGGGCCTCCAGCATATCCTCGGCTTGATCGAGAAGTTCCAGGGCGAGTATGAGAAGTTTGGCGACAGCATGACTCGCCTGGGTAACCAGATCGAGACCACGCGCAAGACCTTCACCGAGATCGACACCACGCGCAGCAAGCAGCTGTCGCGCGTGGTCGACAAGATCACCGAGTATTCGCGTCAGGAGAATCTGCCCAAACCGGGCGCCGACTCGAAGGCCGCTGCTGATTCCGCCACCCTGGCTGGTGATGCTATACTAGAGATAGGAGACAAGTAGATGCGCGTTTTCACCGGTATCCAACCAAGTGGTGAGCTGACCATCGGGAACTACATTGCGGTCCTGCGACATTTGTCGGGCTATCAGGAGGAACACGATAGTATTTATTTCGTGGTAAACCTTCATGCCATATCTGTCCGCCAAGACCCCGAACTCCTCCAGAAGCGCACACTCGATGTCTTAGCTTGGTTCTTGGCAGCTGGCGTGGATCCCGATAAGACCATTTTGGCAATTCAATCGATGATACCCGCACACGCTGAGTTAGCTTGGATACTCAATAATTACACCACCATGGGTGAGCTCAGTCGCATGACGCAGTTCAAAGACAAGTCTCAGAAGGGTAACACCGAAGGCGAGTTAGTTGGTTTGTTTGATTATCCAGTCCTGATGGCGGCCGATATTTTGCTCTACGACACCGAAGTGGTGCCAGTGGGTGACGATCAGAAACAGCATGTTGAGCTGACCCGCGACATCGCTGAGCGATTCAATAATCTCTATGGCGACACCTTTGTGATTCCACGCGTAGTAACGCCAGACTTCGGCACCCGCATCATGAGCTTGAGTGATCCGACCAAGAAGATGAGCAAAAGCGACCCGAATAGTTACATCAAATTGCTCGATGATGAGACGACTATCAGGTCGAAAGTTGCTCGCGCAGTCACAGATTCGGGAGATGAGATTCGAACGGGTGCCGATAAACCAGCTCTCACCAATCTCATCCATATCTACGCCGCCTTCGCCGATCAGACGCCGCAACAAATAGAGAAAGAGTTTGTAAGTAAGAATTATGGTGAGTTCAAGAACGCACTAGCTGACTTGATCGTTGTAAAACTTACAACGATGCAAGAAAGATTTAACCGAATCAGGCATGCCGAGATCCAGTTAAATACTATCATCCAAGCAGGAAACGCCAAAGCTAGCGCAATCGCCGACCGCAAGCTCGTTCAAGTCAAAGCCAAGATCGGTTTGTTGTGAAATACACACATATTTCGGTAATAATCACTACAAAAGGATTGACAGAAGCATAAGCGTTTGCTATAATGGTTGCAATATCGTTCTTAGATAGCACTTTTACAAAAACAAAAACAAATCCCGCTCCGACCTCATATCTATATGTCCCTTTGCACGAAAAAAACGTGCTCGGTTGCCCAAAAAATATTTTTTGCACTGTTTTGATGATGCGACCAAACCAAAAATCCGAACTCCAGCTACATTAGCACTTACAGATGGCAGGGAGAGTCCGGCCTAGAAATTCCCCCTTATTTCTAGTCGGGACTCTCTCTACTGTTTGAGGGCGTTTTCCACCACCAGGTGGA
>Ga0265338_10005502_pt1 | contig 16509 bp, 27 predicted proteins | sample 42126metaG_FD_193579 | JGI IMG/M metagenome (GOLD analysis project Ga0265338, IMG submission 193579) | Rhizosphere microbial communities from Carex aquatilis grown in University of Washington, Seatle, WA, United States - 4-21-26 metaG | ecosystem: Host-associated > Plants > Roots > Rhizosphere... | reverse complement strand
GCCCCTCTTACAATTTGACCAGATGCGAGCCTCCATCACTTCCAAAACCGCTTAGCGTACATTGGCGGTGCGGATTTAAGGGCATTGACGCCACGCCTCGGCATGCTGGAGTAAATACCCGAATTTCGAGGCCCAGCGCGTCATCTGCTTACGCCTCGCCAAGCTGGCGAGAGGCGGAGCGGCCGCCGAAACCGAATCGCGCCGGATGGTGACGGAAAAACTGACAGCCGGAACGGAGGCGGCCCTAGCCTTGGCAACCGGAAAATCTCCTGATTCGGTCGTGCGTCGTTACCGAACCATCATGCGCGCGAACAAACGCCGGCTAAGCCCGCGTTCATAGAAAAGATCCAGATGCTCGACAAGCAACGAAGTGTATCGCACAGCGGGATGCGACCGGCCCCCGCGGCAGTTTCAATGTTCTTCAGGAAAGGCAACCACCTTTTCGCTGGTGACTTCTTCAATAACGGCCATCACCTCGTGAGGATCGGCTTTAGAAGACATCTGATTGGCCTCTAGGTCCTCGCGATCTGGGATTTCTGGGCTGTCCCTCCGCAACTCTTCCAACAACTCAATTATCTTTCGAGTCTTCTGTTCAGTGAGCAAAGTGGCCTCGAGGGACATTTGTTCGCGAAGGTTTGCGAAGCGATCAGCGCGCCGCTGACTTGCAAGTATCATTATGGCGATCAAAAGGGCGGCGCCGGTAAGGACCAATTCCATCCACCCAAAAGGCGGAGGATCGGGAGGTGAAAAGCCGCTCTGAAGAAGCGCTATATTGAGCAACACCCACAAAATTGCTCCAACTAACAACGCCAGAAGAAATCTGGGACGCCCGACCCATGCAGTGGCGCGATCTACAACTCGTTCAGCAATGGTAGATTTACGGTGATGTTCCGCATGCAAGAGAGCAATCGCGCGCACCGTTTCCGCGACATGGGGAGGAACATCAATTTCCAGGCTGGGCATCCTTTCAGTATCGAAACGAAGACTGTGTCCACCGCCGTCGCCCAGGCACCTCCGCTCGTGCAGCGGCGGTGAAGGCCATTGATTCCGTTAAGGCACGCCCAATCATGATAAGTCAAACTAATCCGATACGCGCCAGAGCGTACAGCAACAACGTATTCCAACTCCTTTCCGAGATGGGGAGCGCCTAGATCGGCTGGAGCAAAGTCCCGCAGTCTATGCAGCTAAAAGTCGGAGGGGGGCCACGGAGATGTCTTATATTTTCCGATACCTCCACAGGCCGCCTTGCGACGCCTACGCCCTCCCAAGTGATGTGGGCCGTTCGGCCGCATCCGCTGCAAACCAGCTCGCTCAGGAATTGGTCAGCCATACGCTCCTCAAGTTGAAAGAATTACCCAAAAATTGGGCTTTCTACGCACAGGCGCGTTCCCATTGCATGGCAAAACTACATTTTACCGCTGGGCGCTCTTCTAACACCTTTCTGCACATATCGTCCCTTGGTTTGTCATCCTGATGACCAAGGCACTGCTTCCCCTCACTATTCTGATGATGGCATGCCTATTTGGAGGCGCCGCGCCCCTTCCCCAACCTGACGCCCAAGGCTGGAATGGCTCCGGCTGGTACATCACCAGTGCGACGTCTCCTGCAGCGCGGTCCGACGACGTGTCGACCTTTATATTGTTCAACGGCCCATATCCACTCCAGAACGGATGCCTTGAGGTTTACGACCGGCTCTATTCTCCGATTGGCATCTGCCGATTCCTCGACGTCAAACCTGCCGCTTTCTCCGGCTAACCGCGAATTTGATAATGAACTATTGGACCTACGCTACGTCGGCAGGCGACTTTTCCATCATCGAGCGGGGTAGCCGGGGTGTGGATCTGTACTTTGGACAATCTTTCCTCGGCCATTATCGAAATGCGATGACAGCGGCCGAGGAGGTCGGAAGCGGGGAACATCCGATGCTTCCCTGTGCCCCCGAAACCGGGAAGTCATTGCGCGTGCCGGCCAGCGTTCACAATTGGAAATTTATGCGGACCTAGCACAGGGTATCGCAGCAGGAGATATGAATGAATTATCGAATCCATGTCCTCGATTACCGGTTTCAGATCATGGAAAGCCACGATTTCGTGGCTCGTGACGATATAACTGCCCTGGATAAAGGCATTACTCTCAGCGCCGTGAACCCAATCGAAATATGGGAGAACCGCCGGCTTGTCGCCCGCATCGGCATGGCTGGCGAGGCTGGCGCCGAGCGACCGTACATCTCGCCTGACCGTCACACGAAACGTGCCGCCTAGGGAGGTTGTCATGCTGCCCTATTACGTTCGGTTCGGTCGTCGTCATCGTATCCCCTCGACAGTGGAAATTCTGGACGAGCTGCGTTCCGGCCTTGTGCTGGGCTATGTTCGCAAGAGCTGGGCGCAACATGGCTTCATCCGCCCTCCTGTTTCCAGCGGGGACGCCGCCCGATCGGTCTGCGAGCACACCAGCGCTGCGCAAATCGAAACGCATGCCTCACCCCACGTATTTCCACCGCTCTCTACACATTGAAAGCAAGCCGGCTCTTCAGAATTGGCTGCGGGCTGCCCCAGTAAGGTCCCACGCTGATCATCCGATCATCGCCTGCATCAGCGCGGAAATCTTGAGCGTCGCGAAATTGGAAAAGGTGTCGGAGACGGCATAGGGCAGAACAATCCGGCCGTTGTGGCGCAAGGCTCCGCAGGTATAGACCACATTCGGGACGTAACCCTCCCGCTCGGACGGTTCGGGCCGGACCAAAGGTGCGCGCGATCGCGCCAAAACCTTTGACGGATCGTTCTTGTCCAGCAGAACGGCGCCGATGGAATATTTGCGGACCGGGCCGACGCCATGTGTCAACAACAACCAGCCTTCTTCCAGTTCAATCGGCGATCCGCAATTGCCGATCTGCACGAACTCCCAGGGAAATTCGGGTTTCAGGATCGCGGTTCCGCCGTTCCAGGAATACAAATCGTCCGAATAGACGAGATACAGATTCTCGTTGTCCTGCCGAGCGATCATGGCGAACTTGCCGTCGATCTTCCGCGGGAATAGGGCCATGCCCTTGTTTTGCGCGGCTGTCCCGCTGAGGGGCAGTAGCCGGAAATTGACGAAGTCGGTTGTTTCCATCAATTCCGAGCGAATCGCGTCACCGCTATAGGCAGTGTAGGTGGCGTAGTAGGTTCGCTCGCCGCCATCGTTGAACGCGACGAACCGAGCGTCCTCAATGCCATGCCAATGTGTTTTCGTGATGGGAAAAATCACCCGTTCGCTGATATCACCGGATGGCGGAAAGGTCAGTGCGACCTCGTTGCCCTCGTTGCCGGCGCTGCCGAACCTGCGAATCTGAATCGAGGGGGTTGTGGCGATGCGTGACGTTGGATCCACGATCACGTCGCCATTGGCCGCAATGGAGCCGGTGCGAAAGGTCAGCGAGGAAACATGTCCCTCACCGACCGCGCGAAGACTGAGGATGAACCGGAGCCCGCCCTCCGGCGCGCCGGACTGGTCTGGATGGGCAACAATACTGGGATTGAATAACGCCGCGGCTTCAAAAGAATATTCGTGGAGAAAATAGGCGCCGATCAGCTGGCGCTGTATCAGGCTAAATCCGGCGTGATCGGCAAAAGCATCTTCCATTTCGCAGGCGCGGGCCTCGAACTGAGCCAGCAGGTTGCGATGTCGTCCCTGGAAGTTCTCCAGGACATCCGCCAGTTGGGCCGCCGCGTCCTCGCTGCTCAGGGCCAGGACACGGTCAACAATGTGATTGGCCCGGCTCTTGTCGGTGGGATTGAGGTCTCGGGGTTCGGTGGCCGGCTTGAACGGCCGCACGATAACCCTGGCCGGATCGGGACGAAGATAGAGAGCCTGACGGTTCAGGAACTGGATTTGCGACAAATGACCCCCAGGTCTTGGTCGGTGGAGAGATTGGGCGCGGAGCGCGGCGCGAACTTCGGGCGACTGTCACCAAGCCGGTGCGCCCGGCGAATTTCCGCGAGACTCAAAAGATAAGAAACGACGGATTCGCCGCCCCTGTTCTCGTTGGCCCGGTCGGGATGCAAGCCGTCGCGGCAGCTTCCTGTTTCCAGATCGATAAGGGGAAGCGACAAATCATTGTTGCCCAGGAACCAGGAAAATGAATGCAAGGCTTCGGCTTTCCATTTCGGGTCGCCATCCGCCTGCCAGGCCGCCAGACAAGCCGAAATCGTCGCGGTGGCCTCCAGGGGCTGCTGATCGAACAGGCGCGGCACGGCGCGCTTGTCGCCAAAGCCTTGTGTGCCGACGGGACGGAAAACGCCCGATGGCCCTGTCTGCCGGGCCACAAGCCAACGCAGGGTTTTCAACCCCGCATCCGTGCAGGCAGGGGTGCCGGTCGCAATTCCCGTCAGGAGCATAGCTTGCGGCAGCCTGGCATTGTCATACGCCAGGCATTCTTCGAACCAGATCCAATCTTCGGTTTCCACTGATGCAAGCAGACAGATCAGCCGGTCTGCCAGCAAACCCCGCAGCCGCATCGCAAGAACGTTGCCCGGAATCACGCTGCAATAGGCATCCAGGCCCAATAGGCAAAACGCCCAGGCGCGCGGCGAACCAAACTCTTCGGCGCTTGCCAAAGCTTCCTCGAACAGTCTGGCAGCCCATAGACGCCGGGGCAGGCTAATATCGCTGCGCGCGCATTCGCCCAGGGCCCACAGAGTGCGCCCATGGCTGTCTTCCGAGCCGCTTTCCTCCAGCCACACACGGCCAAAGCTCATGAAGTTCCGGAAGCGCCGGTTTGCCGGGTTCCAGGCGTGCTGAAGGAAGGCCGCCAACCGCGCCGTCAGGATTTCAGAAAGAGCTTCCTCCCCCGCCGTGTTGAGAGCACAGGCCAACAGGAGCGCACGGGCATTGTCGTCTATGCAGTAGCCATGCGACCGGTCCGGCACGGAATGAATCGCGTGCTGAAAAAGGCCGGTATCGTCACACATGGACAAGAGATGGCCGATTTGCATGTCCGGCGGCGCGGCGTAGCTCTTTGCCGGCGCTCTTTTGTCCAGATTTGCGATCACATTCAGACGATGGATGCGGCGGGCCCGGGCGAAGGCGGCTTGGTACCGTTCTCCGATGCGCTTCCATGTCATGGACCGGCTGTCGGTATAAGCGCGTAGGCGCATGGCCTGGCGCCGAGCGTCGTCCGTAAGCAATTCCGTTATTTCGATGCCGATGGCTCCAGGGTCGTGAAACGGAACCAACACACCGCGCCCATCCGCCAGCAATTCGCGCGCATGCCAGTATGGCGTCGAGACAACCGCTTTTCCCAGGCCAAAGCTGTAAGCGAGTGTTCCCGACGTCATTTGCGCTTCGTTGAGATATGGCGTCACATAGACGTCGCACATGGATATGAAATCCAGCAAAGTCGGCTGGTCCACGAACTGGTCGAGAAAAACGACATTGTCCTGCACGCCCAAGTCATGGGCGCGCGCCACCAGACTTTCACGATAAGCCTCGCCTTCCTGCCGCACGAGGTTGGGATGCGTCGCCCCCAGAACGACATAGACGGCATCCGGCCGGCTTTTCAGGATCAGCGGCATCGCGTCGATCACCACCTCGATCCCTTTGTTGGGCGACAGAAGCCCAAAGGTCAGGATTACGGGCTTGGCGGTGAAGCCCAACTTGACCTTCGCCAGATCCGGTTCGACGAACGGAAAGTCGGGAATTCCGTGCGGAATGACTTCTATCTTTTCGGCCGGAACGTCATAGACGGTGTGAAGCAGCTCGCGCGCCTTCTCCGCCATCACCACCACGATAGACGACAGTTCGGCGATCTTGCGCAGCACATTGTATTGCGCGGGCGCGGGATGGGACAGAACCGTGTGAAAGGTCGTCACCACCGGCATGTCCAGCCGGTCGATCAGCTTCAGGACATGCGCGCCGGCATCACCACCGAAGATGCCGAATTCATGCTGAAGAGAAACGACATCGTATTTCTGGACGTTCAGAAAATCCGCGGCTTGGGTATAGTCTTCGAGGACATCGTCACGTATGCAAAACCTGACTTCGGGGGGATAATCATAAGCCCGCCTGTCATCATTCATCGCCACGATGCTGGCTTCAATTTGCGTGCCGGACGATTGTACAGCCCTGTGCAGGTCCGTCGTGAACGTCGCAATGCCACAGCGGCGCGGCAAGGAGTTACCGATGAAGGCAACGCGCTTCATCTGGGTCATGGAAGCCCCGCAAGACGGTTGAGACGTGGCGCTCGGCCGCCACGCCGCGGTTGGTTCAAGCCGCTTTCAAGTTAACGGCCTTAGCCCCTTTGGCATCCGACTGGGTGTCGAAGGAAATGCGCTGACCCTCCGCCAGGACATTCATGCCGGCTGCCTCGACGGCAGAGACATGCACAAAAACATCCTTGCCGCCGCCTTCCGGCGCTACAAAGCCAAAGCCTTTACCCGAATTGAAGAATTTCACTGTTCCGATTGTCATGGTCACTCCGATACCTGACGCCAAGCGCATGCTTGAGCGGCGCGGAAGAGCACATCGGTCCGAAGGGTGGTTGCCCCGGCCAGGCGCCGGATGCGGATGGTGAGTACAACTTCGCGTTCAACGAATGGAACACCGTCGCAACGCATATATAGGCGCTTGCGCTCCTGATTACAAGCAAGGAAGGCTCGCGTGACGAACAATAGCGCAATTCTTCTTTTGGAGCATCGCCGCGGCTTTAGCCGGCATTGCTGCCGTTGCTGTTCTCTCTGCCATTACATTGTCCACCGACTACACACGCATGACTGGGTATGCAGTTACCCAAAATCCTTTTGCGCGGCGAACCTTGAACTTTTCCCCATGGGTCTCAAGATCATAGACACCATCACGCAGCCGCTTAGGGACATCGATGATTCTGTGCCGTGTATAAGTCGGAGGATCGCCCTCGGAATCGATTACTTCCCAGGCCTGGACGGTACAGGGCGTCTCCTCGTGGCCTTTCTTGAGAAGGCCGTGCCAATAAACTAGCTGTCTACTACCAGACATGGTCGGCGCTATCCCTCTATCCTCGGCGCGCCCCAGCGCAACGCGCTTAAGGGCTGTACGGGCCCGAAACAAACACCGCGTCTAGGGCTCGATAAGGCGGAATAGGCTGGTATTTTCCAACATGGTGGTTTCATCGGCCCTTTGCTCATCATGGCCACGTACGATCCCATAGCCGCGGTCGAACTGGAGAACGACGTGTCCGTCCGACCGCCCCACGACTGTCGTAAGCAACCATTGGCCCCGGCTCGGGACCCACGCGGACCATCTCTGACCTATCTTAACTTCAGCGGGCGTTTGCATATCCTTTTATCCGCGGCGCGGCCCCTCTTATGCCAAGGACGCGGCGAAGCAGTTGTGCCGCCGACTTCGCTCTGGGACGGTTCGACGGGATTTTGGCTCTAGACCCGCTCGTCTGCCATGTGACGAAGGTCGGCCTCATTCAGATTGGTCATCACGATGCCGTCGGCGCGGTTGTAGCGAACATCGCCGGTATCGATCCAGACGATCTTGTCGCTATCCAGCTTGACCAAAAGGGCGGAAACATTGCCGTTGGCGCGATGCGCCGTATCGACCACGGTGCCGACGCGGCTGCCGGTGATCAGCTGAACGCGCTCGCCGATCAGCTTCGCATCACGGTCCACGATCACCCATTTTACATAGCGGTCCGGCCAAACGCCGCGACGATAGGCGGCCCGTTCGGAAGCATAGCGGATCCGCAGGGTGTCATAGGCCGCGGTGCGGTCCTGATACTCCCGCTGCTGCGCCTGGTTCTGCTGCAATTGATCCTGATATTGCCGCTGCTGTCCCTGATACTGGGCATTGTCGGTGGCGGCCTTCGCATCTATCGCCGCGGCCTTCGCATCCACCGCGGCATTTTGGGCCCCGACCTGCTTGTTGATCTCCACAGTCTGGGCCTGTTCCGCGGGCGTGGAGCGGGTGGTGGGCATGCCATTGGCGTCAACCCGCTCGCCTGGGATTGCATCGCCGCCTTGGGCAAAAGATACGGTACCCATGAGCAGGGTCATCGCTGCGGCCGAAAAGGCCGATTTCACGTAAAACATTTTGAACATCTCCAGTTGGGGAAAACCGTATCGATATCGGTACGGTTCGTTGCTGGCAAAAGGGGCAGCCCGAGGGCCGCCCCGTTGCACGGACGTATCGTCGTGATCAGAAGGTGACCCAGACACCGCTTTTGTAATAGCCGCGACCGTCGTTCGAGTCGCGATAATGGTGCTGATTGTCGCCGGTCCACTTCTGATGGAAGTACCAATCGTCATTGTGATACTGGGCGCCGACGCTGCGATCATACTTGTATTGGTGATCTGTGTGCCAGCAATCGCCAGAGCTGCTGCAGACCACACGGGCAGAGGCTGGTGCGGTCGCGGCGAGCAGGGCGCCCGTGCCCATAAGCAAAGCGATGGCGGCGGCTGAAGCAGCCGTTTTCGAGAAAATCATTTTGGGAATCTCCTGTTGGAGGACGCATATCCTCCGGAGAGTGAACGCCGTCAACAGCATCCAGTTCCACACATGTTTCAACTAAACCGGCGAACGGGACACGAAGGTCGCGTGGGTGACGGAAACGCTCATGCCGGTCGGTTTATTGACGATCTCCACCTGCGCATCGAGTTGATGAGCGAGGGCTTTCACCAGACTGGTGCCCAGCCCGCCCTTTGCGGGCGGCCCGCTATTCTCAGAGCGTCCCACGCCATTGTCGGAGACCGAGAGCTTCCAGTTCGTGCCGTGGACCTCGTAGACGACCTTGACGGTTGCGGCCTTCTTCGGATCGGGAAAGGCATATTTCAAGGCGTTAATCACCAGTTCGGTCACGATAAGGCCCAGGCTGACCGCGTCGGCGGACAGCACGAAACCCTGATCGGCCGTCACCGTGAGCGCTGCCGGCCGGCTCTCGCCGATCATGGACTCTGCAAGCGAGTCGCAAAGCTTGGAGAGATAGGGGGCAATCTCCACCGTATCGGCCCGTCCGGAGGCATGCAGATGCTGTTGAACTGCAGCGACCGACATGACGCGGCGATGTGCGTCCTGCAGATGCTGGCGGGTTTCTTCTGAAGTCACGGCGCGCGCCTTGAGCATCAGGATGCTGGCGATGATCTGAAGGCTGTTGACGATACGATGCTGCATCTCCGCCAGCAGCACTTCCTTCTGCCGGAGAAGATCGTCCGTCCGAAGCTGGAGAACCTCCTTTTCCGCTTCGATCAATCGCCGGTCGGTAATGTCCTCAAAGCCCAGCAGAATGAGAGCATGGCCATCATCGGTGCCTAGAACCTTGCGGGCGTGTAGCAGGAATATCCGCGCGCCGATCCGGGGAAATTCCTGCGCAACCTGAAATCCTTCCACCACCGCCTGGTCAAGCAAAGAACGCTCCAGCAAGTCGTGCAATGCCGGAATATCCCAGGCCCCATCGTCCAGCGCGAAAAGCGATGTATTGGGCGTGTCTTTTGGATTGATCTGGAAGGATTGATGAAAGGAAGAACTGGCGACCAGAATTGTCAGCCTGTTGTCGAGCACCAGCAGCGGCTCGCGCACCGTCTCCACGACGATCTGTGCAAGGGAGCGGGCATCTTCGATTTTGTCGAAGAGCATGGTCATGGATATTTTCCTTGGCTGGCACGCCATCTGAACGGCAACGGCAACGGAAACGTCAAGCGCGCCGATTAATCGTTATACTGCCGATACCCGTATGCTGCCACCGACGGGCGGGAGCGCGGACAATCTTTGCTGTCCTGAAGGTCTCTCAAGCGCCAATGCCCAAATCGTGGCTGGCGACGGTGAAGACTAACACAGGTCCGTGAGCTGCACGAATCCGGCTGAATGGCTGCTATTTCCCTGATCGTGGCGCCCGGGATGTCTCAGGCGCCGTTTGGCATGAACAACCCAATGATAAAGGCGCACAGCAGCATCAATATCCCTAGCGCGATAATTCGCATCCCTCTCCTGGGTCCGGGACCCAACCAGGAGGATCTCGGGACCGCCCCATTTGCGACTCGCGCGTTTCCCCCGATGAAATAGACGCCAAACAGCGCGACACCGGAGAAGACAACCACCACTCCGGCAAAGCGCAGAATCGTCATCACGATCCAGGCAAGGTGAAGAGTCAGGGACATCCTCCGATTATCATGCGTCGGGGAATTGTCGTGAACGGTCCCTCAGAGCATCCTCACACATCTACTTGGTGTCCGCGAGGATCGCCGACCTTACAGCTTGGGCGGGGCTGATAGTCTCGGGTGAATGCAAAATCGTGAATAATTTGGCTTCCCCATCCGGCAACTCGCGCCACCAGGCATAGCAGCGGAACGCGCCGCTGCTGCTGAAGCGCAAGTCGAACACCGAAACCTGGCCGCTCCAAACCGTGTGGTCTTCCTGCCTTTCATGCACCGGCACCGACTGCACAAAAGTCGCCTTGCACCCATGCCGGGATTCCACGGCCTTTTTGAGCTGGTCAGTGCTGACTTCGCCCACCGATCTTGCCTAATGCCGCGACGCGGTATCGTGCGCGGCCTGGACAAGGGTTTTCGACAGATAAGGCTTGGCGACAAAGCCAAACGCGCCAGCATCGCGGGCTTGCTCGGCTGAAGTATTGCCAGAGACCACGATGGAGCGAATGGCGGGATAATCGATTTGAACCTGGGCGATCAGCGCCAACCCGTTCATGAGTCCGGGCATGCGCACATCCGTCATGAGGACGCTGGTTTCGACGTGTCGCGATAATATGTCCAGGGCTTCGAGGCTGTCCTTTGCCTCAAGTACGACAAAGCCCGCGTCCTCCAGAGTTGCCACCGCAGACACGCGAATGAAGAACTCGTCTTCCACGACCAAGATCGTTTGTTGTGTTGCGAATTGCCCCATGTGCCCAAGGATAAGCCGTGAGAGCTCGGATGGTTCCATTTTTGTTTAAAATTCAATAATTTAAGTCGGACACGCTTAGAGCAGGAGAATGATGGCGAAGCTCTTTTTGCATTTCGCGATTTGCGTCCTCGATGAAATCGACATTCCCAACGAAGGCCCCGCGAAATGTCCGGTTTGATCAAAAGTGAATGTATACCCGGGCGGAGGCTGACGCACTCCACAGGCCTTAAGTCCAGGGCTTCGAAAATGTGTGTTCGCGGCCAGCGCCTGCATGTGGACGCGGGTGACGAAAGGGCGGGATGCCGCAGGTGTAATAGAGAATGAAGGTAGGCAGATAGAAAGCTGCATCGTGCGCAGGGCGGTCCTTACCATCAGACCATCTGCGCCGAATGTTGTTTATCGGATCTCGTCGCTATCAATGGCCTTTTTCGCCACCACCAGCGCGCGATCGAAGCTGCCGCAGCTCGCGGAAGCCCATCGCTCGGACGCGTGACCGTCATGCTGGATCAATGCTCCCGGTCTCGTAACAAAGGCGGTAAACCGGCGCTCAGCCTCAACGATGGATATCGTGTACTCGTGATAGGCAACGCTGAACCCTGCGTCCATAACATGCTCCTGATTTTGAATGGACCCGCTCAATCGCCGGACATCGCTACCTTGTTTTTCAGGCCATGACAGGATTGGGCATGGTACACATGCGGCCCCCGCCTACAGAGCGTGCAGCTTCTGCGCCCAAACCAACCGAATGTAAACCTGCGGGGAGAACATTCCTCGGAAGTGGTAGCCACAGCTTTGGCGGAATCTAATGAATCCTGCGCAAAATGGGCTTTTCTCGCGCCGGTGCATCTCACTGCGTGGCAAACACCGTCCCAGGGCCAATACTGTCTCTTGTTTGGTCCAATTCGATGGTCAAGGTGCTGCTACCCCTCACTGTTCTGATGCTGGCATGCCTTTTGGGGAAGCGCAGCAGCATGCTCCCCAAGGACCGATGTCCAGAGTCCTGACGCACAAGGCTGGAACGGCCCCGGCTGATCCTGGACCAATGCTCCATTCCCAGGAGCAGGCTCCGAGGCCACACCGCCCCATTTGGCGGCCCATACCCTATGAAAACCGGCTGCCTTGAATCTATGACCGGCTTTACTCTCCGGTCGGCGTCCGCCGATTTCTCAATCTCCAACCCACCTCATTTTCCGGCAGACCGTGAGGCAGTTCGTGAACTACTGGACCTACGCTACCCAGCAGGTGATTTTTCCATCGTTGAGCGGCACAGCCGGGGCGTGGACCTTTATTTTGGCCGATCCGCTATAGGCCATTATCGCAACCCGGTGATGGTGGCCGAAGAGGTCGGGAGTGGGAGCCATTCCGCTCTTTGGTGTGAGCCGAACCGGCAAATCGTTGGGCGTACCGTCCAACGTTCACAATTAGAGATTTGTGCGGGCCTAGGCCCGCATTCGTGCTCTCCCAGCAGGAGATACAGATGAACTATCGAATCTATGTCCTCGATTATCGCTTTCAGATCATGGAAGCCCATGATTTCGTGGCAAGCAACGACATAAGTGCCCTGGATAAAGGCGTCTCGCTCAGTGCCGTCAATCCTGTCGAAATCTGGGAGAGAGACCGTCTTGTCAGCCGTGTCCGCATGGCCGGCGAAGCGTTTGCCGACCGACCCTATGTCTCCGGCTGGCCTATGAAGCGGGCGGCTTAACGCAGATGCGGTCCTGCTATGTCCGTTTTGACCTTCGCTACGTCTCACCTCGACGGTGGAAATCCTTGATGAGCTCCGCGCAGCTATTTTTGCCGGGGTATGCATGTAAAAGCTGGGCGTAACGGGGCTTCAGGTGCCCTTCTCTTTGCGGCGGGGACGCGGCCAATTCGTTGCCGGCAGGCTCCGCCACAGGGCAAATCGAGGCGCACACCTTGCCCCACATATTCCCACCGCCCTCAGCCTTAACATTGGCCGCGCTGTTTACGCCGCACTTGTATTAGCGCGGCCCGCACCCCATTTTGATGTGTGCGTGCGTCGCTGGCCTCCAGCACCCGCTGGTTAAAAAGTTCCGACATACATTCAGTCTACCGGCGCATTTCAGGCCCTCAGGTCCTCTGGCACTTTCAGTGCGGCGTATGCCTGATTTGGGCGATCATCTGCGCCGGGGCGCGGCCGGAGCTGCGGAAACGCGCTCCGGCTGCTGCCCTTCTTCGAGGAAAGCATCATGGAAATCCGCACCACCAGCAAGCTGATAACCTTCCGCAACCCCTTTACGCTTTCGGCTCTCGATAAAGTCTACCCGCCCGGCAATTACCAGCTCCGAATAGAAGAGCAACCGTTGGACACCATCTCCTTTGTGGGTTGGCGTCAGACCGGCTGCCTTTTGGGTCTGTTTCGCGATGGTGCGATGGAGTATGTTTCCGTAGATCCGCAAGAATTGCGGGAGGCGCTGGTTCGAGACGGTGATCAAGGCACCGATCCGCCGGCAGCACCGTCGGTGGCCTCAAGAGGCGCGCGCAGATCTATGCGGCAGAGCGGGCGCTCATGAACGCCACCGCCCTGGCCGAAGGCCTGCGCTTAAGCCGGATTCAGGCACAGGGCTGGAATGCCGCGCGAAAAGCTCAGATGACATTCGACGGCAGGCCACCGAAGGTCACAAATCCCTACCCATCTGACCCTGACCGAAGCCGTTGGCAAACTGGATTCGATACCGGCATTGGCCAAGGCTAAGCACGTCGGCGTTCGTATCGAGCGAAAATCGCTTCGTCCGCTTCGATCCAGGCCCTCACTTCCGACGTCTGCAGAAATTGGCCCCGGACTTCCTCGCCAACGTCCAGCATCGCGAGCTCGGTTTTCCAGCGCGCGAGGTTACGGCGGAGCCCCTCAATGAAAGTGTTGCTGAAGGTGTCGTTGCTGCGGGCCATATCCCAACCTTTCCCTGAGCAGCATCGACTTTCTCAGGTGGTTTTGGCGAGATTGCGGTAACTCTCTGCAATCTTCCGCCAAGTATCGTGGTCCTGCGGACGCCTGGCAAGCTCCGCCTTCTCATCCGCATCGTTGGCTTTGTCCAGAAACTCCTTTTGGCGGCCTTCTCTGGTCATGACACACCTTACTGTGGAGTTGCATGTGTTAACGCCCAAGGTAGCCCTGAAGACACAAGTCGAGGGTCCGAGCCAGGCCAATCTCACTAAGATTTGGAAAGTTCGGAATAGGGCCCAACCAAGTCTTCTTATCCGATCGTGTTGACCACTATAGGCCTGGCTGCGGACGTCGGGTCGTCCGAGTTGGATCGATTACATCAACTCAGAATGGCCTTGGCTTCTGCGGGCTTGGTCGCGCCGGTTTCTCCGCCCATCGCATGATGGCAGCCTGCAAAGTTGCGGTAGTCCTCAGCCGATAGGGGCCGGCGGCGACTGTCGGAGCGTCAGGCTTCACCCACCGTTCGACCGTCCAGCCACCCGGCCTATCTTGATACGAGGGAACGAAGAAGACCCGAAATTCAGCCATGACCCGTTGCCGCGGAACAATATTGGCGATCCACTATCAACCATCAGCCTCTCACTTCGGCCGAATAGCAAGCCTGAACGCAAAATATACATTTCGCTGAATAGTCGAGATCGGCGTTATCGTCTAAGAATGCATCCACGCCCTTAGAGCCAATGCCGCGCCTCGCGGCTCCGCGAGCGTTTATTGCAATCGACGCGGTCAGGAGAGCCAATATGGGTGCGAGATTGTCCCGTGCCAGGAAGAAAGCGAAGCGCCGGGCACATCGAACCCCCCGCGTTAAGCAGGAGGCACAATATGCAGCCCCTTTGCCAAAAAATGGCTTGCGTAGCCGGAAGATCGCCGACGATTTATCTCTAAGGCGCGCCGAGCGCCGGCCAGCGAATGACCGCTAGTCTTTTTCGATTGCCACGATAGATGGCAGACACCGACAATCGAGCACGCGCAATGACATTACTCGTTCGGCCATTGAGTAATGGACGATTTGAAATCCGGCAGGGCGACCACCTCCTGGGAACATCCCAAAACGAAATGATGGCGGTCTGGAGTGCGGTAGCGGCTGCGGAGAAGATAGCAAAAGCGGGCAGCATGGTGCGCGTGGTTGCCTTGAGAAAAGGAACGGAAACCGAGGAGTTCGTGACTAAGCCTAAGAAGGCGGTTTAGGACCAATTGGCTAGTGAAAACACGCGAGGCTTCCCGCGAGATCATCAGGCCAAAAACCCCAGAACGGGTCGCGGGGCAAATAATCTGCGCCCGTTCGGTCTGACCTCGGGTGCCCAAGCGGATAATCTCCTGACTAGGAGATCAATGATCCCCATCTCTCGGACAACCTGGACGCTGACGCAGAACGGAACAGGATGCGCTATCCCTTCAACATTTGCATCGTGCTCCGCCCCGGCAAAACATGACAAGACTCCGCACACTTCTGATATGCGAATGCGGCAAAACGGGCGCTCATATCCAGTCAAAAAATGATGATGCTGGCGGCTCGACTTGGGATTTCTGCAGCCTGGAAGGTTTTGCCGGCGGGGGGCAGAAAAAGGACGACCTAACGTCCATCTTTTGTCCCCGGTGCGGGGAAATTGGCAAGGTCAGGCTGGTATCAGGCGGTACATAGCTCCCAGAATGATCTGGCAAGCGTCGCCAGCGGCCCAATGCAGCGGGCAAACGGCTAAAAGCCGCCGGAGTAGACATCTCCGTCTTCGCCTTACCACAAACGCAAGGCCTGAGATTGCAGCTTCTCTCCACGGCGACAGCCTCAGACACCAACCCGCTGTTCCCAACCAACAAAAGAGCAACCATTGTAAATTGAGCGCTGAAGCACTACCTAGTTACCTACGTGGTTCTTGCGTCCCTGTCAGACGAAGCACTTCTGTCTTTCTGACCTGCCCTTCGTTTGAAGGCGCGCCGGACGAACCGAATTACTTCCCGACCAGATATCCTTGTTTCCGCGACCGTCTTCTGCGTTGTGCGAAGGCGGAACCCGATCTCTTAAAAGGATTAACATGACTATCGGCACCGTGAAGTTTTTCAACTCCAGCAAAGGCTTTGGTTTCATCGCTCCGGATGGCGGCGGCAAGGACGTATTCGTTCATGCCTCTGCCGTCGAAGCGGCGGGCCTGCGCAGTCTGAGCGAAGGCCAGAAAGTGAACTTCGACATTCAGCCGGATGCGCGCGGCTCTAAAGCCGCCAATCTTTCGGCGGTCTGAATAGATCGGGCGGCGCGCAAGCGCCGCCTCTCTCATTTTGAAGGAGCATGCCATGTCCAATTCCTCGCGCCGCACCGTGCATTCGCCCGATTGCGCCCTGGGCGTTTGGCAATCCCGCACCGATCTGGTGAAGCAGGAAATGGCCACGGCCAAGAAGGCCGCCGATGTCAAGACCGCGCGGCTGAGGGCCTTGCGCCTGGAAAAAGAAGCCCAGGACGCCGAAGCCGCCCGCCTGGCGGATAAGAATTTTCCCGCCGCGAAACACGGCAAGCGCGGCGGCTGAGTTTTTGCAGCAATTCTCGATCCATCACCGTACCGAATATCACTACCGCCACCCCGTCAGCCTGGGTCCGCATCGCTTGATGCTGCGGCCGCGCGAAAGCCATGAGCTGCGGCTGATCTCCAGCCGGATCACCACCTGGCCGTCTTCAACCCTGACCTGGGCGCAGGACGTGT
>Ga0265338_10005501_pt1 | contig 16510 bp, 1 predicted proteins | sample 42126metaG_FD_193579 | JGI IMG/M metagenome (GOLD analysis project Ga0265338, IMG submission 193579) | Rhizosphere microbial communities from Carex aquatilis grown in University of Washington, Seatle, WA, United States - 4-21-26 metaG | ecosystem: Host-associated > Plants > Roots > Rhizosphere >... | reverse complement strand
CCAGTAGTGTCGTTATTAGTCCCCTGGCTGGTAAGACCCACCGCACCAGTATTTTGACCCAACGAAAAGGCACCGTCGTTAGTCAAATTTATCAAGTTATTCCCTAAACCATTTTGGACCAGTAACGCGGTCTGGTTAAAGGTTGAATTATTGCCTTGGACGCTTAAAGTTGCGGTAGGAGCGGCAACATTAACACCGAGACGACTGTTGGTTGTGTCCACATCAAGCGCAACACCACTTGTTGAAGTTTGAATCTGGAACGAGCTTGCGCTATCAATGGCATTCCTGAATACGGCGCTACCTGCATCTAGTTTGCCTTCAGTTGACGGGGTGATACGGAAGTAGTCAAAAGCTTCAGCCAAGGCCGGTGCCGTTGATGGCCCGGTGTTTTGAGCGTTATCAGTGTAGATACCAACTTGTGTCATAGTAGTTGAATCAGTAAAGTTGCCCAAGTTGGTATACGAGGTGCCGCCGTTAAGGCTGTAATAGAGCGTCCAGGTGCTGCCAGAACGCTTAACTCGCAATCTGCTAAGGTTAGCGCTCATTGACACCGGAGCAGTAGATTTAAGCACATCAAAAGTTCCCACTCCAGCTATGTCTTTGTGGGCTTTTACATAAACACCGGCACCATCGGCCCTAAATTCAAAGCGTACAAAATCATTGTTGTCAGCGTAGAACATAATGCCGGCCGAATAGGCTTGCGTGTCAGTCGGGGAGCCTTGGGTAACCAGCGGCGTGTTTAGGGCAGCTTCATACGTTCCATCACCACCACCCGAACGCAAGAGTCGTGGGCAGGCCATGCCTGTCGTCCAACAATCATGATCAGTACCACCCGCAACGGCTATGGTATCCTGGCCTGAAGCCAATGTATTTGTGGCTCCGGCACCGCCGCCACTCGTGAAGGTCCACGACGGGTCCTGCGTGGTAGAAGTAAACTCATCATCAAAGCTACCGACGCCAGGTGTCGAAATGTTCAAGTTGCCGGAACTATCTGTTATTAATGTTGCGCTAGCGCCACCACTATTTGATACCTGTAATGTGCCAGTGGCAGTAGCGATCAAGCTAGCTGTATCAACCCCAAAAACATTAGAACCAGCCGCATTTTGAACCCGAAAAGCAGTAGACGTGTCGGTTTGATTCTTAATAGTTACAGTTGTGTTGGCAGAAATCGCTGCATTAACCGTATCAACGTTAAACAACTGAGTACCACTACTATTTAGAACTTGTAATACCTGGGTGCTATCTTGTTTGGGCTGAAGTGTTAGTGGTGAATTTACTACACCCAATACTTGTAACGAACCACCAGCCGCAAATGGCGTAGCCGCTGAGCCGGTTTGCAGTTGCACGCCATCTATCCAAATGTTGCGACTAGTACTATCGTTTTGAGTAAAGAATAGATATGGCGCCGGGATACCAGTTACAACTGAGCTTGGCGTAAACGTCAGCGTATAAAGCTTCCAGCTTGTGCCGATAGTGTTGTTCAAGCTGGTAATGCCGGCTGTGTTCTGAGTCGCACCGTCCTGAGCATAACCAAAGTTAAAAACGGACGTGCCAACACCACTGGCCTTAGCCCAAAAGCTCAGTGTATAGGTAGTGGAATTGGTTAAACCAATCTGGTAAATAGACCCATCCCCCGCTGCTGTATTGGTCATTTCCAAGCTAGCGTTGCCCTGCTGCTCGTTGGCTGTATCGCGGGTAATAGTATCGGTTTGATTTGGCGGCAAATCCCAGCCATTGGTGTTTGATTCAAAACCACCATTGGTCAGTAAGTTAGTGCTAGAAGTGGTAGTGTCACCATTAAATAAGTAGGCGCCGTTGCTGTTTTGTAAGCTAAAGGCGGACGAATTATTAGTAGTACTCTGGAAGTAGCTGCTGCCAGTCGGGCCAACAAACAAATTCGGGTTGTTATTAAAGGTGGCGTAAATCGAAGTCTGCTGGAAGCCATTGTTGCTAGCATTGCCACCGTAACTTGCCGGCCAAGTACCAAACGCTTGACCTATCCAGGTAGAAAACCCAGTGTTGGGAAAATAAACTAAGTTGTCTGTATTAGCATTCCCGGCATTGGAGTTATATGCCAACCAATATTTGGTGTTTGGCAAAAGTGTGGCAGTAATTGGCACAGTGTACCAGGTGTTATTGGCGCTAAGGGTGGTTTGAGCCGTATTGGCTACCAGAGTCGAGGGCAAGCTACCACCATTATCGGCATAAATACCCAGCTGAAACTTATCGCCTGAATTAACATGCGTTAAGTACACCGACATCGAGGTAATTTGGCCACCAACCGAACCGGTGGTGTAGCGAGCCGCGTCCATCTCATTGTTGTCACCAATATCGGCCTTGGTACCAATCGACTTGTTGCCAAACGTGCCAGTGCCCGCACCAACTGCCACACTGCCATCATTGCCAGCATTAATGATGCTCGTGCCAGCAGAGTTTTGAATATGCACAGCATTTGAAGTGTTGTCGGCAGTTGTGCCTTGGACTGTTAGTGTTGCTGTTGGGGTGCTTGTGCCAATGCCAATGCGGGTATTAATAGTGTCCGCTACAAATAGGTTACTGGTGGCTGCAGCGTTTTGGATCTGAAAAGCTGTTAAGGAGTCATTGCCGGACGATGGCTTAAAGACCGCTAGTCCCGTGACGGTGGTTGTGGTGTTGTTTGAGACATTACCAATATTAATAGCCGACGCATTTGTAGTACCAACGCTCAAAGTAGTAGTTGTGGTGTCAAGCGATGGGGTTAGGATGGAGGTGTTGGCTTGACCAGTGCCAGTAATGCGGAAGTTGGCGGTTTGGTCGACGCTGGTTTGATTTTGAATGTAATTGTTTGAGCCAGTGGCAAGGGCATAGGCGGCGCTACAGGTGGTAGCTGTAGTTGTACAAACCGTACCACCAGCATCGGGGAACAAAATGCTACGAGTAGATGTTGGAGTAGTAAACCCGACTGTCGTAACGTTTCCGGCGCTAGTGGCGGTAATAGTGGAGCTCGCATTCCCTTGCAGTGTAAACTGCTGACCCGCGGCGCCCACTGTTAGGTTTCCACCCGGCGTAATGGCCAGTGTGCCTGAGCTTTGTAAAAGTGGCGTCGTAACACTAGTGGCAAAGGTCGGATTATCAATTGTAGTAATGTTGCCAGCAGCCGAAAGTTGAACATTGCCGGAAGCTGAAACTGCCACAGTGCCGGAAGCATCTGGCAAAGTAATTGTTCGCAAGCCACCAGTTGAAGCGCCTGTAATTAAGAAGTTGTTGCTAGCTGGTGAAGCCGAAGTTCCAGCCAGCGCCAATTGACCAAATGGCAACAAAGCCGATCCAAGATTAAACGTACCGGCCGAACCCGGCAGCAAGCTTTGGTTCAAAGCAGTAGTGGTTAAGTTGCTCAAAGCCAAGTTGGCGCAGGTGCTACAAGTACCAGCCGTGGGCGCGCTAATCGTAATGCCCCCAGCACTGTTGGTAACATTTATGCCAGCGCCTTGCGTTAAGGTCGCCAGACTAAAGCCACTGTTATTGCCGATCAAAAGTTGACCACTGGTTGCCCCGGAACCATTTACACCAGTACCGCCATTGGTCGTACCAAGCGTCCCAGTAATTGGCCCAGTAGCTAAGTTTAAGTTGCTAGTAGAAAGCACTCCCGAGCCATTAGTTTGGACCACGCCAATACTGTTTAAGCCACTAAATGTAATAGTGCCCGAGCTGGCTAACCCAGTTAAGCCGTTTAATGTGCCAGTAATTGTCGAGTTGCCCGTGATGGCCGCTCCCCCACTGCTAACAGTTACTCCACCAGCAGCTATGGTTAACGCACCATTATTACTAACGGTAAAGGCGTCAACGCCACCAGTCTGCAGGCGCAAAAGCGGACTGGCACCGGTGTTATTGATAAAGATCGAAGGATTGCCACTAGCATCGGGCTGAGCAGCATTTGGTCCCAAAATAACTGCCGAACCATTGCCAGCCGCACAGAGGTTGGCTGATGTACAGATGGTCTGGGTAGTTGCTCCGCCACTGGGCAAAGAAAAGTCTATACCGAAGGCATGCAAGTCTATGCTGTTAGCACCCGCATTAATATCAAGCCGATTATTGCCGGTATCATCGGTTAAGCTATAGTTTCCCAGCGCAATAGAGTGACCCGTGCCCAAAACAACGTTGCCGGTACCGTTGAGTTGCAATAGCTGCGACGGCCCGTTAAAGGTATTGCCTTGCATAGTAACTTGAGTGGTATCAAGGCCAATCGTGGTGCCGGTGATATCTACGCCAGTTCCACCGGCAAAGGCTACATCACCCGTTTGACCCTGAACGCTAGAAACACCAGTGCTGGCAGTGTTAACAATATTAGTAATCGTCTGACCCAAACTGTTAAAGCTAGTGCCGTTATAAAAGTACAAATTATGATCAGCTTGATCCAGATAAATTTGGCCAAGAGTTGGATCGGTTGGCCGAGCACTTGGCAACAAAACAGCTTGATCATTAATGTTAAGCTGGCCGTTAACGTTAACTTGTGGCCCGGTGATAGCCGCCGGATTAAGCTTAACGTTACTTAAATCTACAGCCGAAGAGGTTACATTATCAGCTGGCGAACTGCTGCTAGCAGCCACTTGCGCCAATTTGTGACTCTGAGCTCGGTAAATTAACCAACCGCCCGACATAAAAACGGCTAACACTAATATGACAATACCAGTCCATATCGCACGCGACAGCCACTTATTGCGAAAGATTGGCGCGGTTGGCGTTGGGCCAATGTGCTTGTCGGCCTCACCAATTTGATCAGCTGGTTTGATAGTGGTAGATGTTAGAGCAGCTGGATCAAGTGGAGTTTGACCAATCACTTGCGGCACGTCCGAATGACTATCGGGTAGTGAAGCCGGAGGTGGCGCCACCAAGCTATCAGATGATGACAGTGTACCGCCATTACTGGTTGGAGAAGGTGGCATTTGGTCGGGCTGCACGGTTAGTTACCCTTTAGGAGGACCCAGACTTGTCCCCCACCAGCTGTAGCCGAAAGCGCCTTACCAAAGACTGTTCCGGCCGTTGGTGTGTTGTTGGTCATACCTTGGCCAGCATTAATGCTAGAGCTTACAAGCAAGTCGCCGATGGCCACGGCAGTTGAATCAACATTAGCTTGAACTGTACCGGCTATTGCCACCTCACAGGTAGATGGAGCCGTGCCTGGACCGGAAACTACCACACCGGCCACGAATCGACTGTTGCCAGACAGCGATTCGGTCACTTGGCCGGCGTTTGAGCCATCTATCAATACCACATCGCCAATTGAGTAAGGAGCATTACAGGTGAAGTTCTTGGTTAACGCGTTAAGAGCATTTCCAACACCAGCAAACTTGATGGTCTTGCCACCAGCTACCGTTATACTTTGAACAGTTAAATTACCGGCGTAATCTAACGTAGCCAGTGGGTTGGCGCTAGAATCCTGAATCGTTAATGCGCTTCCGCTGGTTTGGCTGGCTACATCTTGAATGACAATGCCATTATTGGCAGTTCCGCCTGTACTAATAGCTAATTGAGCACTGGTAGCCGTTGTTAACGCGCCAACTGACAGTAAGTTACCCGGACTCGAGTTACCAATACCAACCCGGTTGTTGGCGGAGTCAACATCAAAGGTAGTAGTAGAACCAGCTGCATTTTGAACTTGGAAGGCAGTTTGTGAATCACCCTGGTTCTTAATGATGACGCTACCGGCCGCACCGGCTGTTCCGGCGCCACCGCCAGCTGCCCCGGCTTGCAAAGTAATGTTGCCACCATTGCCGGCCGTCGAACCACTCACAGCATCACCACCTGATCCAGCTTGAAGCGAAATGGCCGCACCATTACCGGCTGCAAAACCAGAGTTTGTAGTGTTGCCACCCTTGGCACCAATAACGTTGAGTACAGCGTTTGGATTGATGCCATTGCCAGTTGAGTCGGTTGGCTGGCTATTACCAACGGTTAAGACAGCTGTGGGTGTAACGGTGCCAACTGCAACTAGCTGATCAGTCGTATCAACCGTTAGGATATTGGTTCCAGCACTGTTATCGACCTGGAAGGCTGAGGTACTGTCGAGTGTTGGCTGGAGTACAAACCGATCAACGGTTAATTTCTTCACAAAGGCTTGTGAGTAATAATCAGAAGCGCTACCGATTGACGAGCCCGAGAAAACATCAGTATTGGATGTGGTAACAGCATATTTTAAGTGGTTATTGGTGTTATCTAGATAAGCAATGTAGCCGCTATTGTTAGCATCAAGGCCTAGGCTATTAAATTGGCCATCATCGGCGCTGGAATCGACTGTGCTAAGGTTGTTGCCAGACGAACAAGCAGCATTGCCGCATACGGCATACTTTAGTGTGTTTAGACCTGGCATGTAATAGGAGAACCGCGGTAAACCATCACTCCCGATTGCTAGCGACATAAAGCTAAAGCTGCCTATAGTGTCCGAGTCGATGACCAAAGGTGGAGTCTTAGCGCTACAGTTACTATTGGTGCAGGTTGTGAACTCTATTTGGTGTGTACTGTTGCCGTAAATGAACCTAGCCAAGCCATCACTAGTGCCGATGGCCATTGATTCTCCGCCACCAACCGGCAAGCTTGAGTCAACAGTGTTGGTGACAGGAATACTACATGCCAGGTTGTTACAACGAACGTAGACTAAGTTACCTGAGGTAGTGTCCCTGAAGCCAATGCGGGCAAACCCATCCGGACCGACCCCCATAGTGATAGATTTAGCAACATCAGCGCCAGCACTTATTTGTACTGGGCTACCCGAATCAAGAGTTGAGCAGTCTGCGGCAGTACAGTGAATGTAATAAGCTATTCCGGTGCCACCGCCAGCAGCATTAATGAGAGCAATCATGGGATTGCCACTAGCATCGAGCTTAATAGCGGAAGCAGTATAGTTTAAAGTATTTCCTGCGCCACCATTGCCTAAGCTAACAGGAGTGGTAATGGAGCCACATTGAGTGTTTAGACACTTCGCATATAGCCAACGCGTATTAGTCGTGTCAGAGAAAACAAGCCTGGCGTAGCCATCGCTGCCAATGACCTCCGAAGCACCATAGCCAACAGTACCGGGAGTATAGGCTCCAATGGGGCCATTCTTGCTACTACATTTAACATTGAGACACTGAATATATTCCGCATCATTAGAGCCACCACGGTAGACAATACGAGGCAAGCCAACGTTATCCATAGCCAATGAGACCCCTGTCGAACCGGCAGCGTTAGTGCTATCAAGCGTTATATTATAAACACTGGTAGATATGCCGCCCGGAGACAGGGCCAGCAAATTCTGGGTATTAACGTTTAGGCCCGAGGTATCAACCGTTAATGCAGCCGTACCCGTAGCACTTTGTACAGAGAAGGCGCTAGTTGAAGTAGAATTAACCTGCAGAGCCGAGGTTGGTGTGGTAGTACCGATACCGACGTTACCACTGCTGTTAACTTGAAGTCCGGCATAGTAAATCGAGAAAGTTGATGAAGCATGGGTGCGATTGGTTGTTACGGTGATGTGGGTCGTGTCGGTAAAGCCAGTAATTGTATCGGTGGTACCGTCAGCATAAACCAACTGGCTACCAATCATCGACGAAGTAAAGAAGGTACCAACACCAACTACCGTAGTACTAGCAGTTTGCGAAATGGTACCGAGGTTGGACTGCAATGGTGATACAGCCAAGGTATTCTGAGCGGTAGTTATACCGCCAATACCGACTCGAGCGTTTGCTCCATCAACATTTAATACCGAAGCATTAGCAGCTGTACTAAATACTTGGAAGGCTGTGGCCGTACCAGACTGGACCAAAACATTACCGGCGGCATCAGACGTTAACTTGTTGGCTCTTACCAACTGGTTGTTATCGACTGATAGACCTTGGCCACTAAGCCCAACATTAATGCGCCTTACAAATAGATCTTGGAACAAACTACTGCTACTACCAAGGGTATCGCCACCCGAGAAGACCGAGGCTGAAGCACCGGAACAAGCTGCATCAACACAGTGGCTCATTAAAAGTTGGGTAACGTTGGCGGCACCATGCGCCACTATTGGATAGCCATCAGCACCAATGGTAATACTAGGAGTCTCTCCGGATGAGGTGGCGATTGATGTCTTAGTAATAGAAGAGGTACTACAGTTAGAATTACTACACTTCACAAAAACTGGCGTACCTGTACCGTCGGCATTGCGATTAACGATTAGGGGGTTGCCGTCTGTCCCAAGCGTCATGCCGATGCCATTATCGGAGTAGGTATAGGTACCAGCACCAGGCTGAGTCCAGCTACCACTCGTACACATTGCGCTGGAGCACGACAAGATGTCCAAGAGGTTATTATCAGAATCGGTGCTAGCAATGATTGGGTATCCGCCACTGGGTATAACAACCTGTGGCCATTTACCAGCATGATCGGTAGCTCCGTCTTTTGGATTCTTGAACGATGTAACAGTAACGCTACTGCTACAGTCTGCCGAGCCACAGAAGTACACATCCAAGCGATTGTTCGCGCCACTATTGACCGAGTGAGCAGCAATAACTGGATATTGTGCGCCAACCGGTCCATAAGTGCCGAGTGTGTCGGTATAAAGTGCAATGGATGTTGATTGGTTGCCGGCACTATAGAACGTATCACCGGAGGGCGGACTTAGGCTAACCGTAGAAGAGGCCGCACAGGTTGGGGTAGTACAAGTGCTCACATCCAGCTTACCGTTCCCAACGTTATTGCTTGCAATGATTGGATTGCCGAGCGCGTTAATGACCATGCTTGCCCCTTGGCCGTTATTATTGCTCCCGACGGTTTGAACGGTAGCGCTCGAACAATTTGACGTTGTGCAGTGGAAGACAACCAGCCTTCCGCTACCAATACTGGCATCGCGGGCAGCAACCAATGGAAGGCCGTCTACCCCGATCTTCAACGAAATGCCGTTGGGTTGGTTTGAGCCAAAGATATCACTTTGACTGAAGGAGCCACCGGTGGGAGTACTACTACCTGTTAGATCAACCGTACCACCAGTTGAACAATCTTGCTTGGTACAGTGCGTTACAAGGAGATGGGTTAGCGTTGTGTCGGTGTTTGCAACAATCGGCAAGTTATCACCACCAATAGCAATCGAGTTTGCATTTGCGATATTGTCCGTTGAGTTAAAGGTGTAGGGGGTTGTGAGAAGTGAAGTGGTGGTGGCCTGACCAGATGAACCAGGAGCGATGATATTGTCGAGTGTATCGACCACTAGGACTGGCGAGCCAGCAGCATTTTGAATCTGAAAGGCCGTAGAGGAATCACTTAGCTGCCTAAAGACTGCCGTGCCACGAACATCAAGGTTGGCAGTTGGAGAGGCGGTGTTAACACCCAGACTCCTACTAACAGCCGCTGGCATGGTGGCAGCTGAGCCTCCGGTTTGAGAACCATCAGTAAACGAGTTGGTGTTAGACGTTTGAACAACGTTCTCGCCGCCGGAACTGGTGCCGCGATAAATGTTGTAACTAGTGGCACCAGCTACAGCACTCCAAGTTAGTGAGACTTGGTTAGTATCGGTAATAGCCCCGTTCGATATGCCAGAGATTTGGGTATGAGCACTAATTGAGGCATCAGAGAAAGTGTCAACAAACGAAGAACCACAAGATTGACTGCCAACCAAACGTTCCGTATCGCTAAGGCCGCCAGTCTGTGTACGGTAAACGTTGTAGGTGCCACCAGTTGGACAAGCATCAGCCGCACCGCTAACAAACACCGTCTTATTTGAACCCGTTAGAGTTATAGAAGCCTCGCCAGCAACGTCGTTGCCCGTTTCCCCATAAGGAGTAACCCACGAAACCTGGTACTTATATGAACCTAGGGTGGTTAATGAGCCACCGGTAGTCGGCGTTAAAGTGATCGTTCCATTCCCTGGCGCAGACAACTTGGGGAAGGTTGAAGTAGCAATGCTTTGCTCGTTCGACACCGGAGTTTGGCCACCAGGGGTTACGGCTGTGACCTTGTAATAGTAGCTTGTGGCTGCTGTGCCCTTGATGGATCCTGCCGTATTGCTGGAGAATGCTATGGCATTTAGAGTTGGGCCATTACCATTACCCACCGTAATAAAGCCATCGGTAGTATCTGCATTAAACAACTCTCCACCGTTGGCACCCTGAATGCTAAAGGCCTGTGTAGAGTCAGCACTATTCTTAAACAACGAAGCAACAGCCGAGTTAAGCCCATAGCCTTGCACCGAATTGATCGTACCAACATTAACGCTGTCGGTACCGCCAGCCTTGGTTGAAGCATCAATCGACAATACATACTTCCCGGAAGCCGAATCTTGAACTCTCAATGCCGCAGCTGTGTCAGTATATATGTTGACGTCACCCTGCGCATCAGCCTGCAAGGCGTTAGCAATAACGGTTTGGTTCTGTGTCAACTGGAAGCTAGCACCAGCAGTACCTGAGCCTGAGTTAATCGTATCAACATATAGGCTGGCAAACGGCGCTTCATTATTAACACCCAAGCCGACGCCTCCAGTTGAGAGATAACTGCTTGGCTGCGCACAGGCAGCATCAACACAATGTATAACTTCGTAGTGGTTGGGGTTGAATGCTGTATCTTGGGTGATTGAGACTGGCAAGCCATCGGAGCCCAGTGCCACAGAGCTAGCCCCCGCACCAGTGGCATTGGCGTATACACCACCGGTAAAACCAGACGTTGTACCCCAGACGGTAGTAGTGTTAAGGCCCAGCGATGGATCGCAAGTATCGCTGCCACACTGTATCGACACCAGATGCTGATCAGCGTTGCTAAAGAATATTAGCGGCAAGCCGTTTTTACCCCTGGTTACTCCAACCCCGTAAAAGATACCAAAGCCACCGTTTATGTTGTTAGCTAGAATTTCTTCTTTGTAGTCGCGCCCCTCTTGGCTAGTGCCGCCGGCAGTACCGGTATTACACTCCAGCTTCAAGCAAGTAATTAGTTCTATGCTGCCACCGCTACCGTTACCGTTGTAGATACCAACGCTACTACCACTATTAGTAGCGTTGGTTGTAATATATCTAGCGATTGCGGGCAAGCCATTACCGAGTGTCGTGATGGCGCTGGAGTTGGCGGTTGGACCACCGCTGGAAGTCATAGAGTAGCTGTGCTGCGTGTTATCTGGTAAGTCACTGGTTACACTGTATAAGCCCGAACAGTTGAGATTGCAAACACTAATGTTGATGTCTTTGTTGCTAGTAATGCTAGAAATGATGAGACAACTGGTACTAGTTGAGCCATGATAATTAGTGCCGCTAATATTACCCGTCCGGTCATCCTCGCTACAGTAACCCTTGGTGGTATGTGGAGTATTTGAGGCAGTTCCGGCACTTAAAGTAGCAACGGAACCAAAGTTGGTACACGTAGCATCGGTGCAGCTTATTGAAGTAAGGTGGCCGCTCGAACCTTTTGCGATGATGACTGGAGTATTGTTGCTGCTGGTCATCGCTACAGTCGTACCACCGGAACCAAAGCCAGTTGTGTTTGGCACCGAGGTAGGTGCTGAATTTCCGCCACCATTAGCACAAGCTAAGTTGCCACAGCGGATATACCGTATAGTGTTCGTGCCGCCATCTTGATAGACGATGAAGGGGTTGCCGTTACTCAGGGCTATCATGCTAATGTCGGTGCCGATTGTTTGACCATTGCTTGACTGGCCAACCAGAGTTGGACCAATGCGTGACACACAGGCCACATCCAAACACCGAGTTGCATAGATGAAGCCATTATTAGGAGTGCTTCCTTCGTCATCAGTGTTAATAAATACCGGGTTCGGGTTTAAGTCAGTTGGGTACCAGGTCTTGGTACCATTCTGAGCGGTAAAATCAGTAACCGCAGCACTAGTTAGGATCTGGTTAGCATTCAGCTTTTTATCTGGTGCAAGTGTGTCGGCTGTCGTATCAGCAATTAACAAGCTATTCCCGGAAGCATTTTGAACTTGGAAGGCAGTTTGCGAATCAGTTGTTGGTCGAAAAACGGTTTGGCCACCAGCAAAGAAATCACCAGTAACGTTAACTCCCTGCATAAAGCTAGCCACATTAGTTACCCGCAAGCTACCAGCAATCAGAGTATTGCCAGCTGTTAGAGTGCCGCCGGAACTACCGCCCTGCAGACTTTGATTACCGTTAAGCCCCAGCAAATCAAGCGAGCCCCCCACATATACCCTTGGCCCACTAGCGTATTCCACGCCACCCAGGTTGTTGCCGCTGGTGATATAGAAATAACCATTGGCTTGGGCCATACCCAATGATAGTGAAGTGTTAAGTAAGGTGCCGTTGACTGCAGTAAATGCGCTTGGCGCACCATTGCTACCGAGTTGGGCATAATCATAGCTATTGACTGGCGAGCTAATCGTAGAGCCACCACCAACCGCGTATAAGTAACCGTTCAATACCCCAACACTAACGTAGCCTCGACCGGTAGTTAGGCTATTACCGGTGAACCATGTGCCAAGGCTGCCGTCGCTGTTGAACTTGGCATAGTAAACGCCGGTTTGGCCAGTGGAGGTACCATCTTGGCCGCCAACGTAGTAGAGGTAGCCGTTACTAACAATAGCTTGGCCATCCATACGGGCAAACGGCAGAGCCGATGGCGATATTAGTGGCGAGGAACAAGCAGCGGCGCTAGAGCAGAAAGATCCAAGCGTACCGTCGGGATTGATCTTGGCATACTGAACTACGGCTGTTGGTGAGCCAAGTACGCCTGATGTGTCCGTTTGTGCGCCTCCTAATACGTAGAGGTAACCGTTATGAGCAATCACTCCAGCTGCTAATACGGCCGTGTTAAGTTTAAAGAATTGCGAAGTTGTCCAGGTGCCGACGGTTCCATCAGCATTGATCTTGGCATAAAAGACGGTTTGCTGGGCAGCGCCACTGTTGGCTCCACCCACTACGTACATGTAACCGTTATAGATAGCGGCTCCTGGATAGACTCGTTCGTTGCCAGTGCCACCACCATTATTTAGGTCAGTAGTGGCAGTCCAACTACCAACTGTGCCATCAGCATTAAATGGCGCGTATCTAACAGTTTCCAGCGGATTAGTGCCATCATAGCCAGCTATGCTATACAGATACGAGCCGTTCGAAATAGTGGCTTGTTGATTTAACAGTCCAAGGCTTGAGCCAGCATTAGCCCAAGTTTGCAACAATCCTGAGTTGTTACCATCTAGTTTAATAACGCTGTTTTGGGTATCAACACTAAAGATGGTGGCTGCCCCAGCCGCACTTTGAACCTGGAAGGCAATGGGGGAGGTGTTAGCAATAGCAGTGGCGCCAGTATTCCCAACTGTCAGAACATTGGTGCCATTCTTGGCCAGTGTTAACAGGTTACCACTGGCGCCAGTTTTGTTAATGTTCACCGAACTATTGGTAGTGGCATCAGTCTGGGCCGAGGTTGGGGCAAGCAATACAAAGCCGGTACCAGCAGTTTCACAGACTCCGGTTGTAGCAGTTGTACAAATGGTGCCACTCTCGTTGGGCAAGTTAATTGCAAACGTACCGGAGTTGGAAGAAACCGGCTGCAAAGTATAGCTACCACCACCACTGTTAGCCACCACCAGACTGCCACTTGAGGTGCCGGCTTTGCCAATGGTAGTAACACCTGTGGCGCTAATGCTAAACAGTGGTACGCCTGTAACAGTTTGGGCCTGGAAGAGGTCGGCCGTTTGGCTGTTATTGTCTTTGGCCACCAGCGTTGGCTGTAAGTTGGCCCCGAGGGTATCGCTAGTTTGGAATAAGCCGGAGATATTAGACCGGCTGTTACCATAAACACCATAACCACCACCGCCAGCTCCCTGAACACCTCCACCGGGGCCGGTTAGGCTGACCGCTGTACCGAGCAAACCATAGTAAGTTGAGTTACTAGTCTTGCCGATTAACCCGTTGTTAAAGGCACTTTGGCTGGTGACGATATCGCTGTTGGTATCAACGTTAAATAGCGTCACACCACCCTGAGTCTTCACGGCTAACGCAGCCGATGAGTCGCTATCGTTTTGGAACAAAGCTTGGCCATCAGGGCCGATGCTCAAGACGTTGGTGATCGAAGAGTTTTGCAAGTCGAACAAATCAGCGGTTTGGCCAACTGCCCCACGAACAACTGCCCCAACATCGGTGCTGCTAGCACTCTGGACAGCTATGTTGGCACTAGTTTGAATCGGCGTGCTAGGGTTAACGTAGGCGGTGTTTTGGATGTAATTACCCGAACCGCCAGCAGCTGCACAGCCACTTAAGTTACAAACCACGTTACCGTTAATGCGGTAGGAGCCGGAGTTGTCTAGGTTAACGTCACCGTTAACGTCGAGCGGGAAGCTTGATGGAAACTCGTTAATACCAACACGGTTATGCAAAGTATCTACCACTAAGTCATTCTTGGTACCGGCGGCATTCAGAACCTGAAATGCTGCACTTGAGTCAGTGCTGTTTTGGATACTTACTTCGCCGGTGGCACTAACGTTAAACAGTGGCGTGCCGTCGCTGGCTTGAAGCGCCAGCAAGTCAGCCGTCTGCAAAGCTGCGCCCAGCACGCGAACGCCAACGTGACCGGGGTCGTCACTTTGAATTGAAATATTGGCGTTTGATTGAATGTTGGCGTCAGTGCCTGTGCTACCCACATTCAAAATCGCATTAACAGTGCCGCCGCCGGCGCCGTTACAGATTGGTGAGCCGCCGTTGTAAGTACAAACTGGCAAGCCGCCAATCAGTAGCTCGTGAGCCGCATCAATGTTAATGTTGCCAGTCACATCAAGTGCGTCACTTGGGTTCGGATTATTAATGCCGACTCGATTATTTTGCGTATCAACAGTTAATACTTTGGCGCTACCAAGAGCATTTTGAACCTGGAAGGCAGCTGTGGAATCAGTAGATGGCTGCACCAGCACATCGCCAGTTTTTTCTACCCGCAAAACGTTAGTGAAGTTGGCGCCATCATAGGTTTGCAAATCAAACAAGTCGGCGGCTTGATTTTGCAAGCCAGCAATAATACCGCCGGCAAAGTTTATGTTTTGACTCTGGAAAGCAAAGTTCTCGCCACTAATCGGAGTGTTAGCGTTGTTCTTAATGAAGTTGCTGCCCGAACCATTGGAGTTACAGCCGTTTTGGTCACAGATCTGAGTGCCGTTAATGTACAAGGCGTAGGCACCGTCCAGGCTGGCGTTCCCCTTTACCCCCAAGGCAAAGCCATTGGCAGCAACTTCACCAATACCAACTTGTTGGGTGGTGGTATCAACGTTAAAGGCAATTTGCCCAGTGTGATTATCAACCCGCAAAGCCTGCGCAGAATCTACACCAGTTGTTTCTAGGAACGTTGCGCCGTTAGCCCCAACCGTAAATAACCCAACACCGTTACTGGTCTGAACATTTAGCAGGCTGGCCGATTGGTTAACAGCGCCCTGTACCACAATGCCTTGGTTGGTCGTGGAGTCAGTGCCAATAAATAATCGGGGAGCAGCACTTGGAGCTGGGGTATTGCCAATCACCACCTGCTGGTTCGCACTATTGACCGACAAAATCGAGTTACTGGCGCTGTTTTGGATAATAAAGGCTGCCATTGAATCGGCGCTATTCCTAAAGACTTGATTGGTGCCAGTAAAGACCTGGTTATTGCCATTAGCATCGAGCCTGGCCACGGTTGAATCAACACCAATGGTGGTGCCGCTAATGCTGACGCCACTGCCGGCCGAGAAAGTAACATCGCCAGATTGGCCTTGGATGGTTGTGACACCACCAGCATTAAAGTTAACGGCGCCGGTTTGGCCGTTAAAGCTGGTAACTCCGGTAATTGCACCGGTTTGGCCGTTAAAGCTGGTAACGGCATTATTGGCGCCGGCTCCCAGTGCCACAAAGCTGCTGCCGTTGTAGTAGTAAACATTATTGTCACCGCTATCGAGATAGATCTCGCCTTTGGTTGGACTGGTTGGGCGAGTTGTTGGGGTTAAGATGGCTTGATTGTTAATCTTCAGCAAGCCATTTACGTCGATCTGTTGACCGCTTAAACTTTGGGCGCCCAGCTTAACGCCAGACAAATCAACGGTGGTCGGCCCGAGGTTGTCGGCTAGTGTCTTGGTAGCCGCCACGTTAGAAGCCGAATTTCCTGAGTTATGAGACCGGATAGCCAAGATGCCGGTAGTGATAATACCGATAGCAATAACCGCTGCTGCCCCACCCCAGATTAACCGAGCAGTTAGCTTGTTCTTGAAGCTAAATGGACCAACTTTGGAAACTGGGATCGGGCTGGGTGCCGAGCTAGATACGTCTAGCTTTCCAGTTGGTCCATTTAGTGGCACCGTTGGGGCTGTAGCGTTATTGGCCGATTGCAGTACTCCGCCATCTGGAGCCGGAGCGCTAGGTGTAGTTGAAGTACCCAAAACCTGCCCTTGCCCATTCTGTGTGGACAACGGCTGAGACTGAGGCTCGCTTGGTGAAGGAGTAGACTGTTGGGGTTGTTGCTCCATTACCTCACATATTTATTTCGGAGGGTTCACACACTCCTAGATATAATTGTAATGCTTTACAGGAGTAGAAGCAAACTTTTTATGGTTAGA
>Ga0265338_10005500_pt1 | contig 16510 bp, 33 predicted proteins | sample 42126metaG_FD_193579 | JGI IMG/M metagenome (GOLD analysis project Ga0265338, IMG submission 193579) | Rhizosphere microbial communities from Carex aquatilis grown in University of Washington, Seatle, WA, United States - 4-21-26 metaG | ecosystem: Host-associated > Plants > Roots > Rhizosphere... | reverse complement strand
GGTCGTGATATCGCGCCAGGACGTGACGCAGGGCAGTTGGTTCGTCGCTACCGTGCCGTCGAGGTAGACAACGATGTCGTCGGTGGTTGCAGTCAGGATGATCATGCGCCGAGTTGCCTCGTGAGGATCTGAGCCTGGGATAGGATCGTCGGCATCCCGTGGACGTGATCGCGGTGGGCCGCGGTACCGGCAGAGCCGGTCGCAGCCGCATCGCCCGACGCCTGGGTGACGGGAACCGTTGAGTCGAAGACGAGGATCGTCGCATCGCTCCTGATCGCGCTGGCAGCGGCGCCAGCAGCATTCGCCGTTCCCAGCGTCAGGTTCGGCGTGGCGTAGGCGACGGGATTGGCCGGCATCGCATGCTTGTGGTCGGTCATCGCCGCAGCGGGTCCGGTGCCGGTGCTGGCCGAGTCGCCGAACGCCTGCGTGGATGGCGTACCGGCGCCCGTCGCGTGGACGTGATCGCTCTTGCTCGTGGTGGTCGCCGAGCCGCCCGACGACGTGCCGACGGCGGCTGCGGTCGTGCCGAGCGCTGGGATCGCGGCAATGGCTGCGCTCTGGGCAGCAGCAGCAGCACCAGCCGTATCGAAGTCCGTCGCGGCGTGGGTGGCAGCAGTGCCGAGCCCGGTAACGGTATGGCCCGCGTTCCAGTTCGAGGGCTGGACGAGCGCGGTATTGCCGCCATCGGGGACGGCTGAGACGAACGGGTGGGTGACGGTGACGGTCATGTCAGGACGCCCCATGCGCCAGCCGCATTGTCCCCTGCGTTGTCCGTACCTGGCGAGATACTAGTCCCATCGGAGACCCACCAGCCGAGCTGCACGATGCCGTTCGTCGCCTCCGTGCTCGTCACGGCCAATCCCGTCAAGCCGCCGTAGATGCCGGCGGGCATGTAGCTCATGCCCCGGTTGCAGAACGACGCCACAACGAGTTGTCCTGCCGTGCTGGTGATCGGTCCGAGCACGAGCGACGCTCCGCCGGCATGACTGCCAGAGCCGTGCGAGACGATCGTTCCGGTGAAGCCTGTGAACTCGGCGACACAGTGATGGAACGTATTGCCGCCGGTGGAGATCGTCATCTTCGACTGGGCTCCGGCGCCGATCACGCCGAGCCAGAGGTCAGCCCCGGCATAGTTGCCCGAGGCGAGCAGCACATTGTCGATCTTGCTCCAGGTCACGCCGGTCTGGGTGATCCCGGTCACATTCGTGGCGACACTCGCCGAGCCGAGGATCAGGATATGCCCGCTGATCAATGGTCCAGGGCAGTAGTACGTGTTCTGACCGCCGAGGACGATCCCGACGCTGACGAGCGGTGATCCGCTACTCGGTGCGCTCCATGACCCGTCACCGCGCAGGAACGTGGAGCTTGACGCGCTGCCAGAAGCGGACAACTGCGCCACGGTGATCGTCCCGTTGGCGATGGCATGGGCAGCCTGGTAGTCGGTCAGTTCCACCAGCGGCCCTGAGACGGCGGCGTGGGTGATGCTCACTTGATGCCCGTGATGTTGCCGCGATTGTCGCGGGTGATCTCACGCGGCGCGGGCGGTGGGACGTGGACGTGGGTGTCACCGGCCTGGACCGTGACCGGAGCGTCGACCTGGACGTTCGGCGCTGCGACCTGCACGGCGCCATCAGGCAGCGTGATCGGATGGCCGACGTTCGCCAGCGCGGCGATCTGGTCGCTGATGACGCTGTTGCCCGCGATCATCGAGGCCATGGCATCGGTGTGGACCGCTCGTAGGGCGGCCATGCTCTCGGAGTGCTGCTCACCGATCGCGGCGATGGCGTCGGCGATGGAACGGGGAGCCATGCCAGCCTTCATCGGGACTTCCTCATCCACCATATCGGTCGGGTCGCTGATGACGGGCACCCAGTCGAGCGTGCCGTTCGGGTGATCCTCGATCGAGTCGGCTTCGTCGCTGCTGTAGATCTGGCCGTCGCGCTCGGCGCACTCCGGGTCGCCGTCGCCGTCGATCGCCTGCACCTGGTCGAAGCCTGCATCGCTGTAGGAGGCGATCGCTGAAGCGTTGTAGGCGTCCATCAGCTCGGTTCGGGCGATCATCTCGGCGCGGTACTCGTCGAACAGCGAGCCGAGCTCCAGCCCACCGATGACCGTCGTCCCGATGCCTTCGATCGCGTCGGCCACGTCGTTGACGGTGCTGCCAGCTTCGAGCGCCCGGTAGATCGCCTCGTTGACCTTCTGGCGCGTCGTCTCGTTGATCCCGGTGATCCTGGCAGCGCCATGTGTGAGAACTCGCTCCAACGCCATCGGCGCGGCCTTCTGAGGCTTGACCGGCAGCACGTCGTGGATCGTGGCGTTGACCAGATCAGCCATAACGGCCAGATGAGGGTTCAACGCAGCAGACAACTTGGCGTCGAAGGACTTCGGAAGCCGGATGTTTACGTCGTGCGGGTTCTTGGCGATGTGGGCTGCATTATCACGGAGCATGGCCGCGATCTCGCGCTTCTGATCTTGGAGAACCGCATGAACGCCACGCTTGATGATCGGCGTCTTGCTGGCAGCGATCCGGTTGCGCAGGTTGACGAGCGCCGTGTGGAGCGGGGCGAAGCGCGGATGAACACGGGTAGACGGCGTAACGGACGCCTTGGCAACGGCCGCTCCGGCGTGCTGCGTCGTCTCACCGGCTGCGAGGCTCGTGGCGTCCATCGTCTCGGTCGGGGCAGGCGTGGCGAGGGCTTCGGGCGTGGGTTCGGGCTTCTGGTTGATCCCGATGGCCTGCGTGAAGGCGTAGACCTGCGTGGCCGGCATCCAGACTTCCTCGCCGAGCGGCCCGCCGGACTCACCGAGCACCGCGTCGTCGATCGGGTCGAGTCCAAGGATCTCGCGCCGCTCGTTGTTCGTGATCGGCTGGTTGAGCGCCTGCTGCGCGTCGATGTAGGTCTGGCTGTTGTCGTCGAACGTCGGGTAGTCGAGGATGAACTCGTAACTCTGGCCCTGCGCCTGGTAGGGATCGCACAGCCGGTACTGGAGCTGCTCGCGGAACGGCTCGGTGCGCGCCTTGACGGCGTTCTCCCAGACCGTCTCGTCGTCCGTCTCGGTGACTTTCGCCGCGCCTGCGCTGATCGAGGAGCCGCGCTCGTGGATGCCAATAGCGGTTAGCGGCATGTGCCACAGCGCCAGCAGGTTGTCGCGCAGGTTCGTGATCATGGCGATGAGGTCGAGCTCGGCCGGGGTGAGCGTCGTCTTCTGGAAGTCAACCGGGGCATTGACGATCTGGAGGCGCTTCGCTGCATCGCTCGTATCGACGATCGTCCGCCAGTCGCGCTCGAGCTGGAGGCCCTGCTCCGGCCCGACGACGCCCTGCTTCGGGCTGAGGATGCCCGACAACCGGCCGCCCGAGCTGATCAGCATCGAGGTATGGCGATCGAGGCCCTGGCTGTTCGCGGCCCAGAGCAACGCTGACTCGACGAGCCCGATGCCGAAGTGGCCGATGTCGGGCGGGTCGTAGACGAAGTGGATCGTCTCCTCGAGCGAAAGAGTCAGGCCGGGGCTCGTCGCGGTCTTGTCGAGCTGCCACGAGACGAGGTTGCCGTTGCGGTCCTCGTTGGGCGTCATGCGGTCCGGCCGGATGTCCAAGATGGCATTCGGATTACCGAACGCGTTCATCCCGTCGAGATACCAAAAAGCGTTGCCGGTCAGCCCGATGTGGCGGACGGTCTTTCGCCATTGAGCTGTGCGAAACTCCTGCTGACCTACTGGCAATCGGGCGGTAGGCTTCTCGATCAGCGTCCGCAGCTCCTGCGCGTCAGGCCCGGTGTAGTCGTCATCGACCGTCGTCTCGTCGCCGTCCTAGATGTGCCACTTGAGGCCCTGGATCTTGCTGGCGATGACGAGCTCGGCGGACCGGATCCACGGAACCTCAATGCCCAACCGCAGCGCCTGGCGCATCTTGGCCTGCGGCGTGGTCATGTTGCCCAGCGTGGAGAGCGGGAACTCGGTCATCAGCACGCCCGCGCCCTGGCCGATTGGGCCGGCCTTGACGGCTGGGCGGATGGCGGGACGGGGCGGGATGTACAGGCTCATCGGAGCGCCTCATTGATCTGTTCCGCAGTTAGCCCACGAGATGCCAGAACCTGCACATCAAACTTCCGTAACCCGACCAAGGTAGGGTTCCAAGCCGTTACGCCCCTCCTCGTAACTGTTACACTGTTACAAGGAGGTGTTACATGAGCCGTGCGGAGTACATGCGGAACTACCGGGCCAAGAAGCGGGTTCTCATGCCAGCCGTGGTCGAGCGCGTGCGTCCGGGCGATCCCCGTTGGACGCCGCCTCCGGCCGAGTCCTACGTTTGCAGCCGAGACGACGGCTGGTTCGCTTCGCTGGATGAGCTGTTCACCCATCGGATGACCGCGCACGGGGACGTGTTCGTGATCAGCGGTCACGCCCGCATCGCCGAGTTGGAGGCCGAGGTCAAGCACCTCAAGGCTGAACTGGCGACGCGTTCGCCAAGTAGCGACCTTGGACCGTATCTCCAAGCCTCGTTCGGTGCTCCGCATCCAGCGCCCAAGCCTACGAAGCATCGCTAGGCTCCGTTCGGCGATCGGCCACAACGACCAGGACGGCCAGCCACACTGCCCCGATCGCCAGCCCGAGCGGCGGGAAGATCGTTGCGCCTGCCACGACGGCGAACACGAAGGCCGCATCAAGGGCTGAGACGGTCGCGCTCATCAGGCCACGCCGCCCACACGCTGCCCGGCGAGCTGCACCCACGGGTTGTCCTCGAACGACGCGTCGAGCGCCACCACGCCATAGCGCAGGGCGTCACAGGCGTCGTCGTTGATCTCGATCGGCACCTCTCGGAAGCCGCCTGATCGATCCTTCGCCCAGGTGTAGCCCGGGATCTCGCCCAGCAATCCAGCGCAAGATGGCGCGATCGTCATGCCTCGGGCGAGTGCCGTGCTCACCGCGCCGATGCCAGGTCCTACCGCGTTGTTGGCGGGCTCCATCGGCAGGCCGGCACGCTGGCACTGCAGGATGTAGGCCGGTTCTGAGGGGTCGGCGTAGAACGTGCTGACCTTGTGCACCTCGCGGATGTACTGCAAGGCCGGGATGATCTGGTCGATCGTGCGGCCCTTCTCGTAGACCTCGTCGATCACGGCGAGACGTCCTGAGCCTGACTGCCCCACCACCTCGCAGGCGAAGGCGTGGACGAAGCCCCAGTCCACTCCTGCCACGACTCGCTTCCACTCGGTGGTCTCGGGGTAGACGATCTGTGACTCGGGCACCATCCAGATCGCACCCTCAGCCGATGCCCATTCACCCTTGCCGAGGCGTCGACCTGCGGCTGTGTCTGGCAAGCTGCTCAGCATCGCCATGTACTCAGGCGTCAGGAACTTGTTCCTCTTGAACGAGATCATCTTGCGATTGATCGCATCCCCCATGACTCGCAGACGGAGCCAATGCTTGGGCGGGCCGGGGTTCGTGGCCGCGGCGAGCTGATGCCACGGCATCCGTGGGTCGCGCAACCGACCGAGCAGCATGATCCAGTCCTCTTCGGACAACTCGACGCCCTCATCGACGCCAGCCCATGCAAGGTCAAGCGATCCAACCTTGGACGGAACGCCCGTGATCGGATCAGGGTCGAGGCCGAGGAAGTAGATCCGGCTGCCGTTCTTGAGGCCCCACCAATGCTCGGACTTGTTGCGTCCCTCGTGACCTGGTGCAAGGTACTGGCGCTCTACCACGTCACGCTCGAACGTCCGCTCGGTCGTAGCAGCGATGCTGTTCTGTGCCTTGCGGAACAGGCCAATGGTCACGCCCGGATAGCGCCGCGCCAGCATCCACGCCTTCTGACACAAGATCCGGCTCTTGCCGGCGCCCATCCAGCCTGAGCCCACGAGCTCCAGGTGACGACTGGCGAAGAACTCGATGTGTTCGGCTGATGCGTACTCAGCAGGCTCGGCTAGTTCTTCGCTGACGGCAAGACGGACCGTCTCAGGCGGCCTAACTGCCAGCATCGACTTCCTCGAGCTGCTGACGAGCGATATCGCGCAGCCAGTCGGCCATTGCATCGCGCTCGTGGTCGTCGAAGTCAGCCAGCAGTTCACGATGTTCGGTGCGGCTGGTGGCATCACCGCTGAGGAGTTGCGCCTTGTCGGTTGCCACGCCGGCCAGAATGATCAGGTCTCGGTCTTCCATCTTGCCGTCCGCCACGCGCTGCGCTAGTTGCGCCCATGACAGGCTGGCAACAGCACGGATCGCGTCCGCCGACTGCTCGCGTGTTTTAGCGACGATCTGCGCCAGCTCGGGGTCGTGCATCCAACGCTGAACGGACCGTGGCGTAAGGCCCAACTCGTCAGCCGCCTTCTCAGCCGAACCAAGTCGGTCGGCTGTAAGGACAGCGTGGAGTCGAACCTTACGCGGGGTTGCCAAGTCAGACTCGCCGGGCGAGGTAGACGATCAGCAGGACGATCACGACGAGGATCAGGATCGCCTCAATGCCCATCGGGGCCCAGCTTCACGTCGAGCGGCTTGGGCTGACCGTCCGGCGGGGTCGGGCGCACCTTGACGATCACCTCGTCGCCGATCACTTCGACGTTGAGGTGGGTCGCGTCGCGGCCGATGACCTTCCAGCCGTTCTCGGTCTGGATGATCGTGACCTCGGCGCTCATGCCAGGGTGACGGTCAGCGGCGTCGGCGGTACGGTGGTGGTCACGGTGATGTCGTCCGATCCAGCGGAGAAGCCCGCATCCTCGGCACCCGGATCGACAGTGATCGTGCTGAGGCCGTCGACCAGTCCGGTGACCGTCACGGTGACGGTGCCGTCGCCATTGTCGACGCTGGTGGTGCTGATGATGCTCGGGTCACTGATCGTGATCGTCTCATCGGCGAACGGGTTGCGGCCCTGGACGAGGAGCGTGCCGGTCGGCTTGGCAACGGTGTCGAGGGTATCAGCCATGTGCGTGACTCCTACTTCGCGGGTGGGTTTGGGACCGGCGCTGCCGAAACGGGTGCCGCATCAGCGGCCGGAGGCGTGGCGACGGTGGTCACGTAGTTCGGCTGGCCGGCCGGCGTCGTGACGTTGAAGGTCTGGCCGGGGTTGAGCGTGGGCGGCTGGTAGGCGATCACCGTGATGATCGCGGCCAAGGCGATGTTGATCCCCGCGTAGAGCGCAGGATCGATCGCATGACCCTGGGAGGCGAGCGCAAGCGCGATCACGTTGAACACGGCGGTCACGGCGCCGAGGACAAGGTTCTGGGGGCGGTTGAAGATCATCCGCTAGCCTCCGATGTGGACGCGGACGCCGAGCAGGAACAGGACGGCCAGGATCACCAGCAGGGCGATCAGCCACCATAGCCAGTTGGGTGCGTTCATTCGTAGACGATCCTCGCTTTGGTTCGATCCGCGGCAATCGCCGCCGTGCAGTCGGGAGTGGTGATGAGGTCCTTGACCTGCGTCACGTCGGCGGTGCTGATCCAGCCCATCGCCTGGGTGGTCACGGTCTGGGGGTCGAGGTAGTTCCCATCGAGCGCGACGAACTGGCCGGTTGAGTCGAACGCGGCGCAGAGGAACGTGGCCGTCTTGGGGACCGTGGCGACGGCTGGGCCGCCCGGCTCACGGCTGTACGGCGTGCCGGCCACGACGACAGCGGTCTTCAGCCCGCCACGGGAGTAGATCACGTCGCTGACCACGGGGTCGGAGGGACCAGCGCCCGAGCTGAACTCGTTGGCGCGCAGATACAGCGCATGGATCGAACCTCCATAGCCGAGAGCATACGCGTCCAGAACGCCCATTGCCATACTTTCGCCGTTGAAGCCAGCCATGATCTCGCGCTGTCGGGCCAGCGGATCCTGCCACCAAGCGATCGGCGGCATGTAGCCCGCGGCGTGGATGCCGGTAAAGCTCGGGTCCCAGCGCCGGTAATGGAGTGGGAGGTCGGCGTAGTTCCCCTGAACCAGGGCATAGACGTCGCCCAGCGCCTTGAGGTCGGCGATCGAGCCCTGGAATAGATGGGCCTGGACGCCGTAGCGCACGGCATAGCCCTTCTGCACGTCCGACAGGAGCGCCGCTTCGTGGCCTGGCACCTTGCCCGCTGCCCGGACGAGGGCGTAGTGCTCGGCCGTTGTGACGCCCAGCGGCAGGCTGATCCCGCCATACGAGGCCATCATGACTGCGCTGCAGAACGTACATCCCGTCCAGGGGGGGACGCCCGTATCTTCGGAGAGCAGGGGCGGCGGCTTCACTGAATGTTGACCAGCCCGGACTTATGCACCGCGCCGACGTTCTCGAGGATCAGCTTGGCGGGCTTGGAGCTCGTCAGGTTCGCCAGCGTCAGGTCGCCGACGTGACTCGCCACGATGTCGAACTGTTCGGCGGTGATGCCCGACAAGGTGATCGGGCCGATGGGCTGGCTTGACTTGCCCCCGGCGAGCTGGATCGCGCTGATGATGCCGCCCGTTGTCCAGCCGGGATTGGCGCCGATGCCGTGGGTGCCGATGTTGCCGCCGCTGATCGTGAGCGGGCCAGCCTTGTCGGTGCCGGTGTTCGTCTCGACATCGATCCCCCAGGCGCCGGTCCGGTCGGTTTGGGCAGCCGTGATCGAGCCTGAGCCGACGATCACGCTGACCCCGCAGCGCCCGGCGACGGCGGTGTACGCGTCAGACAGCGCGACGAACGGCGGCTTGCCATCTCCGCCGTTGGCCGTGCCCCATGCCCGGTAGGTGATCGCATCGCCCCAGAAGCCGAGCACCACCGGCTTGTCCAGCTCGATGTCGCCGCCGTCCTGGCGATAGCCGTGGTGCTGCTCGTTCGCGTTCGCCTTGCCTGCGATCTGCGCCAGCGTGATTGGGCCAGCGAGGTTCAGCCCGGACCATCTGCCGTGAGGCCGGCGGAAGTAGAACGCGCCGGGAGCAGCGTCGACCTTGGACGTGATCGGGCAGAGCTGGAGGATGTCGAAGCTCGTGTCGGGGTCCGGCTCAAAGATCGACGTGAGGCCGTAGCCGCCCTTATGGGAGGCACCAAGCCCGATCCTCTTGCCGGGGTTGGCCTTCATCTCGGCCTTCAGCCCGGCCCAGGTGAGCGTGGCGGGCGAGTAGTCGACGTCGAACGGCTGAACCACCGCGTTGACGTGGAACGTTGCGGTGTCACCGTCGTGGAGCGGGCCGGGCACCACGACATTCGTCTGGCCGTCGGTGATCGGGATCGTGAAGTTGCTCACTTGCGCGTCCGGCTCTGCTCGGCAGCCACGCCCTCGGCCCGGCCGGTCAACTTGGCCGAGCGTTCCGTCACCTCAAGGAGCTTGGACAGCCGCCCATCGACGGCGAGGCTCAAACTTGCCACGGCTGCGGACACGGCTTTCGCAGTTGCCTCGGCAGACGCGGCAGCAACGGCCGCTTTCCGAGTTGCCTCAGCATTCGCTCGGGCCGCCTTCCACGCGAGGTAGCCGGGCGTGGCGACGATGACAGCGCCCACCAGACCGAGGCAGGCGATGATGATCGGTTCGTCCACGTCACGCAGTCAACAGCGCGTGGACGGTCAGGGCGATGGCGGCGATCGAGGCCATGATCGTCACCACGGCGCCGCAGATCCGCAGGAAGCGGGCAATACCCCGGAACTGGATCACGATGTCGAGCAGCCCATTGACCTTGTAGGTCAGGCTCGTCGGGTCCTTCGGGTCAATGATCGCGGCTAGGGCAGCCTCAACCCGGTCTTGGCTTTCCTTTCGGTCAAGACGATCGGCTTGGCGGGCACGCTCCAAGTCGGTCACGCGTCTGTCGAGCCCGGCGATCTGGCGCGAGATCGAAGGAAGGTCAGGAACATTGACCACCCCTCACAACCCTGCGAGGAGGCGTTGCGGCGGGGCCGGGGGGATGACCCCGCCGCGGTTGCCTCTGACCACTGCCGTCGAGGGGTCGGCGGGGCCGCAGCCCTCACACCCGACGATGGCGACGTGCGTCACGGCGCGATAGTAGCACTCAACGCAATAGGGCCGACAGGTTCCCCGCGACTCCCACCGCGCCGATCAGGATGCCCAGCCCGGCGGCGAGCGCGCGGTTGCGGCGGGCCCGGTAGACGAGAAGCAGGATCGCCACGGTGCAGGCCACCTTGAGCGCCGCCACGCCGTAGATGCCGAGCTCGAGGTAGCCGCGGGCCATCAGGCCGTTCGACTCCGCGCCAATGCCGACGAGCGGAACGATCAGGGCGAACGATGCGAGGTCGGCGGCCATGACCAAAGCTACGGCGACGAAGAGTTTCACCGTGCCCACCGCTGCCAGTCGGCGAGCCACGCATCGTAGGCGTCTTGCTCGAGCCACCGCCCCACGATCTCCCGCTTCGGCCGCTTCCACCACAGGAGCGCCAGGAGTGCGGCGGCAAGGATGAGGATGCGGGTCATCGGTTCGGCCTGACGTACTTGGCGAACTGCTTGGCCCAGAACACCGTCTGAGTCACCGGCCGCGTGAAGTCCTCATCGTCCGGGTGCTCTTGGATGGGTCCCATCTCCCCGATGACAACGTAAGCACCGCCGCGTGGTCCTTTGAGCGGCCCGGCCAACTGGTCCCGGATGGCTTCCGCCGCAAGCGCCCGAGCCATCGCCGGGTCCTGCTCCAGGAACTCGTTGCTCACGTCCACCCGCCCGGTGAACCGCTTGATCCGGCTCACGGCTCCATCCCTCCAGCGGACTCCCGTGGGCCGACTTCGAGGCTACCGGGCATCAGGCTCCTCCAATGCTGCTAGGACGGCACTCAGTTCGAGCATCGGGTATTCGGTCGTCGCGCCAGCTAGGCTGGTGCCTTTCGCCCAGTAAATGGTCGTGACGGATCGCGGCAGCCCCTCCACAACCTCGCGGAGTCGGGCACGTTCAGCGGTGATGGCCTCGGCTTCGATGGCGTCGAGCTGGGCCGCGAACTGCCACGCTGCGATGGGCGCAGCCTCGTCGTCGATCGTTGAGTACGTGTGCTCCAGTCGCTCTCTCGCGCTACCGGGCATCAGGCTCTCCTTCGGCGGTGACTTGGCGTTTCAGGCCCGGCGTGTATGCGAGCCGAAGGGCTTGGCAATCGGCACAGAAGCAACCGGCGTAGGCGTAGCCATCCTTTGGGTGATCCGGCCGGGCAGCAGGCCCCTCCAATGCTGCTAGGACGGCGGCCGCGAGACAATCGGGATAGTGCTTGTCGTACTGGAGGCAGGTCTTGCAGTACCACTTGCGCGGGCTCGTTGGCCCCAGCAGAACGCCCTCCACCAGCGCCCGGAGTCGGGCACGTTCAGCGGCGACGGCCTCGGCTTCGACCGCTTCGATCGCCTCCTCGGTGATGAGATGGAACGACCGGGAGTTGTACTGCTCCATGCCAATCAGCCGCTCTCTCGCGCTGCCGGGCATCACTCGAACCTCCACGGCTGCCGAACCTCTCCCTCGTCGATCTGCTCGATCAGGGGCCTCAGGCGGGGATCGTTCATCGCCGTGTCGGCAGGACGCAACATGAACCGCTCGGCTCGGTTGCAGTCCGACCAGACGCCATTGCGATCCATCAGGCCATATCCGACCCGATCCAACTCCTCATCCCCGAAGACCTCGATGGGGACGAGCCAGCCGTCGCGGAGAAGTTGAAGGATCAGGTCGATCCCGTCGATGGTGTCTCGCGGCAGGGCTTCGAGGCTACCGGGCATCAGGCTCTCCTTCGAGCAGGGCGGCGGTGGCGGCCTTGCGGCGGTCGTGAGTCGCCTGATCCGGTTCGCGGGCCGGGCGGCCTGCGGCCACCCGGAGGACGTGGCCCGCGTTGCCGATCCAGCCGGTCTGCGTCAGGAAGAACCCGTTGACCTCGGACCACGACCACATCCCGCCGAGCAGGTCGAGCGCATCGCCAACCGCCGCCTCCAGCACCTTCACCCGCTCCTCGGACTCCGCAAGGGCGCGGGCCATGAGGACGGCATCGCAGCCGTTGTCGCCCCACGGCTGACCGTCGAACAGGCACTCGGCTCGGGCGAGGCTCTTGTCCTCGAAGTAGACCTCGTTGCGCGTGTGTCGCGCCAGTACGTCCTCGGCGCTCATCGGGGAGTCTCCGGTTCGCTTAGGCCACGAACTTCGGCAATCGTGAACGTCCCGTCCTCCCATGCGACGGCATCCACCTCCACGCCGCCGTCTCGCCCGGTGTGCGTTTGACCGCGCAACGGTCGGGGAGTCTCCGGTTCGCTTAGGGCGGCACGAGCATCCTTCGCGTCGAGCAACCCACAGGTGCAGTACTGGGCGTCAGTAGGCATGAGGGCCGAGCAACCGCGAAGGTGGCGACCGTACTTGCGCAGCGCGTCCTCTAGCGCCACCTCACGAACGAGTGCAGCCGACGCCTCCCGCCGGAACACGTCCTGCAACCGATCCACCCGCTTCTCGGACTCCGCAAGGGCGCGGGCCATGAGGCAACGCGGGCAGTCGTCGGTGTCCTCGACGCCCCGATCCCACAGGTGGCCGCACGAACCGCGCCACGCACCGAACGGCGGGTAGTGCGACTCGGCGATGCGGTAGCCGCGCTGGAAGTCCTCGGGCATCTTCGAAAGATCGAACGTGCCTTCCGCCAGCACCGCTTGGGGATCAGACGGCATGGTCGGCCTCCTACCAACTAACGACGATAGCGATGACACCGCGAGACGGCGCGGCCAGCCGGGAGAACGCATCCAGCGATAAGTCGATGAGCCGGGTATCGGGTTGGCAGGCGCAAGAGGTCACCAGGCGCACAGAAACGCACCGTAGCGCGGCGCAGACCCGGACAGTGCGTCCTAGATAGCCCGGACCGATTGCGGCCCGCAGACGCGGCCCAGCGGCCCCGTAGAGCCACGAGCCGAGACTTGCGAACCACGTCGCCTGGCCTTTGATACCGCCAGCCGGAGGAACGATGCAGCAGGGCGGCACGGCTAACTTTGGCATTGTTAGCCGTGGATTAGCCGTGGGTCGTGGGCCGCTCGGGGGAGTGCTGGACGCTAAGGCGGGACTCGAACCCGCAACCTCCACCGCGGCACAAAGGCCGGAGTGGCGCTCTGCCGTTGAGCCACAAAGCTGCCCAGCACTCCCCGGAGCGGCCGGGACCATCGTAGCGAAGTCGCTCTCAGGAAGCGCCCGCCATGCGCTCCCGGTATGGGCGGAGGTTGCGGCGAGGGATAGGAGGATGAGGACGCCGGCCAGGAGGACGGCGAGGAAGGCGAGGTTGCGGGTCATCGCAACAGTCCTTCGATGTACGCCAGCGCCCGGCCGTCCTCGATCATGTGCGGCGTCACCCGGAGGTAGCGATAGCCCCGGATCAGGGCCTCGGCCTGCTTGACGCAATCGCCCTCGAAGGCCGCGCCCTGGGTATGACGACCGGCGATGTACGTCCCACCTTCGACCTCTACGATGAGCGGGGCGTCGAAGAACGTGTCGTGGTAGTCGTTGCCGCTCACCAAGAAGTCGGCTCGGAACTTGCGCTCCGGCCGGGCAAACTCGACCTCCCGCTCGAACGGGATGCCCACGGCCTTGAGCTGGAAGGCGAGCAAATCTTCAGGAGCGCTCATTGACGGCCTCCAGGTAGGCCCGCAGCTCGGGGCGATGACTCGTGGCCCAGCCGTCGATGATGTGGTGGTTCCAGCAAATCGTCACGAGATGGGCCATGTCCGAGGGTGCCCGCTTGCCGAGCATCGCAAAGTCCCGAACGTGATCGAGCGTCAGCGGGCCGAAACAGGTGCTATCCGGGGTGTTTGGCTCGATCTTGGGCTTGACGCAGGTTCGGCCGTCCCGCTCGAGGACAGCCTGGCGCATCTCGGGGGTCACGGGATCCTTGTGGGCGTGGCGGCGGATGGGGCGGCGGTTCATTCGTCGTCCGCCTTGATCTTCGGCAGGTGCCAGCCCTTGATGCGGCCCTTCGGGGTCGTTTCCTCGATGTAGCCCTGCCAGGCCATGTACTCGGGGTTTATCCCGAGCACCGGGAAGACCATGCCGTCGTCCCGGCGATCCTCCCCGATGACGAGGTACTCGCATGGCCGGCGCTCGGCGACGGCATCGACGTGGGCGTCGAGCGCGTCGAACCCGAGCAGGAAGCCCGAGGCCGTGCCCGCCTGAGCAATCGGTTCCCCGTTGAGGAACCCGTAGGCCCGGACGGATTGCGGGTGTGCGAAGTGCGTCCGCTCAGTGCTCATATCGACTTCACCGTTCCAACCAGTTCGGCCATGATGCGGCGCTTCTCGGCGGCCATCTCCGGCGTCACCTCGATCGAGGCCCGCCGCTCAACCTCCCGAGCCTCGGCTTTCTCCTGGGCCTTCCGCTCGCGCTTGTCCTTCTCAAACCGGAGGCGGTTCTGAGCCCGTTTGAGGACAGTTCCGCGCTCCCCGGTCACGAACTCGGCGGCGACGGCATTACCAGTCTCGCGTCCGCCGAACTCGTTGGCGAGTTTCGTCAGCCAATCTTTGGCCGCCCCGGAGGGATACGTCCCGGTGACGCGCCAGTACACGTCGAGCGGGTCATCGTCATCGACTCCCTCTCTCACACTCTCTCCCTCGGACGTAGGGAGAGGAACTTGAATAGGAGGGGAGGTGGAAGGCTGGACACCGCTGGTTGGTAAGGTACCAGCGTCCAGCGCGCTGGCATACGTGCCCAGCGGTGTACGAGTTGCACCAGCGGCCCGAGCTGCACCGGCGACGGCCTGTTGCGGTGCCTTCGGCTTCCATTCCTCGAAGGGGCCAACGGCGAAGCCAGCCTCGGTCAACAGCCCCACGGCCTCAAGGTCCCCGATGAACCGGGAGTCCGTCTCTCGTTTGGTGTCGAGCTCCGGCCTGCCGTTGCGTCGAGCCGAGGCCAGGGCGATCCAGTACGCGCCCACGGCGGAGTTGAAGTCGTCCGGGTCCGGCAATCGGCGCGACAGGGCGCGGAACTTCGGGTCGGACAGGAAGGCGGTATCGCCTAGGAAGAAGCCTGATGAGAGGCGGCGCGGCATTTGCTGATCCTCTTCAGAACGGCCCCGGTGGGCCAGGATGGGCGGTTCGGTCGGGCCGAGGTCTGAAGTCCCCGGCCCGCCGAGGCCGCTATAGAGCCAACTCGCGACTGCTGGCCCACTCATTTTACGCGCTCCGAACACGAGTGCAATAGCCCATTCGCATCCCGCCAGGCCCGCTTATGGCCGTTACGTGACGGGCGCCAGTAGACGAGCTGGTGACAGGATTGACAGGGGCAGGGGCCGAGGATGGGGGTCAATGGACGATCCCATCGTGATCGGCCGGGCCGGTGTCATAGAGTGGAACGACCCCAAGATCGAGGAGGTGGCCGAGCAGCTCTACCTCAACCTCGACCGGCAGCCGGACGACCGGATGGTCCTCGTATTTGTGGCCGGGCTGATAGCAGAACGAACAGACCTCACCGCGCTGGATCTGGCCCGCGTGGTCCGTCGTGCACTTGCCGTCCACGATCACGCATTTGCTCACGCCGCCCGCCTCCGTCGCATCGACTCGCGGGCGATCCGCCGATGGTCCGCCTTGCCGCCGGTGATCGGGCCGTACCAGTGGCTCCGCCGCACCGCGCATTCCCGCTTGCCGCAGGTGGTCGCCCGGTACGAGACGCCACTGTCGCCGTAGCGGATCGGCCCATCGCAGATGATGCAGCGCGGACGCCGGGCGATGGCCGCCAGGATGCGTTCGCGCCGTGCCGGCCAGCGCCGATGATGGTCATAGCAACGCTTCGAGCACCATCGGGCGTAGGGCTGGACGGCGCTGAACGTGGTGCCACAGCCGATGCAGGTCATCGCCGCATCTCCCGAATGAGGTTCAGGTCCCCGAACTGCGGCTTGGCGCTCGGGGGAGTGCTGGGCTCCTCGACCACGATGACCCGCCCGATCAACGTATAGAGCGCGACGCCGTTGGGCAGGCGCTTGGTCGTGATGTTGTGCCCGGCCTGCCGCAGGTCGAAGATCGGCTTGGCGACGTGCGTGGTCAGGATCTCGGCCTGGAGCTCGATCGTCGTGGCGGGGCCACGTTGGAGCCGGGCGAGGACGGCCGGACAGGCTCGGTCCATCCGCTGCTGGCCTTCGTCGCGGAGGTCGCGGGGGTTCATTGGTTCGGGGCCAACAGGCCGAGGATGGCGTCACGGACGTATGCCCCGTGTTGACACATAACGGGACGGTCATCGACCTTGGCATCGTCGCAGCAGGGTTCGAGCGCCCGCACTGCCCACCGTAGCCGTTCGCGTTCGGACTCGACGGCCATCCGTTCGATGTGCTCGACCAACTCTTCATCGCTGGCGTAGTTGTGGTTCTGACAGACGGGCTCGCCCGTGCTCAGCGAGGTGATGTAGTGCTCGTTCGGGAGCAGCAGGTCGGAGGTTGGTGCTGGGCTCATCCGAACGTCGCCCAGCCAAACAGGATGCAGAGCCAGAGCGCCAAGCCCATCAGGGCCAGCGTGGCAAGGCACTGGACGAGGTAGAGCCAGGTGAGCGGGGGTTCGGGCTGGGGGAGATGCGCCATCGCCCCGTGGCTGCGCGCCTTCATCGGAGCGCATCCCAGAGGATGCCGCGCTGCACGTCGGTCATCGGCTTGTTCGGGTTGAAGCC
>Ga0265338_10005499_pt1 | contig 16511 bp, 8 predicted proteins | sample 42126metaG_FD_193579 | JGI IMG/M metagenome (GOLD analysis project Ga0265338, IMG submission 193579) | Rhizosphere microbial communities from Carex aquatilis grown in University of Washington, Seatle, WA, United States - 4-21-26 metaG | ecosystem: Host-associated > Plants > Roots > Rhizosphere >... | reverse complement strand
ATACAAGAGGGCCGTTCCCGCCGCGAGTAGCAGGCAGATCCACAACGGTTTTCTAATTCCGGTCATCGCAATGCCTGTATGGTAATGACTATTTTACGGTCGCGACATTCGAAATTTTCAAACAAAAAACCCGAAGCCTTTCGACTCCGGGTTGTGTAGAAGAGAATAGTTAAATTACGGGAGCTGATGTTGCAGCGTCGGCGACTTGTCGCAAGTTGGCTTATCGTTCACCTTGAGGACCTTGTAGGTGCCGCCCGAGGGGCACGTGGTGCCGGTGGGTACGTTAAGGTAACCACTGCCACCGCGGCCGATATAGCTGTGCAATGCGTTCGAATCCACAGTGTCGCCGCTGTTCTTGCCGTTTTCCAACGCCCATTGCTGGATCGCACCGTCGATCAAGCGCAGGTTGTTGATGCACGTATTTTTGCGGGCCGTTTCACGAGCTTTGATGAAGTTCGGGATCGCAATCGCGGCCAGAAGACCGATAATTGCCACCACGATCATGATTTCGACGAGCGTGAAGCCTGCTTTGCGTGAGGTCTGAATTTTCATACTACCTATGTTACCTTTCGTTTGGCGGCGTGAACATAGTGACAAGCGGGTTTATTAATAACTGCGTGTTCGTTCACAATATATAGCCCGTCACCAACCGCGTATGGCATTTAGCAATCTGGATGCCAGCCTTTCATTATAGCGTTCAAACACCTCGCAGCAAGAGAAGTTGCGCCTTATTCGTTAAAGAAAAAGCGCTTGTAGGACGGCCACCGACATTTTGAGACAGGATTGTCCCGTTTGTGGTGGCATGGGACAGTTTACCCGAAAATGGGGACGGTATGGCAAAAAAAGCCTCGCGAGGACGCTCGCCGCACCCGCAACATCGGTGGATTACGGGAGAGTGTGGCCTTGGGGGCTCATGCTGCAACTCGGCCGAGTATCTACCGTGGTGACCGTGTAAGTTCCACCCGAGGGGCATCTCACCGCGCCGGAGCCGGTGCCATTGATTTCCCCCGTGCCGCCGCGCCCGAGGTAAACCGTCAACTTGCTGGGGGATACCGGATCGGACCCATTCTTGTTGTCTTCCAACGCCCATTGCTGGATGGCCGTGTCAATCAATCGCAAATTATTGATGCACGCATTCTTACGAGCGGTTTCGCGTGCCTTGATAAAGTTGGGAATGGCAATCCCGGCCAGAAGACCGATGATCGCCACAACGATCATAATTTCGACGAGGGTGAAGCCCGCCTGGCGTGAGGACTGAATTTTCATAGGAATGGTAACCTGGTTCAGCGGCGTGAACCTGCCGACGTTCCGCTACGGTTCACAACTCTGCCTGTACAAGCGAGACGATAACAAAGAAGCCGGTGGGAAAATATAAGTTTTTTTACGGATGCCGAGTCCCTTTGATTGCCCGGTTCACCAAACAAATGACCGCGAGAACCTAAAAAATATGTTGCTTGGTTGCCCTCAGATGTTGGCTAAGAACCGCGTTTACCGGTTGGATTCCGACGAACGAAACATCCGGCAGTAGATCGGATAATTTCGGAGAAAGTTCCTTTGGAAATCATCGAAGGAATTTATCGGCTTTGCCTCGAGGGTCGCTGCTGACTCGGGCTTAAACGTCGTGTGGGTGCCCTCGTTGGCAATGTCAAATACTGGATGCGTATCGGCGCTCCCGTTCTTCTCGGTATCCCGGTCGCCCGTGACGATCTGCGCCCCGCGAACTTCTCCGTACTGGCGAAACGTATTGAGGTAAATGGTGCGATTCGTATTCAAACTCGGCGAATACAGGGAAGCGCCCTGATACAATTCTCCGGCCGGCAGCGGAATCCCGAGCAGGTCCAAAATCGTCGGCATTAAATCCACTTGCGAACCAATGGTGTCATTGACCCGGTAGCCGGGGCGGCCCGGATCCATGATGATCAAAGGCACATTGGCGAGTTCCGGAGTCATCGCCCAGCCGTGGCCGACCGGTCCGCCGTTCTCACCCAACATTTCACCGTGGTCGGCGGTAATCACGACGATGGTTTTGTCGAGCAAGCCGGATTCCTTCAATTCATCGATGATGGAGGAAATGGTCCAGTCCATGTAAAGCAGCTCATTGAAATAAAACGGGCTCAAGTCGCCAAACTTTTCGATCTGCCTCTTTTGAAATCTGCGCGGCGTGCCATCAAAGGGATTATGCGGCGCGGCGGGGACGTAGGTCATGAAAAATTTCCGCTTGTCGGCCGCGCAGGTCTTGATTTGCTGCCGCATGGCCCCCAGCGTGTCCTCTTCCAGCAATCCCCAGGAAACGCCGCCATTAGTGCGAGTTCCAGGCATTGTGTCCGCATCATACATCCCGTCAATGCCGCGGTTCCGCAGGAGACCGCGGAAATCCGTGTAGTCAAAATAGGACGAGTAAAACATTGAACACGCATACCCGTGATCGTGGAGCGCCTCGAAAATGCTTTTCACCGGAATGCGTTCCGTCGTGAACGCATGATAATCGCTGACGGGATACAACCCGGTAAATGTGGCGAAACGAGCGTTAATAGACCCCGCAAAAACTGAAAAGAAATTCGGGAATAATTCCATCCGATCCTTGTACTGCGACAGCAACGGCTGGGTGTCGTCGGTCCCGCCGAACAACGACAGATGTTTGTTGTACGTGGATTCCTGAAAAATCACGATCACGTTCAGGTCCCTGGGCGCGCGCAGCGGCACGGTGGGCGCCGGGGCCAGCAGGTCGCCCAATCCAAGGTCGGTTGCCTTTTTAACAAATGTGGCGCGGTCCATGAGCGGCGTGGCCGTGCGCTTTAACAACGGACTCGTCGCGGCAAAGCGAAGCACGGTCTGCCCTTCAGCTTTGTCACCCGGAGCCAATAGAATACCCGCCACCCCCAGCAAAACGCAGGCGACCACCGCAAAGGCCAGGCTCCGTCCCCCGGAAACCGGAGTTTCCCGAGCCTCGTCGGGACGGCTGCCGCACACACGGCGCACGACCCAAAGGCCAAGCGCGTAGAACGCCGTGATCACCAGCAACCCAAGTCCGAGCGACGGCAGATACGGGCGCGCCATGCGCCACATCATCTTGGTCGTTTCCCCGGCCGCGAGCGACATGACATCCCAATCCAATCGCACCTGCATGATTTGCGTGAGCCGCAAATCCGCGAGCGCGATGGCGACGAGCAGGAGATTAATTAGGTCGAGCCACCATAACGACCCGCCGGCGCGAAATTTTCGATACACGCCAGCCGCGAGCCAGAGCACGGCCATCAATGCGAATTCGCCGAGAAAGTAGCGCGGCAGCATGAACCCCATGGCGAGCGCGTTCTCGTAGTTCACCGCGGACGGGAAGTTCACATTCACCAGCAGAAAAGCCGCGAGGAAAAAGGGCAGGACGCGCCACCAGGCGGCAAGGAATCCGCGTCTCCACGCCAACAGCGTGATGCCCGTCAGCAACAGCAAATATCCCCACAACAGCACGGAGAATTCGGGGTTCATGTGCGTCAAACCCAAACCCGGTTGCAGCGGTTGGAATAAAATGATGAGAGAGCCGGCGCCGACCAGTGGCAGCGCCATCCAAAACGGATTGAGCGCGCCGCCGTTCAAAACGAGGCAGGCGATTCCGAGGCAATCCGCGATGACCAGGGCATCGCGATATGCCCGGAGATCGCGCAGGCAAAGAAGGATGTAAGCCGTGGCAAAAAACGCCGTGACGCGGAGCATCAGATGTTCCCTCTTTTTGCGCCAGAATCCGTAATAGAGAAACGCGTATCCCAGCAGCCAGGCGGCGAGGTAAGGTTTTTCAAAACACGAGTTGCTGATCAGATACCATCTCAGATCCTTCCAGTGCAGCATTTCAGTCATGACGGCGTTGAGATAATTTTGATCGCCCACGTGAAACGTCAAAAGAATGAACAGTGTGCCGAGAAACAGAACCGCCGCATTGGCTGAGCGAACCACGCGAACGCCGGCGGGCAGGCACTTCGTCGCCATTTTCCAAAGGTTCAAACCCGCCAGCACGCCAAATAAATAAAACGCGACGGAGTTCAACCAATTGGCCCCTTCATCGCTCACCCGCCAGTGGATTTCAAACAGGTGCTTGCGGAGGCTGACCAGCAGGATGAACTTGACGAGGCACAGCGCGGCGAAACCCACGGCTATCCGGCTCCAGACAGCGGTCGAAGTCAAAACGGCGCTCCAATTCCCCACGCGCGCGCCGCCCAGGGGCTTTTCGTCACCCGACGCTTCCGCTCCGGCCGACGGTTGATTGATCTTATCCGTGCCGGTCATAATCTGGGCAGGCGCATACGATCAATACCAGTTCACGAATAAAAGGTGGCGATCCTGCTGCCCCGTCGTTCTCGGCACGTCATTCTCATGCGGTCCCACCCAGACCACCGCCGCTTTGCGATTCGCGTCGCAGTCGATCCGGTGGGTTCCGACGGATAATTCAACCGGCTGCCCGTTAAGCGGCACACCGTCCACTGTTCCGACCAGAGGCGGCTCCTCTTTCACGGGAACGAGGCTTTCCCTGATACTCTTTGGTTCCGGATAGGTGCCGACAATGTTCGAGCCTTCGGCGGAGGTGATGCGGTATCGGCCCGGATGATACACCTCGAAGGTCCCGCCGCCAGCCGGCAGCAGACTTCCGAGCACCATATAATCATCTTCGAGCGGAACATAGCGTTCGCGCAAAAACTCATTGTCCTCTTCTGAAAACCAGCCGGTACGGTAACTAAGGATCACCACGGATGGCGGATTCGCCGCCAGGAAGCCACGCATCTCCATGCCGCCGGGGGAGGATTTCACCATGTTGAGAAAGGCTTGCCCATGCATGAACGTCCGCATATCGCAGACTTTCCGCGTGGGCACGAGCCCGACGCCGTCGAAAATCGTGTCCTTTACTGGATCAGTCAGCCTCTCGGTCCGGTCCATCAAGGCTTCCTGGTGAAAATTGTCTTTTTCCCAATGGCGTTTGGTGGTCGATTCAAAGGGCGCGAGGTGCGTGAACAAAACCACGCACGTGGCGAACGGCACAAACGCGGGGTGCGGGGAAAATTGTTTCCAAAGACTCGCGCCGTAACGCCAGGCAAGCAGAAATGCGTAAGGCGCCACGTGCACAAGATTATATGGATACGGGTTGGGATTGATGAACAACGCCGCGAGCGCGCTTCCCAGGAGCAATATTTCGGGCAAAATTCCGTTCCAATTCAAACCGGCTCGTTTCTCACGAACCAATGTGACGCCGCCAGCAATCAGGGCCGAGAACACCAGCGCCACGAGCAGCGGCGTTTGAACCAGTAGTCGCGGCAACGTGAAATCAAAAGGCGAGAACCGAAACGACTGGTTGGAAACGGTGGTGGTTCGATTCACATTTACCAGATAATCCTGGCCGAGTCCGGCAGCGTGAAAAATCAGCCGCAACGCAAAAAACGCAAGTACCGCTCCCATGCACCACGCCACGAATAGTTTCCAGCGCGGCTGCCGCGCGCCGGGCGGGGGGGATAGAAAGAGCCCGAGCGTCATCGGAACGGTGTAGAGGATGCCCTTCATCGAAACAAACTCGACACAGACCAGACATGCGCCGAGGAAAAAAAACGCTCCGAGCCGGGGCGGCTGAAACCTCACCACGCCCCACATCAGCAGGATGCCGGTGAGCAAAAGATTGTCGTGACGGATTTCAAAGCCGTAATCCCAAAGCGGCGCCAACGTCGCCGCGCCCGCGAGCGCGAAGAGCCAGCGGCGGGAAAAAATGCGTTCTCCCGTGGCCATGGCGATCAGAATTAAATTCAGCCAGAAAATCAGCCACGTCAAAAGGCGCGCGGACGCGAACAGATCAGCCGCGCGAGTGCTCGCCGGCAGAATCCATGAAACGATTAACTGGAAAAGTTCCATGCCCGGCGCGGACTGCCCATTCGCGATCATCCGGGCGACAAAGACATTCAGACATTCGTCCACCTGGTAAATACGCATCGCCGCCAGATAAAAAGACAATCTCCCGAGCCAGGCGATTCCCACTACTAATCCGACGATCGAAAGCGCTTTGAACACGCGCGCCGCCACGCTTGTTTGGGCGCGGGTCTTTTCCGCCGCCGAAGCAGCGGCACTGGCTGCGGTTTCCGGCAATATGCCGGGATTTTCGTTAATATTTTCGATCATAGCTGGCAATCGGGCTTAATCCGCTGCAAAGACCGTGCCCAAGTGCTTTATTTGACGTATTCCGCGCTTTTATGTGGTCGCGAGCCCCAAAACGTCCATTTTTTAGACTGCGCCACTTTACTGTTGTCGCGTTCTCAGCGAAACTACCGGCGATGAGTTCCCCATCTGAAATCGGGTATAATTGGCCTTCTGCACTTTACCAACCAACCGCGCGCTCGCAAGCGCGAAAGACATCCCGTGCCTTTCAAACGAGGTTACCTTCTCTCCCGCGAGGAGAACAAAACGGTCATTAAAATGTCACCATTAAATTTAAGCCGGAACGATGCAGTTGAAAAGGGGAGCACACGCCTCTGGCGTGTGGTTTGCGGCGTCTCGCCGCAAACTTCGTCTTCCAAACTTCGCTCACCAAATAGTGAAGAAGATGGTTTAACGAAATTGCCGGCGAGACGCCGTCAATTGCACGCGGGACGCGTGCGCTCCCCTTTCGCTATTGCATGGTTACGGCTAAGAGACTGTCTAAAACACTCCGCCCTGCTGCTCGTTCTCAGTGCGGCTCTAGTGGCGCACGGCACGGAACTCGATACCATCGGAGTAACTCTCCTCAGGCAGGTGGCTCCGACCCTCCTGGGCAATGGAATTCCAGTGGCTCAGCCCGAGGCAGAAAACGGCAGCGCGGGCGCCTTTGAAGTCAACCCGTTCGTTGTCGGGCAGCCGGCGAATTTGTTCACCTGGATTTCCAGCACCGGCACCGCGACGACTTTCCCGAACAGTGTCGGCGCCCAATCCGATCACGCGGACGGTGTGGCGTGGAATTTTTATGGGCCGGCGGGCGGCGTGTCGCCGCAGGTTTCGCACGTCGACAATTATGACGCCGATTACTTTTTCAACAATTTCATTGGCGGGGCGATTCCAATTTCCGCGCGCGTCGTCAACCAAAGCTTCATTTTTGCCAACACCGACGGCACCCATTTGACCACCAACGAGGAGCGGACCATTGATGCCTCCTATGACGATTACGCGATCCAATATGGCGTGCTCTTCATCTCGGGCGCAGGCAACGCCGGCCAGGTTTATCCGGTCGCCACGTGTTACAACGGCATCGGCGTGGGAGCATTTCCAGGTAGTTCCAGTTTTGGGCCCACGACCGACGGACGAAGCAAACCGGACATCGTCGCGCCGGGTGGGGCGACCAGTTATTCCACACCGTACGTTTCCGGCGCGACCGCCGCGCTGCTGCAAGCCGCGCTTCGCGGAGACGGCGGAGCGGACACAAATGCCGCGAGTGATAATCGCACGATCAAAGCACTCATCCTTAACGGAGCAATCAAGGCGTCCGACTGGACGAATGGGATCATGACACCGCTCGATGCTCGTTACGGCGCGGGCGTTTTGAACGTGTTCAATTCCTGGTCTCAGCTTCGCGGCGGAAACCATGCATTCATCGAGTCCACTTCCGTCATCAATGGCAATCCACATCCGCCCGGGCTCAACACCGGCAACGAGCCGGTCTTGAGCGGTTGGGATTTCAACTCGCTCACGAATCCCGATTTGTTGCAAGACCGCATCAATCATTATTACTTCAATCTGCCGGGGAGCAATTCCTTCACGGTCACGGCCACGCTGACGTGGCTGAGACCGCACAGCACCTTGTTGAACCCGATGCCGGCCATTAACGACTTGAATTTATTTTTGTACAACACGGCGAACGGAAACCTCATCCTGTGCAGCACCAGTTCCGTGGATAACGTCGAACACCTCTACCTTCCATCCCTGCCCGCCGGGCGATACGATTTGCAGGTGGAAAAAAATGCGTCCGGCCAGGTATCCGCCGCCGAAACCTATGCGCTGGCGTTCGAATTCTTCAACGTTCCCCTGGGCATCTCGCAAACAAATGCGAGCTTCGTGATCTCGTGGCCGCTGGCGCCGACCGGTTTTCAACTCCAGTCCACCACGAATTTGAATTCGTCGTGGTTGGCCGTGGCCGCGCCAGTGACGGTTGATACGAACGCGAGCCGAAATGCTGTGGTCGTTCCCATGTCGAATGGCAATCAATTCTTCCGTCTGCAACGGCTTCAATGATTTTTCTTGGACGTGTTTTAAAGCCGTGATTACGGCTTGCATGGACGCCACAACTCTACTTGCTCGGCGCGAGGCCGAGTCTTTAGTTGATGGTTTCCCTTCGCGATGTCATCGGCTATATTCCCACCGAATGCAAAATTGCTTTCGGCGCTGGATTTATTTCGCCGTGCTCGGCTCCACCCTGCTCGCCGCAAACGTGCGCGCCGCCGCCGCGGAAATGCTGAACTGGAACACCAACCAGAATCGCGTGAGCGCCGATATCGAGTCCGTGCCGGTTGCCCGTCTCCTCGGAGGCATTGCCCGGCACACGGGCTGGCAGGTTTACCTGGAGCCGAACCTCACGCATAACGTTTCAACCAAATTTCAAAACCTCTCCTCCGGCGAGGCTTTGCGCATGCTCCTGGGCGATTTGAATTTCGCCCTCGTCCCGGAAACCAACGGCCCCACGCACCTGTACGTGTTCAAGACCTCGATGGGAAAGGCGACGCAATTCATTCGACCGGAAGACTTGGTTTCAAAAATATCGCGCTCGGGGAAAATTCCCAATGAGTTGGTGGTGACGGTGAAGCCTGGCGTCAAAATTGACGGGCTCGATTGCCTGCAAGATGCCAAGGTCACCGGCAAAATCGACGCGCTGAATACTTATCGCATTCAGTTCAAAGACGAGGCCGCCGCCAAAACCGGGCGCGATTGTCTCGCCAACAATTCTGACGTCGCCTCCGTGGAATCCAATTACTCGATGGAACAACCGGATCTGCCTCAAGGCGTCGGCAATGCTTCACCTCAATTCAATCTCACGCCGAAAGCGAACGACGGGAGTTGCCAGGTCGTTATTGGTTTGATTGATACTAAAATCGGTTCACTCGGAAACAACCTCGATCAGTTTGTTTTGCCCTCGGTTTCCGTTGCCGGAGGTGACTGCGCCAGTTCACAGCTCACGCACGGCACCGCCATGGCCGATACGATCTTGAGGGGTGTGCAAGCCAATACCGGCGGCAAGACTTCCGTGAAGATTCTGCCCGTCGACGTCTATGGCTGCAACGAAACCACCAGCACGTTCGATGTGGCCACCGGCATTTACCAAGCGATTCAAAAAGGAAATGCGAATGTGATCAATCTCAGCCTGGGCGGACAGGGCGACAGCGAATTCCTTCACACGTTGATTCAGAATGCGACCAAACAAGGCGTTGTTTTTTTTGCCGCAGCGGGAAATCAGCCCGTAACCACGCCCACGTATCCGGCCGCCTACCCTGAAGTGGAGGCTGTCACCGCTGGCAGCGGCCAGGGACAAATCGCCGATTACGCCAACCGCGGCAGTTTCGTTGACCTCATGCTGCCCGGCACAAGTATCGTTCCCTACGATGGACAATCCTGGGCGGTAACCGGCACCTCCACGGCGACGGCCTACGCGTCTGGCATCGCCGCCGGAATCGCCGACGCCGGACACAATTGTCCCGGGCAGGCCATTTCAACAGTCCAGAGCAAATTCGGAGTCAACCTCGGCGGCGGGCAGTAACTGCTCAAGCGGGCTGGAAGCCCGCGTTCCGGTACGGGGTCACACCCTGCGATCCTGTTCCTACGATTATTCCACCTGGACGACGCGGTAGAAACGCTGGGGGGCAGCCGGGACGTCGCTAAAGAATTGCAGCGGGCCGTTGGCGAACTGGTTGGTTCCCAAGGGACGCCAGGTTTCTTCGCTTAAATCATCCTTGAATTCGAGCCGGTAGGTGTGGCCGGGGGAGGCACCGAACGTCAACAAACACGATTGATCGGGCTGGATGGATATTCCCGACAGAACGGGAGCACCCGACGCCGGGGGAAGAACATTCGGCAGTCCGGGCGTCGAAACCGGCATGAAAAGCCTCAGGTTTCCCGAATCCGGATAACGGCCTTCGCTGATGTTTTCCGATTGCGGGCCGAATTGGACGGCGTCGATTGCGGTTCCGTCCGGGGTAAAGAGTCCGATGGCTTCGCCATCTTTGGATAGCTTGAACGAAACGTGAAGGGCGGCGGTATTCGTGTTGGCGGACGTTTTATTGTCGGCCCAAACGAGGAGAAATCCAAACGGGGGCACCTGGAATCCGGCCGGGATTTGATACTGATCCCAATTGGTGAGCGAGTCGGTCAAATAATATCCGGACAGGTTCGCGGCCGTAGCGGTGGGGTTGTATAGTTCAAACCAGTCTTCAGGTTTTTCGGTGGCGGGGTCCACCAGGCTGGAATTTTCCGCCATCCATTCGTTGATGGAAATGGTAATGGGAGGAAGAGCGGCGTTGTTGGTGCCGGCGGGAGTCACCGAGAACATGGCCTGCCGATAGAACGGCTGGCCATCGGGCACGTCGCCATAGGATTGATTTGGCGGCAACGACTCGAAATTGAGGTAATCGACAATCTGCGGCTGGCCGTCGACATAGCGCGACAGGGCGAGCGAACCGGAATCAGGGTTGAGCCGGAAGTCCGCGTGTAAAATTGCGCCGCTGGTTTGATCCGGCTGCGCGTCGAGCCAGACGACGAGGAACTGGCCGGGGTCAACGGTGACATTCGAGGGGAACGCCCACTGCGCCGGGTTGTTGTAATTGGTGCCGAGATAAAGGCCGTCCAGGCTGACGGAATTGGTGCCGGCATTGTAAAGTTCGACCCACGGATCAAGGTCGCCAAAGTTGTCGCTGGGGCCGGTCAGGTTTTCGCGCTGGACTTCGTTCAACCATAACGTGGGGAATTCGGGAAGCGTGCCGGCGGTTGAATTGGTGGCACCGGGCGTGAACGGCGCGCCCCCCAGCGCGGGTCCGACAGCCCAATTGGCCACGCGACTGTTGTCTTGCGCGGGGTCCACCAGTTGCAGGGAGGTCCCCGGCGGTGTGACCGACATATCGGGCCAGGGCGCGCGCGCTTCGTAGCGCACGCGATCCACGACGAGGTCGGTGTCGGGAGTGAGTCCCGGCTGGATGAGCGAGAGGGTTTCGCCATTCGATTGCAGGTTGCCGGCGAAGGTGGCGAACACGGGAACACGGGGGTTAAATGTGGAAGCGAAAATGACACTGCTTTTGGCGAGCACCAAGTACGCCTGCGGCTGCAAAGTAGAGCCGGCCGGAAAGGTATAGCCGATGCCGTTCACATTCCAGCCGGAGAGATCGAATGTGGTATTGGTGGAGCGGTTGAAAAGTTCCACGTATTCGGCTTCCGGAAGGCCAGCGTTGAACATGATTTCGTTGAATACAACATTGCCGACCGGAGACTCGGGTTCGGAGGTGTTTTCAACTGAGGCGTCGAGCGGCGCTCCGACAGGGTTGCCGAAGCGATCAAGGGCTTGCAGGTTCAAGGCGTTTGTGCCGGCAGCGGCCGGCAGGGTGAGGCTCCAGGAGTTAACCGCGGTCCAGATGGGTGTGTAATTGACGCTGTTGACGTTGATGGAGACGATGGCCACCGGGGCACTGCCCGTGAGAGTGATGCTATTGGAGTCCGTGACAAACGAATTCGTGGTGAGCGTGAAGGTGCCGCTATTGACCGCCGTGAGTTGCGAGATGATGCTGCTACGCCGGCTGGCGATCGAGGATTTCGTTGAGGAGGGAGATGAAGGCGTCTGACCGGCGGCGAGAAACGCAGCGTATTTGGCGTCCAAAACCGGGTTGATGACATTGGTTTTCATGACCCCGTTGACGAGTTCGTTCAGGGCACGGCAGTACATCCGGCGAAATTTTGGCGTTGCGAGGATCGTAGTCCAGGTTGGATCGCTCGTAGAGAAAAGGCCAACCCCGGCAAGACTATTATCGAGACAAATACTGAAGTCGATGGTGAACAGGGTCCAGCGGTGTTCGGCGCTGACCCAGGCATCGACGTTCTGTCCGGTCAAGGAACCGAAGCAGTCCCAGTTGCCGGCGGCATGGTTGGCGGCGGAGACACGCATCCAGTTCTCCATGTCGGCGACATTCTCGAGGACATCGGTGTAATTGGACTGGCTGTAGGCATTGGCTGCGGAGATCAAGGTGTAGACGTTCGTGAAATCGCTTAACGAGCCGGGAGTATCCTTCAAACCCCAGTTCGGGCGGTATCGCGCGGTTTTTTTTGCGCCGCCCGTAGTCAGGTATTGCCGCAGATAGCATTCAGAGATCGTGCCGGGGGTTGAGCCCTCGTACCAACGTTGAATTTTATAGAGCTGCGCGTGGGTGTCTCCGGAAAAATATTCATCCTTCGCGTCGCTGGCGGTCGGCCGGAGCGCGTCTTCCATGAATTTGCCGCGGCGAACGCCATTCACATAAACGGCGACAAAACGGCGGTAGGCCCACGGTTCTCCGAGGGCCCGCAAAAACATGTAGGCAGCCTGCTCGCGTTGCAGGGTGGCGTCATCCATCATCGAGTTGATGGTGTCATTCTGAATATCATTGCCCGGCCAGTGCATTTGATTGAAGGAGGAGGAACCCAGCAGAAGGTCGTCTTTCGGCATCGACCAGACGTAATGACAGGAGCGGAACCCCGCCGGAGAATCGTAATTCTGGTGAAAGGGTCCGCCCGAATAGCGTCCGCCCATGTTGTAAATGACGCGGCCGTTATAGACCAGGGTGCCGTCAATGTCCTCGTTGCTCATGATGGGCAGGGTCTTCCACCGGGTAAGATTGGTTTGGCTGAGCCACAAATGGTAAGTCCCGAAGAGATTGGTGGGATTGGCGTCTCCGAAAACAATGACACACTCGCGAACCGGGGCGTTGTCGGAGACCAACGCAGGGAAGCGATTGGTCGCGCCCGCGCTATCCGCGGCGAGTAAAATAAAAGACAACGCGTTCGAGTTCCCACCTGTCGGAGCAGGCCGTCCGGGAAGGGTAGCGCTGTAAATGCCATCGCCCGCCACGGCGTCTCCGTTCACCCCAAGGTCATTCATCACGAGGTTGGTCGTGTCGGTGGACGGATCGAAGCGATATTGCACGATCACGGAGGCGACACCATCCGGGTCGGAAACATGCGCGGTCACCGTGACTGGTTGATTGGTGGCTGGGACTGCCGGTGTATGTGTGACTTGATAAATGGCGGGACCGGCGTTGGTCAGGGCCCGGCTATTGGGGAGACCGGGGGTTCCGAGATTCGCCGGGATGGACAGGCGACCGGTTGCTTCGAGGTAACACCCCCAAAAACGCAGTATGGGCTCAGGACATCCGCACAGCCAGCGGGCTTTGAAGCGCAAGGTGGTGGGCAGAGTCCCTCCCAGGGAAATGGTATTGGTGAGAGCGATTTGGATCGCATTGGGCCCGGTCAAAATGCTGTCCGCCGTGCGCACGTGCAACGCCACCCCACCCGCCGGATAGCCGGCGTTGGGGTCGAGGCTGGACCGGGAATGATCACCGATGAAGGACAAAGAGGTCATGCCGTCCTCGAAATTCGGATTCCCGGCGCACTGGACTCCGTTGGTGTCGAGCACTTCAATATTATCCACCAGGCACTCGCCGGCATCGAGCAATCCGAGTTGCATCGGCGCAATGCCGTTGGCGCCGTTATCAAGGACGCCGGTGGCTTCAATGGTCGTCCACGGAGCTTTTGCGGTTTCGTCACTGTCGGCCCAGTTTGACGCCAGGCGTTTATCCGCGCGGGCATCGATCAGTTCAAGGCTGCTGCCGCCACCGTCCGACCATCGGCCCCATCGCCCGCCGGTGCCGTAAGTCACTTCATCCACCACTATATCGATGTGATTGGTCACCAACCGGCCGACTCCATTGGTACTGGCAATGGTGTCTGGCATGGTCAAGGTAAGGCGCTCGCCGGAGCCGGAGAGCCGGCCGCTGAAATTGCCGACGGTATTGGCCAGATTCAATTGAGGGTAATTGAGGATCAGCCGGGAGGTGTTGCGGGCCACGACTAAATAACTGTTGGCAGCGAGCACCTGATTGGTTGGAAACGTAAAACTGATGCCACCCCCGATTTTCCACCCACCCAGCGAAATGGCGTTGGTTCCATGATTGAAGAGTTCGAGATATTGATCGTCATCGTCACCCGAAATCGGGTGGTACATGATTTCGTTGAACCCGACCGGGCTGACGAGTGTGGGGGCATTTTTTGCGCCGAAAGTTTTCGCGCTGAGCCGCGACCATTCGCCGCCATCGGGAAAACGCCCGTAAGAAACGCCGTTTTCCTGCGGCCCAAAACGCAACGCATCCAATACCCGCGAGCCGCCTGGGGCCTTGAAATAAATCGTTTCGCCAGCGGCGTTGAGGCTGAATCGAAGGTTGGCTTCGGAATAATAAACGAAACCGCCGGGGGCAATGATCCTGCCCGGAAGGAAGAATTTGTTCGTCTGCGGATCGTCGCTCAAGGTGCAGCCCGCGAGGTTTACGGAATTGGTGCCGTGATTATACAGTTCGATGGAATCAACCTCCGGCAAATCGGTGTGAGCCAGCACTTCGTTCAGCATCACGTTCTGCCACGCGCTCGGGGAATTTGTCTCGGCGGCTCCGGGCGAACCACCCGCCAGCGCGCTGCGATCCCATGCGCGGGGATCACCCTCGCCATAGGACGCGCGGTTCATGACGATGGAATGGCCGGTGCCGTCTGCGCCCATCGGCCACGGTGCGGCGTCCGTGTAATCAATATGGAGCAGCAGCGCGCCCTGCTCATCGTATAGTTTCACCGAGCCGCTGGTCTTGAGGGAGTTGGTGTAGGGGCCGAATACGTTGGTCACGCCATAAACCGCCCGAATGTCCGCAGGGGCGGCGGCAACAATTAAATATTTCTGGCCGGCAATTTGGGTGGAAGGGGGAAACTGAAACTTCACTTGCCCGTCGAGCCGGTAAGAGCTGATATCCTCGGGCCAAGGATTCGAGTTATAGAGCTCGATGAACTCCGTGTTTTTTCCATCCGGTCGATCGGCCGGCTTATACATTATCTCGGTGATCGCAATCGGAGTCCGGCGGCTCGACGGACCGGGCGGTTCGATTTGGTTTTGGGAATAGGCGCTGGAGACGAAAAGCGTCAGAGTGAAAATCAGGCTTGCGAACGTTACAAAAGATTGAATGAGCACCCTCATTTTGTAGTGGTTGGAGAGTAGCAAATCCGCGGGAAATAAGCAATGCACAGTTTGACTTTATGACGTTGAAGAGGATGCCTTCCCGGCAGCACTTGCGGCTTGCTAGAAACGCAACCCGAACTAACCTGTCACTGTGTGGTTCACCAACCAAGACCCTCATCTTGACCGGCACTTTTTCCTGCTGGCCGTGATCGCTTACGGTATCAGCATGATTTACTCGGTCTTTCTTTGGCGCAAAGGCTTTCGCCAGGATAATTGGGTCAACTATTCCCTGCTCGGCCTCGCGTTCGCGCTGCACACCACGGCGATGGTTTTGCGCGGTTTCGATTTGAAACATTGCCCGGTGAACAATTTATACGAAGCGACTACGTTCATCTCGTGGACCATCGTTGCCGCTTACCTCGTTTTTGGAGCATGGTCGCGCCTGCGGTTTCTCGGCGCGTTCGCTTCGCCGGTGCTTTTTGCCATTGGCGTCTTCGCGCTGATGCCGAGCCTTGATCCGCCACACGGCGCCGCCCCGGAGTTTTCCGGCGCGGACGCGAGCCTGCATGCCTCGCTGATTCTGCTGGCCTACGGAGCGTTCGGCCTGGCCGCCGTGGCGGGCGTCATGTTCTTGACGCAGGAACATAATTTAAAATTCCACAAGCTCCGCGCGGTCCTCACGCTTTTTCCTCCGATCCAACGCCTCGAACTCATCACCAACCGCCTGGTGCTGGCCGGGTTCATTTTGCTGACCATCGGTTTGTGCGTCGGCGCCGCCCTGCCCCGTCCACCCGGTGTGAAGTTTTACGACGATCCGAAAATTCTCTGGTCGGGATTTCTCTGGGTATTATATCTCGGCCTGCTGGTCTCGCGCTGGCGCTTCGCGCAATCGGGACGCCGGTTTGCGGTGGGCGTCATCGGCGCATTCGCTTTCCTGGTGTTAACTTTTTGGGGCACCGCCCTGCTTTCGCCGTTGCATCATCAATGAAAGAAATGTTTAAAATTTCTTGCGTGGTAGGGCGCGTCACTCCGTGCGCGCCGCGTTGGGCGGGTGACGCTATACCATCAGTCAAAGAAATGTTTCGAGTCTCGCCCTCGGCGATGATCTCACGCGTCATTCGTCATTCGTCATTCGTCATTCATCCATCATGATTGTCGTCCTCGGCCTAAGCCATCATTCGTCACCCGTGGAACTGCGGGAACGATTCGCTTTCGGGGAGGCGCGCATTCCGGCGGTTCTGCAATTGCTGCGCGACGAGGGCATCGTGGAGGAGGCGGTGATTCTTTCGACGTGCAATCG
>Ga0265338_10005498_pt1 | contig 16512 bp, 12 predicted proteins | sample 42126metaG_FD_193579 | JGI IMG/M metagenome (GOLD analysis project Ga0265338, IMG submission 193579) | Rhizosphere microbial communities from Carex aquatilis grown in University of Washington, Seatle, WA, United States - 4-21-26 metaG | ecosystem: Host-associated > Plants > Roots > Rhizosphere... | reverse complement strand
TGGAGCGGGCATTCCTGTTTGCCCTCCAGCCGGATGTCAATGTCCACCCACGGCTGTTCCTCGAACAGGGTGATCGTTTGCACGACGCGGGACGGGTTCCCGAAATCGTTTGTGCTTTCCTCGTCGTTGCCCCAGAAGAGACGGAGCCGGGTCCAGCCTGCGCCGCTTTCGGTTTCAACGCCCGCGGGCTCTCCGAAAAAGGTCCGATGCTCCCTCTCGGGATATCCCGGCTTTCCGAAGTCATCCACGAACCACGACTCGAGATCGTACGCATAGCTCTTGAGGAAGGCCGTGATCTCCCCCCGGGAGAATACGTCGTAGCGAAACCCGCCGAACGGCATACCCTGCCGTACATCGACCCAGTTGCGGCCAGCGGCGCGATCGATGAGCGCGGTCATCCCGGCCGAGGCACTGGCTTCCACGCGGATCCTGCCGTTGTCCATGACCAGCTTTCTGCCCGCCCTGGTCCGGCGTCCAGCGCGCTCCAGGGGCGGCCTTTCCTCCTCCCCTGTTTCAACTCGCAGGATTGTCGCGGACAGCGGAGGCAGATCCGTCACGATCACCCACACTGCCCCGTCGAGCACCGTTGTGCGGAGTGTCTTTTCCACCGGTTCTCGCACGACCCTGACCGGACGGTTGAAGCTGCCCAGCCTGAGAAGCCCGTTCCACTGCCAGAGATTGTGATTGACCGCCTGGAAACGGGCGGGCAGACCAGGCGGCGCGCCCGTCTTCCCTCCTGCCAGAATCGACTCGGCGCGCCGAAGCTCAACTTCCGCCTTCTCCACGAACCGAGCCTTGTCGGTCCAGGAACGGCGGATGCGCTCGTACTTTCCTGAGGCCCGCACGTCCTGAAAGCGTGCCTTGTCGTAGACCCTTCCTCCGAATTCCGGTGGATTCAGCGCGATTTTCGTATCCATGCCCCACGTGTGCTCGCCGAAGAGGAGGATGTGCTCATAGGCCCTGGAGAGGGCAGTATGAAACTCTCCCGCGGGCATTGTCACCTCCCGCCGCGCCAGCCGGTGGATGGCCTCCGCGCTTTCCACTGAAACAAGGCGGTTCCGTGCACTGCGCAGCCGGGCAACCTCGGCGGGCATGGTCGCCACTCCATGTATCCACGAATCCGCCAGGTCCTCCCGTATCACGGGGAGGTCGGGTTTCAGCGCGGCGAGCGCCAGGGCAAAATCATCGAGGCTCCCGACCGTGATCTCCGCCTTCGGATAGCGGGCATGGGCCTCGGAAAGGATCTGCGTGACCGCCGCCGCAGTCTGGGGTCCTGTGTTGTCGGAGGTGTGCTGGAGGGCCAGCCAGACAGGCAGCTTCCAGTCAGCAGGAGGAAAGAGACTCGTGCCGTATCCGCCGCGGGAATACATCGTGGCGACGCGAGAGCCGTCAGGCCCCTCCCAATTGAAAAGAAACGGCACATCAGGAGGGGTCGAGCAGGCGTTGCAGCCGAGGTGAAGGAACAGGACCCCCGCGGAGGCGAGCAGGGTCGGAAGGATCTTCGTGTGGCCGGGCACATCCGTCATTTTGGCAGCCACCGCGCGGCGGCCGAACCTCTCTCCCAGTGCGCGGCCCGTGTAGAGGCCCCGGATAAAGTCCTCCAGGCCGAACAGCTCAGTATGCGTGGTGAAGGGAAGCGCATGCCAGGCGATCCTCCCTTCGGCGACAAGCCTCTCCAGCTCTTCGCCGGCCGGGCTGCCCTTCAGCCTTGTCATGCAATCCGTGAGCGGCCAGGCGGGAAGGGTCCAGGCAAAGCGGCTCCCGGGGGCGTCCCCTCCGGTCTGCCGGCAGGCGTCGATGGCCCGCGGGATCATCACGCGGGCGTAGGATTCGAGGACCTCCTCGACAAGACCGGTGAACCCGATGTCGAAGTGGGTCTTGAAAACAACGAAGATCTGTCGGAGCGCGCGGCCGCTCCTGGCGGCATTCGGGCGGCCGCTCCTGGCGGCATTCGCGCTCATCCCTTCACGGCTCCCGCCGTGATCCCCTGCACGAAATACCTCTGCAGGAGGAAGAAGACAAGCAGCGGTATGGACATGGAGATGAATGCTCCGGAAGCCAGGAGATTCCATTCCGAGCCATACGACCCGAGCAGACTCTGGATGGCCACCGTGAGGGGGAACTTCCTCAGATCCTGGAGCAGGACAAGGGCGTTCATCAGGTCGTTCCAGACCCATACGAACTGGAAGATGCCCAGAGAGGCAAGGGCGGGAACAGAGAGAGGGAGAACGATGGAGCGGAAGACTCCGTAATCGGTCTGGCCGTCCATCCTGGCTGCCTCGAAAAGCTCCCGCGGAAGCTCTGAAAAGAAATTGCGCAGCAGAAAGATCGCAAAGGGCAGCCCGTAGGCGGTGTGGGCAAGCCAGATGGCCGGGAAATGCCCGGTGAGACCGAGCTTGCTGTGCATGCGGAGCACGGGCACCCAGGTCTCCTGGAGGGGCAGAACAAGGAGCGCAACGATGAACAGGAAAACGAAGTTTCTTCCCCGGAAGCGCAGCCACGAGAAGGAATAGGCGGCCAGCGCGCCGATCAGGATCGGCAGCACCGTGGACGGCACCGTGATGATGAAGCTGTTGATGAAGTTCATGGAAAAATGACGCGCGGTGAAGACGCTGGTGTAGTTTTCCGCGGTGAACCGCGGGGCCGTCACGATGTGCCACCACCCGCTTGCGGCAATGTCCGCCTGCGGCCTGAAGGACGTGATTAGGAGGCCGACCGTGGGCACCAGCCACGCGGCCGCGAACAGCAGCACGAGGATGGTCCGGAAAATGTGCCCTGGCGTCCGGATGGCGGCGGTTTCGGCTCTGGTCATTTTCCACCCTCCTGGCGGCGGATGCGCCTGACCTGTACCACCATGAGCGGGGCGAGCGGGATGAGCATGAGAATGGCAACGGCGCTCCCATAGCCCACGAGGTTGTTGTTGAAGACTTCCCAGTAGAAGGTGAACCCGATCACCCTGCTCGACCCGGCCGGGCCGCCGGCCGTCATCACCAGGACGAGGTCGATCATTTTCAGGCTGTTGATGATCATGGTGATGGCCACGAAGCTGATCGGCTGGACGAGCATGGGCAGGCTGATGCGCCAGAAAGTCTTCCACGGACCGGCTCCGTCCACACGCGCCGCCTCCAGGATCTGCGTATCAATGGACTTGTACGCCGCGGAGAGAACGGTCATGGACAGGCCCGTCCATATCCATACGCCCGTGGAGATGAGCGCGTAGTTCACCACCTCGCTCGTGCCCAGCCACGCCACCGGAGCGAACCGGGGAATGAGCGCTTTCAGGATGGCGTTGAGCAGACCGATGGAGGCATCGGGGCTGAACAGGAACCTGGCGATGACCGCCGCTGCGGTTGCCGAGATCACCATCGGGAGGAATACGGCGGACTTGACGACGCTTTCAAAACGCACGCCGTGAGCGAGCACGGCGATCAGCAGGCCGAACACGAGGGTTCCCCCGGAGAACAGGATCAGCCACAGGATGTTGTTGACCAGGGCACCGGAGGGAGGCCAGCGCGTGACGCGCAGGAAGAGAGAGTCGTGGGTAAGGAGCTGGAGATAGTTGCGAAAACCCACGAAGTGCGTTGGGTTGAACCCTGTTCCGCCGAACAGGCTCGTCCGCAGCGTCTGGAGCGTGGGGTAGACCAGGTATGCGGCCAGGAGAACCAGAGCGGGCAGGACAAACAGCCACGCCCGCAGCTGTGCTCCACGTTCTTTCATGATCCCTCCGGCGTACGGGAATAAAAGGGGGCGGTCCGTACGCGGGCCGCCCCGCTTTCATTCAAGGCAATCAGTACGAGCGCGCGGCAACCTCCTCCAGGGTATTGAGCGCGTCCATGTAGTTGTCGGGATCCTTGATGATATTCTGGAAGGCGACGAACTCCGCGTCCCCTCCCACCGCGGCGGGCGCCAGGTCAGAGCCGTCGAAGACGAAGATCGCCGCCTGCGTGAGCTGCTTCGCCTCCTTTGCCGTGAGAACCGGATACACGGAAAGGCTGACCTGCTTGTTCGGGGAAACGACTGCGCCCTTCTTGGCCGAAGCCCAGATTGTATTGCCCTGCTTTCCGGCGAGCCAGCGCATCAGCTTGGTGACCTCGGGGCTGCTCGCGAACTCCACCGCAAGATCCCCTCCGCCGACAACAGGCTTGCCGTACTGCGGATCGATTGATGGAAACTCGAAGAAATCATAGTCCTTGCCTGCCGCCAGCTTGGGGAAGTTCTGCTTGGCGAAGGAGCTCATGAATCCACCTTCATAATAGAGCTCAGCGGCAGGGTCGGGCCGGAGGATCAGGCTGAAGCCGTCGATGAACCCGGTGGAAAGGGTTCCCGAAACTCCGCCTGCGAGCTTCTTGTCCTGCGGCGTGAAGACCTCGATAAATTTCTGGATTGCGGCCACGACGGACGGATCCGTCCACTTCACCTCGTGGGTCACGTGGAGCTTCATGTACATATCCGGACCGGCCATGCGCACGTAGATGTTCTCAAACCAGTCCGTGAGCGTCCAGCCGTCCTGCGCCCCGATCGACAGCGGCGTCTTGCCCGCCGCGATGTACTTGTCCTCCAGCGAAATCAGGTCGTCCCAGGTATCCGGGGTCTTGGCCCCGAGGGCCCGAAGAGAGGCCGGCTTGTACCAGAACGTGCTCTTCGAATTTGCCTTGGCAATCAGACCGTAAAACTTTCCATCCACCGTGCCCAGGTCGATCCACGCCTTGCTGTAATTTGCGTTCAGCAGGCTGGTGGGGAGGATGTCGTTGGCCGCTCCCTGGTTCAGGGGGAGAATCGAGCCCTCGCGGGCATAGGCGGCAACCTCGCCCGGCCTCGGAACGAACGCGATGTCAGGGGCGTTGTTCGCGGCCACGCGGGATTTCAGCACGACCGTGGAATCACGGTTGCCCTCGTAGCTGTACTTGACCCCCGACTGCTTGCTGAAGGCATCCAGGACCGCCCGGAATCCCGCTTCCTCGTCTCCGCCCCAGGTGGCGAGGATCGACACCGTTTTTGACTGGGCAGCGGCCTGGCCGCTTCCGGTCGTGACCAGGAAGCCCGCGACCAGGAGCGGCAGAAAAACGAACATCATCCGTCTCATGAGTACACCTCCTCAGACTGTGTCTTTTTCCAGTTCGACGAACTGGCGTGTGGCCTGTGTGTGCGGGGAACGCGCCCCCCCGTGGATGAGGAAGCGCGCAGAACGAGCTGGAAGGGCGTGGTTTCGTGGTGGGGGGCGCGGAGATTCCCGTTCATCAGGTCGTACAGGATCTCGGCGGACCGCCGGCCGTGCTCTTCCACGTCGAACCTCACGGTGCTCAACGGCGGGGACGTATACAGGGAATCCACAATGTCGTCGAAACCGAACACGGCGATGTCCTGGGGGATCCGGAGACCCTGCTCGGCGATTGCCCGCAGGGAGCCGAGGGCCACCGTATCGCTTGCCACAAAGACGGCCGTGGGAGGTTTCTTCTCCTTCAGCATGGACTGCATGGCCGCGTACCCGCTTTCCGGATTGAAGTTGCCGAAGCGCACGAGGGAGGGCCGGAACGGAATGCCGCGGCTGTGCAAGGCCCGCTGGTATCCGGCGAGCCTCGCCGTGGCCGCCGTGAACTGGGGCGGGGCATTCGTGATGCAGCCGATCCTGCTGTGCCCGGTAGTGATAAGGTGCTCCACTGCCCCGTAGGCCGCCTCCGTGTTGTCGATGTCGATGGAGCACAGGTCGGTGCCTGGCAGCGTCCCGATGAGGACCACGGGAAAATGGTCCCGGGCCAGGGCCAGGAGCTGCTGATCATCGGTCCGCGGCTCCAGCATGACCAGGCCGTCTATGTGGTTGGCGCGCGCCAGCTTCAGGATATTGTTGCCGCTCGTACCTTCGTCCACCGCGTCGATCATGAGCCGCAGGTTCCGCCTGTGGGCCACCTGCATGAGACCGTCGATCAGGCGGAGAAGGATGGAGTGGCAGGCGATATGGTGATAGGACCGGGTGTAGACGAGGGCGATGTTCTCCGTCTTGCGCCGGGCCAGCGCCTTGCCCGAAGCGTTGGGAAAGTAGCCGAGCTCCCGCGCCGCCTTGAGCACCCGCGCGCGGGTCACCGCGCTGATTTTTGCGTCCGCGACGTCATTCATCACGAACGAAACGGTCGTGCGTGAGACCCGGGCCAGGCGCGCGACATCGAAGCTCGTGACGGTCCGCTTCCCCCTGGGCAGCTCGGGATGTCTCGACTTCGCTTTTGCCTTCGTCGTTCCGCCTCTTACTAACACGTGTCAGTGACTTCGAATAAAATAATCACCGCCTCATGCTGCCGTCAAGTCTCCGGACGCGGCAGGCCCGATTTTCCGGGAGGGATGTGCCGCGCCTTGTGAATTCTCGCCCATATCAACGATTGGGTGTTCCAACCATTAACAAGGCTGGAACAAACGCAAGGTTGCCCCCATGCCCCTGGAAAACCGGGCCGCCCGCCCGCCGTCTGGAACTTCCAGCCCCTGCCGGACAACGGCGCACCCCCTGTTGACGGCTGGCCCACGCAGCGCTACATTGGTGTTGGAAACGAAATATACAATTATCGTTTCCATAGGGACATTATGAAAACCAAGATACCGGATATCGAAAAGAGACAGAAGATCGTCGACCGTTCGCGGTCGCTCTTCCTCATGCGGGGGGTGAGCTCCCTCACCATGGAAGAGATCGCCTCCCTCCAGGGGATCAGCAAGAAGACGCTTTACAGGTACTTCCCCAACAAGGATGCCCTTGCCTCCGCCGCCATCGAAGAGAAGATCGCCGAAGTTGCGGGGAAGATGGGCGAGATTGCGCGGACAAAGAACCTCTCGTTCCTGGAAAAGATCCGGGAGATACTGCGCACCGTCTCCCGGCAGATGGCGGAGCTCGGAGAAGGCCTTGTGCGGGACCTCTACTACAACCAGCCCGAGCTCTGGGCAAAGATCGACCGCTACCGGCAGGAACACGTCTTCGTCATCATCGAAAAACTGCTCAGAGAAGGCGCAAAGTCCGGCCTCATACGGCCGGACATCGATGGACGCCTGGTCCCCGCCCTTTTCGTCACCACCATCAGCTCGGTCATGAATCCCGAGCAGTTCGTCAAGATGACGGTCCCGCCGGTCGAGTTCTTCGAAACGGTCGTCAAGATCCTGTTCGGCGGCATATTGACGGAGAAGGCGCGGCGCGAGTTTTTCCGCCGGGAGGATGCATCATGAATGCTTTCCGTTTCACTGCCCTCGCCCTGCTTGCCGTTTCCGGCCTTGCTGCCTGCCGCGCGCCCAGCCGCGACATACGGGCTTCCGGCACGATCGAGGCCACCCGCGTGCAGGTGTCCGCCCGCGGAACGGGTCAGATCGTCAGCCTGGCCCGCGAAGAGGGAATGAGCGTCCGGGAAGGAGACCTGCTGGCCGTGGTTGATCACGCCTCGCTCGACCTGCAGCTTTCACAGGCCCGCAGCGGGGTCGATCTTGCCCGGGCCCAGCTCAACCTCCTGGTCGAAGGGGCACGGGCGGAGGACCTGGTCCAGGGCCGGGAGCAGCTCAATCAGGCCAACGACGCCCTGAAGAGCGCCACGGAGGACTTCGAGAGGATGAAGAGCCTGTACACCGGCGGCGCAGCCACAAAGAAGCAGAGAGACGACGCGGAGGTCCGGTTCACCACGGCCAGGGCGCAGGCGAATGCCGCAGACCAGGCGCTCAAGAAGCTTGAAAACTTCGCACGCCCGGAAGAGGTCAAAGCGGCCCTGGCCCGGCTGGACCAGGCAATGTTTTCCGTCAAGCTGCTGCAGAAAGCAATCGAAGACTGCACCGTGGCGGCGCCGGTGGACGGGGTGATCACGGAAAAGCTCATCGAGAAGGGCGAGCTGGCCGGTCCGAATACAGGGCTGTATGTCATCACCGACCTTTCCCGGGTGAAGCTCACGATCTACGTGCCCGAGCCTGACCTGGGGCGCATCCGCCTGGGGCAGGAAGCGCGTGTTTCCGTGGACTCGTACCCGGGCAGGACCTTCCCCGGCACGGTGACCTGGATTTCCCCCATTGCGGAGTTCACCCCACGGGACATCCAGACCAGGGACGAAAGGGTCAAGCTGGTCTTTGCGGTGAAGATAGAAATCGCGAATCCCGACTTCGTGTTCAAGCCGGGCATGCCGGCGGACGCGGAAATTGTCCAGGCCGCCCCGTGAGTGAGAGCGCGATCGAGATCGCCGGGCTCTCGAAGAGCTACGGAAAGGTGGAGGCGGTACGGGACCTCCGCCTGACAGTGCAGCGCAACGAGATGTTCGCCCTGGTGGGACCGGATGGCGCGGGCAAGACGACGACCCTCCGCCTTCTCTGCGGCGTGCTCTCTCCGACGACAGGAAGCGCCCGGATCCTCGGCCACGATCTGTCGAAGGACCTTGCATGGATCAAGGAGCGCATCGGCTATCTCTCCCAGCGCTTCAGCCTCTACGGAGATCTCACCGTGGACGAGAACATCGAGTTCTTCGCGAGGATCCACGGCCTTCGGGACTTTGCCGCGCGCCGCGAGGAGCTCCTTTCCTTCACCCGGCTTCTCCCGTTCCGCTCCCGCCTGGCAGACCGACTTTCCGGAGGGATGCGGCAGAAGCTTGCCCTTGCCTGCACGCTCGTGCACCGGCCCCAGATCATCCTCCTGGACGAGCCCACGACCGGTGTGGATCCGGTCTCCCGGCGTGACTTCTGGATCATCCTTTCACGGCTGTTGTCTGAAGGCATCACCATCGTGATGACCACCCCGTATCTCGACGAAGCGGAACGCGCAACACGCGTGGGGCTGATGAACAGGGGCCGGCTCATGGCCGCGGAAAGCCCCGCCAGGATAAAGGAGATCATGAAGGGGACAGTGCTCGAGATCGTGTGCCCGGACATACGCCGCGCCAGCGCGCTGGTAAAGGCCTTACCTGCGCTTCGCGAGGTGCAGCTCTTCGGGGACAGGTTGAACGTGGTGACGGATGATGCGGCCCGCGGGGAGGATGCGGTCAGGCAGGCGCTGGCGGCAGCGCAGATCGAAATCCTCTCCCTCAGGGTCGTCCCTCCGACCCTGGAAAACGCCTTCATCTCACTGATCAGGAACGAAAGCGAGGAACCTCATGAGAGCTGATCGGTTGGGGACGGTCTGCACGGCCGCGGCCCTGGCAATTGGCCTGTGTGTCCTGCCGGCAGCCGGTTGTGCCGCTGATGGATCCCGGGTGCTCGGGCTGGAAGAATGCATCACCATGGGATTCGCACATGACCCTGGTCTTCGATCCGGTGAGCTGGAGGCAAAGATCGGGGAGGCGCGGCTCAGCGAGATGAAAGGACAAATGCTCCCTTCGGTTGCGCTGCAGGGCTCCTACGCGCGGCTCTCAGACGTTGCGGCCGGCACGCTGACCATTCCACCCGTGGGGACCGTTCCTTTCCCTGCCCCCCTTGTCAACAGCACGAGCGTCCGGGTGAGCGTGCAGCAGCCGCTGTTCACCGGGCGGCGCATATCCAGCTCCATCCGGCAGGCTGCAGCCCTTCGTGATGCGGGCAGGACTGACCTGTCCGGAAACCGCATGGAACTGCGCTATGCCATCACGGAAGCGTACTGGAACCTGGCCAAGGCAGGCGCCCAGGAGCAGGCGACGCGGGAGAGCGTGGCGCAGCTCGACTCCCACCTGGCGGACGCCCGCAAGCTCCTGGACCAGGGGATGATGACCAACAATGAGGTCCTCCAGGCGAAGATGCGTCTCGAAGACGCGCACATAGAGCTGGCCGGCGCGGAGAACCTGCATCAGCTCTCCCGTGTCCGCCTTTCCCAGCTCATCGGCCTGCCGTGGAACGCGGAGATCGAAGTCCAGGAGCCATCCGTCGAACAGGCACAGCCGCCCTCAGAGAAGCTGGACTAGGTGATCGGGATGGCGCTCGCCTCGCGGCCGGAGATCCTCTCCTCACGCTCCCGCATGTCCGCGCAGGAGGCATCTGTAGAGCTGGCCAGCTCCGGGCTTTTTCCCAGCGTCTACCTCACCGGTGATTACACCCTGGCGGATCCCAACCAGCGGGTCTTTCCCCAGACGGATCAGTTCGTCGGGACGTGGTCGGTGGGAATCATGGCCTCGATAGACATAGGCCGGTATCCGCAGGCACTGGCACAGGCCGAGCAGGCGCGGGACCGGCTCGCGCAGGAACGGGAAAACTCTCACAGGATCGCGGACGCGGTCACCACGGAGGTGATCCGGGCGTACCTTGCCCTGACCGAATCGACGCAGCGGCTTGCCTCGCTGGGCAGCGAGCTTCAGCAGGCGGAGGAGAATGAAAGGGTCGCGTCGGAGCGCTTCCGCCAGGGCGTCATCCTCTCCTCGGAGAGCCTGGATGCGCAGGCGCTCCTGGTGCGGGCCCGGCTGCGGCAAAGCCAGGCATTCTACGACGTCCTCATCGATCGGGCTGCCCTGGAGAAAGCGATGGCGCGGTGAGAACCCCGGCAATCCGCACGCGCGAGCTCACGAAGCGCTTCGGCTCCTTCCTCGCCGTGGACGCCGTCTCCTTCGAGGTCGCGGCCGGAAGCATCTTCGGTCTCCTGGGGGCCAATGGCGCGGGCAAGTCCACCACCATACGGATGCTCTGCGGCCTTCTCTCATCCAGCTCCGGGACAGCGGAGGTGGCGGGGATCGACATCAACGAGAACCCCGAAGGGGTGAAGCGAAGGATCGGCTATATGTCGCAGCGATTCTCCCTGTATGACGACCTCACCGTGGAGGAGAACATCCGATTCTTCGGTGGGGTCTACGGGCTTTCAAACGAAGAGCTTGCGGCCGGCGTGAGGGAAACCGCCGGCCTTGCCGGACTTTCCGGCAGGGAGAAGAGCCTCACGCGCGAGCTTGCAGGGGGATGGAAGCAGCGCCTCGCGCTGGGCTGCGCCATTCTCCACCGCCCTGACATCGTCTTCCTTGACGAGCCCACCGGCGGCACCGACCCTCTTTCCCGCAGGCTCTTCTGGGACATCATCAACGGGCTGGCGGAGCGGGGAACCACGGTGCTCGTGACCACCCACTACCTGGACGAGGCGGAGTACTGCAACGAGCTCGTCCTCATGCACGCGGGAAGGATCGTGGCGCGCGGAAGCCCGGGAGAGCTGAAGCGGAACGTCATGACCGGCGCTGTTTTCGAGCTGGAGTGCTCCGAGCCGGTGGACGCCCTGGCAGCCCTCAGGAATGTCCCTGCCGCGCGGGAGACTGCCATATTCGGGACCCGGCTCCACGTGAACGTGGAAAGCGACGGGGATGCGCCAATCGTTGTCCGCGCCCTCGAGTCTGCCGGCATATCCGTGCGGAGCTGCGTGCGGATAGTTCCGTCCCTGGAGGACGTGTTCATCCGTCTCATCAAGGGGGACGAAGGATGAGCGGCGGACGGATCGCCACGATTGCATTCAAGGAGCTTCGCCAGATTTCGCGGGACCCCGCCACCCTCGGCACGCTCCTTCTCGTGCCCCTTTTTCTCCTGGTCATGTTCGGCTTCGCAATCAGCCTCGACATCACGCACATCCCGCTGGCTGTCCTGGACCGGGACCAGACGGAAACGAGCAGGGCATACATCGATTCCTTCCTGCATTCGGAGTTTTTCGATTTGAAGACCGTGATGCAGAGCGAAACGGACATCGACCGGCTCCTGGACGAGGGAAGGGCGCTCGTGGCTCTCGTGGTGCCGCGCGGTTTCGGAAGCGATGTGCTGCGCGGGAGAAAGACCGGGATACAGGCCATCGTGGACGGCTCGAACGGAAACACGGCGGCAACCGCAATGGGCTACGTGCAGGCGGTGACCGCTGACTGGTCACAGCGCGCATTCGTGCGCTCCCTCCAGCGTGCCGGAATCACCGGCATGAGATCCACGGTGGACTTCCGTCCCCGGGTTCTCTTCAACCCCGAGCTGCGAAGCGCAAACTTCCTCGTGCCGGGCCTGATCGTTCTCATTCTCATCATGACGGCGGTCATGTCCACCGCAACCTCCATCGTGCGGGAGAAGGAACGCGGCACCATGGAACAGCTCACCGTCTCCCCTGTCCAGCCGCTCGAGTTGATCATCGGGAAGACCGTCCCGTACCTGCTCATCGGGCTCGTTGCCGCCGGGGCCATCCTGGGGGCAAGCCGACTGCTCTTCGGCGTCACGATAAAAGGAAGCTGGCTGGACCTCGGCCTTGTCACACTGGTCTTCCTGATCGGCTGTCTTGCCCTCGGCGTCCTCATCTCGACCCTGTCTGACAGCCAGCAGGTGGCTTTCCTGATCTCGGTCCTGCTCACCCTGCTTCCGGTGTTCATCCTGTCCGGCTTTGTCTTTCCCTTTCGGAACATGCCGGGAATCATCCAGGCGGTCAGCTATGTCCTCCCCGGCCGTTATTACCTTTCCGCCCTTCGGAGCATCATGCTGAAGGGGGCGGGATTCTGGGCCTGCAGGGAGCAGGTAGGCGCCCTGCTTCTCTTTGCGGCGGCGACCGCAGGCGGCAGCGTAATCCGGCTGAGGAGGCGGGCGCGGTGAGGACGATCATCTTTATCATCAGGAAGGAGTTCCACCAGATCTTCCGTGACAAGCGCCTGCTCCCCCTGATCTTCCTTTCCCCCGTTCTGCAGATCGTTCTCCTGGGATATGCGGCGAACATGGACGTCAAGGACATCCGGATGGCGGTCTGCGACCAGGACAGGAGCGCACAGAGCAGGGAGCTGATCGCCGGCTTCATCCACTCCGGCAGCTTCGTTGTCAGCGCATATTTCCCGGATGCGCGCGCGGCAGAGCAGAGCATCGAGGCGGGCTCCTCATCCCTTGCCCTGGTGATACCGCCGGGCTACGGGCGCCTGCTGGATTCTTCCCGGACAGCGCCGCTCCAGCTTCTTGCGGATGGCTCCGAGTCCCAATCAGCGGCCATCGGCCTCACCTATGCCACTTTCGTGGTCAACGCCGCGCAGGCAGAGAGGACCGCCGCGCGTCTTGCAGCGCTGGATCCGCGCCTCCTGCGGGCAGTGCGCAGGGTGCAGGTGGAGCCGGCCGTCCGCATACTGTACAACCCGACCCTTGCAAGCAGGAACTTCATGGTCCCGGGAGTCCTCGGGATGGTCCTCATGGTCATCACGACGGTGCTTACCTCGCTTTCCGTCGTAAAAGAAAAGGAGCTGGGCACGCTGGAACAGCTCATCGTGACGCCCATCACGCCGGGCCAGCTCATCATCGGGAAGCTCGCGCCCTTCGCCCTCATCAGCGTCGTGATCATCACCCTCGTGCTGTTCACCAGTCTCCTGCTCTTCGGTCTTGCCGTCCGGGGGAGCCTTCTTGTCCTGTACCTGCTGTCATTCCTCTTCATGCTGACCACGCTCGGTCTGGGCCTGTTCGTGTCCACCGTGGCGCGGACTCAGCAGCAGGCCATGATGATCTCGATCTTTTTCATCATCATGCCGATGGTGATCCTTTCCGGCTTTGCATTCCCGATTGAGAATATGCCCCCGGTCATCCAGGCCGTCACCTACCTGTTCCCGCTGCGCTACTATTTCGTGATCATCCGGGGTCTTTTCCTGAAAGGGGTGAGCCTGGCAGAGCTGTGGAGGGAGGCAGGGGCTCTTCTGGCCATCGGGACCGTGGTCATCGTTGCAAGTGTGCTCCGTTTCCGCAAGAGACTGGAGTAGACCCCGTGCCTTTGCGGCTGCACGCTTCGTCAGTATCTTTCGTACATGATCCTTCGCATCGGCACCAGCGGCTACAGCTACAAGGAATGGAAAGGGGTCTTCTATCCCGAAAACCTCAAGCCGGCCGAGATGCTCTCTTTCTACGCCACGCGGCTCGGCACGGTGGAGATAAACAATACGTTCTACCACATGCCGACACCAAAGGTGATCGAGGGGTGGGCGTCGCAGGTGCCGGAATCTTTCCGCTTCGTTCTGAAGACTTCGCAGAAGATAACGCACTTCAAGCGCCTCAAAGGAGTGGAAGAAGAGGCTGAATACGTCGTACGGATGTCGCGCCTCCTGGGGGCTCGGCTGGGCGCGCTCCTGGTGCAGATTCCGCCCAACCTTGCCAGGGACGATGAGCGTCTCTCCACTTTCCTTGACCTGGTTTCCAGCGCAGGCCTTCCGCGGTACACCGCGGAGTTGGATGCCGAGGGCGAGAGAGTGCATGGACGCACGATAGCGAGCCCCGTGAGGGTCGCATTCGAGGTCCGTCATCCTTCCTGGCTCGAGCCTGCCGTTTTTGCCATCCTGGAAAAACACGAGGTCGCGCTGGTGGCCAGCCAGACTGACGAAGAGCCGGAGCCTCGGCTGGTGCGAACCGCGCCGTGGGGCTACCTGCGCCTTCGAAAGACGTCCTACACGCCCGCCGAGCTCCGTGAATGGTCCAGGAAGATCGCCGAACAGGGATGGGACGAGGCTTTCGTATTCTTCAAGCACGAGCAGATCGGCCCGGACCTTGCCCGGCAGCTCTCTGACGCTGCCGGCGCGCCCAAGGCCAAAAGAAAAAGCGGACGCTCCTAGTCATACGCGGAGATCCTCTAAGGCACCACCAGCCCGACTCCCCTGAAATCGCCGAGGAAGGACGCCCCCGGCCCCGCCTGGGCAGCCAGCGTCTGGAACGGCAGGCCTGCAGGGCTCCTGGACAAAGCCTCGATGGCCCGGGCAAGAATCCCCGCGGCCTGCTCGGGAAGGGGCACGCTTTGAGCTTCACCCCGGCACGTCCACGAAAGCCGCGCAGGAAGACCCGGCTGCTCGGGTTGTTCGACCTGCGGGAGCCCTGCGACCCAGAATGCTGTCTGGGTCGGCCGCGGCTGCGGCGGGACCGCGTCCAGTGCTTCCTCCGCCCGGGCGATCATGGCTTCGACATAGTCGGGACCGATCGTGGAGCCTGGCTTCCGGGCGCCGCCGATCCGAAACCAGGAGGCTGCAGGACGCTCCAGGTCCTCGCCATCCATCCATGCGTCGAGCGCAGTCTCGAGTGGAGCGGCAAACTGGTCGAAAAACTCCTCGCCCTCGAACGCGAGGTCGTTGTCTGCGAATCGGCTCGCTGTGTCGACCGGGCGCAGCCCGGGGCGGCTGCCTGCCTGCCACTCCGCGTACATCCTTGAATGCCTGCCTAGTATAAAACGGTGCCAGAAGGCTGAATCGACGAGCCCCGATGCAAAAAGCTGTCGAACGGCCTCTGCCGAGTCCACGATGTCGCGCGCCGTCTGCCCGGGATATCCGTAGATGAGGTATGCGTGCACGAGCAGTCCTGCGCGCTTCATGACGATGAGTGTCCTGACAAGGCCGGGAAAGTCGAAGCCCTTGTCGGTCATGGCCAGGCCTTTTTCCGTGGCGATCTCCACGCCCCCTGAGACGGCGACGAGCCCCGAGGAAGCAAGCAGCTCGCAGCGGTCAGCGGTCCACGACGCGTCGAACCGGACATTGCCCCAGAAGGAGAAAGGCCGTTCGCCGGCGGCGCTGCGGCCGCGGTTGATCCGAGCGAACTGGAGAAGCCTCGCCATGGGGAGCGCTTCGTCCACGAAATGGATTCCGAATATGCCGGCGCAGGCGGACGCCGCATGGGCGGCAGCAGCCAGCGCTTCGAGATCGGCAGGCACGTACCGCCCCACGTAGTCCAGCTCGGTGTCGCAGAACGTGCACCGCTTCCAGTAGCAGCCATGTGCGAGCCGGTACTTGAGCCATGGCGTGTCCGACCAGAGCCGGTGCATGGGATTCTCCGAATCGACCACGCGCAGATAGTCGCTGAAATCCACGCTGCGGTAGTCGGGGAAGACACGGGCGAGAGCGTGCTGCTCGAGCGCCTGGAATCGGGCGGCCGAGGGTCCATCGCTTCCGCCGAGCACCCTGCCTTCGGCATCGCGATACATGGTCCTGTAAAGAGACTCCTTCGGCGCGCCCGCCTCGACTTCGAGGATGGAAGCGAGGCTGCCGTAGCCGGCGTCGAAGGCAAGGTAGTCGCAGTAGTCGAAAAGACGTCCGTCAGTCAGGGAACGCAGCTCGGTAGAGACGTAGCCGCCGCCAAAGGCAATACGGGCGCGCCCGGTGAACGCTGCGCGCGCTTCCCTGGCCGCCACGAGCGCGCCGGGAAGGCAGCCGGGGAAAGGGACGGAGAAAAGCAGGAGATCGGGACGCCCAGCCACCCCCGCGGCAGCGAAGCTCTCGCGCAGCCATGGGCGATAGAACGCCTCCATCAGATAGGCACCAGGAAGCGCATCCTCGATCGCATGGAAATCCTTCACAGAACGGGCAAGGCGCTCACCGTACCTGACCGTGGCGAATTCGGGATCGAGGGTGAATGAGATGAAGTCTCCAAGGTCCTCGAGAATACGGGTGGCCAGGGCGCGCGCATCATCCGGGCCTATGCGGCCTCCCGAGGCTTCGAGGAAGGCCTGGGCGCGCTGTCCGCGGGGGAACTCTGCGGCCTGTGCAAGCCGATGGGCGAACCCGGAATCGCCTCCCGAAAGAAAGTCCACGATGCTGTCTATCCACTCGATATAAAGGTCCCTGTAGGACATGTAGCGGGCGAGCTGCCTTCGGCTTTCAGCGCCCGGAGGTTCGC
>Ga0265338_10005496_pt1 | contig 16520 bp, 16 predicted proteins | sample 42126metaG_FD_193579 | JGI IMG/M metagenome (GOLD analysis project Ga0265338, IMG submission 193579) | Rhizosphere microbial communities from Carex aquatilis grown in University of Washington, Seatle, WA, United States - 4-21-26 metaG | ecosystem: Host-associated > Plants > Roots > Rhizosphere... | reverse complement strand
GCGCGTGCGTTCCGTGACGCTCACGAGCATAATGTTCATGATCCCGATCCCGCCGACGATGAGTGAGACACTGGCAATTGCGCTGAGCAACACCGTCATCACATTCGTCGTAGCCGTGAACATGTCGGAAATTTCCTGCTGGCCACGGATGGTGAAATCATCGTCCCGACCCTGGCCGAGGCGGTGGCGTTGCCGGAGCAGGTCCGCAATGTCCCGTTGCACCCTGTCCGAAACATCGGGCGCAGAAGATTGCACGATGATCGAACTGATATTGGTGCGCTTGGAGAGCCGCTTCATCAAACTGGTGTAGGGAATGAGTACCACGTCATCCTGATCCGTGTTCATGACGGACAAACCCTTCGGATGCAATACGCCCAGAATCTTAAAGGGTATGTTGCGGATAATCACAATCTTTCCCACGGGATCCTCACTGGGAAAGAGCTGGTTGACAATGGTCTTCCCAACGACACAGACCTTGGCCGTGCCGCGCACATCCTGTTCGGTGAACATCGTGCCATCTTCCAGCGGCCAATCACGGATATCCAGATACTCGGGGCTTTCGCCGAGAATCTGCGTGTTCCAGTTCAATCCGTTGGCCTGCACCTGCTCGCGGTCGCGCACCTCGGGACTGACGGCGATCACTCCCGGCACTTCGCGGCTGATGGCATCTGTATCCTCGACAGTCATCGTGCCCGCGCCACCCCAGCCGCTGCGCGCGCCGCTACTGGACCAATTCCCCGCAAACACCAGGATGACATTCTGACCGAGGCTGGCGATTTGCGCCTCAACCTGTGATTTCGCGCCGTTGCCAATGCCGACCATGGCAATAACCGCCCCGACGCCAATGATGATCCCCAGCGCCGTCAACGTCGAACGCATTTTGTTGCGTCGCAGCGCGCGGAGCGCCATTCGTAGTGTGGCGGTGATCCTCATGACGACAGTTTGACAGCCTGATGGGCTTCCTGCAACCGGCGGAGTTCCACCTCGGCCATCAATCGCTGTTGGACGGGCGCATCGTGAACGACCACGCCATCACGCATGATGACGTTGCGCTTCGTGTAAGAGGCGATGTCAAGTTCGTGAGTGACCATGACGATGGTGATGCCTTCCTCATTCAATTTCTGGAATACGCCCATGACTTCCGCGCTGGTGCGCGTATCCAGATTGCCCGTTGGCTCGTCCGCCAGCAATACCGCCGGGCTATTGACCAGTGCGCGGGCAATGGCAACGCGTTGTTGTTGGCCGCCGGAGAGCTGATTGGGATGATGACCAGATCGGTCCGCCAGACCAACGATTTGGAGCGCGTGGATCGCGCGTTCGCGCTGCTCGGCGGCGGTCAGGTGGTTATGGGTGTACAACATTGGCAGTTCGACATTCTCCAATGCCGACGTGCGCGACAGCAAGTTGAACCCTTGGAAGACAAAGCCCAGCTTCTTGTTGCGAATGCCGGCGAGCTCATCGCGATCCAGGTGCGAGACGTCGACATCGTCGAGCAAATAGTGCCCTTCGCTGGGCCGGTCAAGGCAGCCGATGATGTTCATCATCGTGGACTTGCCCGACCCGCTGGCGCCCATGATGGCCACAAACTCGCCTTTGGCAATCTCCATGGACACCCCGCGCACCGCGAACACGTCCACCTCGCCGGTGTGATAGGTCTTATGGATGTTATCCAATTTGATGACGGCAGCCACAACTCCTCATTTCCTTAGAACCGCCGCATGCCACCGAACGGACTGGTTGCCTGCGCAGATCCACCTTGCTTGTAGATGGCGGTGGTGACGACCTTATCGTTTTCGCCAAGACCATCCGTGATTTCGGTAAAGATGCCGTCGGTGATCCCGGTCTTGACCTGAACCGGCTGCAATTTATCTTCCTTCAGGACGTAGACCGTTCGTGTCGGGCGATGTTCCCCCTTGGGCCGCTGCCCATTGAGACCAGCGGGACGCATGCCGGCACCAGGGCCACCACTACCACCACCAACGCCGCCGCCTGCTGCCCGGGGCGTCGAGTTCGTGGCAGCATCTTGGGGACGAAAGCGCAAGGCCGCATTGGGAATTCGAAGAACGTCACTGCGCTCTGCCACAATGATCGACACGTTGGCGGTCATGCCCGGCTTGAGTTTTAGATCCGAATTGTTCACCCCGATGACCGTGTCGTAGGTGACGACATTCTGTACCGTGATCGGCGAATTGCGCACTTGCACAACGTCCCCGTGGAATGTGCGATTCGGAAATGCGTCGACCGTGAAATCCACTTTCTGCCCCTCTTCCACACCGCCGACGTCGGCTTCGGCGACGTTGCTGTCGATCTGCATTTTCGCCAGGTCGTTGGCGATAACAAATAAAACGGGTGCGTTAAAGCTGGCGGCGACGGTTTGACCAACGTCCACGTTGCGCGAAATGACGATACCGTTGACTGGAGAATAGATGGTGCAATACTGCATATCCACCTTCGCTTTCTCCACGGCCGCCTGATTGACCTTCACCGTGGCCTCGGCTTGGTGCAGGGTGGCGTTCGCCGTATCATAGTCCGACCGGGGGATCAATTTGCTTTCGTATAGCTCTTGGGAACGCCTGGCGTTGACCTGCGCGAGTTCCAAGGCTGCTTGAGCGTTGGCGAGGTTGCCCTGGGCAGAATCCGATGCGGCTTGATAAACCAACGGGTCAATCTGGGCAACGACTTGACCCTGCTTGACGGGCGAATTCCAATCCGCGAAGAGCTTGGTGATCACTCCCGAAATCTGACAGCCAACCTGGACGTTCGTGACCGGATTAAGTTGACCCGTCGCCGTAACAACCTGCGTCATGTCGCCTCGTGCGACCGACGTTGTTTGATACTGGGGGGCGTTGTCGCCGCGGAATTTGAAGTACCACACCCCCAGCCCCACGAGCACGACCACGCTCACAATGATACCCACCCGTTTCCAGGATCGCTTCTTTCTTGCACTCGCCATTATTGACTCCAAATTCCTGATTTTCGTTCGTCGGCTGTTGCTGGCTAAGGACGCAGATTTACGCCCGAAGGTTACAACAATTGGCGCGTCATGTCCCGCAAGGAAATGTCCCTTTACGGCGCAAGAGCGCTTCCCCCCCCCGGCTTGTCGAAGCGCACCGATTTCACACCCATGGTCCGAAGGAATCCCCGGACGGTCTTCTCGGCGTTCTTCTGCGCATTGCTCAGGATTCCCATTTCCAGCGCGGTGGCCTGCACGGCCTCCAGCGCGGCCAGTCGCGCTTTCTGCTCTAACTCGGGGTCGTACGGCGCCCACGGCGTCCACCATGTCTTGGAGCGGTCCCACACGCGCGTCTGTTTCTCGTCCACATACACGTGCATGACCCTTGGCGATGGCAGTCTGGCCGTGATGACATTGTCCGCCCCAATTTGCACATCGTTCGTGTTCAAGGTCGCCAGGTCAACACCGCCCAGCACGTCGGCTTGCACCATCAACAACACCTGTTCGGAACCGAACGGCACCTTCTCTTCCTTGAGGCCGATAACTTTTTGGATGCTGTACCTGACGGTAACCAATTCGCTTAGTTGCTGGATCTCTTTTACGACCGCGGGCGCGTCAACCACCCGGCGCACCACCGGTTCACGGCGTCCAAAATAATACAGGTACAGGCAGGCAATGCTCAGCGCGATGATGATTGCACTGACCGTATAGAACTTGATCTTCTTCCACATGAGCGTTTGACGCCTACCAACTGCGTCGTCGGAACGAACGGAACTCCCCGTCCTGCAGGCGTACTCCAAATGGCTTTTGGTTCTTCACGAAAAAAGTGCAATTCGGTCCCGCCTTGAGCGCCACGCTGCCTGCCAACGTGTCCTCGGGCACCGTGAAACTCAGCATCTCCCTCTCTAAGACACCGTTGGCGGGTATCTTGATCAATCCCGCCTGCGTACCCATTGTCGATGGCGGGTAGTGATCCGTATCGTGACCCACGAGAATAAACGAGTTGCGGCCCAACGTCACGTCAAACGAATTGGGGTTTTCCAGCCGCAGGTACAGGATTAACACATAGCCTGTCTTGATCCTGCCCGCGGTCGCTTCGGTCAACTGAACAACATAGTTTGTTCCGCCATCGGTCTGTGCTTGGTGCGGCTGGCTGAACTCCTTCGCCTCCTGGATCCGCAACATCGCCATCAACCCGAGGCCCGCCCCGACGATTATGACCGCAACCACCACCCGACTTTGAATGCGTCTGCTCACTCTTGCCTATCAGCCCCGTACAATTCGGGTGCCGGCCGCAAATGGTGACATATCATGGCGCGCCCGCGCAACCCCTTATTCAGCGGGTTTGGTCGGGTTCGTATCTGTCGACCGGGTCTGCAGTTCCGCCTTCGCCTGGTCGACATAGCCGCGCAGGTCGGTGTCGGTGAACAATGTGCGCAAAATGTCCAACATCCGAATCCGACCGCCGAAATCCGGTTTGAAATGTGGGGGCGAGGAGATGGCCGGCTCTTGCCCGAGATCAACCGCGATATTCGGGTTCTTCAGTCCGTCCACGATGGCGTAGAGCACCCGCGGGTCGGCGCTGGGGTCGGCAGCCAGTCCGCGTAAAAGTTGTTCGGCATCGGGATTGACCTCCATCGTCGCAGCGAGATAGCGCGTCGCGTCTACCAGACGCGGCATCGTCAATGACCCGGAGCGCCACACCCGCGTGAGCGTTGCCGCCTGGTCCCGATCCGCCAGCAGCGCCACCGCTTCCAATGCGCGACGATTATTACTCAATGCGAGCTTCTCCAACTGGGGCAGGGCCGTTACATCCCCGGAAGCCACGGCTTGCTCCATCCAGTTCTCGGGCTCGGCGGTAGTAGGGACTGGTTCCACTGTCGTTGGCGGCCCCACAAAAGGAATGCGGCGGCCGTCTTCCACCGTGACTTTCTCGGCGAGATTGCTCTTGAGCGAGGATGTAGTTTCCCTCAGGCGCTGGACCTCGGCATTGAGCCGCGCGTTTTCCTGTACCAACGCGCGCATCTCGTCCGCCTTGGCGGCCAGTTCAGAAGCCGTGGCCGAGGTCGCTCCACTTTGCGACCGTTGGGTGCCTTGCACGTAAAACAACCCGACCGCTGCAATGACTGCCGCGCCTGCCCATAACCCTATTGAGAATGCCGCTGCCGGTTTCATCAAATCTCGCGTGCGTCACGATAGTACCCGCGCTGCCCCATGTGCGAAAGCCAAATCCCGTGAAGTCAGGCTGCGATGAAACCCGGGGCATGAACCGCGTGCGCCCATGCACCGGCACCTTCCGTCTGGCTTTCTGACCTATTGTAACTAGTGTTTTGTCCCGGGTCCGGCCGATGCTGGCGGTTGATTCGTTGGCCTGATGGAAGTCGCCGCAGCGTTCGCTGCCCCGAATTCGGAGGCGACGTTGTTGGTTTCACTTTCTGCGGTCTTCTTTCCCCAGCGGACGCGGTCGGCGAGAAGATACTGCTCGTTGCTAGGCGGCAACGGGGTGTACGCCTTGAGGGGGAAATGCTCCGGAAGTTGGCCGCGCATGAATGCCGCCCAGCCCTTGTATTCGCCATCAGCAACTTCGCTTTGTGGTTTTTCGTCGATCAAATAGGGAGTAAGCATCATGAATTGAAACCCTCTCGGCGCGATAAAATCGTTGATCTCATAGAATTCGTCCACACTCATCGGCAGCCACACGGTATTGCGCTCTCCATCCCACGCCATCGACCAGGGCAGATCGCTGCAGACCAGCGCGTTGGTTTCGAATAACGAGGCCACCGCGCGTGTGGCCGGTGGAAAGTACGGCGGATACGGAAACTGGCTGACCCGGGGCGGCAGCAACGTAAAGATCATCGGCGAGACGTTCAATGCCACGAACACGCCAATGGCCGCGCCTCGCGTCAGTTTGATGCGAAATGGAATGCGGTCCAGCAATAGATAAAAGAACGCCGTGCCGAAAATGGCGACGATCGGCAGCAAGAGCACCAGCAAGTTGCCACCGTTCACATCGGGGCCGATACGTTCGGGGTCCGACCCGATCAACGACATGGCGACGATGGCCAGCCCGATCACCGCGAGCGTCAGCCCGCGCAGTCGCGACACGTCACGTCGTCGAAAACCATACATCAAGCCGACACAGAAGAAGAACACCAGAAAGTCGGAGCCAATGGACCGGAGGTTAACGAGCAGATTCGGACGCGCGCTGCTCAGGAACTTCGAGGTGAGCCCCTTGATCGAGTAGGCACCCGTGAAATCCGGAACTAACGAGCGCTGCAGGGTCTCTCCACGAAACGAGCCGGTCCGATCAATCAGCTCATACTGGGCGATGCCCAACAGGCTGCCCGAAACCTGGTAGTTTCGCACGAGCCACGGGGTGATGACGGCCACAAACACCACCACATAGACGCCCGCCCACATCACGGCGGCTCGTTGCCGAAAAATGCGCGCCACGTAGATCGCCATCGGGATCAAGAAGAACGCCGTGAGATACCTCGTCAGAAAACACAGCCCTAACAGCACCGCACTGGCGATGACCAGCCCCGCAACTATCCCGGTCACGCGCGCCGGCGCAACCCCCGCCGCTTCTCCCTCCGCTGCTTCCGGTGGGTTGAGGCGGTTGTCGGCAGCGAACAAACAGTACGTGGACAGGAGGAACAACAGCATCAGGAAGTTTGTTGGCAAACCCGAGATGCCGTACGACCACAGCGTATCGGAGAACAACATCAACAAACTCGCCGTGATGGCCACGCGCCGGTCGAACAGCCGTTTCCCCCATACAAACACAAGAAATACGCACCCGTACAGGCAAAGTTGGTCAAACGGCACAATGACCCAGCGTTCGGGATAGTAAAAGTGCTCGCCCATGTCGTACTTGGACGTGTCTCCTGCGGGCATCAGCTTAAACAGGCTGGCCAGCACCAGCGGATAGAGCGGCGGATTCGTAAGGTCCGGGTGTTGTTTGATCAGCCGCGGATCATTCTTTGCCCAGCCGTGGTCTTCAAGCTTCCAGAGGCTGAGCGGGCGGATCACATGCGTGGTAAATCCTTCGTGCTGCGCCAGGTTACGCGCCAACTGCGCCATGTCGATGGATTCGCGTTTGCTGAGGCCGCGGAATTGTGCCCCGGTATAGATGAGACCCGTTCCCGCCGCGAGCAGGACCAATGCTACCCACTGAAAGATCTTCTTGCCGACGCCCATTTCGATTTGAAAGACCGCCGTTTGGACACTGGTCTCTGGTGTAGTTGTCGCTCGTCCCATAAGTGGTTGCTCCTGTCCTATGTTCGGTCTACGCTACAGGTTCTCGATCCCAAACTCCTTCAGTTTCCGATGTAGCGTGCGGCGGCTGATGCCGATCTTTTGCGCCGCCTTCGTCCGATTGCCCTCGGTTTCCTTCAATGCCTGTACAATCAATTGCCGCTCTGCCTCTTCAACGGTCATGCCCGCGCGCACGACATTAATCTTGGTCAGGTCCGCACTGCCGCGAATTGCCGCCGGCAGATCGCGCACTGTCAGGCGTTCGGTGCGCGCCAACACGACCATTTGTTCGATGGCATTGCGCAGCTCCCGGACGTTGCCGGGCCAATCATATGCCAAAAGCACGTTCAATGCCTCCGGCGTCAGCTCACGCACCTGCTTGTTGTTCTCACGGCTAAATTCATCAAGGAACGCCTTTACCAAGAGCGGAATATCATCCCGTCGCTCCCGTAGCGGCGGTAAATCGACCGCCACGACGCTGAGCCGATAAAACAAATCATCGCGGAACTTGCCCTCCGTGACCAGCTTTTTTAAGTCCTTGTTTGTAGCCGCAACCAGCCTCACGTCCACCTGCAGCGTTTTAGAGCCGCCTACCCGCTCAAATGCCCGTTCCTCAAGCACTCGCAACAACTTGACCTGTATCGGCGGTTCCAGTTCGCTCACTTCGTCGAGGAACAGAGTTCCCCCGTCCGCCAGTTCGAATCGACCGGTCCGCCGCTCCATCGCCCCTGTGAACGCGCCCTTCTCGTGGCCGAAAAGTTCGCTCTCCAAAAGCGTGCTTGGCAGGGCCGCCGCATGGACGGCTATGAATGGGCCGTTCTTGCGCGGGCTAAGGTTGTGGATTGCCTTGGCGATGAGCTCTTTACCAGTCCCGGTCTCTCCTGTGATGAGCACGGTCGCGCGGCTCGGTGCGACCTGTTGGACCGTCTCGAACAGCTGTCGCATCGTGGACGATTCACCAATGAGATTCTCCAGCCCATACTTGCGGTCGATTTGTTCATGAAGGTTGACGTTCTCGGTCTCGATACGGCGGCTGTGGAGCGCGCGCTGGATGACCAGCTCAAGCTCATCGAGGTTCACCGGCTTGGTCACGTAGTGATACGCGCCCGCCTGCATGGCCTGTACGGCATTCTCAATCGAGCCGTAGGCCGTCATCATGATGCACACGGGCGGATTGCTCAGGGACATCGCGCGCCGTAATAAACCCATGCCATCGACGCCGGGCATGCGCAGGTCCGTCAACATCACGTCGACGGGCGCGGATTCGAGCGTCTGCACCGCCTTCTGCGAGTCTTCGGCCAGCAACACGTTGTACCGGTCCTGCAGTGCCCGCTGCAGGCCTTCGCGGGTGTTCCGTTCATCGTCAACAATCAGGATTGTTGGTTGTTTCGTCGTCATTTCGTGGTGCGCTCGTCGCGTGCCGCTTCCAGCAGACGCATCCGCTTCTCGTGAATGGGCAGCTTGATGCGGAACGTTGTGCCGCGATCCTTGTCGCTTTCCACTTCAATCGCGCCACCGTGCTCGCGCACAATCCGCTGCACAATCATCAGCCCGAGGCCCGTCCCATTCTCCTTGGTCGTGAAGTAAGGCTCGAACAATCGCCCGATCTGCTCGGGGGCGATCCCATGGCCACTGTCGATAAATGAAATGGCCACGTGCGTGTCGTCGGCTTCTGTGCGAATGCGCAGGATGCCGCCGGACCGCATCGCTTGCAACGCGTTCTTGATGATATTGTAGAATGCCTGCTTGAGTTGGGCGCGATCCAGCAGGATGCGCGGCAACCCTTCCGCCAGCTCCCGTTCCACCAGAATGTCGCGGTCGCTGATCTCCTGTTCCAGCAGCGCCAACGTCTCGCCGATCACCTCGTTTACCGTGGTCGGCTGCAACTCCGGCTGCGTCGGGCGAATGGCCCGCAGGAATTGGTTGATGATCTGGTCGAGACGGGCAATCTCGTCACGCGCCACGCGCAAATCTTCCCGGACCCGCTCCGCCTGCGCGGCCGGCAGCCGTTTCAGTTCACGTTCCATGAGTTGGAGATGAATATTGAGCGAATTCAGCGGGTTGCCGATCTCGTGGGCGACGCCCGCCGCCAGCAACGTGATCGCCGAAAGCTTCTCGGACTCGATGGTGCTCTCGGCTCGCTGGCGCGTTTCTGTCACGTCCCGCAAAATGATTGCCATGCCCGTGACCATCGAATTCTGCTCGTCGGCCACAGGTACGATATAGAAACTGATAAAGCGCTGCTGCGGATAAAACACTTCAAGCTCATGCGTGAAAACTTTTCGCCACTCGTCCTTGTCGGCCGACCAGATCTTTTGCCAGTCGAGATCGCGAAGATAATGCGAGATTGGCTCCCGCACTGCGCGCTCGGGATCGATGCCCAAAAGCTGGCCCGCGGCGGCATTGAGATAAGTAATGCGGCCATCGGCATCTGTGACGATGATGCCTTCCTGGATCGTATTGAAGAGGGTTTCAAGGAAACCCTTCTCGCGGGCAAGCTTGAGCACGACGCCTTGCAGGCTTTGGGAATCAACCCGGTCGATGCGACCGATCAACTTATCGAGAAAGGAAGTCTTCACCCGGTTTCAGCTTGTACGTGTTGTGCAACTACGTCACGATTTGAGATGTTTTCGCCTTTGACAAGACCCGCGTATGTGTGCCAACATGACGCGAAATAAACGCGTTTTCAAGCAAAAATCTTAGGAATTTTAATGAACGAAGATCAGGTCTATAATAAGTTGCTGGTTCCCAATGAATCCAAACTGGCGCTCGTCGTTTTGGATGGGCTCGGTGACATCGCCACGGAATCAACCGGATTTCGTACACCCCTCGAAGCCGCTCGTACGCCCAATCTCGATCTGTTGGCCAAACGTTCGTCACTGGGACGCATGACCCCTGTCGCCCCGGGAATTACACCAGGCAGCGGGCCCGGACACCTCGGTCTGTTCGGTTATGATCCACTTGAATACGAAGTCGGCCGGGGCGTCATTGAGGCCATCGGGCTCGGTATTGACCTCAAGCACGGCGACGTTGCCGCGCGCGCCAATTTCTGTTCCCTCGACGCGAAGGGCATTGTGACCGATCGCCGCGCAGGACGCATCGACACAAAGATCTGCGAGGCACAGTGTGCACTGCTCGCCGGCAAGATCAAAAAGCTTGGTGACGTGGAAGTCATCATCAAGGCCGGCAAAGGTCATCGGTTCGTTGTCGTGTTCCGCGGGAAGGGTCTCGAAGGCCCTCTCAACGACAGCGATCCGCATCGCGAAGGGTTGCCCATTGCCACCGTCAAGCCATTGGCCAAATCCGCCGGAGCCGCGAAGACGGCCAAGGTGATCGCCGCGTTCTACAAGCAGGCGCTGCCGATGCTAAAAGACTGCAAACCCGCCAATGGCTTCCTGCTCCGCGGCATCGCCCATCAGCCGAAGATCCCGCTCTTCACGGAACGCTACGGACTCAAAGCCGCCGCGATTGCGATCTACCCGATGTACAAGGGCCTCGCCCAACTCGTCGGCATGAAGAAGGTGGAGGGCGCCACGACGGTGCAACAGGAGTTCGAAGCGGCGGTCGATGCCCTGAAAGCCTACGATTTCGTTTTTCTCCATGTAAAAGGGACCGATATGGCCGGCGAGGACGGAAACTTCGACGCGAAAGTCAAAGCCATTGAGGAAGCCGATGCGGCGCTCGGTCAACTGCTACCGCAGGTCGATGTTTTGGCCATCACCGGCGACCACAGCACGCCGGTGCCGGTCAAGGGCCACTCGTGGCATCCACAACCCGTGATGATCTGCGGTGAGATTGCCGGGTGGGACGGTCAGGACCGCTTTACGGAACGCACCGCCAACCTGGGCTCGCTCGGCGTGTTCCCGGCGAAGTACTTGATCCGCTACATGCAGGCCAACGCCAGACGGCTCGATAAATTCGGGGCGTGATCGCAATGCGACAGGGCGCACCGCACGCCAGACCTGTTATCTACTCGCCACTGAACTGGCGATCGCCGGCATCGCCCATGCCGGGCACGATGTAGCCGCGTTCGTTGAGGTGAGCATCGACGGTGCCGAGGTAAATCTCCACGTCGTGATGCGCTTTGGAAAGTTTCTCAATGCCTTCGGGCGCGGCGAACAAGCCGAGGTATTTGATCTTCTTGACGCCCCACTTCTTAAGCCGCGCGACGGCCACGCACGCGGAACCGCCTGTGGCCAGCATTGGGTCGAGCACAAAGGCGATATCCACGGGCTGATGTTGGGAAAACCGGCTGTAGTACTCGACGGGCTCCAGCGTTTTCTCGTCACGGAACAAGCCGAGGTGAAACACGTGCGCTTCGGGCAAAAACTCCAGGATTCCGTCCACCATCCCCAAGCCGGCGCGCAGGACCGGCACCAGCCCGACTCTCGCGCCCACGTGAGCGCCTGTCGTTTCGGCCAGCGGCGTCATTACTTTCATCGGCTCCTGCGGCAAGTCGCGGGTCGCTTCGTAAAAGAGCAACACGGACAACGCGCGAATACGGCTGCGGACAATGGCGCGATCCGAGTCCTTGTCGCGGATATCGGTCAGAAAGCTCAGCGCCAGCGGATGACTCAGCACATGGACGGTGTCGCGCATGGTAATCATTCACCTCCGGAAAGACGCATCGCTTTCACCAAATGCCCACGCGGAATGGTGCTCGCTTCGGGAACTTCTACGAGGCAGTTCGCATTCGTCAGGGAGGAGATTATATGGGAACCTTGGCGCGGCATCGGTCTTACCAGCCATTTTTCCCCGTCCCGTTGCAACTGCGCCCTCATATAGTGCAGCCGGTCTCCGCTGTTCACAAAATCTTCCGCCGTCTCCGCCGGTAGACTGGGCAATTCAATTTCTGTCAGCCCCCGCATCTTCAGCAGCGCCGGGCGGACCAACACCAAAAACGTCACCGCCGCGCTGACGGGATTGCCGGGCAACCCGAACACCAGTTTCTCTTCGCGCGCGCCAAACACGAACGGCTTGCCGGGTCGCATGGCTATCTTCCACAGCTTCTGCTCACAACCCAGCTCCGCCAGCACGTCCTTCACCAGGTCGTATTCGCCAACGGACACGCCCCCGACTGTGACCACCACGTCGCACTCACTCAATCCATAGTCGATCTTCTCGTGCAGATCTTCGCGCGTGTCGTCGGCAATGCCGAGCTCGACCGGTTCACACCCCGCCTGTTTCACGAAAGCACACAACGCATAGCTGTTCGAATCGTGGATCTGGCCTTCACACAGCGGCCGCCCCGGTTCGATGATTTCCGCCCCCGTGACCAGCACGCCGACGCGCGGACGCGGATACACCACGAGCTGCGCCACCCCCACGGCCGCCGCCATTCCCAACTGCGACGGCCCGAGTAGCGCTCCGGCGCGCAACACCACTTCGTTCTTCGTCACGTCATCGCCGGCGCGGCGGATATTCTCACCCGTCTCCACGGATTCGGCGGCGGCGATGTAGCCCTCATGATGGGGGTGCGTATCCTCTTGCATCACCACCGCATCCGCGCCCGGGGGAATTGGCGCGCCTGTGAAAATTCGGATACACGACTGCGGTTCCAATCCGACGGTCGCCGCCACGCCCGCAGGCACCTCGGCGATCACGCGCAAATGGATTAGGTTGTTCTCGTTGGCGCCGGCCACGTCGGACGCCCGCACGGCGTAACCGTCCACGGCGCTATTGTCCCGCAGCGGTAGATCGACCGGGGATGTCACGTCCTGTGCCAGCACGCAATCCAACGCGTCTGCCAGCGGGACGGCGCGCGGCGGGCGCGTCCGCACCGCCAACAGGATGATTCCTTTCGCCTCAGCGACCGTGAGCATTCAACCTCTCCTAACGCACTTCATCGCCCATGCGTACTTCGCCCTCAACAACGTCTGCGGTTGCCAACGGCGCATGCACCGGTTCGGTAATCCGCACCGCACCGACCCGCTTGCCTCCATGATAAATACTGACCTGCGTTCCCGGTGTCGGAACCGCCAGCGACCCGAAATCGACTACCACGAAACCCAGGTCTGCATTTACCGATACAATTCTGGCGGCTGGAGGTCCAAGCGGCGCGGGGACCGGTTGTTGAACCGGATTGACTGGCTTGACGGCTGTTCGTGCGCGAACGGTGGTGCCGCTGCCCGCACAACCCAGGCAGAATACCATCGCCGCGCAACTGATGGCGATGGCGCGCTGAACTGCCGGTAACAGAAACTGCCGATTGATTAGATTGTTCATGCCCTTGCCCAGGAAACTGGCGCGCCTGGCGTGATTCGAACACGCGACCGCCGGATTAGAAATCCGATGCTCTATCCTACTGAGCTACAGGCGCGGCAATGTGTTACGAATATTTTTCAAACTGGCTATCACCCAAACTTGTCACCCGGCGGCTCCGGCGACCGCTTTTGTATAATTTGCCGTGAGCGCCAGAACCACCAAACGAAGCCGCCGGCAACAGGCGCTGAAGCGCGTCGGGGACAACCTGTACCGCTCCGACGACTCCGGAATCTACTATGCCATCTTCAAACGAAACGGCAAGCAGATACGCCGCAGCCTCCATACCATCGACAAGGAACTGGCGCGAAGAAGGATGGAGGACTTACGCCGCCAGATCGGCCGGATCTCCACCAGCGAAGGCCGGCATCTGCCGTTCGCGGAATACGACCACCAGCGCAAATTGATCGGGGGCGCGGCGAAGAGCTGGATCGACGTGATCGGCGCGGGCGTCGAGCCCAGCACCCGGGACCGCTATTTGGGAAATATCCGGACCCTGGCCGGCTTCGTCAAGGGGCTGACCATCCGCGCTCTCACCTTGAAACACATCGAAACCTGGGTGGCCAGCCGGACGCCCGATGTCTGCGCCGCGTCCACGTTCAACCAGGATTTGGGAACAAACGGTGTCATTTGGTCCAGCGCGAGCAACCTCATCGGCGTTGCCGGCCGCCATGGATGCCGCTGCAACAGCAAGTAACCGGCACAAAAACCGACGGTCAGCCCAATGGTGAGCAGCAGTTTCGTTCGCCAATGCGTCATGCGACCTCCGTTTTTGCAACGCGTCGCCCGTCCTGCCACTTGCCGAAGGGCGGTGACATCAGAAACGCCCGGGTGCATTCGTCCGCGGCGACCTGGCTGCCGGCCGTCAACAATGAATACCCGCCAATCACTGCCCGGTCGCCGGTCCGCACCGTGGCCAGAATCAGCTCGAGCCTGCCTTCGGCGTTCCGTGCCAACACATGCGGATTCAGCCGCACTGCGGCGCCGAAGACCACATCGTCGCCGATGTGGAGGAACGATCGATCGAGAATGCGCAGCCCTGCCGCCCAGTACGTTAACCGTCCAACACGCGCACCCCATAGCCGCAGCCAGCAGCTATAAAGCCCCGGCACCAGCCGTAGACATTCTTCCAGAGCGGGCAACCGACAAAAGATCACCTGCAAGTTGAAGAGTGCCCACCACGTGAAGAACTCGGGAGTGGCTACGGCGATGTGTCCCTCGCGGATGGGACGCACCGTCTTGATAAACCTGGCCGCCAGAGGCGGAGCCAGATACAACACTGCCAGCCCGGTCAGCACCCGCCACGGCCAACTGGTCCAAGTGATCCCAACGCAGAAGCCAACTGCGACGGCATGCAGCAGTGGCAGGCAATTCATAAGCAGCAACCACAGCCGCTGCATGCCGTTCAATTTGGAATCGTCGCAGGGCATTTCATACCTTATGAGACGGCAGGTGTCGGCTGGCGTGCGAACAGCACGCGTCCCAGAAGAATGCCAACCACCAGACCGATCACCCCGGTGCCCAGCGCCAGCTTCTTCCCAAAAGAAACGGCCAGCGTCAGGACCGGGTTATTCAGGAAATCGGTCCCCACATGTGCGGCGGCGACTTTCCATTCACCATTTTCCTTCGTCACCGTCGCCGTCCACCGCGCGTTCATCACGACTGTGCGACCGTCCTTCATCGCATACGTGTCCTTGGTTTTGCCGTAGCAAATCCCGGTGTTCGCATCAATGAAGCGCGTCAGGATCTCCGCCTCCGGCTCCGTCTTAAGACTCGCGATAGGCGCATCCTTGGCCCGGAACATACGGTCGAACAACGCGTTGAATTGCGCCTCGCTCGTCACCAGCGTTTGGTCGATAGCTGTGAAAGCGAATTCCTTGGTGCAACAAGCCGCGAGCGCATGGCTGTCTTGGTTGTTGATCGCCTCCACTGCCTTGGCTCGCAGGGCACGCAAGGCCGTATGATCTGCCTCGCGGTTCTCTTCCGCAGCATCTGTGCCTGCGGCCAATCCAACTAAAGATGCAACTACCAGAGAAACGAAACATCCTATTGTGGGTGCCTTCACGGAATGAGCCTCCTTCTAGGGTTGGTTTGTCGTTCTACTTCAACTGCATGAAACCTATCCGCCACCACTGGGATGTGGCGCCGGCCAAACTCCGTAGTAAACGTTTGCACAGAGATTCCGACCAAGTCGGTTGGTGCATCGAGTGGGACATCCTGAGGGGGTTCATCCAAGAAGCGGACCGTTAGGCCAGTCGGCATCGGTTCTGCCAAAACCGCCGTAGCCAGCGACTGCATCTGCGGCGCCTGCGCCCACCCCCCGATCAAAGGACAAGCCAATGTGGCGTGCATCCGTCCTCCAATGACGGCATCGCAACGGGGTGCATCGAGAGTGTAAAGCACCCATCGCCTCGTTGGCAATGGTTTTCAGCTCACGCCGGCGTCACCGGGATCTTCGGGGAACGACAGCAGGCCGTACTTCTTGAGCTTGTATTGCAGGGTGCGTCGGCTGATGCCGAGTGCCCGGGAGGCAAGTTCGCGATTGGCGGAGACGTGGAGAAGTGTCTGGCGGATGAGTTCCTTTTCCACGGCATCGATCGTCATGCCGGGGTGTACGGTGAACTCGGGTTGGGTGACGGCAACCTGGCGGATTGGTTCCGGCAGGTCGGCGGGCTGAACCACCTTATGATGGACCGTGATGATCATCCGCTCGATGACGTTGCGCAGCTCGCGGACATTGCCGGGCCAGCGGTAGCGTTGGCATAGTTGAAGGGCATCCGTCGACATCACTTTCGCAGCGTGCTTGTGCTTGGCGGTGAAGTGGGCCAGGAACGCCTCGATGAGCAACGGGATGTCCTCGACTCGCTCGCACAGTGGCGGCAACTGGATGGGCACAACATGTAACCGATAGAACAAGTCTTCGCGGAAGTGGCCGTCTTTGACGTGTTGTTCCAGATGCTTGTTGGTGGCAGCGATGATGCGGACATTGCAATGGGTCAGATCGCTGCTGCCAACCCGCCGGAACATGCCTTCCTCAATGACGCGCAAC
>Ga0265338_10005495_pt1 | contig 16520 bp, 13 predicted proteins | sample 42126metaG_FD_193579 | JGI IMG/M metagenome (GOLD analysis project Ga0265338, IMG submission 193579) | Rhizosphere microbial communities from Carex aquatilis grown in University of Washington, Seatle, WA, United States - 4-21-26 metaG | ecosystem: Host-associated > Plants > Roots > Rhizosphere... | reverse complement strand
ACTTGCCATCGCGGCGGACGGAAAAGAGCAGGATGACGAAATCCTGCACGCACCCCGCAAAGACGGCGCCAGCCAGCACCCAGAGCGTGCCGGGAAGATATCCGAACTGCGCAGCCAGCACAGGCCCTACCAACGGGCCTGGACCTGCTATGGCAGCGAAGTGGTGTCCGAACACAACCCACTTGTTGGTGACCAGAAAGTCGCGCCCGTTTTCGAGGCGCTCGGCGGGAGTGGCGCGCAGAGCGTCGAGAGCAAGAATCTTCGCCGCGATGAACTTGCTGTAGAAGCGATATCCCAGGGCATAGCAGCAGGTCGCCGCCGTTACCAGCCACAGCGCGTTGATGGGTTCGCCGCGGCGGACGGCCACGACTGCGACCGCCACGACTCCGAGCACGGCTACGACTCCCCAGGCAAGAACGGACAGGGTCTTATTCATGTTTCACTAAAGGTCGTGTCGCAGCATTGTGTCGAATCTGGGGCGCGAGTGCAATGCCAATGTGGACGGGTGACTGGGGCCGCACATGAACGATTTTCTTTTGGCTCTTCTTCGCTGTTCGGGCTTCGGCTGCTGTCGATTTAGTGTTACTCTATTTCTTCCGAACGACTGTTACCCTTGCGTACTGGGCCATTTCGTCTAGCCCCTGCACCCGGGGTGCATTCCGAGGATTTCATCCGAACTCATACATAGGAGCAAACAATGAGAATTGGCATGTTGACTGGCGGTGGCGATTGCCCTGGCCTGAATGCAGTCATCCGCGCGGTCGTGCGCAAAGGGGTGTTCCACTACCATGACGAGTTTGTGGGCTTCATGGAAGGCTGGCGCGGTCTGGTCGAAAACAAGAGTATGCCGCTCGATCTGGACGCGGTGGGCGGAATTCTGCCTCGGGGTGGAACCATTCTGCGCACTTCGCGGACCAATCCATCCAAGCGTCCGGATGGAATTGAGCGCTGCATGGCCACCATCGAACAACACAAGATTGACTCGCTGATTGCGATCGGTGGCGATGACACGTTGTCGGTCGCCCAGAAGCTTCACGAAAGAGATATTAAAGTGGTCGGCGTACCCAAGACCATCGACAACGATCTGGGTGGGACCGACTATACTTTTGGATTCGATACAGCCTGCAACATTGTGTGCGAAGCGATCGACCGCATCCATACCACGGCCGAAGCACACAACCGCGTAATGGTAGTGGAAGTCATGGGACGGGACGCCGGCTGGATCGCGCTCTACAGCGGCGTGGCGGGCGGAGCGGACGTTATTTTAATTCCCGAGCGGCCGTTCGATGTCGACAAGGTGGCCGAATCGATTCGTCAGAGACACGAACGCGGCCGTTACTTTTCGATTATCGTCGTCGCCGAGGGCGCAAAGTTTTCTTCCGAGGGCTCTGGATCTCCGATCCTGCAGGACATGGGGAAGGACGAATTCGGGCACGCCAAGCTGGGCGGCATCGCCAACATTCTGGCTCGCGAGATTGAGAAGCGGACCAGCTTTGAAACGCGCGCAGTCGTGCTGGGACACATCCAGCGCGGCGGATCTCCGAGCGCGTTCGACCGTGTGCTGGCAACACGCTACGGCCTGGGCGCGATCGACATGGTACATCGCGGCGAATTCGGCTGCATGGCGGCGCTGCGATCCAACAAGATTGTCTCCATACCGTTGAAAGAGGCGATCGCCAAGAACCGCGTGGTCGACAACGAGATGATTCAGATTGTCGACGGCCTGTTCGAAGAGATCGGGGTTAAGGAAGCAGCGGGTAACTGAGGGGCTCTCCCATCCGGCCTCCATCGCTATGGCGAGTGGAGGCCGTTTCGTTGCGCATCCCTTCAGGATGACGCAAGGTCCCAGCCTCTTCGCTTCGTGCTGACGTAAACTACAACCCATGGCCCTCGGCCAAAAGCTCTACGTCGCCCTCGCTCCCTGGCTGCTTCCTCTCATCGAATCGCTATTCGTCCTCGCGGTAGTGACGCTCGTATTTCTCTTCCAGCGAAGAGGCGCGGCGCGGCGAAAGACTCCAGTATTTCTGTCCACGCGGAGCGCTTTTCCCCGACTTGCCCGCCGAAAGACGCTTGCTGTGTTTGTCGTCGGCTTGTTCACGCTCGCCATCCGCATCGCGCTGATCCCCGTGTGGGGAATACCGCAACCGGCGTGGCACGATGAATTCAGTTTTCTTTTGGCTGCGGACACCTTCGCCCACGGAAGGCTTACGAATCCAACCCACCCGATGTGGGTCCACTTCGAAAGTTTCCACATCATCCAGCAACCGACTTACATGTCGATGTACCCGCCCGGGCAGGGTCTGGTGCTGGCGGCGGGACAGGTGCTCGGACATCCCTGGATCGGCCAACTGCTGATCACCGCGCTGATGTGCTCTGTCCTGTGCTGGATGTTGCAGGGGTGGCTGCCTCCGCGGTGGGCCCTGCTGGGAGCGGGTCTGGCCGTGTTGCGGGTGGGAATCCTGAGCTACTGGATGAACAGCTACTTCGGCACATCGCTTCCAGCACTGGGCGGGGCGCTGGTGCTGGGCGCATGGCCGCGACTAAAACGCAACGCTCATGTGGGCGATGCCATCTTAATGGCCACGGGCGTCGCGATTCTTGCCAACACGCGTCCCTATGAGGGCCTTGTGTTCTGTGTGCCCATTGCTGCGACGATGCTGATTTGGATCGTCAAGCAAAAGAAGTTCCCAACTTCAACCGTCTTCCGACGGGTTGTCTTACCGGTGGTTTTGCTTCTGGGCGTAGCTGGGGGTGCGACGAGCTATTACTTTTGGCGGGTCACGGGCAACGCGTTCGTTATGCCGTATACCGTCAATCGGCGAACCTATGCCGTGGCTCCTTATTTCATTTGGCAGACGCCGCGGCCCGAACCCGTCTACCATCACGCCGTGATGCGCAACTTCTATATTGACTTGGAGCTGCGCAGCTTTGAATCGGGGGAGACGTTTTTCGGCTTCCTGCACCGGCTCGCGAGCAAAGCATTTTGGCTGTGGATGTTTTATCTGGGTCCGATTCTCACTCTGCCGCTGCTTGCGTTTCATAGGCTACTGCGCGATCGCAAGATGCGGATTCCACTGTGCATATTGGCGGCAGTTGCAATCGGGTCCGTGATTGAGACATGGACCGGAGTTCATTATGTCGCTCCGGCGTTTGGTCTGTTCTATTTGCTTCTGATGCAATGTATTCGACACCTGCGTTTGTGGCGCTGGCGCGGGCAGGCTTTAGGGCAAGGATTAGCACGAGCTGTGCTCATAGTTTGCGTTTCGATGGTAGCGCTTCGCGTGACGGCCGTAGTCGCGGGCGCGGCGATCGAACCGCCTACGCGGAGGGGTATCCCGCGGAGGGAGGCGGTGATCCGCGAATTGCAGCAAATACCTGGTAAGCAACTCGTCGTCGTGTATTACGAACCGAAGCATGTCTCACACACCGAATGGGTTTACAATCGCGCCGACATCGACGCGTCCAATATCGTGTGGGCCCGCGATATGGGCGGCGGCCAGAATCAAGAACTGCTGGCTTACTTCAGGAACCGCCGTGCGTGGCAGATCGACGCCGATGACCCCTCGGCCAAGCTTGTCGCCTGCGGTCCCGCGATCCCTGTGAACTGAATGCTGATATCGTCGTTTGCCTAGATCCAGCTCGCGCCCACTCCGAATGGCGATAGCACACAACCCGGGCGGATGGTTGACGGCCAAGCGTTTGCGCGCACACGCGACGATACTCGCGCTCTGCCTGTGGTCATTCTATGCGTGGAATCTTGCAACGCCGGGCTTGCGCGACCGTAGTGGCAATCTCAAAGGCACGGACTTTCTGCATCTCTACACGCTGGGATCGCTCGCGGCGGCGCATCGCGGAGCCGATTTGTACGACATGAATGCGCAGGCCGCACTTGCGGCGCAGCGCGTGCCGGAGGCGGCAGGCATCCGCTACCTGCCTCTGTATCCGCCGCAGGTGTCGATCTTGTTCGCGCCATTCGCGCACTTCTCATACGGCTGGGCCCTAGGGTTGTGGTGGAGTTGCAGCGCGATCATCTACGGCATCTGCTGCTACGGTGTGTGGCGCGCATGTCCGCACTTGCGCGCCTACGGTGGAAGGGTCGCGCTCGTCGCTGTTGCGTTTCCCGGTTTCTTCCACTTGATTGCCTGGGGACAGACCTCGGCCCTGGCACTGGCGTGCTTTACCTTGACGTATTTTCTGCTGCGCGACGGACGAGAGTTCCCTGCTGGACTTGTCCTCGGCTGCTTAATTTTCAAACCTCAGTTGGGGCTGGCGGCTGTGATTATCTTTGTATCTCTGGGCGCGTGGCGAATAATCCTCGGAGCCTGTATTTCTGCTGCGGTTGAATTGTCGGCGGGAGTTCTCTGCTACGGAATTGAGCCGTTGCGTCATTGGGTGCGGCTGCTGAGGAACGTAAGCGTCCTGTGGCCGCAACTCGAGCCGAAACCCTATCAGACGCATTCCTTGCGAACGTTTTGGTCGATGCTTTTTCCGTGGACCGACTCATCCGGACCGTACATTTTGAGTGCCATCGTCATGCTGGCCGTGACCATCGCCGTTTGGAAGCGCTGCGCGGTGCCTCTGTCCGTGAAGTATTCCTCAATGCTGCTAGCGACCGTGCTGGTCGCACCGCATCTCACCGTTTACGATCTGGTAATTCTGGCGCCGGCGTTCCTTCTACTGGCAGACTGGCTCGTCAGTCAGTCGCCGACGGCGTCGACTCGCTGGTTGGGAACTCTTCTCTACCTGGCCTACATGCTGCCACTTGTGGGTCCGTTCGCGCGGTGGACGCATGTGCAACTTACCGTGGTTGCGATGACTGCATGCGTTTGGGTGGTCTGGAACATAGGCCGTTCGCGCGGGGCGACGATGGAACAAGAGCCGGAACCGGCGAGAACACGGAGATAACACGGAGGACGCTAAGCAGCACCTCTTCGGGAGTTCTCGCTTTGAGGGCAGATCAGGATTTGCCGAATAGGAACGCCAGAGCTTCGGGAAACCGGCGCGCCCAGGACGATTCGTGATGCGTGGCGTCGTCTTCAATCACGAGCCTCAGCCGTTTGTCATCGAGAGCTGAGCGGCGCAGAATTCCAGCAAGTTCGCGCACGTCGTCGACGACGCTCTGGTCTCGATCTGGCCTGCCCGCTTCCGCAGTCCCCGTCCCCAGGAAGATTCTTTCCGGCCAGCGTTTCACTCCGCGGCTTTGCCGGATCAACTGCCGGTTCGACGCCCAGAGCGAAGGACTCTCGATCAGCAACCTGCCAATCACGCCCGGGCGCACGGCCACCGTGTACAGCGCAATCAGCGCGCCCAGAGACGATCCGCCTAAGCCCGTATTTTCTGGCCCGACCGCCGCGCGGTAGGTACGCTCCATAAAAGGCATGACTTCCTTCGTCAGGAAGCTCGGATAGCGGGTTCCATGCACTCGCAAGATCATGGGATGCAGGGAGCGGTGCGGCATGTATTCGCGGATTCGCTCTTTGGCCGCGTTGTCCAGGCCCACAAAAATCATGGGCGGAATTACACCTTCGCGGATCAGACGGTCCCCGGTTTCATCGACCTGCCATTCCACTCCGGTGAACGAGGTCGAGGGCTCGAACAAATTCTGACCATCATTCAGATACAGGACCGGATAGCGCCGGTCGGCATTCGCCGGATCGTCGTATCCGGGAGGCAGCCATACTCGCAGAAAGCGCGTGTTGCGGAAGATGCGGCTGCGAAACTCGTGCAGGCGCAAATCTCCCGTAACCGATTCCACGCGGATGACGCCCGCGGATGCTCCGGACGCCTGATCTTTAATCTTCTGGATTTGTTCCATCAGGGAAAGTGCGCTATCAGGATACAACGACGTGGCGTTTCATGCCCTTGCACTTCTTATTTTCACCGCGATTGCGAGCGCGCCAATAAGAGTAATCAGCAGCAACGAAGCGAGGCACAAGATGCACCAGGTCACGAGCACGTAGGCTTCGACATAGGTCAGATATAAGGCGAAAGCCAATCCGGCGAGGGCCGCGCCCAACAGGCGATTCGGGGTTTCGACTCGCGCCTTCCAGAAAGTTGCCAGGACGAATAAAGCCGCGTACCCAACCACCCCAATCCCCGCGACTGGAATTCCGATGAGGCTTGATTGCTCGCTGCGGTTCACAATGTCGCAGCTGAACTTCTGGCTAAGATCGCAGAACTCGGTTGCCGACTTCGCGTAGTGTCGCTGCAAAGAGAATCCCGATACGATAACTCCTGCGAACGAGAGGACGGCGATGATCGCAAACACGATGCGCATGCCGCCCGCTGGATTGGAAGACGAGGTCACCTCGTTGCTCACGGCAGGCTGCACCCGGTTCTTTCACTCAAGGATTCCATGGACAAGACGCCCTCCCTTGGCGGGTCCGTCCCAAATTGCCAACTCGGAAACAGCTTGATGCCCTGGATCTTGCAGGCCGGGGTCTCTTCGTGCGTTTCCACGATCCCGCATTCCTCGTAATGCACGTAGTGAAAAGCCTCGCCAAACATTTCTTTTTGTTCGACGCAGTGCGGACACCAGGAGAGTCCGAACATCTTGGCTTGCTTCGACGACAGGCATTGCGCGAAAGCATCGTACTTGTGATTCTTGCGATGCCAGCCTGCGTAGTATGCGGCGGCGAGCACCACGACGATGCCTCCATAAACCAGAACGTTCTTTCGCTTGCGGTTGTCAGTAATGCCGGCGCGCTCCTGTTGCCGCTTGCGTCGATCTTCAGACATGATTCATCCTTATACCACGGCTTCTAGGCCACAACATTCAAGGCTCCCGGCAGTACGTCGAGTTCCTCGCAATGCAGAGTCAGCACTTCTCCGTCGACCATGACGTCGATGGGAGCGTCGAGCTTAAACTCGACGCGAGGCACAGCTTTACGCTCGGCTAGCGGATGCTCGATGTGCGTACCGTCGTAAAGTCCGGTCAGATTTCGGATCAGCCCCAGGCGTCCGATCGGCCCCCAGCGGACGTATTCGATCAATCCACTATTGGTCTCGGCCTTGGGCGCAATCATCATGGTGCCGCCGGTGAACTTGCTGTTATTGAAGGTCAGGAACAGACAGCGACGGCTGTCAAACTCCGCCTGGCTTTCGACTCGAACCGGAAACGGACGACGATTGAAGCGAGCCAGCGTAAGAAAAATGGAGGTGATGTAGCCTAACTCTCCCCAGGCGCTGAAACGCCGGGCCCTCAGCGTCGCCACATCGGCGGAGAATCCCATGCTCAGCAGGTTGATGAAGTGGATCACCCCAGTGCGGTGGCGCAAGCGGATCACGTCCGCTGCGCGACTGCGCTGCGCAAGAAGTGATTCGATCGCGTGCTCCACACCGCGACTACTAAAGTCGCGCAAAAAAGAGTTTCCCGTGCCCAGCGGCAAGAAGCCCAGCGTAGGACGGTCGCCCTGCAAGGCCTGCGGATACAGGCCGTTCACGATTTCGTAGGAAGTGCCGTCGCCACCGACAGCGATAAAGTTCCGAACGCCGCGTCCGTAGGCCTCGCGCGCGATCTGCGTGGCGTCGCCGGGAGCGCCTGTGGGCGCCACCTTGACTTCAATGCCGCCGGCCCGCAAACGCTCGAGCGCGGGTCCCAGCAACTTGCGGCTTCGCCCGCCTCCTGCCGCCGGATTCACAATCGCAAGATAGTTTTGCCCCAAAGCCCCAATCCATTTCACAGCGAATGAGATTACGCAGCGAGATTCCGCGGAATCTAGTTTCGACGGGCGGTCACATCCCCACCACAGATCCCCGATCGGTCGACTTACCGATTTCCTCAGCCAGCACTTGCCGCTTGATCTTCATCGACGCGGTGCGAGGAAAGTCCTGATCCCAAATCAAGTATCCGCCCACGCGCTTGAAGTCGGGCAGGCGGCGATTTCGTGCCGAGACTTCGTCGAGCAGTTTGCTGTCAAGCTTCTGATTTTGCTCCAGCCGTAGCACAAGTACTAAACCTTCGCGGCCAAGTTCTTTCTTCGGCCAGATGTAATTCGCCGCAAAGACACCATATTCTTTCACCGGCAGGCCGTCGAAAACAGTCTCAATGTCCTCGGGGTAAATGTTCTTTCCCCCCTCGGTCACGATCATGTTTTTCTTGCGTCCAAAAAGCTGCAGATGTCCGGTGCCGTCGAAGCGCCCCAGATCACCCGTCAGGAGCCAGCCGTCGACGATGGTCTCAAGCGTGAGTTCGGCATCGTCTAGGTAGTGCGACATCACCGTTTTGCTGCGAACCGCAACTTCGCCAACGCCGTCGGAGTCGGGACTCAGAATGCGCAATTCGACTCCCGGGAGCGGCTTGCCAACCGTATCGGGGCGAAACGGCTTGAGATCGTTGAGGGTGAGAGCCGTCCCGGCCTCGGTGAGGCCATAGCCGTTGACCACCGGAATCCCAAGGTCATAGAAGAACTGCATAGTCGAGGGCTCCATGAAAGCGCCACCGGTGATGAGCGCGAGCACCTGGCCACCAAACCCGCGGTGCACACTGGAAAGCAACATGCGACTGAGCTTCACCTTCGGGCGCCGGCGCGTCAAAAGCTTATTGGTCGCGATCATCGTGTTCAGGAATGCGCGTTTCCATGACGGCAGTTCGTCGAACTTCGCTCGCAGGCCTCGCTCCAAATTTTTCACGATCATGGGGACCAGCGAGACGTAGGTGATGCGGTAGCGCACGAAGGCGTCGCGCACGAACTCCGGACGAAGTGTGCGCAAGTGCACAACACAGGCACCGCACACAAACGGCCCAATGAAGCCGACCATGAAATCAATGGCGTGATTGGTGGGCAGGATGCTTAGGTACCGGACACCCGGCCAGAAGGGGTACCACGCCGTGAGCGCACGACATTGCTCCAGATAATTTTCGTGCGTGAGAACGCAGCCTTTAGGGCGGCCGCCGGTCCCCGAAGAGTACACGATGCACGCGACATCTTCCTTCTGCCGCATGACGAAGTCGGGAGCGCCTTTACGCTTGAAGTCCTCCCAGCGGAATGCTCCCGCCAAATCGGAGCCCAGCGGGGCTTCGGTCACAAGCACAATCTTCGTCCCAATCTGCTGGAAGTCCGGCGACTGCATAATGGCGCGCCACAGGTGATACTCGACGACGAGTACCTTCGCCTTGGAGTGGGCGAGTAGCTGCAAATGCTCGGCGGCGGTGAGCTTGTAGTCGAGCGGCACCAGCACTCCACCGCAGTAGAAAATCGCGTAGGCGGAAATCAGCCATTTCGACTGATTCGTCATGATGATGGCCGCGCGATCGCTGGGATCGAAGTCGGCATCTTCGAGAGCGCGAGCCAGGGGCAGCGCGGTCTCTTTGAAATCGGAATAGGTGAGGCGGACCTTCTCGCGATCGCGATCGGCCTCGATCAGGCATGTCTGGGTGGAAAAGCGGTCGAGCGCATCACGCAACGCTGCGCCCAGACACGTGTATTGGGTGAGATCAAGCATAAAAAATTGCTGACTGTAGATTGTAGATTGCAGATTGCACAATCAGACACGCCGTAAGAAGCGACGTTCCTTCGCAATCAACAATCAAAAATCAGCAATCAACAATGGAGGCCCTCACAGGCGCGCCTGAATTTTGGCAGCCAGCGTGCGGAAATCGCTCACACCTTGCAGTTCGTAGTCCGGCAATTCAACCCGGAAGTGATTCTCCAGCTTGGTCAGCAGATCGAGCGTCTGCAGGCTATCAATGCCGAGCGCCTTGAAGAAGTCCTCGTCCGGAGACAGTTTTTCGCGCGGCACCTTGAAGTGCGTTGCGGCCAGCGTGAGTATTTCGTCAAGCGTCTTTTCAGACGTTTCCATAAGAAGTCATTCTAATTCAGTTTGTGCCTTCCATTGGCTTACGGCAAATAAGGTTGAGAGTCTGTGCTCTCTACGAACTTTTTGAGTCCAGCTTCCACGGCCGGGCGTGAAAAGAGCTCGCAGAAGAGGTCAATCTCCCGCTGCAATTCCTCATGCGGAATCGGCTTGATGAACTTCTTGGCCGCAGCCGCAGTCTGGCGATCAAACTTGCTCATCTGGGCAGCAGTAGCTCGGGCCGCGCGCAGAGCCTCGCCTTCGGCAACGACCTGGCTCACCAGCCCGATCTGCTGGGCCTTGGTGGCGTTGAAACTGCGCCCGGTCAATAGCAGATCGCGCACGACGGCGTTGCCCAAATCCCGCTTCAGGCGCGGGATTCCACCGTAGCCAGGAATCAGACCCAGGCGAAGTTCGGGAAAACAGAAGCGCGCCATCTTGTCGGCGATCATCAGGTCGCAGGTAAGAGCCAGTTCGAACCCTCCGCCAAACACGACTCCATGCACGGCGGCAATCGTCGTCAAAGGTGTGGAGTCAATCGCATTCATCACGCCGTGTATTCGACCGAGGTAGGTGCGAACCTCTTGCAGCACTTCTGCCTTGCCCAAACGCTGAATGCGCTGATAAAGCTCGCGCAGGTCTGCGCCCGCAGAGAACCCAGACTTCAGCGTGCTGTAAATGATGACGGCATGGGCCTCACGACTCGAGCTGTCGAGGGCCGCCACAAATCTCTCGAGTTCTTCCGTGGTGAGCGATCCGATCTCGTTGACGGGCTCGCGGTGCAAGGCTAGTTCGATGATGCCATCCTTCAAGTGCCAGGACAGGGTTTGACCGTTGAAAGAGCTCATGCCGTTTTCACCGCGCAGTACATCTCCTCGATCTCGTTCTTCATTCGCGTCGAGATCAGATCACGTTTTAGCTTTCCGTTGGCGGTGAGCAGGCCGTTTTCGATCGAGAAAGGGTCTTGCCGTACCACAAATGCCCGCACCTGCTTATAGTGCGGCAGTTGCGGATTGACCGCATCGAGCGCCGCTTGTACCTGCTCGCCCGTGACATTGCCGGTGACGATCACGGAAAGATACCCGCGGCCGTTGCCCACTACGACCACTTGCTGCGCGCCGGGCAGGTGCTGCGCGATTTCTTCTTCGATTGTTTCTGGCGCGAGCTTGTGGCCCGAGCCGAGAATGATCAGATTCTTGATTCGCCCGACGATCCGCCAGTTCCCTGCGGAGTCCATTTCGCCCTGATCCCCGGTGTGAAACCATCCGTCTCGCAGTACTTCCTCGGTCTGCTGCGAGCGGTTCCAGTATCCCGGAAAAACATTCGGCCCACGCACCACGATCTCATCGTTCTCGCCGAGTCTCATCTCGATACCGGAGATGGCTGGCCCCACGCGTCCGGGTGCGACATTGTTGGGATCGTCCATGGTGCAGATACCGGTCGTTTCGGTGAGCCCATACACCTGCAGCACCGGGATACCGAGCATGCTGAAATAGTCCTGAGTCTCAGGAGTGAGTGGCGCCGATCCGCAAATCAGGGCCTTCAGATTCTCGCCCACCATCTTCTTGCGAATCGCGGGAAAGACGAGCCTGTCCGCCAGCCACAGCCAGAGGGCATCGCCCGACTGCGACTGCTTCACCTTCTGCCGCGTCCACGCCACCTTCGCTCGCGAATACATCGTCTGCGCGAGGCCGCCTTTTTGGGCAACCTGCTCGTCCACTCCTCGACGCATGCGCTCGAGCAGCTGCGGCACATTGAGGAAGTAGTGCGGGGCGGCCTCCGGCATGTCGCTCGGAATCTTCGTCAAGTCAGTGTTCAATGTCACCAAACTTCCGCGGAGCAGAAAGGTCAGCACGGCGATCCACGACGCACAAAAGCTGAACGGCAAATAGTGGAAGATGCGATCTTGCCCAGAACGCCCGCCCATCAGCGAGTCCAGGCGCGCCGAGGTGCACCCCAGCATGAATCCTACATTCACCGCGGTCAGCACTACGCCCTTGGCTTCGCCCGACGTGCCGGAAGTGTAGATGATGGTGACGGGGTCGTCCTCGCGCACCTGCGGACGATCGAGTGAAGTACCCTCGACCCCGGCAAAGACTTCGTCAAACAGAAATTGCTTCGGCGCGCCTGGCCCGCTTTGCTGAATGGAATCGCGCAATGTTGTGTCGGCGCAGCAGACTAGGGACGGCGTGCTGTCTTTAAGCAGTGCGACCAGCTCGGCAGAAGCTTGACGGAAGTACAGCGGGACCACGATCAGCCCTTCCGCCATCGCGGCCAGATCGAGCGCGATCCAGCGCATGCTGTTCGGCGCCAGCAGCCCACAGCGGTCGCCTTTCGCCAGTCCCATCGACGCCAGAAACGTCCGCGCCTTATGGATGAGTTCGAGGAGTTCACTTCCCGTCACGCCGGTCACACGGCCGTCCCGGATCTCCTGAAGCACCGTCGTGGTTGCGGCGGCTTTCAGCTGCGAAAATATTTCTCCAACGAATGGCATGGTATTTCGGATCGGAAGCGCGCGGGAATCAGCTATACGCCGCCACCAGGTGACGCAGAGAAGCGCTCATGGGCGGAAGGTAATCCTCCCAAGACCACTCGCCTCGGCGCGTCGGAAATTCGGGATAGCGGCGTTGGACTTCCTCTTCAAAGTACACTCCCATACGCGCCATCACCTTCAAATTCCTAACCACGGTCCGGGCGATGCCGTCCGCGATGCGCTCGCCTTGCGTGGCCAAAGTCTCGAGGGCCTGCAACAGCTTCGGTTCAAGATCGGGATCGTCCACCGTCATCAGTAATTCCTCGTGCCCACGCTCACGCATAAGATTGCGGATGCGCTCGTCCATCGTGATTCCCGCAGAAGGCACGAGGCCCGGCATCGAAGTCACAATGCCGTGGTAGCGTGACGAGGCCATCATGTGGCAGGAGCGCAGAATGCTGACCAGTTCATACATGTTGTACTGGTCACTGGTCAGAATTGGCACGCCGCCGAGTTTCTCTGAAATGCGGCTCGCAGGGCGCGCATCCAGGCGCTCGGTGGCCGCCAGAATGACAAACACATTTCTCTGCTTGCGGAAGGCGTCAACCGCGTTCGCGATCGAAGTCAGGTAATGCTCGTAGGCACGATCCGCCGCCGGACCCGAGTTGTGAAAATAAGGTCCGCGATAATGACTCTTCTTGTAAGCGCCGATCGTACTGTGCAACGCAAGTTTGGCCACCGACGCTTTCACCGGCCACTCAAACGGATTGATGGGACAAACCACCAGCACCGGAGTACGACCGTCCCACCCAACCTGCCGCAAAACACTCTGGCCGTATTCGGCGGGACGCGGCTCAAAGGTCCACGCCGTATCCGTACCCAACTCCGTTGGAACGCCCAGTTCGCGCAAAAGGCTGCGGGACTCCTCGTTGCGCGTGATTACCAGAGAATTCCTGCAGTAGCGCGCGCACATCTTCACTAGCAGCGGATCCATGTGGCCGGCTTCTCCGCCGTAGCCCACCGAGAGCTTATTCTGCGCCGCCGCGATGCCGAGCGAGCCAATCATCATCGTGGTCAGAGCGTTGGCAAATTTGCTCTTAAACATGGAACCTTCGCACGCGACCACGCCGTGGTGGCGAGGCACCTCGTTCGACAAAAACGGCGGAAAAATGTCGGGCAGGTGAACCTGGGCGGTGTTTTCGAAATAGCCGCGTGAGCGTTCAAAATCGAAGGTCATCGCGGTGAAATCCACTCGCTCCGAACCGAGAATATGGCGGATCTGGCGCAACATTTCCTCCACGCGCACATCGGATCCCATGTTGCGCGTGCCGTTGTACCCCGCGAACAGGAGTTTGAGCTTCTCGCCCGGCTGCCACGCGTTCCCTGCCCCCAGCATCCAGCCCGTCTTGGCGCGCTCGATGTTGCCACTCACCCATGCTTCCAGAATGAAATCCATCATGCGGCGGTGCCTCCTGCAGCCGCGGGCCAGGGCTTGTACTGGTACTCGAAGTTATTCTCGCGGCTGAATTTCAACAGCGGAAAACTGTACTGCGAAAACGGAACCGGCTTGCGTCCCAACTCCGCGGTCACACGCGTGTTGTCGAACACGGTGTTCCACACCAGGTATGGCATGAAGACCTTCAGGAGCGAAGCGCCTTTAGCCAGCGATCCCTTGCGATTCGAAAGGAAATTGACAGAGCCGGCGAAGGGCTTCTCCGCGAAGGGCAGAAATACCGGACCCCGTTTCTGCTGCGCGGCGGCCAGCGCCGTCGTCAACTCGCGAAAGGTCTGCGATGACGTCCCCGACGAAAGATGATAAATGTCGTACTTCGGCTGATCTTTCTGGTGCAACGTCGCAATCGCGTCGGCAACGAAATCCACATTCACAATATCGATCTTATCCGTAGGCCGAAACGGCAGAACGTGCAGGCCTGCCAGGAACACGAACGCCTTCACCATATCGAACTGCGTGGTCTCCGCATGACGGCTGTCGCCGAGCACAATGCTGGGGCGGAAGATTGTCTTGGGAGTATCGGGAAGCAGCACGCGCGCCATGTGCTCACAAAATTTCTTGGTGCGGGCATAGGGATCGTAGTCGGAACGGTCCCATTCGATGGAGCGATCTTCGGTCACAATTTCGTTGCTGCGCTTGCCTGCGACAGCAACGGTGCTGACTTCGCTGAAGCGGCGCAGGCCGTGATAGTGTTCCGCCTGCCGCGCCAGCGTCAGCACCTCGAGAGTGCCGCGAAGGTTCACGTTCAGGCAGCTTTTTTCGGATTTTCGGTTCAGCGATGCCGCGCAGTGAATGACGGAATCGGTGGTGTGCACGAGGCGGTCGTATTCATCACGATTCAAACCGAAGGCGGGAGACGTCAGGTCGCCGCAGAAGATTCGCACCTTCGTCTGCAGATACTCGAAGAATCGCGGAAAATCCAAATGCATTTGCAGCGCGCGCCACAAACGTCCCTGGGCTTCTTGCGGATCACGCGCCCGCACCAGTAGATTCAAGGCCGCGCCGTGCGTGTCCAGCAGGTTGGCGGCAACATGCGCGCCGATGTATCCAGTCGATCCGGTCAGGAATATCGCCACGTGGCTCCGTTAGTCCCGGTCTTTACGGGATCTCCGTTGTTGGGCGCAATCTGCAGTGTACGCGGAGGCCGCGCTTCCAAGGGCCGCCCCTCAATCAGTGGATAGGTCCAGCGACGCAGGGCGGGGATGTGTACGTTGATCCAGTACTCCCACCAATCCAGCGAGCGTGTGTCGTAGCCGAAGGTGTCCCGCTCCTCCGGAACAAGCGCGTGTGAGAGTTTCTCGACGTTTTCCGCCGCGAAATCGTGCTCGTTGAGCAGGATGAATGGCTCGAAAAGCTCGATGAGTTTTTCCAGGCGCTCCAGGCTGCGCTCCGTTTTCACCAGTGGCGCCTTCTTCAGCGGCAATGGTGACATGATGCGCTGAATGGACTTCACGATCGCTTTCTGGGCGGGAGCCGACATGCGGTTATAGCGCGTCTTGGAGACAGAAATCGCGTCGAAGCGCAGGCGCAACCACGATTCTAAGCCTTCCTGCGCCCGGTAGTGCTTGCGGTGAGCGAGCGAGGTCAATTCGATCGACCGTCCCATGTCGCAGGGATTGGTCACCGAAGTCGCGAGCTGGTAAAGCGGATCATGACGGCGCTCCATGACTGCGGCGGCAATCAGGGTCATTCCGCTGCAGACTGCATCCACCGGAATAATGTCGAGACGCTTGCTTTCGTTCGAGGGCAGCTGGCGGAAATACGTCCCCAGCAAGTATGAGAGCGAAGCAGAAGTATTGATGCCCTCATTCCATCCTAAGAACGGCTTAGCCACCGAAGTTTCGACAATCGCCGGACGCACCACCGCGACCGGCAGCCCCGCTCCCCGGGTTGCAATCAGTGACTCGGCCAAGCTCTTGGTGAGCGTGTAGGTGTTGGGCCAGCCCAATTCTTTGGCGCGGCGCGTGCCTGCTTCGGTGAGATACGTCTTCAGCCAGCGGACGCGGTTCTTGCGGATCTGGTTCTCGAGCGCGGCGCCCTGCAGGCCTTTTGCCGCATGCTCTTTGGCCATCGCCTGCATGCGCAGACCTGAGGTAACTTCCTCGCTCTCGGATTGTGCATCCGCCTGCCGGACCAATTCGTGCAACGCGTTCCATTCACGCTCGGCGTCGAAGTCGGGAATACCCCGCGGATTGTAGTTCGGAGTCAGCTTTTCCCCGACTCGCCCATCCTGCTCGCCGGCCACGTAACAGGTCGAAAGGTGCAGCAAGCCGGCATGGTCCGAGGTACGGACAAACTCCAGGATATTGATTGGCGCATCGGTGTTCGTGGTCAGTGCGTCGCGCAGATCCGGATTGAAATCCGTCAGTCCTGAACTGTTGATAATGAGGTCCAGGTTCTGCTGCAGCCGGTGGGCGATCTCGGCATTCAGGCCGAGCCCCGGCTGGGTCACGTCTCCCTCGACAACCTCGACCTTTTCATGCAGAAAATCGGCGAAAGCGTCGCCATGCTTCTCAAAGAGTGGATCGAAGACAGGAGAATCTTCAATCATCTTCTCGAAGCGCCGCTCGGCCGGATTCGATTTCTGCCGGCGAATCAGGAGATAGATCCGCGCCACGTTGGGCAAGTCGAGAAGAGTATTCGCGAGCCAGACCTTGCCAATGAATCCGGTCACGCCGATCAGCATGACATGCTTTCCGGCGAATGCCCGTCGCACGGAGAATCCCGGAGCCTGCAACC
>Ga0265338_10005494_pt1 | contig 16521 bp, 15 predicted proteins | sample 42126metaG_FD_193579 | JGI IMG/M metagenome (GOLD analysis project Ga0265338, IMG submission 193579) | Rhizosphere microbial communities from Carex aquatilis grown in University of Washington, Seatle, WA, United States - 4-21-26 metaG | ecosystem: Host-associated > Plants > Roots > Rhizosphere... | reverse complement strand
TCTGCTTGTTGTAGTAGTTGGCATCTTCTTCTTGCAGGTGGCCCGAGTCAGGAAGAATGATTCCGCACAAGTCAATCGTCGGCGGCGTCGCGTAGATCGGCCCGCGGAATCCTTCTTTCACCAGGCGCGGAATCCATCCACAGTGGTCCAGATGTGCGTGCGTCAGAATAACCGCGTCGATCTCGTTGGCCGGAACCGGCGTATCGCGCCAGTTGCGCTCACGCCACTCCTTCGGCCCCTGAAACATGCCGCAATCAACGAGAACCTGAAAACCGCTCTTGCCTGACGGATCACCAGTATTGATGAGGTGTTTCGATCCGGTAACGGTTCCCGCCGCGCCTAAAAACTGGATGTACGCCAAGCATTTCCTCCTAAGCCAGACCCCAAACCTACCACGGACACACCAAGATGCGAAGAAAGGGGAACCTCAGGTTCTCTGTGGCTCTGTGCCTCTGTGCCTCTGTGGTGAATCTATTTCTCCGGCGCTTCGATCTTGAATGTGTTGTTCGCCATGCCGCTCTCCGGAACGCTGCCGTCGTTGACTACGATTTCCTGCGCGGCCGCAGGAGTCTCGACCCGAATGGTTCCCCGAGTCTTGGCGCGTACTTCGAGCCTCTTCACGACATCACCGCCGGCAAACTTGACCGTGATGGGCACCTCGGCGCCTGCTGTGCCCAGATTGTCGACCGTGACCGTCACCATGAAGGTGCCGGTCATCGTCTTCCTGGAGAATGCTGACTCGACCTTGAAGTCGGGCAACCCGTGGTCGCGATAGACCCAGTCATCGAAGAACCATTCCAGGTCAAGCTGCGTCTGTGCGGCGATTAGTCGGGGCATATACGACGGTTCTTTGTCCTGCTCGGGGCGGTAGGCGGCGAGAGCCTTCTTCAGCGCCGCTTCGCCGACCATGTCGCGCAACATCCACCAGACACACATGGCTTTGCTGCGGTACAGTTCCTCGCTGGTCGTGTTGACCAGCGAACGGTTTACTTCGTCTTCGGATCTAGGCAAGGTGGCCTGTTTCTCGACGTCGCTGAACGCCGACCGGTGCAGTCCCATGTAATCGAGCGCGGCCTGGCGTCCCTTGTCATGCTCGAGATACAGAGTCTGCGCAAAATGCGCAAGCCCTTCTTCGATCCAGGGCCGAGAAGAGAGGAACGCCGTGTGCGTGAGTTGATGGGCAGCGGCAAGGCCCGCCAGCTTGGAATTTGAGCCGGTGAGTGGCGTCAACAGCAGGGCGCCGCTCTCGAAGGGCGCAGCATTCGGATCGGGAAGTTCGGCGGTCTTAGCCTTCTCGCGTTGCTTCCCAAACCACTCGGTGATGAAGGGGACTACCTTCTCCGCCGCGTCCGCGAAGCTTGCTGCTCCGCCATCGTGGCCAGTCAGATACCTAACCTCGGTCGCCGGACGCTCAAGGATCTGATAATCGGCAATCACAAACGTTGGGGCATCCAGCCGCAGGGCTTGCTGGACGCAATTAGAATCACCGTACACAACTATTTGAGCTCCGCCAATCTGTTCGTACATCGTCGGTCCTGAGCAACCGACTCCATTGAAGAGAATCTTTGGCAGGACGTCGTCGCCTGTCGGTTCAATCTGTAAACGCATTTTGGATCCAGATTCTCGGTTCTTCCATCTACCCAGAACCTCGAACAGGCTGTTGCCTTCCGAAAGATTCGCCACCTCGGTCGCAATCGGATACCAAGCGACGTAGCCCGCGCCTCGCACGGCTGTGAAATTCGCGTCGATCTGATCCCAATCCGTGCTCTTCGCCGCATCGTCGGGCGTGCCAATGCGCGTCAGCCTCGTGGCATCGAGCAGGATCACGCCTTCATAGCCGATCTCGAGTTCCATCGTTCCCTTCGGCGCCACCGCCTGCGGCAACGTGACAATCGCTTCCGAAAGCGAACCGGTGTGGTCGATGTCGGTTGTGTAGGCCTGCGAAACGAACTGAAGGGGCTTATCATCTTCCTTAACCGATCGCCAATTCAGGGAAGACGAGACTTGCAGCACCGCAATCTTCTGCGGAGTCGCCGTGTCGTTACGCAACGTAATCTTGCCGCGCACTCCGATCCGGTGTTGTTCCGGCTCAATCTGAAGATTGAGGTCGTAATTAGCGAAGCTGAAAGCCTCGCGATCGAGAGAGAAGCAATTCACCGAGGCGACCAGCACAGCAAGCAGGCTCAGGCTTTGGCGGATTCGCAAATTGGGTTTCCCGGCATGCTCGGCGCAACCTTCGCGTCCTCTCCGGTTAGAAACTTTGGATCTAACGCAATCGACACGAAATCCTGAACCGCAGAGTCCGCTGAGAAGACCCGCTGAAGTCGCGGAGAAGATCGAAGGGACGACACTCAGGCCTTTGAAACCGAACTTCATTTCGTATCAGATGCTTCGCGAGCTCTACGCTGCCGTACGATCTCAAACAAAACGACCGCCGCGGCCACAGAAACATTCAGCGACGGCACCTTTCCGAGCATCGGAATGGAGACCAGGAAGTCGCATTTGCGCTTGACCAGATCATGCAGGCCTTTGCCTTCGCCGCCGAGCACAAGGGCGCAGTCCATGTTGTAGTCGAGCGCGTCGTAGGTTTGTTTGCCGCGTTCGTCGAGACCCACAGTCCACACATTTTGTTCCTTCAGGTCTTCGATAGAGCGCGCGATGTTCGTGACCTTGGCGATAGGCATGTGCTCGCTCGCACCGGCGGAGACCTTGGTGACGGTTCCAGTCACGGACGCCGCGCGGCGCTCGGGAATGACGATTCCGTTCGCTCCCGCCGCGTCGGCCGTGCGCAAGATCGCTCCGAGATTATGGGGATCTTCTACTCCGTCGAGCACGACGACCAGAGAATACTGCGCGCGCTTGGCAGCAATAACATCGGCAAGATCGTTATATTGCTTGGCAGACGTGACGGCGACGACTCCCTGATGCGCCGCGTTTCCAGCCATGCGATCGAGTTCGGTGCGTTGCAGGAAGCGCACGGGAACGCTCAACTTCCTGCAATCTTCAATCAGGCGCTGCAAGCGGATGTCGTGGCGCTCCTTGGCCATGCCGACCCATTCAAAAGCCCGTCCGCGCGCCTTCAGCGCCTCGGTCACGGAGTTGATGCCATAGATGTAGTGCATGAGTATTCAGTGTACCGTGCCGCGCGCATCGTCATCACTCTCATCACGTTGTCATCCTGAGCGAAGCGAAGGACCTATGCAACTCGCTGGCAGCGCCTCACTGCAAGAAAGTTCCATGGGTTCCTTCGCTGCGCTCAGGATGACAGACGATGAAGGGCGCTCACAATGTCTGCCGGTTCTGGCCTTTCCGTGTAATCCTCGTTCCCCGACGCGTAGAGAATCGTGCCATCGCGCTGGAGAATGTAAGTCGCGGGAATCGGCAGTTCCCAGCTTTCATCCCCGTTCGTGAACGGCAAATTGACGAAGGCTCTGCGATAGATGGCTTCCTGCAGAGCCGGAACGCGGTAAGTCAGCCCGAACTGCCGCGCGATTTTGTTGTCGGCATCGGACAGCAAGGGAAAGCGCAGCTTGTGCTGGTCGTGCATGAAGAACGACTGCTTCACGGTTTGTGGCGAGATCGCAACCAGCCTCGCTCCGGCCTGCTCGATCTGCGGCAGAACGAGGTTCATCGCCTCCATCTGCCCGACGCAAAACGGGCACCATCGTCCGCGGGTGAAGCAGAGCACGAGTCGTCCCTTGGCTAGCAAGTCAGACGTGGAAACGACCTTGCCGTCGTAGTCCTGCAACTGGAAGGAAGGCGCTTTTGCGCCGATGGGTAGAATGCTCGCCGCGAGATGTCGTTGCTTAAGTTCCGCCACGGCCTGCGCGTGAATGGCCTGTGTTTCAGATGGAACGTACTTCGCGATCAACTCCTTGCGCTCTGCAAGGATGTCACGCAGAGGCCGCGAGTCAACTCCCGGCGATGATTCTTCCAGCGAACGCCACTTCATAGCTGTTCCATGATGACATACCCCGCTCGCGCCGGCGTGTCGGCAATCCACCGCAACGAACCAATTGCAAACCGCAGTCCCCGGCGGTATAGTGCTTCGACGCTAGTTCGTTTACTTACGATTGCGTTCCTTTCTTTACGGAGGTACCCCGTGTTCCGATCGGTGTTCCACGCGTTCCTGATTCTTATCTCCATCTCCGGTCTGACGGTCTGCCAGGCGCAAGAGTCTCTCACCCAGGCTCGCACGCAATATTTCCCCGACACCACCGACAACATCCACCTCGAGATGGTTTTCAACTACAACGTCACCGACATCAACACCGAATCCGGTGTCGTCGATATGGTTTGGGCTTCCGATTATCCGGATCAGCCGGCGGGCGTGTACAACACGGTCTACATCCCCTACTCAGTCGACAACTTCACCCACAGCGTTGCCTGGTATCAGCACCATCATCCCGATTGGCTGGAATATCTCTGCGACCGGAAGACTCTGGCGTTTGAGTTTGGGGCTACGACTCTTGCGCCGATCGACTTCGCCAACCCGGTGGTGCGCGCCTATCAGTGGGCGAACTGGGTGGATGCTCCGCTGGCGCAGGGCTACCCCGGAATTGCGATTGACACCATGTCGGCCAGCAGCAACTGGGGACGCTGCGGTCATTACGATCTCTCCGGAAATTGGGTGCAGCAATACAGCGGAAAGTTGAATGACCGTGTCTATCAGCGCGACGAGCTGGCCTGGGAAGCGGCGACTTACAGGCACGTCCACAATTATTCAAAGACGGCGACGATGCAGGTGAATGTGTCGTACGAGTTCGGCTATTCGGAGCAGGTGAACTTGCAGCTCATGACGACTGCGGATCTTTTGTTCGACGAGCGCGGTTTCACCAACTATGGATCTCCGCCGAATGTTCCGCCTCCGCAGCAGTGGGAGCACATCATGCGCGTGCTGCAATACGTCCAGCACAAGGGCGTCTGCTATATGACCAATGGCGAGGAGTCCGACCTCACTGCCGATATTCCGCAGTCGGCGCGCCTTTGGGCGATCGCCAACTATTTGCTGGTCAAGAATAATTGCACATACATGTACATGACGGGATTCACCGCGGGCGGCGGTCAGGATTACGGCTCGCTGATCACCTTTCCCGAATACTCGATTCCCATTGGACATCCCACGAGCGAGATGAAGAAAACGCAGGGAGTGTGGGCCCGCGAGTATTCGGGAGGGCTGGCGCTGGTCAATCCTTACTATGGAACGAAAACAGTCACGTTGCGGGGATCGTACGTGGATGTCGACGGCAACTCCGCTGGCCCGAGCGTAACGATAGAAGGACAGACCGCACTCGTACTGCTGAAGGCGCACTAGCGACCTTCCCGTAGAACTGTTAGGTTTGCAGGGCGGAAACTAATTCCCGAAAATATTGATGAAGTCGTCCGCCTGATCTCCCTCTCGCATAACCGAGACCTCCGGCTCTCCGGGTTTGACGCGCACGATGAAGTGTTTGCCTTCGGCGAATCGTCGCATAAACGCAGCTCCGACACCGCCGAACGAAGGCTCTTGATGTAATCCCGTATAGAGCTCGCCTTGGAAACGATACGTGTAAGGAACCTCTACCGTATAGCGAGCGAACGCTCGAAATCCCACCGGATCCGCAGTGACGGTTGCCTCGGCTCTCGGCCATTTCCGACTTCGAATCAGGCTAAGCCAATGCCGGAGAACTTGGAAAAGGAAGATCGCCAAACGGGTCAGCGCCCACATGCTTGGCTCCTGCTATTCACGAGAATAACTGGTGCTGGCTACTGGGTTCTTCTACATCCCCGGCAGCTTCATCCCCGCTAAGCGCCGGGCGAAGCTGGGCTTGCCCATCTGCTTGAACATCTTCTTCATCTGCGCATATTGCCGCAGCAGATTATTCACTTCCTGCACGGTTGTCCCTGAGCCGCGGGCGATTCGTTTGCGGCGGTTGCCGTTGATGACCTCGTGATGGTTGCGCTCGTGCGCGGTCATCGAGTTGATGATGGCCTCGACGCGATTGATCTGTTTTTCGTCGACGTTGTCCGCGGCTTTCTGCAGGCCGGAAAATGGGCCGATGCTCGGCAGCATGCCCATCAGGCTCTTCATCGATCCCATCTTCTTTACTTGCCGTAATTGGTCGCGAAAGTCTTCGAGCGAGAAGCCATCACCAGAAAGAGCCTTGGTGGCCATTTCCTGCGCCTTCTTCTTGTCGATCTGCGACTCGGCGCGCTCGATCAGCGAGAGAATGTCGCCCATCCCGAGAATTCTTGACACGATTCGATCAGGATGGAACGGCTCCAGCGCATCGTATTTTTCGCCCACGCCGATGAACTTGATGGGCTGCCCTGTGACCTGCCGGATCGACAACGCCGCGCCGCCGCGCGCGTCACCGTCCATCTTGGTGAGGACAATTCCGGTCAGCGACAGCTTCTTGTGGAATTCGTCGGCGGAGTTGACCGCATCCTGTCCGGTCATGGCGTCGGCTACGAACAGAATCTCCGACGGATTCAGTAGCTTCTTCAGCGACTGCATCTCGCCCATCAGCTGATCGTCAATGTGCAAGCGTCCAGCAGTGTCGACGATCAGCACATCGCATCCAGAGACTATCGCTTCGCGGCGTGCTTCTTTCACCAATCGTTCGACGGTCGCGGTGTTCGCTTCGCCGACTTCACCTTCGTAGATATGACTCTTGACGGCCTGCGCGACGACTTTCAACTGCTCGCGCGCTGCAGGACGGTAGACGTCGACAGAAACCAGCAGCGGACGATGTCCTCCAGCCTTGAACCAGTGTGCGAGTTTGCCCGATGTTGTGGTCTTGCCGGAACCTTGCAGTCCGGCCATGAGAACGACTGTGGGCGGCTGCGAGGCAAACTTCATGCGCGCAGTATCCTGGCCAAGAATCGCGACCAGCTCGTCGCGGACGATCTTGATGACTTGCTCTCCGGGCGAGAGGGCGGTCAGCACTTCCTGACCAACGGCCTTGGCGCGAATCTGATCGATGAGTTGCTTGACGACTTTAAAGTTGACGTCGGCTTCGAGCAGCGCCAGGCGGATTTCGCGCAGCGCCTCGTCAATGTTTTCCTCGGTCAGCTTGGCTTGGCCGCGGAGGCTCTTGAACGCGCGTTGTAGTTTTTCCTGTAGATTCTCAAACATGGGTGTCGATCATTTTAACAGTGAGGTAGGGAGCCAGGAGGCTTCGAGCTATGAGCTGGGAGTTGTGAGTCGGGTCGAAGTGGTTCGCAGATATATTTTCTTGGTTGAGCGCGGCCGACCGGATTTTTTCGGTTTCGGAACCGAGTTTACCTTTTGTTTATCCCCTCCCCCCCTCCCCCCTCGGTCTCCTGGAATCATCGTGGTAGCGGGAAAACGCGAAGTAATCTAAGGGCGACAATAACTTACAGGCAAAATCTTGGGAACAAAGGAGTTAGCCTATGTGCTCTCGATCTGCCCGGACGCTTTCGCTACGGCATGATGGCGCGAAACGGCCGCGAAGGCAAGGTCGGATGTCACAACCGCATGTGGATTTCGTCTTCACGCTTTGGTCGGTTTCGACCTGGCTTCTAGCCAATATCTGCTCCTCGGTCTTGGATTCTTTCTGCCCTTGAGTGAGAATTCTTGCGGAGTGGAATCCTTGCTCGCGCCGACTCGTCACGAACTGCTTCATGCGCTGTGGTTTCCTGCCCTGATGGCACCCTTTCTTTGGGTGTATGTCCGCTATCGGATGCTGACTTGGGATGTAGCGGCCGCCAATCGCAGAGACGGAGTGGACTACTCGCCGGAGGCATGGCGGCTGAGCGGGTATGTGTCCTTATTGTCGTTCTCATAGCCTATCCCCTGATGCTTTCAGACTAAGATGAGTGGTTATGGAAGGTTCATCCGTACCTGACTTCGGCTCTCATCACATTTTGGATTTCGTTGTGTGGATGGGTTAGCGTGCGCCATTTTCAGCTTCAACGCCTGGCAGATGAGAAGCTCCGGCATGACCTGGAAGCAATCTCGCAGGGATCGCTACCCGTTCCGCCGGTTGTTACACCTCGATGGCTGCGGGTCTGGGGTTGGGGAAACGGCCTCGCGCTTCTGGCATTGCTGGCTGGGATTGTGGATCTTCTGTCGTCTATTCGATAGTGTCGCGTCGGGTCTTAACTTCTACCCTACCTTCGGTCTGGCCATCTCGACTCGCTGCGTCGTTCTTGTGTATTGGATGCCGCCCATGCGGCCGATCAGGTCGAGCGAGTTGCGGTCGAGCTTGCCGTTCTTGATGTGCGCGTCGTCCATGTGAATGGAGACGATCTCGCCGATCACCAGACTGCCGCTGGTTGGGGCAGGCGAGAAATCAAGGATCTGGTGAAGCTTGCATTCGAAACTGACGGGTGATTCTGCCACGCGGGCTGGACGAACAATTTTTGAGGGCACCGACGTCACGTTGGCCAATTCGAATTCGTTGACCGAAGCGTCGTAGTCGCCGCTGGTGATGTTCATCGGGTGTAGCAGGTCGAAGGTGACGATGTTCACGACAAATTCCTTGGTGTCGCGGACGTTGCGCAGGGTGTCTTTGGGGACGCCGTGAGTCGAGTCCGAGTGCTTGGGCTCGCGCAATCCGGGCGCGAAGGCCAGCAACGGCGGGTCAACACAGACACAGTTGAAGAACGAAAACGGCGCAAGATTAGGCTGCCCGGAAGCGCTGACTGTAGAGACCCAGGCGATGGGTCGCGGGGCGACGGAATTGAGGATGAGGCCGTAAAGCTCGCCGTGAGAAACATCAGAGGGGGTGACGTGCATACTAGTCGAGTATATCGTCCGGCCGTTCTCCATCGCCGCTGGCCGCGCACTCTCCTACTGAAACACTTCCTTAGCCGCCACTACCGTGTTGCTGTGAATGGTCACCGTGTCTTCGACGTTTTGGGCGTAGCCGCCCGCGAACGTCACCATCACCGGAATGCTCCGGGCGCGGGCTACGCGGAAGACGAGTTGGTCGCGCTTCTTCAAGCCTTCAATCGACAGATCGAGACCGCCGAGTTGATCTTCGCGGTAGGGATCGGCGCCGGCTACATAGCAGAGGAGGTCCGGCTCGAATTGGCGGAGGCCGGAGCTCAGGGCATTGTCGAGCCATGCGAGATAGTCGTCGTCTCCGCAACCATCGGGCAGGTCTATGTCGATCGACGAGGGCGGTTTGTGCAGGGGATAGTTGTTGTGCTGATGCAGTGAGATGGTGAAAACGTCGCCCGCATGGGCTCCGCGCATCTTTCCTGGTAAGGAGCCACCTCGAGGAGTGGCGGCCGGTTGCTCGACGGTCGAGGTTGAAGACGACGGCAGTAGCGCGCTCGCCGTTCGAGTTCCGGCAAAAATTGCAGCGGTGCCGTTTCCCTGGTGCACGTCGCAATCGACGGTCATCGCGGTGCGGATCTTGTCGTCGCGCTGCAGGCGGCGGATCGCTACCGCCACGTCGTGGATCATGCAGAAGCCTTCGCCATGGTCGGGGAAGGCGTGATGAAATCCGCCGCCGATGCTGATGGAGACTTTGTCGGTCAGGCACTGGCGCGCCGCGAGGATCGATCCGCCGGCTGCCAGCCAGAATGCCTCCACCAGGTCGCGTGAGTAAGGGACTTCCATTTCCATCTCTTCGCGGGGGCTTAGCGTGCCGGTCCTCAGTTTCTGCACGTACTCGGGCTTGTGCACGAGAAGGATGTCCTGATCGGTGGCGGGCTGCGGTTCGAGGAAGTCGTCGGCGACTGCGACGCCGCTGGCCAGCAGCCGGTCGCGAACCCGGCGGTATTTCTCGGCAGGGAAGACGTGGTTGCCGATGGGGAGGAAGTAAGCGTCGCTGTAGACGAGCTTGAAGGGGAGCATGGCGCCTCTAGATCATACCCCCGGGTTGCCGTGTGGACCCATTCCTTGCGGCGAGGTGGGGAATGCCCATCGAGTGATTGGCCTGAGAGATACCTTCGTGCGCCAGAATACGACCGATTTGTGATTTGAAACACAGAACAGCGTCCATGGGGTTTGTTATGGTCTTGCAAAAATCGGCACGGCCTCTTCCTCCAGAAAAGGTAGACGATTCGAATGTTGCATCGGGAACGCAAAGAAAAGGTGCTCGCAAAACTAGCAACAGCTCGAGGTGAAATTGAAGACGCGGTGAGTCTCGCGACCCCAGTGGCGCGATACGATGCGGTGGTCTTGCCGGAAGGGATCCGGGGCAAGCTGACCACCATTGTTGACGACCTGAACGCACTCATTCGGCATGTTGAGGGTACGCAGTGAGCGGTAGCGCGTTGCGCTGCTGACTTGCAGCCGGATCATGAGTGGGGACCAAGGAGCAGCGAGCGACGGTTAGCGCTTCCGGGGAGGCTGCACGGCCGGCGCTACCATAGGCCTTCTGACCGGGACAATCGCACCCTTGGCGGGGTCGGCGGCGGCATTGGCGCGGGTGAGGACTTCCTGCTGGATGTATTGCACGAACTCCTGAATCTGGCGCTGCATCTCTTCCATGCGCTCGCGCATTTGCAGGATGATGGCCATGCCGCTGATGTTCACGCCCAGATCGCGGGCCAGGGACAGAATGAATTCCAGGCGCTGTAGGTCTTCGTCGGTGTAGAGGCGCGTGTTGCCTTCGGTGCGCGAGGGCTTGAGCAGTCCTTCGCGCTCGTAGAGTCGCAGCGTCTGCGGATGAATTCCGTACATCTCGGCGACGGAGGAAATCATGTAGGCGCCTTTGGATTTACGCTTGGTCATCAGTCTCCGGGATTGATTCTAGAGCAGCGATTGGATTTCTTCCTAGTACGGAAATTTACCTGCCAAACGCCGAGGACGGTCTCGCATCCAAGAGGGGGAGGAAAAGCCATGGATAACGACAAAACTCTAAGTGTGTTGGAAGACCTCATCGAGACTTCAAAGGACGGGCAAAAGGGCTATCAGGACGCGGCGTCGCACGTGAAGCGCTCGGACCTGAAAACGTACTTCAACGAACAAAGTCTGGAGCGCGGGCGATTTGCTGAGGAGTTACGGCAGGAGCTTTCGCGTCTGGGCGAGCCGGACAAGAAGCCGTCGGGATCGGTGTCGGCGGCGCTGCATCGCGCATGGATCGATACGAAGGTCGCGCTCGGCGGCGGGGATAAAGCCATTCTCGAGTCGGTGGAAGCTGGGGAAGATAGCGCCAAGGAAAGTTATCGGAAGGCACTGTCAGAGCCGCTGCCGTCGGACATTGCGGCCACTGTACGGAATCAGGCTGCGAGTGTGCAGAAGGCGCATGATCACGTGAAGATGCTGCGGGATCAGGCGAAGGCGGCGGCGTAAAGGCGGACCTCGGACTTCTGACCTCGGGCCTCAGCTGAGTTTGAGGAGACTCGAGAGCAACAGGCCACGGACTTCAGGGAATCGCGCAGTTGTTGAGCTTGGCTTACATAATCTGCGTGGTCCTTGAAGTCTGTGGTTATGACGGCAAAGTGCAGAGGTCCTTCGGCCCGCAAAGAACGCGGGCCTCAGGATGACAATCTTTAATCTTTGATTTTATGCGGACCATTCAGGCGCGATCCTGAAATCTATGACGCGGGTTGCGGCTTTTCTTCGGGAGGGATGGTCCATCCTGAGGGCTTGAGCGCGTGATTGATGAGGTAAACGACGGAGCCCGACGCGATCAGGATCATCCCAAAGGCGAAGGAACTCATATTCCAGATCTGCTCATGCTGGCTGCGGAAGATCGAAAAGCCCAGCAGCAGCATGGGAGGAATCCCGATGGCGATGGCACCGAACAAGCCGCCGGGAACGCGGAAGGGACGAGCCAGATCCGGTTCGCGGAAGCGCAGCACGGCCAGCGCTACGAATTCGAGTCCGAGGCTGAAGCCATAGAGAAGGATGTCGATGGTGACCAGCCGGGCGAAGCCGAGACCGAGGCACATGGCCCATCCGATCGCCAGGGCAACGATGGCAACCCAGGGAGCGCGCGACTTCTTCTGCAGCTTGCCGAAGATTCCCGGAAGCATGCCATCTTGCGCCATGGCCAAGGGCAGGCGCGAGTAGCTCATCACAAGGGCGTTGAACATGCCGAAAGCGCTGATCATGCCGCCGAGAACAACGCCGACGCGAAGGAGCGGTCCGCCGAGCAGTCCAGCGATATCGGCCCAGGAGCCAGTTTCCCACGCGGTTGCCTTGAGGCCGGTCATCCACATAGCCGCGAAAGGCAACACGTAGCTCGCGGCCACAATGCAGACCGCCACGAGCATCGCCCGGGGATAGGTCCGCTGCGGACGCTCGACTTCGGTGGCGATGGTGGAGGCGTTGTCCCATCCCATGTAATTCCACATGCAGATGAGGAGGCCGCCGAGAATGTCGACGGTGGAAGTGGTCGGCTTGGTTACGGCGTTCGCCAAGACCCCCAGCTTGAACGGAGCCAGCACCACAATCGCAATGAAGGGCGCCGACAGAGCGACGAACAGCCATAGGGAGGTGAGGGAAACCACCTTCACGCCGGCAATATTCAGCAGGGCGCAGGCGACGACGACGAACAGCGCGACCCACCATCCGCGATTGCCTTCCTGAAACCAGGGGAACATGCGGGTGAGGTAGGCCACGAAAAGAGTGGGATAAATCGCCATGTCGAAGATGGAGGCGACGAGCGAGAGCCAGGCTTCCTGAAATCCCCAAAAATTGCCCATGGCGCGGCGCACCCAGGCGTAGTAGCCGCCTTCGTAGGGCAACGCGCTCGAGAGCTCGCCGATCATGAAGGCCGTAGGCAGGCTCCAGAGCAGCGGCGTGATAAGCAGAATCAGGATGGCGCGTCCGTAGCCGGCGCCGTGCACGATGTCTTCAGTGCCATAGGTTCCGCCCGACACCATAAAGAAGGTGGCGGCGACCAGAGGCCACAATGTGAGGCGGACGAATTTTTTCCTGCTGGGTACGGCGGAGAGCTGCTGGGGATTTTCGAGTTGTCGACGCGGGGCGCTAGCTGTTGCCAATTTCTATGTCTTCCTCCTCAAGCGACTCACTCTCACCACCGCGTCTCCCTTGACGCTCTCGCGGCTCCCGGGTAAGAGCGATTCCCGGGCCTTTCGGCGGAGTTAGTTCGCAGTGTTGAGATTACGGGAATTTTCCACAGATGCAAGATTTTTTTGGGATTTTTTGCAAAATTTTGTAAGCGGGCGGTGTGGTACGGAGGTAATGAGTGGCGAGCAGAAGGACCTGCGCAATTTGTAGGCGGCACCTCGCTGCCAGCAGGTTACATAGGTCCTTCGGCGCAAAGTACGCTCCTCAGGATGACAAGAAGGGACGGTCGGTTCTCAGAGTTTCAGTTCCCAGGTTTCGGCGACCAGATCTTTTCGGCTCCAACTCTCGTGCTTGTCCTCGGCGACCCGTTTGAAACCGGCGTTCTGGTAGATGCGGCGGGCTGCGGTGAGTTCGCTCTGGGTCCACAGCACGATCTTCTTGTAGCCTGCGTCGCGGGCGAAGCGGACACATTCCTCGACCAGTCGGTTGCCTATTCCCAATCCGCGTGCCGACGGTTCCACCAGCAACAGGCGGAGCTTGGCCACCGATCGGGACTTCTTCACCAGGAACACAGCGCCGACGTTCTCGCCGTCTTTTTCGGCAATCCAGCAGCGCTCGCGGACGGGATCTAACTTTTCGATAAACTCCGCCACGATCCCGGCGACTAAGGCCTCGAAGCCCTCGTCGTATTTGTACTCCTGCCAGTACAGGACGCCGTGCCGGTAGACGACCCAACCCATGTCCCCGGGACGGTGTTGGCGCAGGACGAAGGATGCTGGGCGCTCGCTGTCGGAGGACAGCACCGATTCAATGGTCCCCATCGCTTGAACGAGCTTGTGCTGTTTCGGCGGCGGCAACTTGGCCAGCATCCTGGTGACCTGCTCACTCGACCGGGCGTTGAGCGGCTCGAAGGCTTTGTGGCCTTTCTTCGTGAGCCGCAACCAGGCCGAGCGGGCGTCCTCGCGGGAGACCTCCTTTTCGAGCAAGCCGCCTTTTTCGAATGCGGCGAGGATGCGGCTGAGGTACCCGGCGTCGAGGCCAAGGGCTGTGCAGAGTGCGACAGCGGTGGTCTGTTCACGCTGCGCCAACTCGTAGAGCGTCCGGACCTGGGTCAGCGAGAACGGGCTGTTCAGCAAGCCTTCGTCGAGAAGACCAATCTGGCGGGTATAGAAACGGTTGAAGCGGCGGACTGCGGCAATTTGGGGCTCCTGGTATGGAGCAGGCGCGGCCGGGGTCATGTGGAACAGTATCTTCCAATAAGTTGACGCAGTCAATTAAATTTGGTGACGAAGGCAACTATCTAGAGGCCGTGTGTAAGCCGGCGCCGTCGCCTGCGACCACCCCTTGCTGTTCCTGCCGGGTGTGTTTATGATGCGCGGCAGTTTGGAGGGGGCTCAATGAAACTGCCGATTCTCGCCGTTGTTCTATCCTTGGCTGCGCTCGTTGCGGTGCAGCCGTCGCAGGCGCAAAACGCCTTCACGCCCGATCAGGTGAAGTGGGGTCCGGCTCCGCCGTTTGTGCCGCCGGGGGCACAATTGGCCGTGCTCGAAGGCAATCCCATGGGCGAGTCGGGCGATTACACGATCCGGATCAAAATGCCCGACGGCTACAAGATTGGCCCACATACGCATCCGCTTCGGGAGAACGTCACCATCATCTCTGGCACTCTGAAAGTCGGTATGGGGGACAGTTTCGACGCCAGCAAGATGATGAGCTTCGCGGCAGGCAGTTTCGCCTACCTCGATCCCAGCATGCATCATTACGTGTCCGCGTCGGGGGAGACTGTAGTGCAGATCCACGGGCAGGCGCCGGTGAAGTTCAACTACATCAATCCGGCAGATGATCCCACGCCGAAGAAGTAGAGAGAGTCTTCGTATCTTGTCATTGTCATCCTGAGGCCCGCTTTTTGCGTGTCGAAGGACCTGTGCAGTTCGCGAGCAGCGCGTGCTGCAAGCAAGTTGCATAGGTCCTTCGTTCCGCTCAGGATGACATGACAAGGGGAAGCTTGGACAGCTTACACCTTGGTCCACAGCTCCGCCCGAGGGTCTTCGGGGTTCAGCTTCGCCAGTTCCCGCAGGAGTTCTTTGGTGCGCTCGTCGCGCGGCATGGTGACGGTGATTGTAATCTCGACGATCTCGTCTCCGCGGACGCCGTCCTTGGTGGCTGAGGGCACACCTTTTTCGCGCAGCCGCAGCTTCTGGCCGGACTGTGTGCCGGGAGGAATTTTCAGCAACGCCCGGCCATCGATGGTCGGTACTTCGATCTTGGCGCCCAGCGCGGCTTCTGTTGCGCTGACCGGCACATTCAGGTAGATGTCGTCTCCATCGCGGCGAAAGATCGGATGCTCTTCGGTACGGATGATGGCGTAGAGGTCGCCCGCGGTTCCGCCGTGAGCCCCGGCGTTGCCCTTGCCGGGCAGGCGAATGCGTTGCCCGTCGCGCGTGCCCGCCTTGATGCGAACCTCGAGCGGTTCCACTTTCGTTACTGTGCCCTCGCCGTGGCAGGTAGGACACGTCGTCAGATTCTTGCCGGTGCCGTGGCAGCGTGGACACTGCACGTTGAACTTCATGCGGCCGCCCGTCTGGGTGATCTGGCCGGTGCCGTTGCACTCCGGACACTTGCCCGGCGATTCGAGAGATCCCTGGCCGCGGCAATTCGAGCAGGTGTCGTGACGCGAGATGTTCAAGCGCATCACGCCGCCGCGGATCGCCGTCCAGAAGGGAACATTGACCTGATATTCGAGGTCGGTGCCGGGCTCGGGGCCTTCTTCGGTCTGCGACGCACCGTGTCCACCACCGAAGATCGAGCCGAAGATGTCTTTGAAGCTGCCGCCGCCGGTGCTCCTCCTGCTCCCTCGCGCGGCGTTGTCAACCAAGTCCGAAAAATCAAAGCCGCCGAAATCGAAGTGAACGCCCTGGGCTCCGCCGCTGCCCGGCGCGCCTCCGGGGAAGCCGCCAGGAAATCCTCCAGCACCGCCCGCTCCGCCTCCCGCACGCGCGTAGGCCTCGGCGGTTGCCGGATCAATATTGTCGGAGTAGAAGCCGACCTGGTCGTAGATTTTGCGTTTTTTCGGATCGCTAAGGACGTCGTTGGCTTCGGAAAGCGTCTTGAACTTCTCCTCGGCGGATTTGTCCCCGGGATTGACGTCGGGATGATACTTGCGCGCCAGCTTGCGAAACGCCTTGCGGATGTCCTCCGCGGAAGCGCTCTTCTTTACGCCGAGTATTTCGTAGTAGTCCTTTTTCGGGGTATTCGCCATTGGGCAGGCTTGGGATCGGCTCGAGGCCGATCCCAGTCTAATTCAGAATCTTGCGTCTCTCTTTATCATCTACGACGACTTTCACGTCCTCAAACTCCGGTCCATCCACATACACAGGGACGTCCCGCGTGCCCGTGGCACTCTCCACAAAAACGAGCCAGCGCCGTTCGTCCTCGGCGAGGCTCAAGAAATACGTTTCCCCATTGACTTGAAAATCCACTTGTAAACCCTCCCACTGTCTATAAACCTGCCATCTCGAGCGAAGGTGCTGTTCTCGAAGCGAACGGCACGCAGTCGAAAGATCCTCTATCCCTTGTGCACT
>Ga0265338_10005492_pt1 | contig 16523 bp, 15 predicted proteins | sample 42126metaG_FD_193579 | JGI IMG/M metagenome (GOLD analysis project Ga0265338, IMG submission 193579) | Rhizosphere microbial communities from Carex aquatilis grown in University of Washington, Seatle, WA, United States - 4-21-26 metaG | ecosystem: Host-associated > Plants > Roots > Rhizosphere... | reverse complement strand
TGTCTATAGAAGCGGGCTCTGCGTCGCTAGTGCAGGGGATGGCGTCTTCAACTGGCGACGGTGAAGAGCTATCTGGGGCGCACAAGCATCCCGAAGTGGTCCCGCCTTGGCGCAATTCAACCTCTCTTCGCGGCTCGGCCGGCTGAAGACCTACCTGCACTATCTGTGGAACGACCACGCCTATCTGCGCGTGGGCTTCCAGAATGCGCACTGGATCACGCCCGAGCTGGTGCGCACCAACCAGCCGTGGCCGTTCCAGCTGAAGTGGTGGAAGGCGCGCGGCATCAAGACCATCGTCAACCTGCGCGGCGGGTTCGACGGCAGCTTCTATGCGCTGGAGAAGGACGCCTGCGAGAAGCTTGGCCTGAAGATGGTCGACTTCGTGGTGACGTCTCGTGAAGTGCCCTCGCGCGCCCGGGTCCTGGGCGCCAAGACCATGTTCGACGAGATCGAATATCCGGCCCTGATCCACTGCAAGTCCGGCGCGGACCGGGCCGGGATCATGAGCGTGCTCTACGCCCACTATCGGCTGGGGATGCCGATCCGCGAGGCGATGAAGGAGCTGTCGCTGCGCTACCTGCACATGAGCGCGGGCAAGACCGGGGTGCTGGACTATACCTTCGAGCGCTACCTGGCCGAGGGCGAACCAAAAGGCATGACCTTCACCGAATGGGTGGAGAGCCCGCTCTATGAGCCGGACAGGATGAAGGCTGATTTCCGCGCCAAGTGGTGGGGGACGCTAGCGACCGAGAAGCTGCTGCGACGGGAGTAGCGCCACACCGGCGTCAGAATCCAGAGTTCAGCGCGCGTTCGAGCGGCGAAACCGCTCACACTTTCGCCTAACGCGCTCAGTCGTGGTGCGCCGGCTCCAGCATCTTCTGGGCGTCGATGATGAAGTAGCGGGCCAGGGCGTTATCGACGGTCTGCTGGGCGCGAGCCCTCCATGCACGAACCGCGTCGTCATAGGTGGGATAGGCGCCGACGAATTCGACGCTCGAGCAGTCGCGGAATTGCAGCGGCCCTTGCAGGTCCTTCAGTTCGCCGCCGAGCACGAGGTACATAGGGTTCTCCCAGATCAGTCGCCGGGATCGATATGGCCGAGATTGGTTAAAATCAACTCACAGAGACCGGGAGCCGCGCACAAAGGGCTGCGCTGTATCGGCGCGGCGCTGTTGTAAACGAACGGGCGGCCCAAATGGTCGCCGACACAGGCGCCGGCTTCGCGGCAGATCAGATCGGCGGCGGCCAGGTCCCAGTCGTTCTTGGGCGTCAGGGCCAGGGCGGCGTCGAAGGCCCCGCAGGCCACCTGCACCATGCGATAGGCGATGGAGTTGCGGCTCTCGATGCGCATGGCGGGCCAGGGCGCGGGCCAGCGCGCATCGGCGAACATGCGCGCGTCGCCGAGCATGGCGGCGCCTTCCAGCTCTGTGCGGTCCGAGGGCGTGATCGGCGCGCCGTTGAGGCGGGCGCCGCCGCCGAGGGTCGCCTCATAGGTTTCGCCGAGTTCGGGCGCATGCACCACCGCGGTCACGGGTCGGCCGTCCTCGACCACGGCGATGCAGACGGTGAACCAGGGCTTGTTCTTGATGTAGGCGACCGTGCCGTCGATGGGGTCGACCACGAACAGGCGGCGCAAATCGAGGCGCGCCTCATCGTCGATGGTCTCCTCCGACAGCCAGCCGTAGTTGGGCCGCGCGCCCTTCAGGCGCAGCTTGAGCAGGGTGTCGACGGCGATGTCGGCGTCGGTGACCGGCGAGCCGCCGGGCTTGGACCAGATCTTCAGGCCCTCGGCGCGCGCCTCAAGGGCCAGTCGCCCAGCCTCCAGCGCCGCCGCCCGGATCAGGTCGAGGTCGTTTGGTGGGTTCATCGCCCCGCGATGGCGAGGCTGTCGACCAGCAACGAGGGCGAGTTGCGCGCCCCGCGATAGACGAGGTCGGAGCCGGCGGTCAGGCGGCCGAAGATGTCGATCAGGTTGCCGGCCACCGTGATCTCGGTGACCGGATAGGCCAGCTCGCCGCCCTCGAACCAGAAACCCGACACCCCGGTGGACCAGTCGCCGGTGTTGTTGTTGAGCGAGGGGCCGAACATGGAGGTGACCAGCAGGCCCTCCTTGGCGTCGGCGATCAGGCCCTTCAGGTCGCGTTCGCCCGGCTTCACCGTCAGGTTGGTGACGCCCACGCCCGGCGGGCTGGCGAGGCCGCGCGAGGCGTGGCCGGTGGTCTGAAGGCCCAGCTGGCGGGCCGAAGCGCTGTTGAGCAGCCAGGAGTTGAGCACGCCCTTGTCGATGATGGCGGTGTCGCGGTTGGCCACGCCCTCGTCGTCGAACGGCTGGGAGCCGAGGCCGCGACGCCGGTGCGGTTCGTCCATGACGGTGATGCCGGGCGCGAAGATCTGCTGGCCGAGCTTGTCTTTCAGGAACGAGACGCCGCGGGCGATGGCCGGGCCGGCGATGGCGCCGATCAGTGGGCTGATCAGCGACATGGCCACGCGATCCTCGAAGATCACCGGGGCGGTGCGGCTGTCGATCTTGCGCGCGCCCAGGCGCTGGACGGCGCGCTTGCCGGCTTCCGCGCCGATCTCGGCGGGCGAGGGCAGGTCCGCCTGCCAGCGGGTGGAGCGGCCGTCGCCGCCGCGTTCCATGCCGTTGTCGTCGCCGGCGATGGCCGAGGCGTAGACGGCGAAGCTCGACGCCTGGTGGCGGCCGACGAAGCCGCCGGAGGTGACCATGGCGTAGCGGGCGCTGGACCATGCGCCGGTGCCGCCGTCGGAATTGGTCACGCCCTTGACGGCGCGGGCGGCGTCCTCGGCCTCGCGGCCCTGGGCTTCCAGGTGCTCGGGCGAGGGTTCGGCGGCATCGTAGAGTTCCAGGTCGGGGAACGGGCCCTTGGCCAGGCGGTCCTGCGGGGCCAGGCCCGCGTAGGGATCCTCCGGCGCCAGGCGGGCCATGTTGATGACGCGGTCCAGCAGCTTGATGCGGGCCTCGGGCGAGATGTCCGAGCCCGATACGCTGGCCTGGCGCTGGCCGATGAACACGCGCAGGCCCAGGTCGCGGGCCTCCTCGCGCTCGACTTCCTCAAGCTCGCCCAGGCGCACGCCGACCGAGAGGGACTGGCGCTCGCCGACCACCGCCTCGGCCGCATCGGCGCCGGCCTTCAAGGCGTCACGAACCAGTTCATGCAACAGATTTTCGTCCATGGCGCCATATGGGGGAGGCAGGGGCCGGGCTGCAAGCCGGATGGGCCGCCCGGCGCCGACAAAAGGGCATGAGGCGCGCGATCGCCGACGCGGATCGCAACTCGGAGTTGGATGGGGCCGCGGGCCGTGGCTTACTGCTCAGCTATGAGCTCCTCCACGAAGACTCCCGCAGCCGACACAGCTGTCGAGCAGGCCCGGGCGCCGAAGAGCATCGGCGGCTATGTGGCGCTCGGCCTATGGCTTGCGACCGGCGCCGCCCTCGCGGCCGGCTATGCGCGGGGCCCTCTGACCTTCGCGTTTGTCATGATCGGCTGGGTGCTCTCGGTCACGGTCCACGAATTCGGCCACGCGTGGGTGGCTTATCGCGCCGGCGATCGGACCATGTTGGCGAAGGGGTATCTGTCCCTCGACCCACGCCGGTACGGCGATGTCGCCACCAGCCTGCTCATTCCCCTGATCGCCCTGGCGATCGGTGGGATCGGGTTCCCCGGCGGAGCGGTCTACCTGCGCAACGACCTGATGCGAAGCCGGACCTGGCGTTCGGCCGCGGCCCTGGCCGGTCCCGGCGCCACCCTGCTGGTGATGCTGGCTTTGGCTTTGGTGGCGGATCTTACCCGAGGCGTGTGGTCAGGGCCCGTGTACGACGCCCTGGCGTTTCTGGCCCTGCTCCAGGCAATGGCCCTGGTCCTGAATCTGCTTCCGATCCCGGGCCTCGACGGCTTTGCCGTGATCCGTCCCTTCCTGCCCAGGGCCTGGGATGGCGCAATTCGCGCGATTTCGCGGTTCGCCCTGATTGGGCTGTTGCTGGTCCTGTTTGGCGCGCCGGGAGCCTCGGATTGACTATGGACGACCGCCGCGTCGATTGTCGGTTTCCTCGGCGTGCCGCTCGATGCGGCCGGCAGGGCCTATCGAGCTTTCCACTTCTGGCGCTGAGACAGGACAGGGGACGCGCGAGGCGTCCCCTGAACGGCCGAGCCGATGATCGGGCTCAGTTGGTGTAGATGGCCACCACGTTGTGGTTGTCGTCGACCACCACGCGCTCGTCGTTGAGGCGAGCCCAGTGGTACCTGGGCTGGTTGGGCACGTCCCGCCAGGTGACGGAGCCGCCGATCGGCTTGCCCATCTCGACCTGGCCTTGATAGGCGACCGGATCGACGGTCTGGGTGGTGACGTAGGTGCGCACTTCAGAGGGCGGGGCGACCGAATGTCCGATCGTGGCGCCGGCGATGCCGCCGACCACCGCGCCGATCGGGCCCGCGACCACCGCGCCGGCGATCGCGCCGCCGACCGCGCCCGGGGCCGTGCCGCCCGGGTTCTTCTTCACGTCCTTGGTCGTGGTGGTGGTCGAGCCGTCGGTGTTTTCGGTCGTGGTGCTCGACACATGGTCCTGGGCCAGGGCCAAGGCGGGCGAAATGACGAGGGCGGCGCAGGCGGCGCCCAGCAAGAGGTAGGTTTTCATGGATTGTCTCCGGGGATGGGTCTCGGAGATCAAACGTGGCGCTAGAGGCCACGTTCCGTGGTCGAGCCGCCCCTACCAGATCGGCTTGCCGTCGCCCGGCAGCCCCAGCCTGGCCCACTTCTCGCTGACCGTCTTCACCACCTCGGGGTCCATGGCGATCTTCTCGCCCCATTCGCGGTGGGTTTCGGGCGGCCATTTGTTGGTGGCGTCCAGCCCGATCTTGGAGCCGAGGCCGGATTCCGGCGAGGCGAAGTCGAGATAGTCGATGGGGGTGTTCTCGATCACGGTGATGTCGCGCGCCGGGTCCATGCGGGTGGACATGGCCCACACCACCTCCTTCCAGTCGCGCGCGTTGATGTCGTCGTCCACGACGATCACCCACTTGGTGTACATGAACTGGCGCAGGTACGACCACACGCCCAGCATCACGCGCTTGGCGTGGCCGGGGTAGGCCTTCTTCATCGACACCACGGCGATGCGGTAGCTGCAGCCCTCGGGCGGCAGCCAGAAATCGACCACCTCGGGGAACTGCTGCTGGAACAGCGGGATGAACACCTCGTTCAGCGCCTCTCCGAGCACGGAGGGCTCGTCCGGCGGCCGGCCGGTGAAGGTGGTGAGGTAGATCGGGTCCTTGCGCATGGTGATCGCGGTGATCTCGAACACCGGGAAGCGCTCGACCGAATTGTAGTAGCCGGTGTGGTCGCCGTAGGGGCCCTCGTCGGCGTAGTCGTCCAGGTGCACCAGGCCTTCGAGCACGATCTCGGCCTCGGCCGGCACCAGCAGGGGCTGGGTCTTGGCGGGGACCAGCTCGACCTTGGACCCGCGCAGCAGGCCGGCGAACTGGTACTCCGACAGGGTGTCGGGCACGGGAGTGACGGCGGCCAGGATCGTGCCCGGATCGGCGCCGAGCACGGCGCAGGCGGGCAGGGGCTCGCGCTTGCCGGCGGCCTTCCAGCGGCGATGGTGCTGGGCGCCGCCGCGATGGGCCAGCCAGCGCATGATGGTCTTGTTCGGCCCCAGCACCTGCATGCGGTAGATGCCGAGGTTGAAGTCGTCCTCCTTGGAGTCCGACGGGCCCTTGGTGACCACCAGCGGCCAGGTGATCAGCGGCGCGGGTTCGCCCGGCCAGCAGGTCTGGATCGGCAGCTTGGTAAGGTCGATCTGGTCGCCGGTCAGGACGACCTCCTGCACGGGCGCCTTCTTGATGGTCTTGGGCCGCATCGACATGACGGTCTTGGCCAGGGGCAGCATGTCCATGGCTTCGGCCAGGCCGCGCGGCGGCTCGGGCTGGCGCAGGAAGGCCAGCAGTTCGCCGACCTCGCGCAGCTCCTTGGCGGTGGTGCGGGCCTTGCCCTCCAGCGTCACGCCCATGGCCACGCGCTTGACGGTGCCGAACAGATTGGCCAGGGCCGGCATGGACGACGGCTCGCCGTTGGCCAGGATCGGCTTCTCGAACAGCACGGCCGGGCCGCCCGTGGCCAGGAGCCGGGTCTGGATCTCGGTCATCTCCAGCACGGTCGACACCGGCTCGGAGACGCGCACGAGCTCGCCGGCCTTTTCCAGTTCGCCAAGGAATTCACGAAGAGATCGATAGGCCATGCGCCACCCGCTGAAGCGCGCGGAAGCTAGAGGGCGGCGGCGGTGTTGTCACCCGTTCCAGCGCGCTGGCGGCCATGGCATCGACCAAGGGTGCGCTGCGCGCCCTGCAGCCGTGAGCGGCTACCGGAACAGATCTCGAACCTTGTCGAGGAACGAGCCCGAATGCAGATGCTTGACCATGCCGGTCCATCTGTCTTCGGCGGTGAATGACCTGTCGATACCGGCCTCTTCTTTTCCCATCAGTTCCAAGACGCGCGTGTCTTCCCCGTCATCCAGCCAATACCCATGCCCATGCTGGCACAGTTCGATTTCCAGGTCATATAGTCTGTAGTTGAATCTTTTAAGTGCATCGGTGCACTCTGGGCACCGCAGATCTGTCTCGGTGGAGCTGAAAGCCAATGTTCCCTTCGCGTGTTCGTCGTGCCGAAAGGTCTCGTCTTCGAGGGTCTTGAGCTCCTGCGGAGCAAACCACATACCGTGACAGGATGGGCAGCCTTCCACCTTGACGTTGTGCCGGGTTTGGATTTCCAAGGCCGTCTTGCATTTTGGACAGTTCAAGCTGGGACTCCGCTGCTGCCTGCGCGGCTGCGCTTGGCGAAATGGAATAGCGATGAGCAACCACTGAAACGAACGTAGGTTGCAAGCCATCCCAGAGTCGAGGACCATTCGCGGCCCCGATTGCGGACCGCCCTGACGCCTGACCTGGCCTCGCCGACGCGCCTGGAGGCCGAGGGGGGCCGGTTCATCAATACTCGCCCTAGGCGCAGTCAGCCGAGCGCCGCTATAGGAGGGCGATGAGCGATCCCTCCCTCATCGAGACGCCGGTTCTGGTGCTGGGCGCCACCAGCCTGGTCGGGCGGTTCGCCCTGCCGCGGCTGTTGGCGGCAGGCGTGGAGCACGTGGCGCTGAGCCGCGCGGCGCCGGACGGGCCGGGATGGGTGCGGGCCGATCTGTGGGACGCGGAACTCGCCGCCCGCCTGCCTGTGTGCCCCACGGTGCTCAGCCTGTCGCCGGTCTGGCATCTGCAGTCGGCGCTGGGCGCCCTGAAGGCGCGGGGCATGAGGCGGCTGGTGGCCTTCTCCTCGACCAGTGTGATCACCAAGGCCGCGTCGCCTGACGCCTATGAGCAGGGAATGGTGCGGCGGCTGGCGGAGGGCGAGGCGGCGGTGCGGGATTTCTGCGGGGCCAACGGCGTGGCCTGGACCCTGCTGCGCCCGACCCTGATCTACGCCGAGGGCCACGACCAGAACGTCACGCGCCTGGCGCGGATGATCCGCAAGCTCGGCGTGCTGCCCCTGGCCGGGCGAGGCCAGGGCCTGCGCCAGCCGGTCCATGCCGACGACCTGGCGGGGGCGGCGATCGCGGCGGCGTCCTGCCGGGCGGCGCAGAACCAGGCCTATGAGCTGCCGGGCGGCGAGACCCTGACCTATCGCGCCATGGCCGAGCGGGTGTTCGAGGGGATGGGCCGCAAGCCGGCGATCTTGAGCGTGCCCCAAGGCCTGTGGCGGGCCGCCTTCACCCTGGCGCGGCCGCTGCTGCCCGGCGCGACGGCCCAGATGGGCGCGCGCATGAGCGAGGACCTGACCTTCGACGGCGCGGCGGCGGCGCGGGATTTCGGCTGGACTCCCAGGGCCTTCCACCCGGATTTCAAGACGCTTCGTTAGGGCTCCAGACCGCCAGCTCATTGCCGGCCGGGTCACGGAAATGGAAGCGCCGGCCGCCGGGGAAGGCGAAGATGGGGCGGGTGATCACCGCGCCGGCCTTCATGGCCCTGGCCTGCACCGCCTCGAGATCGCGGGCGTAGAGCACCGGCAGGGGCCTCGCGCCCGCGCCGCCGGCATGGAAGCCTCCCTCGAGCCCCTCGTCATAGGCGGCGTAGTCCGGGCCGTAGTCGGTGAAGCGCCAGCCGAAGGCGGCGGCGTAGAAGGCCTTCTGCGCGGGCAGGTCGCCGCCCGGCAGTTCAAGATAGTCGAGCTTGCCGTCCTCGCGCATGACCGCCCTCATGTTCCCTGTATGTTCTTATCGCCTCAGTCGGACAGAGTCCACACCCCGGTCTTCTTGATCTCGAAATCCTCGAGTTCGCGCGTGGTCTGCACTTCGTACTGGGCCAGCTGGACCAGGCCCTGGCGCGGGAAGTAGGTGCGGCCGGGATCGCCCACCAGCACCGTCACGCCCTCGGCGCGCGCGATCCCGAGCCAGGCCATCACCCGCTGGGAAATGGTCTTCTCGTAGCAGATGTCGCCGGCCAGGATCACGTCGACGGCGGGCGGCGGCCGATCGAGCAGGTCGGCGATCAGGCTCTCGACGACGACGCCGTTGGCCTCGGCATTCACGGCGATGGCCGCGCGGCAGAAGGGATCGACGTCGTTGGCCAGGGCGCGGGCGGCGCCGGCCTTCATGGCGGCGATGGCGCACAGTCCCGATCCCGAGGCGAAGTCCAGCACCGCCTTGCCGCGCACCAGCTCGCGATTGTCGAGCACATAGCGGGCGAGGGCCTGGCCGCCGGCCCAGGCGAAGGCCCAGAACGGCGGGGAAATGCCCAGGCCGCCCAGGGCGGCCTCGGTCATCTTCCAGATCGGGGTGATCTCGTCGGCCACATAGAGGCTGATCTCCGGCGCGTGGGGCACGGGCTGCAACGCCGTGTTGGCGCGGATGAACGCTTCGGGATCGTCGATCATGCCGTGCCGGGGGCCAGAGGGCGGAGGTCAAGCTTACTTAGAGGGTCCGCGGCCCATTGCGCCTGCGGTAGGGCGTCACACCGTCGCGATCAGCCAAGCCGCCACAGGCCGGCGACCAGGCCGGCGAACAGGATCAGGCCGGCGGTGCGGTTGGACTTGAACAGGCGCAGGGCGGCGGACGGGCTGTCCATGCGCACCTGGGCGGCCTGGTGGAACAGGTGGATCGCGTAGAGCAGGCCGAACACCAGGAACAGCGGGCCCAGATGGGCCGCGTAGGCCGCGGCGAAGGCGAGCAGGGCGGTCAGGCCGTAGAAGCCCAGGATGGCGCGCGGCGCGCCGGCGCCGAGGCGGCGGGCGGACGACTTCACCCCGGCCAGGGCGTCGTCCTCCATGTCCTGGATGGCGTAGATGGTGTCGTAGCCCAGGGTCCAGAACAGGCCCGAAATGTAGAGCAGCGCCGAGGGCAGGCCGATCACGCCGGTGACGGCCGTGTAGCCGAGCAGGGCCCCCCAGTTGAAGGTCAGGCCCAGCCACGCCTGCGGCCACCAGGTGATGCGCTTCATCAGGGGATAGGCCGCCACCAGCAGCAGCGAGCCCACGCCCAGCGCGATGGCCATGGGCGGCATGGTGAGCAGGATGGCGAGGCTGACCAGGCTGCAGAGCGCCAGGAACAGCAAGGCCTGCTTGACGCTGATCTGGCCCGAGGCCACCGGCCGTGCGGCGGTGCGGGCGACCTTGGCGTCGATGTCGCGGTCGAGGATGTCGTTCCAGGCGCAGCCGGCCGCGCGCATCAGGAAGGCGCCGACGGCGAACTTCAGCAGCAGCAGGAGGTCCGGCAGGGCCCCCGCCTGGGCCGAGGCCAGGGCGACGCCCTGCCAGCCCGGCAGCAGCAGCAGCCATGCGCCCGCCGGCCGGTCGAAGCGGCCGAGCTTGAGCCAGGGCTGCAGCCGGCGCGGCGCGAACCGGTCGACCCAGTTGTCGTTGGCGGCGTCGGGAAGGGGCGCGGAGTCCATCCGCCGCTTTTTGCTCCGGATGCGCGCGCCCGGCTACAGCAAATCCGCGCTGGGGCGCCTACATTGGGCGCATGTCGGACTCCCCCGAACACGATGGCCAGAACCGCAAGGTGCTGAGCAACGGCCAGGTGCTGGCTTTCGTCATGCGCCAGTGGATGCGCCGTCCGCGCTGGTTCGCGATCACCGCCGGGCTGATGCTGCTGGCGGTGCTGTGCGACCTGGCCGCGCCGTGGATGGCCGACGGCCTGATCACCGCCGTGTCGCGCCCGCCCGGCGCCGGGATCGCCCACGCCTGGCGCGCCTGGGCCGCGTTCTCCGGCGTCTATGTGGTGCTGTTCGCCATCCGCAACGGCGCCTTCGTCAGCTGGAACCCGTTGGCCGCGCGCAACATGGAGGGGCTGATCACCGAGGCCTTCGCGCGGGTGCAGTCGTTCTCGACCGACTGGCACGCCGACACCTTCGCCGGCGCCACGGTGCGCCGCGTGGGCCGCGCCATGTGGGGCTATGACACCATTTCGGACCAGCTGGTGCTGTGGCTGGGCCCCTCGACCCTGGTGCTGATCGGCCTTTCGGTGTCGATGCTGCTGCGCTGGCCGCTGGTGGGCGCCTTCGCCCTGGTGATGGTGGCGGCCTACATGGCGCTGAGCCTGACCCTGGCCAAGTTCTGGATCCGGCCGTCCAACCTCAAGGCCGCGGCCCTGGACAGCGAGATCGGCGCCACCCTGGCCGACGCCATCACCTCCAACGCCACGGTCAAGGCCTTCGGCGCCGAGCGGCGCGAGGCTGAGCGCTTCGCCAAGACCGCCGCGGCCTGGCGCACGGCGGCCGAGACCTCGTGGAACCGCGGCGTGCTGACCGGCGGCATGCTCAACGCCCTGATGGTGTGCCTGCAGGCGGGGCTGACGGGCCTTCTGGTGTGGATGTGGTCGCGCGGCCAGGCCCAGGCGGGCGACGTGGCCTTCGCCATCACCGCCTTCATGCTGATGAGCGGCTACCTGCGCAATTTCGGCGAGAACGTGCGCAACCTGCAGAAGGGCCTCGACGATACGGAGTCGGTGGCCGGCTATATGCTGATGGCGCCGCAGGTGGCCGACCGGCCGGGCGCGGATGCGTTCCACCGCGGCCAGGGCGAGATCGTGTTCGACCGGGTGACCTTCCAGTACAAGGGCCAGGACGAGGCGCTCTACGACCGCTTCAGTTTGGCGATCAAGGCGGGCGAGCGGGTGGCGCTCGTCGGCCCGACCGGGTCCGGCAAGTCGACCTTCGTCAAGCTGATCCAGCGCCTGTACGACCTGCAGGACGGCCACATCCGCATCGATGGCCAGGACGTGGCCTCGGTCACCCAGGAGAGCCTGCGCCAAGCCATCGCCCTGGTGCCGCAGGACCCGGCCCTGTTCCACCGCTCGATCGGCGAGAACATCGCCTATGGCCGGCCCGATGCGACCCAGGACGAGATCGTGGCGGCCGCGAAGAAGGCCAAGGCGCACGGCTTCATCGCCAAGCTGCCCAAGGGCTACGACACCCTGGTGGGCGAGCGCGGGGTCAAGCTGTCGGGCGGCGAGCGCCAGCGCGTGGCCATCGCCCGCGCCTTCCTGACCGGCGCGCCGATCGTGATCTTCGACGAGGCCACGTCATCGCTGGACGTGGAGACCGAGCGCGACGTGCAGATGGCGTCAGAGGCCCTGATGAAGGGCCGCACCACCATCGTCATCGCCCACCGCCTGTCGACCATCCGCGGCGCCGACCGCATCCTGGTGTTCAGCGACGGCCGCGTGGTGGAGGAGGGCCGGCACGGCGAGCTGGTGGAGAAGCAGGGCGCCTATGCGCGGCTGCATGCGGTGGCGGAGGGGGCGGGGTAGGTTCCCCGCGTTCATCAGTGCGGATGGGTCATGACAGCCCTTGGTCTCGACGGGAAAGGAGCGGAGCCGAAGCCCCGCCCTTGACCCCGGCCGGTCCGGACCGGACTAGAACCTGTAGTTGGCCTGTACGCCGACTTCGCGCGGTCGCGTGTAGAGCTGGTTCACGAAGGGGGTGAAGTTGCCATAGCCCGGCGCGCCCCCGGCCCCGGAACTGTTGGTGCAGGGCAGGTTCGTGGCTTGGCACTGGCTGATGCCGATGCCGGCGTTGCCGATCTTCTCGTTGCGATCGAACAGGTTGTTCGAGAAGACGTTGAGGTCCCAATCGGTGAAGCGGACGCCGAGGCGAGCGCTGACATTGTCGACCGCGCCCACATCCCGGACATAAGGGTTCCAGGATGCGACGCCGAAGCTCCCCGGGGTGTGATAGCCGCTCGACCATTGGTAATCGACCCGCAGATAGGTGTTCCACCGGTCGAACAACCGCGTGTCGTAATTGACCGCCGCGCTGATCTGCCAGGGCGACAGCGGGAAGGGGTCGCCCGCGTTGATCGCCTTGGGACCTGTGCCCAGGGGGCCGGCCACGGCATCGACGTAGTGGGCGTCGTCGTAGCCTACGTTGAAGGACAGGGTCAGGGCGTCGATCGGCCGGAATTGGGTCTGGAGGTCGGCGCCCTGGGACAGGGCTCTCTTGCCGTTTTCCACGAAACCCTGGCCGCAGGTCAGGGTGATGGCTGACTGGATGCCGCTCCAATCGACGCGGAAGACGGCCATGTTGATCTGGGCCCGGTTGTCGAGCAGGCGGAACTTGCCGCCGGCTTCATAGCTCCACACGGAGTCAGGGCCGTAGGTAAGGGGCGCTTGGTTGGCGGTGATGCCATAGAGAGCCAGGCCCGGGGCGCACACCGTCGGGCTCACCGTCGAATTCACCCCGCCGGAGCGGAAACCCTTGCTCGCGGTGAGGTAGACCAGGTCGTTCTTGGTGAACTCATAGGTGACGCCGAACTTAGGGGTGACCGGCGTGTCTTTCTCCTGGCCCGCGGCCGAGCCCGTCAGCGAGGTCGGATAGCGCGAGGCGAACGGACCGGCGTCGACGTCGGTGAAGTCGAAATTCAGCCAAGAGACGCGCACGCCGGCCGTCAACTTGAGCTTGGACAGCAAATAATAGTTCAATTCGGCGTAGCCTGCGTAGTTGGTGTCGGTGAGGTCGGCGTTGAAAGTGGTGTCGCTGGTGCCGTCCCACTTGATGACGTTGTAACGCGCCACCGCTGTCCAAGCCGGTCCCCAGAAGCTCTGCAGCGACTGGTCAAAATGGTCGTCAGGATAGCGGTAGTTGTCCTCGATGTGTTGGCGCTCGACGAAGACGCCGGCGACCCACTGCAGTCGGTCTGTCGGATCACGCGAGGACAGCCGCAGTTCCTCTTCTATCCCGTCACGCTGCGAGTGGGCCACGAAGTGCCCGGGATAGTCCGGATACGCCCCCCACAGCGGAAATCCGACGATGCCCGCCGGCTGGTTGCCGTTGGCGGTTGTACCGGCGGGGTTATAGCCGGGCGAACCGACGATGGTCTGGCGCTGGGTCTGGTCTTCGCCGCCGTTGTTCTCCGAATAGGTCGTGTCGTGCACGAACGAGGTGATCGACTTCAGGTTGACGTCGCCGAAGTCGTAGCTGATGGCCAGGTCCGCCACGTCCAGGCGGGTGGCGCGGCCGGTGAGCTCCTGCTGGCCGGTGAGATAGGCGATGTCGCGGCCCTGCTGGAACGGCCCGTAGGTGAGAGACGGACGCTGGAACTGCAGGTTCGCGGGGGTGGGGCCGAAGCCGCCGTTAGCCACGGGCGTGTTGCAGTTCACCGGCGTCGAGGCCGCGGTCGCGCCCTGGGAATTGGGCGCGCCCGGGATCAGAGGCAGGAAAAGGTTGGGACTGGTCCTCTGATCGATGCAGACCGAGGGCGTGGTGAAGGTTTCGCCGGGCCCGGCCCGTTGGCCGTTGGCCGTCTTGGAATAGACCGTAGTCGGGGCGGTGATCTGGCTCTGGGTGCGGTCGATCGAGGTATAGTAGGTTGCGGTGACGCTGAGATCCGGGGTCGCCTGCCACTTGGCTGCAGCCCTGAACATGCTCTGGTCCTCGCCGTTCACGTCGCTGGCCACCTTCTGCAGGGTGTAGGGCGAGTAGGCGTCGATGTAGCCCGGGTCGCGCCGCCACATGCCGCTGACGTGGAATCCCAGCTTGTCCTCCACGATGGGGCCGCCCATCGCCGCACCGACTTCGCCGCCCCAGCCGCCCAGATTGACGGTCTTGCCCTCGACGCGGGCGCTGCCGGAGTAGGTGGTCAGGCTCGGGTCCGACGGGATGAAGCGCACGGTCCCGCCTTCAGAGGAGCCACCGTACAAGGTGCCTTGCGGACCCTTCAGCACCTCCACACGGTCCAGGTCATAGAGGATCGGCAGCGGAGCCCCGTTATTCTGGAACACGCCGGTGTTGTTGCGGCGGGTCAGGGAGGTATCGCCGAGATAGACGCCGACGGTGGCCGCGCCGGCCGAGGCGTAGATGCCGCGGATCGTGAAGATGCCGACGCCATTGGTGCCGGCCGTCTGGCCGCCGCCGCCATTGGGCGGAATGGTCAGGCCAGGAACCAGGCGGCTGATATCCTGGGCCGCCTTGATACCCGCCTGATCGAGCGTCTGCTGGGTCTCCGCGGCGACTGACAGCGACACGCGGTTGATCGAGGCGCTCTGGCGTGTGGCGGTGACGACCACTTCGGCGAGCCCGGTGCTGGCCGGCTGCGCCGGACCCTGCGCCGACGCCTGTGCGTGGGCTTGAAACCCGGCCAGCAGCACGCTGGCCGATGCGCTGGCCATCCACGCGGCCCGCGAGCATTTCCTGAGCATAGTTCCCCTCTCTATATGGCTATGATTATGGTTGATCACGGCCAGAGGCCGTGCCGTGGAACACGCCTGCGGTCACGGCCAGGGTCCGGCCTATGACACTTGATTTTACTTCTTGATCTTACTTACTGCAGCCGCACATGGGGGCGTCGTCGCACGCACCCGATCCGATCACGCCGGGGATACAGTGATCCCGCGGCTTGTTCCTCCTCATGGTCACTCGTTGAACCGAAGCTGACCCGCCCGCGCCTTGGTCGGCGCATGGTTTTGTTATACCTGGCAACCAAGCTAAGGCATCTTAGTCTGCCTGCCATGTCAATATGTGGGATTTTGATGGAAGAGGACAACCCTTGGGGGAATTGTCCTCAATCTCCCCAATGCCAGTTGTTGGCGCTCCGCCACCTCGAGCCGGCCTGAACAGGCCAGAACCCCCGCTTCCGCGGGGATGAGCGGGGAACTCTACCGCTCCAGCCGCCCGTCCTTCAGCGCCTCGGCCTCGAAGGAGAACAGCACCTTGGGATCGGGGTCCTCGACCTTGCGGCTGATGTCGGGGCAGCCGATGACGTTGAGCAGATGGCGCAGCACCGCCAGGCGCGCGGGCTTCTTGTGGTCGTAGCGGACGCAGACCCAGGGAGAGGCGGGGGCGTGGGTGCGCATCAGCATCTCGTCCCGCGCCTCGGTGTAGGCGTCAAACCGCTTCTGGGCCTCGACGTCCATGGGGCCGGTCTTGAGCTTCTTGAGGGGATCGGTGCGGCGCTCCCTGAGCCGCTGCTTCTGCTCCTTGCGCGACACGTCGAGCCACAGCTTCACCAGGATGGTCCCGGACTGCACCAGCATGCGCTCGAACACCGGCGCGTCGAGCAGGAACTGCTCGGTCTGGTCGGGCGTGCAGAAGTCCATGACGCGCTCGACCCCGGCGCGGTTATACCAGGAGCGGTTGAAGATCGCCCATTCGCTGGCGGCGGGCAGGTAGCGCACGTAGCGCTGGAAGTACCACTCGCTGGCTTCGCGGTCGGACGGCTTGGGCAGCGCCACAACCCGGGTGTTGCGCGGCGACAGGTGCTCGACCACGCGCTGGATGGTGCCGTCCTTGCCGGCGGCGTCGCGGCCCTCGAAGATCACCAGCGCCTTCTTGCCCTGTTCGATCGCCCAGATCTGCGATTTGACCAGATCGATCTGCAGCCGGCGCAGCTCGTCGTCGTATTTTTCCTCGTCCATGCCGCGACCTTATGCTGTTGAAACAAGGCTCTGAGTCTCGTCCCATAATGCACCTCGGCCCGAAAACGCCATGATCCGTCTTTTTGTCCCCCAGTCGCTGGCCGACAACATCCACATCGAGCCCTCCGAGGAGCAGAGCCGCTATCTGCTGGCGGTGATGCGCCTGCAGCTGGGCGACGCGCTGATGCTGTTCAACGGGCGCGACGGCGAGTGGCAGTTTCGCGTGAGCGGGGTCTCCAAGCGTGGCTGCCGCCTGACCGCCGATCGGCAGACGCGGCCGCAGATCGACGGGCCGGACCTCGACCTGGTCATCGCCCTGGTCAAGCGCGGGCCGCTGGAGACCATCGTGGAGAAGGCGACCGAGCTTGGCGTGCGCCGCATCCGCCTGCTGGTCACCCGCCGCACCCAGGCCGATCACACCAATGTGTCCCGCCTGAAGGCCATCGCCACCGAGGCCGCCGAACAGACCGGGCGGCTGGACACGCCCGAGGTGCTGGAGCCGGTGAAACTGGAGCGGATGCTCGACGCGTGGGATGGCGGGCGGCGGCTGATGTTCTGCGACGAGGCGGGCGATGATCCGAAGGCGGAATGGGGCGGCGCGCACGGCCGGGCTCGGCCG
>Ga0265338_10005489_pt1 | contig 16530 bp, 10 predicted proteins | sample 42126metaG_FD_193579 | JGI IMG/M metagenome (GOLD analysis project Ga0265338, IMG submission 193579) | Rhizosphere microbial communities from Carex aquatilis grown in University of Washington, Seatle, WA, United States - 4-21-26 metaG | ecosystem: Host-associated > Plants > Roots > Rhizosphere... | reverse complement strand
TGCAAAAAAAGCGCTCAAATATCCCGAAGATGCTCGGGCAATACAAGCAAGCCGCAGCCTTTTTGGTCTTCGCTCTGCTGTTCGGGACTATTGGCGTAAAATTGCTGACTGGTTCTCATGCAGCCACACCACTTACCAGCACCAGCTTACCTACGCCAACAAATGTAGCTGTCAATAATGTTAGTACGACCAAAGCTGCCCTGACATGGTCGCCAGTCTCAACCGCTGGAGTGAGCTACAAGGTACTTCGTAATGGTACAGTTGTTGGTACAACAGATGCTCACACCACCAACTACCTAGACACTGGTCTTACGCCTGGTACAGCCTATGTTTATACGGTGGCTGCTCAAAAAAGTACTGACTCAAGTCTACCTTCAACCCCTTTGTCTGTAACAACGGGCGCGAAAACAACCGTTCTGAAGGCTTGCGGCGTAGTATCTACTAGCGGTGATTACGTGCTCAACGCTGATCTTACTGGCGTATCAAACCCAGTCAAAGGTGGTCCACCAACCCAAACCAATTGTCTCACCTTCTCCGGCATTACCAAGTTCAGTTTAGACTGCAAGAATCACATTATTTCTATGAGTGGTCTAGCAGCCCTCATGATTGAAATAGACAACTCGACTAATTTTCAGATTACTGATTGCAATTTAGTTGACACCCAGCCAAATGATAATTACACCACTATCTACGTTAATAACTCAAAACTCGGCACCATTCAAAAGAATAACTTTGGGCAAAGTAGCGCCCTCTATAGTAACCAGAGTAGTTTTACTTCAAATCTGAGCGCCAATCTCGTTGTTGAGAAGAATAACTTTACTACCTCTACCTATATCCAAGATTCTGCTACCAACAACTACGTTGGGCAAAATAAATTTACTTGGGATAATCTCAGTAGTAAAGCAAGCCCAGCCAACTTAAACAGCAGTCTAGGTTCGGGCAACATTATCTATAACAACACGATAGATGGTGGGAGTACAACACCGGCCCAACAGACCACGTCTGCCGGTACTGATGATGGCATTACCTTTGGCGCTGCCTCTATATCGCCCATTGGCGTGGAAACAAATGATTATATTGGCTATAACCAAATCAGCAATGAGTGGGATGCCGGTATTGAAAGTGTTGGCAAGATAACCGGCACAACGATTACCCATAACACAATCACCAATACCGCCTTTTCTGCCATTGGCTCTTACTTCTACACTGACTGGCAGAATAATGTTGTCTCTTACAATACCTACAATGATGGGGTTAATAACACGGTCTTCATGACGTTCCTTAACGGATTGACCTTCCCGGCCGGCTCGCCACAGCCATCATTTCAAAACAATAAGTTCTTAAACAACACCCTCAAGCCAACTGCTGGCACATTGGTTCAGGGGTTGACCCTGAATTTCACTTCGTCGCCAACTAGTTACGCGCTCGGCAATAATCTTGTGAAGGATAACGACTTTAGCCACTCAGCAGCTTCGTATGCGCCGTTTATTGATCCTGTCTCGATGGTGGTAGATGGCGGTGGTAATATTTGCCTGACCACCAATCAGACTCTGCCCGGTCACGTTGGTATTGTTTGTAACTGAGCTGGCTAAGCCTAAAGCATCAGTAACCTGTTATACTGGTATACATAAGAGGTAATCTTGGATGGCAGCTGGAGATCAAGTCAGGGGTGCGGCCCAAAAAGCCCGTTTGCAGGCTAAGCAACACCGTGAACAGGCTGCGAATATGCATAGGTCTGCAGTTGAATTGGAACGCGTTGCCACTCAACTCGAGAGTGAAGCTAATAACCTAGATAGGCAAGCTAAAGATTCAGACAACGCCGAGCAACATGCTCAGCAGACCATGGATAAGTTTAAAAATCAAAACTTGTAAATAGGCGCGCCCACTATTTTATCCACAGTTTAATATAAGTTAAGAGAGTATGGTTGCCATGCTGACAATTCAGTCTGGTTCAACTTCTTACTTTGATTTATAAGCTGATCAAGACTTACTAAGTTGAATGTTACCGTTTCTCCAGGATAAATAAAATTACGGTTACCAAGTTCTGCGACTGTGTTACCAACTACGTACGCTGCTTGTATAGAATTTAATGAGTGTGTGTTATCTATTAGTTTTAACACGGCTATTGTCATTGAAGTTTGTGAATCGTCAGTTTTAACAGTAATTGTCATTACTTTCGGCGCAGTAGGCATATCCGTATTAGCTCGTGATCCCTCCTTTGTATAATCTGACGGTAAAGATCGCGTCTTCGTCAATGACGACTTCAATTGTAGAACCTGATCTCCATTTTTAGAGTAAATAGAAATATAGTACTTATTGTACAGAGCCGGCTGATTGTTATAAGCGTCATAGACGGGGTCATGAGGAACATTTGTCGACATCATAACGTATTTTACATACATCTCAGGACGAGTTAATGCATTTTTCCATATAATGCCATTCCCTTCGTAGATATAGTTTTTAAGAGGAAACCCCATCGCATGCATAATTGGGTCGTAAGCATAAGTACTTGCCAATATATCTCCATTTTTATATTGATTGGTCATGAAGCTCACTAAATTTCGTCTCTGTACTGATAAACTTCTTCCTCCGTTTACGGCGCCAAGATATGAAGAGGGCTGAATAACTAAGAGCAGCGATAGGATGACCGCCGCCAGGACAGTCCTGATGTACTTCGACGTTATTTTATCTATTGCAACTGCAAAAACTATTGCAACGATAATTACAGATACTAAGCCGTAGCGAACATCAAACGCTTGAGTTAAAGAGGTTGCGTCAATTACGGTCGTTCCCGAAAACAATGTAGCTATATTAACAATGATGGGGGAAAGAAGAAGTAACAATAAGTACACATCATATCTTTTCTTATTGCGTCGTTGCAGCAAGATAAATACAATGCCCGTAATAGCTAGCGCTAGGGTTATGGGTCCTATGTTATAGCCTACAGTGCGCCAGATAGTATTAAGGGTGGTAAGTATATGGTGCCTATTAGCACTGGCGTGCCCGCTTAGTGAGTATTGACCTTGCTCACCAAATAGAAAATAAAATGGATTAGCAAAGAATAATAGATTCCAAAGCAACCAAAGAAAGATTCCGAATCCGCCTAACGTTAAGAATAGTATTGTTTGTCCTTCTGCTTTTTTCTTATCTTTTAGATGGTATCTATTTTCATAAAAAACAATTCCACCACACACAAGAAGCATTAGCCAACCCTCATAACGTGCCAATGTTGCGAGACATATACTAAATGCTGCCAGCACCAAGTCTATGTCTTTTTTCTCTAGAAACCATTTGATAAAATAGTAGAACCCTGCAGTCATAGTGGAATATAACACTAGTTCCGTCATTGTCGTTGTCTGCATATAAAGTATGTTGATATTCAGCATGAAAACCAAAGCGGCAAATATACCGAGCCAGGTTTTTTTGGTTAGAAGTAACACCGTTTTAAATAAATATACTGAGGTTAGTACATAAGAAATCATAGAAACAATACTGCCGCCGAGCCCGGTTTGCCAGAGTTTGTAATTTATAACTAATGGGAAAGTAAGAAATTGTTGGAGCGGAAGCCATATAGTACCGAGCTGTACTATCCCCGGTGTCCTACTGTCCGTTACTCTACGAGCAATATCTAGACGTGAACGAGCATCGTTATAAGCTAAAATTTCATGTAAATGATAGTAGTGCAATAGAGCAAAGATCGATAACGATGCACTCAAAGCAAAGACTAGCCAGACAGAGTACTTGTTTAAAAACTTATTCTTCATCATATTTAACCGTATTAGCGTGAGAACTAGTCCCCATAAGGACGGCATCAACTTCTTCAGCAACTCGCTCCTGACCTAAAAAGAGTCCGTGTGTAGTCTTACTCCAGTAGTGAGGATTAACAATTATTTCATACACGGCTGACCAAGCAGCAGCGCTCATCATAAGCCAATAGACAGGCACTAGATACGCGTACCTGATAAGATCGTAGCGATTTCGTTTTGCACAGCCTAACATGTAGTAATAAAGATATAAAAAGTTTCCAAAAAGTATTGCTACGCACGCAATATAGAGTACCGGCAACGGATAGAATCCTTGAATAAACGAGCCAAAAGATGATCGAAAAATAAAGTAACTAATAGTAATCATCCAGAAAATTGGACTAATTAAGGCTGAGAATACTTTACCACCAATGACTAACTTAAATGCAGCAGAATGTACAGGACGTTTAAAGGCTTTGGAGTCCCGTGTATGTACAAGGTAAGTCTGCATATAACCTTTCAACCAGCGTCTCCGCTGCCCAAACCAATTCTTAAATTGCGAATTAGCTTCTTCCATAGTAGTAGAGTCAAGTATTGCGGTATGGTAGCCCTTCCGAGCAATTCGCATTCCTAGATCTGCATCCTCAGTTACATTAAATGCGTCCCAAGCACCAAAGCTTCGCAATTGTTTAGTTTTAAAATGGTTAGATGTGCCTCCTAGGGGGATGGGAGACTTGATTGATTGAAGACCAGGTAGTACCAAGTTAAACCACAAAGCATACTCACCGGTAAAAATTTTGGTTAGTATGTTTTGATGTGGGTTATAAAAATCAAGCTTACATTGTATACACACAACACTTTTATCGGACCTCTTAAAGGCAAGGTAGGCTTTTTTTAGCTGTTCCGGTTCTGGTATATCTTCAGCGTCGTAAATTACGACATACTCCCCCGTAGCGTGTTTGAGCCCAAAATTACAGGCTTTTGGTTTTGTTTGTGGTAATGAGGCAGGAACTATTAATATCTCAACAAAACCTGGTTTCTTAAGTTTTTTAGCTACTTTTATAGTTTCCTTGTCATTTTCCTCCAATAAAAGTAGTACTTGAAGTTTCGATTCTTCATAGTCAAGGTGACTTAAGGCTTTTATAAATTGTGGCAGTATCTTAGCTTCTTTATAAAGTGGACAAAGTATTGTATATCTGGGCCATTCTTTTTTGCTTATTGACGTAATTTCACTATGAGTTATTTTTATTTCCGGGTTACTCTGAAACCCACGATATATAAGGAACGCATTAAACAAAATATCCAAGAAATAAAAAATAGTAACTATAGCAATAATAGTCGTAAAGGCAGCATGCCAATCAAGCACTATAGACAACACTAGGAGAGCCAGCAGTAATACAATAGTAAAACTCTGTCTATAGGTTAGGCTTTCAAAGGCTGTTTCATGATGCTTCAGTCTACTGTGATGGGTATATTGATTATTACTGTGGTAAAATCCTTCACCATTTGTCTTCGTTTCCGCCACAGAATAAGCAACGACACTCCGAAAAGTTTTCTTCAATTGAGCTCCCTAGGTACAGTAGTATTAAGAACACTATAGATTTTATTGTTATATTTATCAACTAAGTTTTATAATATTATGGGCTGAGGGGAGTTCAATACTTAGTAATATTTGCGATAAGTACATTACCTAACAGGGTAGATGCGTTATACTTATAGATTGGGAGACTTCCGCCGTTTCTAAAAAATTAGTAAGGGGCATGTGTGTATCAAAAGAAATCTGTTGCAATTATTGGTTTAGGCTATGTAGGATTGCCATTGGCGTTATTGGCGCAAAATAAAGATTACGAAGTAATCGGCATTGATTACGATAAGAATAAAATTGCTCTTGTAAAGCAGGGTAGTAGTCCATTTGTAGACAGCGAGGTTACAGCCTCACTTCGTAAAACACCCCTGCGTGTTTCAAGTCAGTACGATCAAGTGAGCGAGGTAGATATTATAATCTTGTGTGTTCCGACACCGGTAGATAAAGATTACACACCAGACCTTACACCTGTAACTTCAGCCTGCGTTGAAATTGCTAAGATCCTAAAAAAGGACCAGCTAGTTATTATTGAGTCTACAATTAACCCGGGTGTGTGTGATGAGATCATTATTCCTCTGCTCGAAAAAGGATCAGGACTTATATGCGGTGCTGACTTCTACTTAGCACATTGTCCTGAAAGAATTAATCCTGGTGATCCAAAGTGGGAGGTTAGTAACATTTCCCGTGTAGTGGGTGGTTATGACCAAGAAAGTCTTACCAGGGCTGTTGATTTCTACACTAGCCTCATTAGTGGGAAAATTAAACCAATGGGTTCATTACGTGAAGCAGAAGCAGTAAAGGTGGTTGAAAACTCGTTTAGAGATATTAATATTGCCTTTGTAAACGAGCTGGCGATGTCTTTCACGAAACTTGGTATAGATATCGTAAATGTAATCGATGGAGCAGCGACAAAACCTTTTGCTTTTATGCCTCACTACCCTGGTGTTGGGGTTGGTGGACACTGCATACCAGTTGACCCATATTATTTAATTGAGTATGCACATAAAAATGGTTTTACGCATAAGTTTCTAAAGACGGCCCGAGACATTAACAATGGTATGCCACAGTTCACAGTTGAGAGACTAGTTGATGGTCTTAACGAAGATGGCAAAAAATTAGAAGGTGCAAAAGTAACACTATTAGGATTATCGTATAAAGCAAACGTAGGAGACCTAAGAGAAAGTCCCTCACTCGTAATACTGGAACTCCTTAAATCTGCGGGCGCTCATGTTGTTACTCACGATCCGTATATTAATCGTCTTGAAGGTACTAAGGATTATCACACCAAAAAACCATACTCTAAAAATGATATTGAAGCAGCAATTAAAGGTGCAGATGCAGTCATAGTCGCAACAGGACATAAAGAATACAAGTCTTTAAATATGGAGATCTTTTCTCGACTAGGTACAAAAGTTATAATTGATGGCAGAAACTGCTTAAACAAAAAACTCGCTTTAGAAACTGGCCTTATATATAGGGGGATAGGAAGATAAGTCGCTACAGCCGAAAAATCAATATTAAAAAACCTTCAAGAATATTTATAAAGTGGGAAAACAAACATCGTTGGCTCCCACATATAATTGTTTTTTGTCTCCTAACTATCTTAACGATCAAACTTATTTTCAGGTCAAGCTCTTCTAATGACCTACTGTACGCATATGGGATTACTGTAACTTCAGTAATTTTAGTAATGTTTGTACTCTCATTCACTAAATACAAAGACCCCTACATTAAGGCTCACAAAAAACTTTCTCAACAACCAAACAGAGAAAGACCCTTCGTTAGCTGTATTGTCGCTGTCTTTAATGAAGAAGAGTTGATTGAACAATGTGTCGCATCAATGGTGAGCCAGGATTATAAAAATAAAGAAGTTATAGTAGTAAATGATGCGAGCACAGATAAAACTGAAGAAATTCTTAATAATCTAGCGCATAGACTAAATATACAGGTAATCCATCTCCGAAAAAATCGCGGTAAAAAAGGTGCGCTAAGTGTTGGAACTTTCTATTCAAAAGGCGCAATATTTGCATATACAGACAGTGATTCCATATGGGCACCTGATGCTATAAGTAAGATAGTTGAAATTTTTGAACATGACCCGAAGGTTGGAGGAGTTAGCGGTCATACGCGTGCCTTAAATGGTGGAAAGAATTTACTCACAAAGGTTCAGGACTCATGGTATGAGGGACAATACTCCATTCGTAAAGCATTTGAGAGTATTTTCGGAGCTGTTACTTGCGTATCAGGACCTTTAGCTGTATTTCGTAAAGAGACTGTCTGGAATTTTATGCCTGCTTGGGAGCACGACAGATTTCTTGGTCAAGAGTTTAAGTTTGCTCTGATCGGACTTTAACAGGCTTTGCATTAGGCGGTAAATACCTTGGGAAAAAACTTAAGAAGAAATATGCTAATGATCCATTTTTAAAAACTGATTATCCTCTACATAATTGGAAAATTGTATACTGCAAAGCTGCTCATGCATGGACACATGTGCCTGACACGTTTGGCCGTATGTTAAAGCAACAAATACGATGGAAGAAGAGTTTTATTAGGAACATCTTCTTTACGGGAAAGTTCTACTGGAGGAAGTCATTTCTTCCAGCGCTTGTTTACTATTTACACGTTGCATTTGTATTATTAGGTCCTTTCATAGCATTTAGACATGTTATATATCTGCCACTTCACGGAGACTTGTATTCTGGTTTCTTATACTTTTCGGGGATACTCTTTATCGGCTTTATGTTTGGTTTAGCATTTAAGCTTGAGAACCCTGGTTCGAATCGATGGGTATATCGACCCCTTATGAGTCTACTCTCAACTACCGTACTTTCTTGGCTGATTTTTTACTCAGCCGCAACAATTAAAAAGATGCATTGGTCTAGAGCGTGAAAAAGAAAACCAAAAAAACATTTACAGATACCGGTCGGCTCTCTAAGAACCTCAGAACTATAATTAAAGACAAAATTAGTACGAAGATTGAAATCATAGCCCTAGTACTAATCTTAATCGTATTTGGGTTTAAGGTCCTAAACTACATCCGTATAAAGGACATACAAAGTACTGCAGGCAAAGTTTACGGGGCAATTGATTTTAAAATAGGAGAGCTAAAATATTTTGGAGAATGCCCAAAGAGTCAGATAAAAATCGATGTAGAGCAGGAATATCTTTGTCGTGCTGCCACTAAGTCAAGTGTTTATCAAAAAATATTTGATACATATCCTCGTGATTCAAATGGAAGTGAGATAATTTATCCAGAACTTTCTAATTCCAACCTGCTGCAAGCAAATGACTTATTGAATAACCAATATATTATTCCGGGCTTTAATGAAGTGCAGCTAAAGTATCCTCTGTCTTGGCAAGAAGATCCATTTAATAACCTGTCATGGCGACAAGACTATTACAGTCTTCAAGTTTTTAAGGATCTCCTTTACGCTGACGAATCCAATAAAACCAGTGCATACACGCAGAGACTCAATGATGTGCTTACAAGCTTTTTAAATAGTGGAACCAATCAATTAAATGCATGGAACGATAATACGACCGTTGCTTATCGGGCAATGATGCTAGATGAGATTTGGTGGCATATGCGCGCTAATAATCAGTTATCAATATCCCTGAGTAACGCTATTTTATTGTCGATAGAGCAGCATGGACAATACCTTATGAGCTCTAATCATTTTGACTCCGAAACGTATCTAGATACAGATGAAGCTGCGAGTTTATATATGCTTGGAGTTAGCTTCCCAACCTTACCAAATTCGAAACAATGGTTGGTAACTGGACAAGAAAGGTTAAGCGAGAATATTAATAGTCTTGTAGGATCAGACGGCGCACTAATCCAAAATTCACCTTCTCAGGAGTTCAGTGTCCTCGCAAAAGTTTGGGAAATCAATAACTACTCAAGAAAGTATAATAGCTCTCTTAGTAAATCAATCACTCAAAAGCTAGCAGCAATGATAAACTACGCAACTTATATCTTAAAACCTAACTCTGAACTACCGGTTACAGGAAGATCTACCAACAAAAAGATTGTCAACTCCGGTGTCATTAAAGAAATAGCAGCGGAGAGTAATGGCCTCGCCTATACGCTCAGCGAAGGGCAGTCTGGTAGTATGCCAAAAGATTTAAGTATACAATTTAAGTCTGTTGGGCAAACAATAATGCGCTCTGCTTGGGCGGCTGGCAATTTTAAGGCACAAACTCAACTGGTCTTTAATTACGGAACTACCTCGACACAATATGCGCATCTTGATGATCTTAGCTTCGAACTGTATGGTGATGGGTCTGATCTTCTCCCTGGATCAACAATCCCTACATCAACCTCACCCGCAATCAACCAGTACTTCTTAGGAACAGAGTCACATAACACCGTCTTGGTTGATGGACAAAATCAAATAGCAGGGGGTACCGGCTCTGCTAGTAACCTCGTAACAAAAGCAGGCTATGTCTCACAATCGGCTTCTGATCTAGTAAATCCTGGCGTTACTCACGAAAGACAGTTGATTATGCTAGATAAGAGTACGGTGTTATTAATTGATAAACTGCACTCTTCGACGTCACATACTTATCAGCAACTGTTTCATCTATCGCCTAACTCCACATATGACCACAAAGGCACCACAGTTATTGAAAATGAGGGGGGTAATTTAGGAGGAAGGCTAACCATCAGTCAGCTAGCTCCACAGGGGATAGCGCTATCTGACTCTTTTAATAATATTGGTCAAAAAAACTCATCCGGACTTTGCGCGATAAATGTAAATACTATTATACCGTGTCATCAGGTTTCATATAATCAGAAAACAGCGAATGCTACTTACGTAACTTTACTACAAATAGGAACCCCTGATCCGGGCTTACATTATCAATATAGTTCTAAGAATAATACTGTTACAATCATGAAGAACGCAAAAATATATACGATCAAAATAAATGAAGTTTCAAGTAAACCCCTTTCAGCTTCTATTACTAAGACGGCCTTACCGAAGCCCACTACAACTGCTGTAAGCACCTTCAAAGATCTATCAACCTGGCACGTATCTAATGGTGACTTAGCTATATCTAATGATGGCCCTAGGACAGGTTCGACTAGTTTATCTCTGACATCTAATAACTTTAGCCCAAGTGCAGTTATGCAGAAAAATACAGATTTAAATCTATCCGATAAGAATTTGGTATTTAATATGAAAGTACCCAATACATTTAACGTCCATGATATTGATTTAGTCCTTTATTCTGATAATTCGTCTTATGCCGAGGATGCTCTGCAAAGTGCCTACAACTCGGTGACCGATAACGACCAGGCACAGTTGTCTGTGTATCCATCTAGTGTGTCGAATAATGGGTGGGTAACCATAAGTCTAGGAAAGGGTGCGAAAAGAGATGCCGAGGGAGAATGGCAGATTAGTGGAAGTAGCTTTAATTGGTCACATATTACAGGGATTGCATTCAGACTTGGCGGCAAAAGTAATGCTGCTGTGCAAGCATTATTTAGTGACTTCTCAACCCAAGATGCACAGTCCAGTGGTAAAGTACTTATTACGTTTGATGATGGTACATCTTCAGTATTAGCTGCCGCAAACGCAATGCAAAACTATAATTTTGTTGGTAATATCGGTGTTATCGGCAAGTATCCTCACGACAACAGTAATGGCTATTTGACTATCTCACGTCTCCGTGAACTTCAAGATCAGGGCTGGTCACTCATTAACCATTCTTTTTACCACCAAGATGCAGTAACTCAATACTACGACGAGGGTAGATTAAATGATCTTAACCAGGATATCCTTCAAGGAGCAGAATTTCTGCAAGAAAATGGATTGAATTCAGATCAAAACTGGTATATATATCCTCATGGCACCACAAATGCAGCTGTCCAACAAGTAGTAGGTAGGTATTATAAATTTGCTCGAACAGAATTAACAGGACCAGAGGTCTATCCTTTTGGGAATGATTTATCAGTGAAAGATTTTGTTGTCGAGAACGACACTCCACCTCAGTCCATTGAAAATGCCATAGAAGACGCTAAAACATATAATCTGACACTGATCTTAACTTTCCATAGAATACATTCAAAGCAATCAGATCAAAGCGGCTATGACTTAGGAGAATTTGAAGATGTGCTTAATTTTCTTAACAAAACGAAGGTTAAGGTAATGAGCTTCAATCAGCTAGATCAATCGAATCATGTACCAATAAATAAACTTACGATTAACGATGGCACCTCGGCTCAAATTACAAGTACCATTACTGTCAAGAGTCCCTCGCCTTGGCAACGTCTAAAACAATATTTATGAAAAAGCAAAGTACCAAATACGCCACCATAAATGGTATAAAAAAACGACTCAAAAGGATTATTAGGAGCCCTAGCATAGTCCTTATTATAGGGCTGTTAGTCCTCATAACTATTACTGCACGTTATAGTAAAAGTACTACATTCTCACTTAGAAGTAGACTTTCTATCATAAAATCCAAAACCTCACCAACCTCCACACCTACACGACCATTATTTTTTGACGCACTCAATGGCCCCAATAGAATAGTGACAAATGAATTTGTGCACTGGAGTAAAGGTGCATGTCCTTACACTTCATCTAATTGGGACATGACAAGTGGCACATTGATGATTAAAAATGGAGCAGGCTACTCTGGCATTCCTACGGCTGAAAAATCCTCTTATTGCGAGTCAGAGATTCACAATAACTCCGCCGTGTTTAGGCTCAACACAAAGGAGAATAATTTTGGTAACGTTACGGTCTCGGTAGATTATATGGCTGTGCAACACGGTGGTGGAGGTGCGCCAAATAACTCCTACGATGGAATGCATATCTGGCTAGGCTATCAAAGTGAGTATGCACTTTATGCCGCGACCATATATCGCTGGGATGGAACAATTGTGTTAAAGAAAAAGGTACCGGAGGAGACGGCACAATGTGATGATCCATCAAATGACGGCTGTTACTATAATCTTTCTGATGCCGCTAATCGTAGGAGTCTCACTACACCTGGTGTTTGGCACCATGCAGAAGTAACGACAGAGGCATTATCAAATAAATCACAGCACATTACAGTAACCATAGACAATACCAAGGTTATAGACGCTGTCGACAATAGTGTCCATGGCTCAACCTACCCTGTGGGAGCAGTGGGAGTAAGAGGAGACAATACCGAATTTTACTTTAAGAACTTTATGGTTAATTCTTTAGATTAGCTACTTTGTTTTAATCAGCTACTGCTCATGCTTGGTATAATACTCACGTGAGTAGTTCATCTCCTCAATCTGTAGCGGTGTCTGCCCTGTCACATCCCAGCGGTGTGAATTTAGACGGGGTTGCCAGTGGTTTCTCTGCTTATCTTCGTAAAAAGTGGTGGGCGTTTCTTCTGATACTTGTCCTGACAATCGGACTAGCTTTTATTAATCCGATTATGGGACTAGCTGTCCTTATTATTGGTACCTTCTTCATGAAACAGTTGTATGAAAATGTGCTGTTTCAGGCGTTTGCCAATACCAATCATTTTAGTTTTGCTAGATCGGGGCAGATTGAAGCATCTGGCCTGATATTTGATATTGGTAATTCTCGGCGTTTTAGTGACATCGTTACCGGACAGTACCTGCAGTGGCCACTGCTGCTTTTTATCTATACCTACACGATTGGTTATGGCCGAGATTCGCATACCTATAACCGGGCCGTGATGGCGATTAAATTCTCGGTCAGCTTGCCAGCTTTTGTGCTACGGCGGCATAAGTTTTTAGGTAATCTCACTGATGAGGGTGAGTCGCTCAAGAAATACAGCTACAGCCAAAAAGTAAATCTCGAGGGTGATTTTAATAAGCACTTTGAAGTTTATATTCGGCCGAATACCCAAGACAACGTGCTGGCCATCTTAACGCCTGACGTGATGAACATGCTGATTGGTCTTGATAAGTACGAGGTGGAGCTGACCGACAGTGGCACCCTCTATGTCTATAGCCATGATCTCATTACAAAAAAACAAGATCTGGTTGATATCTACTCGATAGTTGAGGCGATTATTCCAAAACTAAGCCGCCACGCAAATATGCAAAAGGAACTAAACACCTTGGCTACGGCAAATCAATCCACCGCCACTCCTGTCACCCCCGCGTGAAATTTCAGTCTTTTTTCATCCTTCTTTCATGAAATATCTTGACTTGTAAGTGCCTACGCTTACTATATAAACATGTCGCCTGACAAACCTACGGTCGTTGAACCATCCGATTCCCCTCCACCGCTGAACATACCGGTAACACCAGCGCCACCAGACGATAACTCTACCACTTTACATGCTCCATCCATAGCTACTGCACACTCCTCGACCTCATTATTTGCCCGAGCCTTTCGATTCAAGTCGCCACAAATGATTGTGTTTGTAGTGCTATTTGGTTTAGTTGGTGGTTATATTATCTTTAAAAGCTTTGCTGCCACGCCTGCCGCCAACCCTGCCACACATCAAGCTCAATTCGAAGGTCAGCTACAGATCCTGCATAAAGACGATTTCAAAGGTAAAAACTCTGAGGATGCCTACGCACTGGTGAGTAACACGGGAGTCAGTACAGCGGTTGATTTTCAGACTCCTCCGCCTGACTACAATGGAACGGCACGCGTAAAACTGAAAGGTACGGTAAAGAGTGGCCGAATTCAAGTTGCTTCAGCCAAAGATACGACCGTCGAACAGATAACCTCGCCTGCCCAGACGCCACATAAAACAGCCGTCGTGCTGTTTAACTACACCGATAACACGTCACAGCCTATTACTGCGTCCGCCATAGATCAAGAGGTCTTTACGGGCACTAAGTCAGCCAACGCATTCTTTCAAGAAGAGTCATATGGGCAGCGCTCACTTGTTGGTGTTCAAAACCCGACGGGTGGCGATGTCTTCGGCTACTACACCATTAGCGCTCCGTCGTCGGTTTGTGATGAATACACGTGGGCAAATGAAGCAGACGCGGCAGCCCTCGCCGACGGTCACGATCTAAGCGCCTATGATAATGTCATTTACATTGCTGGGACTACTGGCTGTGCACCGTACGGCGGCTTTGGTGAGGTCGGTGGTCGAAGAAGCTGGGTATTTATTAACAGTACCTATATCCCGTCTTATGTGCAGCCAATTATTCAGCATGAAGTAACCCACAATTTCGGTACCTGGCACGCTAATGGCTACGACTGTGTTGATCAGAATTATCAACCGGTTGCAATCAGCGATGATTGCCAATTTATCGAATACAGTGATCCGCTCGATATCATGGGCTATAACATTTACAGTGTACACACCTATCATTCAAATAACTATTTCTTACACGACCTAGGTTTCTTGCCGACAGCCAAAACCATCTACAAGAGTGGTGACTATACCCTGACACCAGTTGATGGCGCTACGCCAAGTACAACACCAGTGATACGGCTAATCCGCTCCATCGACCAATACAATGACTACCAGTATCTCTATTTGGAATACCGTCAGCCGTATGGCTTCGATGATTTTGCGCCGACTGATCCGACCGTTAACGGAACGTTAATTCGCGTGTCGAGCGGTTATGATGGCTACATAAAATCAGGACTGATCTTCCCTAACCTCAAAGACATCAACCGCGGCGCTAATCCGGCGATGCAAGACGGTGATGTCTTTAGTGATCCGACTCACAATATAAAAATAACGCAGGTCTCTCACACTACCGCCGGTGTTAAATTACACATTGATGTCTCGAACGTTCCAAAACCCGACACGACGCCACCGTCTGCCCCAACCAACCTTAAACTGGTATCGGCCTCAACGCACTTTATTACGATCACCGGAACAACCTCTCCTGAAAGTGATGTTGCCAGTTATAGGGTGTATCGTGGCACCAAACTTGCTGGCTGGGCGTATGGGAACGGCAGTGCATTCACCTATACTGATACCCAGAAATTTACACCGGGAACGGTGATCGCCTATACGGTCAAGGCAGCGGACTTTGCGGGGAATATATCGACTGCCTCAGCGCCACTTAATGTAACGGTGCCGGTAGCGGATACGATTGCTCCAACGGCACCAAAATCACTGACTGGCTTTTTGGATAGTACGACCAACGTTATTCCAGTTGTTTACTTAAATTGGCAGCCTGCAACTGATAATAGGGCGGTGGCCGGCTATATGGTATTTAGGGTTGACTCTACCGGAGTGGTGTCTCGTTATGACATGCGTATGTACGGCGTCACTCCGACGGATACGAGTTTTCAAGATTGGTACCGCGCGTCTAGGATGACCTACACCTACTACATTAAGGCGTATGATAGTGACCTTAACTACTCAAAGCCATCTAATAAAATAGTATTGTAAAAAACCGTAGGAGCTAGATACTGCTTGCGCTATACTAAAAACTAATTCTACATACATATCATGGCTGATACTTCTAAATCCCCTAAGCATAGCGACGAACCTGCTGACCCGGCAGCAAGCGTCGATGAGGCTGACACTGAATCTACTTCGGCTGATGCGCCTGTCCCCGCTAAAAAGAAACTGCACGCAGTCGTAGCTGGTGGACTTGTTGGCAAACTGAAACATTTCGGTCGAGCCTACTGGGCCAAAAAGAAGTGGACATTGCCCGTTAGTGTGATTGTTCTGGTTGCTTTGATTTTGGCTGTCCCCTTTACCCGCTACCAAGTTCTTGGCCTGTTCTTAAAAGAAGATGTCAGTGTTGCGGTAACTGACAGTGTTTCACATAAACCAGTCAGCAGTGCAGTGGTTGCGATCGCCGGTGTCAGCACGAAGACTGATGGATCAGGTAAGGCAAAGGTTCGCGTGCGCGTTGGCAACAGCACACTGACACTTTCAAAACAGTACTATACGGACACATCAGAAAAAGTGCTCGTTTCCTTGTCCAAATCCCACAATAGCTTTAACGTAGCGATTGTAGCGACTGGTCGCCAGGTACCGATTGTTGTTACGAACAAAATTACTGGTAAAGGCGTATCCGGCGCAGTTGTGAAAGTACTTGATACCGAAGCAAAAACCGATACCTCAGGCAAGGCAGTGATTGTCCTGCCCACAAAATCATCAACCCAATCAGCCACAATTTCGGCTAGTGGTTTTAACGATCTGAGCGCGAAGATTCAGATCACCGACCAAGTGGTAAGCGCCAATACATTTTCAATTACACCGAGCGGTAAGGTCTACTTCCTGTCTAAATTAAGTGGCACAATTGATGTC
>Ga0265338_10005488_pt1 | contig 16533 bp, 17 predicted proteins | sample 42126metaG_FD_193579 | JGI IMG/M metagenome (GOLD analysis project Ga0265338, IMG submission 193579) | Rhizosphere microbial communities from Carex aquatilis grown in University of Washington, Seatle, WA, United States - 4-21-26 metaG | ecosystem: Host-associated > Plants > Roots > Rhizosphere... | reverse complement strand
TGCCGCACAGGTACTCGTAGTCCTTCACCGGCCCGAAGATGCGGGCGCAGAACAGCCCGTCCCGCTCCGGCTTGAAGGTGCGGTAGTTGATGGTTTCGGGCTTCTTGATCTCGCCGTACGACCAGCTGAGGATCTTCTCGGGCGAGGCGATCGAGATTTTCATCTGATCGAACATCTGCACCGGGACCTGCGGGTTGAACGGGTCCATGACGTGGCTGTGGCTATGGGTCTGCATCAGTATCTCCTCGTCTCTGTCAGGTCGCCGGGGGAGCGAGGCGCCTGACGAGGCGTGTTTCCAAAGGAAGGGTGAAGGTGGCGGATTACTCCGCCGCCTTCTGAGGAGCTTCGAGTTCGGCTTCGGGGCCCGGGGCCGGAAGTTCGTCGGTCTCGCTCATCTCGAGCTCGACATTGAGCCCGAGCGAGCGGATTTCCTTGACCAGCACGTTGAAGCTTTCGGTAACGCCGGCTTCGAACGTGTCGTCGCCGCGGACGATGGCTTCGTAGACCTTGGTGCGGCCGGCCACGTCGTCGGACTTGATGGTCAGCATTTCCTGGAGCGTGTAGGCGGCGCCATAAGCTTCGAGCGCCCACACTTCCATTTCGCCGAACCGCTGTCCGCCGAACTGCGCCTTGCCGCCCAGCGGCTGCTGGGTCACGAGCGAGTACGGGCCGATCGAACGCGCGTGGATCTTGTCGTCCACGAGATGGTGCAGCTTGAGCATGTAGATGTAGCCCACCGTCACCTTGCGATCGAACGGCTCACCGGTGCGACCGTCGAACACCGTCGACTGACCCGAGGAGTCGAGCCCTGCCCGCTGCAGCATCTCGACGATGTCGTGCTCCTTGGCGCCGTCGAACACCGGAGTGGCGATCGAGATGCCGTGGCGCAGATGCTCGCCGAGGCGGGCCATCGAGTCGTCGTCGAGATCGGTGACCGACTTGTCACCGGCGAAGATCGAATTGATCTCCTTCTTCAGCGGCTTCAGGTCGCCCTTGCTGTGATAGATGCGCAGCATCTCGTCGATCTTCTTGCCGACGCCGGCGCAGGCCCAGCCCAGATGGGTCTCGAGGATCTGCCCGACGTTCATGCGCGAGGGCACGCCCAGCGGATTGAGCACGATGTCGACCGGCGTGCCGTCTTCGAGATACGGCATGTCCTCGCGCGGCACGATGCGTGACACCACGCCCTTGTTGCCGTGCCGGCCGGCCATCTTGTCGCCCGGCTGGATCTTGCGCTTGGTCGCGACGAACACCTTGACCATCTTCATCACGCCCGGCGGGAGCTCGTCGCCCCGCTGCAGCTTGTCGACCTTGTCGATGAAACGCTGTTCCAGGAGGCGCCGGCTCTCTTCGTACTGGGCGTTGAGAGCTTCCTTTTCCTGCATCAGGCGATCGTCGGCCAAGGCAAACTGCCACCACTTCGCGCGCGGCTGCGCCTCGAAGATCTGGTCGTTGAGCTTGGTGCCGGTGACGTAGCCCTTCGGGCCCGCCGTCGCGGTCTTGCCGAACAGCATTTCCTTCAGACGCGCGTAGACGTTGCGGTCGAGGATCGACTGCTCGTCGTCGCGGTCCTTGGCGAGCCGCTCGATTTCCTCGCGCTCGATGGCCATCGCGCGCTCGTCCTTGTCGATGCCGTGCCGGTTGAACACGCGCACCTCGACCACCGTGCCGGCGTCGCCCGGGGGCACGCGCAGGCTGGTGTCGCGGACGTCGGAGGCCTTCTCACCGAAGATGGCGCGGAGGAGCTTTTCTTCCGGCGTCATCGGGCTCTCGCCCTTGGGCGTGATCTTGCCGACGAGGATATCGCCCGGGCCGACTTCGGCGCCGATATGGACGATGCCCGCTTCGTCGAGGTTCTTGAGCGCCTCTTCCGACACGTTCGGGATGTCGCGGGTGATTTCCTCGGGCCCGAGCTTGGTGTCGCGGGCCATCACTTCGTATTCCTCGATATGGATCGAGGTGAACACGTCCTGCATGGCGATCTTCTCGCTGAGCAGGATCGAGTCTTCGAAGTTGTAGCCATTCCACGGCATGAACGCGACGAGCACGTTCCGGCCCAGCGCGAGATCGCCCAGTTCCGTCGAGGGACCATCGGCGACGATGTCGCCGGCCTCGACGTGGTCACCCACCACGACCAGCGGGCGCTGGTTGATGCAGGTCGACTGGTTCGAGCGCTGGAACTTCATCAGGTTGTAGATGTCGACGCCGGACTTGCTGGCGTCGGTCTCTTCGGTGGCGCGGATGACGATACGCGTCGCGTCCACCTGGTCGACGATGCCCTTGCGCTTGGCGACGATCGCGGCACCCGAGTCACGGGCGACGATCGGCTCCATGCCGGTGCCCACGAACGGAGCTTCGGCGCGCAGCAACGGCACGGCCTGGCGCTGCATGTTCGAGCCCATCAGCGCGCGGTTGGCGTCGTCGTTCTCGAGGAACGGGATGAGCGCCGCCGCGACCGAGACGATCTGCTTGGGGCTCACGTCCATGAGGTCGATCGACTCCTTGGGCGTGAGGCCGTTGTCGCCGGCGTGGCGGGCAACGATCAACTCGTCGGCGAACTCGCCCTTGGCGGTCAGGTTGGCGTTGGCCTGGGCGACGTAGTGCTTGGCCTCTTCCATCGCCGACAGGTAGACGACGTCGTCGGTCACCTTGCCGTGGACGATCTTGCGGTACGGCGTCTCGATGAAGCCGTACTTGTTCACCCGCGCGAAGGTCGCGAGGTTGTTGATGAGACCGATATTCGGCCCTTCCGGCGTCTCGATCGGGCAGATGCGACCGTAATGGGTCGGATGCACGTCGCGGACTTCGAAGCCCGCGCGCTCACGAGTGAGACCACCCGCGCCGAGCGCCGACAGGCGCCGCTTGTGCGAGACCTCGCTCAGCGGATTGGTCTGGTCCATGAACTGGCTGAGCTGGCTCGAGCCGAAGAACTCGCGCACCGCGGCCGCCGCCGGCTTGGCGTTGATCAGGTCCTGCGGCATCACCGTGTCGATCTCGACCGAGCTCATGCGCTCCTTGATCGCGCGTTCCATGCGGAGCAGGCCGAGCCGGTAGGAGTTCTCCATCAGCTCGCCGACCGAACGGACGCGGCGATTGCCCAGATTGTCGATGTCGTCGATCTCGCCGCGGCCATCGCGGAGATTGACCAGCGTGCGCACGACTTCGACGATGTCGTCCTTGCGCAGCGTGCGCATGGTGTCGGGAGCGTCGAGCTCGAGGCGCATGTTCATCTTGACGCGGCCGACGGCGCTGAGGTCGTAGCGCTCGCTGTCGAAGAACAGCGACTTGAACATCGCCTCGGCGGTGTCGATGGTCGGCGGCTCGCCGGGACGCATGACGCGATAGATGTCGAACAGCGCGTCCTCGCGGGACTCGTTCTTGTCGATCGCCAGCGTGTTGCGAAGATAGGCACCGACGGTGACGTGGTCGATGTCGAGCAGCGGCAGTTCGTCGAAGCCGGCTTCCGTCAGCTTCTTGAGCAGCTTCTCGTCGATCTCGTCGCCAGCCTCGGCGTAGATCTCGCCGTTCTTGAGGTTGACCAGGTCCTCGGCGATGTAGGTGCCGTAAAGGTCCTCGTCGGTCGCCACGAGGTGCGTGACGCCGCTCTCGGCGAGCTTCTTGGCCTGGCGCGGGGTAAGCTTCTTGCCCGCCTCGTGGATGACCTTGCCGGTCTTGGCGTCGATCAGGTCGTAGCTGGGCTTGACGTTCTTCATGCTCTCGGCATCGAACGGCTTCTTCCAGCCACCCTTCTTGTTCCGGGCGTAGATCAGCGTTTTATAATAGGTCGAGAGGATTTCCTCGGCGTCCATGCCGAGCGCCTTGAGCAGCGACGTCACCGGGATCTTCCGGCGGCGGTCGATGCGTGCGTAGACGATGTCCTTGGCGTCGAACTCGATGTCGAGCCACGAGCCGCGGTACGGAATGATGCGGCCGGCAAACAGCAGCTTGCCGGAGGAATGGGTCTTGCCCTTGTCGTGGTCGAAGAACACGCCCGGCGAGCGGTGCATCTGCGAGACGATCACGCGCTCGGTGCCGTTGACGATGAAGGTGCCGTTCGAGGTCATGAACGGCATGTCGCCCATGTAGACGTCCTGCTCCTTGATGTCCTTGACGGAGCGTGCGCCGGTCTCCTCGTCGACTTCGAACACGATGAGGCGCAGCGTCACCTTGAGCGGCGCGGCGAAGGTCATATCGCGCTGCCGGCACTCGTCGACGTCATACTTGGGCGCCTCGAACTCGTACTTCACGAACTCGAGCGAAGCGGTGTTGGAGAAGTCGGTGATGGGGAATACCGACTTGAAGACAGCCTGAAGCCCCTCCTCCGGACGTCCGCCCTTGGGCTCGTCCACGAGAAGGAATTGATCGTAGGAGGCCTTTTGGACCTCGATCAGATTCGGCATGTCCGTGACTTCGCGAATGCTGCCGAAGGATTTCCGAATCTTCCGGCGGCCGTTGAACGTGGTAGCCATACCCGCTCCTATCTTTCTCTCGATGTCTCGGAGGGCAAATGTCCAAAGCTCCGACTATCAGCCGTCGGACCTCAGGAAATCTGCCCTTGATTGTTGGTTAGGTCGTCGTCCGCAACGCTAAAATTTCGCCCTGCCCCCTCAATGCGCCCGAGGGGTGGCGACACGACACAGACGCCGCTTCATATTCAACTCTGCGGCAAGAATGTGGCAGCGCCCGTGGGCGCTACCCAAATCTGAGTGATCGCGGCGCTAAGCCGCTCAAATCACTTGAGCTCGACCTTGGCGCCAGCCGCCTCGAGCTTCTTCTTGATGTCCTCGGCCTCGGCCTTGTTGACACCTTCCTTGACGGACTTGGGCGCGCCTTCGACCAGTGCCTTGGCTTCGCCGAGGCCCAGGCCGGTGATGGCACGGACTTCCTTGATGACGTTGATCTTGTTGTCGCCGAAGGCGGCAAGGATCACATCGAACTCGGTCTTCTCTTCGGCGGGAGCCGCTGCGGCGCCACCAGCACCCGGAGCCGCGGCCATGGCCACGGGAGCGGCAGCGGAAACGCCCCACTTCTCTTCGAGCATCTTCGACAGTTCGGACGCCTCGAGCACGGTCAGCGCGGAGAGGTCGTCCACCAGTTTGGCGAGATCAGCCATTTCGTTTGTCCTTTAGATAGGTTCGTTTCGGTTCAATCCAAGAGGCCCCGTTTAGGACCTCCAACGTGTCAGTCGGCGAGGCCTAGTTGCCCTTCTCCGCGTGAGCGGAGAGGACACGAGCAATCTGGCCGCCCGGTGCCTGCAGGATCGACGCGATGCGGGTTCCCGGCTGCTTGAGCATGCCGGCAATGGTCGCACGCAGCTGATCGAGCGAAGGCATCGTGGCGAGCGCCTTGACCTTTGCGGGGTCGAGCCCGGTCTTGCCCATGGCGCCGCCGAGGACTTCGAACTTCTGGTTCTTGTCCGCGAAGGCCGACGCCACCTTGGGCGCCGTCATGGGATCCTTGGCGAAGGCGATCACCGTCGGACCTTCGAAAAGGCCCGTGATGTCCGCGGTGCTGGTGTCCTTGAGAGCAAGTTTGGCCAGGCGGTTCTTGGCGACCTTCACCGCACCGCCGGCCTGCTTCATCTGCACGCGCAGAGTCTCCAGGTCAGCGACGGTCAGGCCGGCATTGCGCGCGACGACGATCGATCCAGCCTCGGCGAACGAGGACTGAAGCGAAGCGACGACTTCACGCTTTTCCGCTCTTTCCACTCTTAGTCTCCACATTGGACCATGAACTCCATGAGAGAAGTTCACGGCCTTTTGCCAATTGCCGCCCCGTTTGCGCGGGCCGGCGGTTGATGCCTGTCAACCGAGCCGTCGCCTCCGGGGCGCATGGCCCTTTCAGCGGCAACTGGCCTGGATCGAACCGGAAAATCCGGTTCTCACCCCGTCTATTGCAGGCCCCAAAAGCTTGGGAATTAAGGGGTTTCACCCACCATGCAGTCTCGGACAGGACTTTGCCTCCGTTGCCGGAGGCATCTCGGCGGCCGAAGCCGCCGAAACTCTTATTGCGCTGGGTTCAGCGAGGTCGGATCGACGTGCACGCCCGGCCCCATCGTGGAGCTGACCGCCACGCGCTTGACGTAAGTGCCCTTGGCGCCAGCAGGTTTTGCCTTCTGCACCGCATCGGTGAACGCCTTGATATTCTCCAGCAGCGCCGCCTCGGTGAATGAAGCTTTGCCCACACCGGCTTGAATAATCCCGGCTTTTTCCACCCGGAACTCGACAGCGCCGCCCTTGGCGGCCTTCACCGCAGCGGCGACATCGGGCGTCACCGTGCCGACCTTGGGGTTCGGCATAAGATTGCGTGGGCCGAGCACCTTACCCAGCCGGCCGACCAGCGGCATCATGTCGGGTGTCGCGATCACGCGGTCGAAGTCGAGCTTCCCGGCTTGAACCTGAGCCACAAGGTCTTCGGCGCCCACGATGTCAGCACCCGCCTTGCGGGCTTCTTCGGCCTTGGCGTCCTTGGCGAAGACGGCGACGCGGACAGTCTTTCCCGTACCGTTGGGCAGGTTGACCACACCACGGACCATCTGGTCAGCGTGGCGCGGATCGACACCAAGATTCATTGCGACCTCGACGGTCTCGTCAAACTTGGCCTTGGCCCGCTCCTTGACCATCTTCACGGCCTCGCCGAGCCCGTAAAGCTTCTTGCGATCGATGCCCTTGGAGATTTCGGCGGTGCGTTTTCCAACGTGTGCCATCGCTTAGCCCTCCACCTGCAGGCCCATCGAACGGGCAGAACCGGCAATCATCTTCATCGCGGCATCGACGTCGTAAGCATTGAGGTCCTTGAGTTTGGCCTCGGCGATCTCGCGGATCTGCTTTTGAGTGATGACGCCGGCGGAGTCCTTGCCCGGCAGCTTGCTGCCCGACTTCAGGTTCATCGCCTTCTTGAGGTAGTAGGTCACCGGCGGAAGGCGCGTCTCGAACGAGAAGCTCTTGTCCGCAAAGATGGTGATCACGACGGGCGTCGGGGCGCCCTTTTCCTGGTTCTGCGTGTCGGCGTTGAAGGCCTTGCAGAATTCCATGATGTTGATGCCGCGCTGGCCGAGCGCGGGTCCGATCGGGGGCGAAGGGGTCGCCGAACCGGCCGGCACCTGAAGCTTCAGGTAGCCTGTGATCTTCTTTGCCATGCTCTATCTCCAAATCGCCCACGATCGGGCTGGGTTGGTAGACGCCGTGGTCCGGGCTCCCCCGCAGTTGGCGACTGCAGCTTCCCTCCCACGGCTTTCAGGGATCAGACCTTTTCGACCTGACCGTATTCGAGCTCGACCGGTGTCGGCCGCCCGAAAATCGAAACTTCAACCTTGAGCCGCGAACGCTCCTCGTCGACTTCTTCGACGATGCCCTCGAAGCTCTGGAACGCGCCGTCGGCGACGCGCACCTTCTCTCCGACCTCGAACGAAACGGATGGCTTGGGATGCTCAACCCCTTCCTGCACCTGCTGCAGGATCGCCATCGCCTCACGCTCGGAGATCGGCATCGGCTTGTCGCCCGAACCAAGGAAGCCCGTCACCTTTGGGGTGTTCTTGATGAGGTGATAGGCGTCATTGGTCATGTCCATCTTCACCAGCACGTAGCCGGGAAAGAATTTGCGCTCGGCATCCACCTTGCGGCCGCGGCGCATTTCCACGACCTTTTCGGTCGGCACGATCACGTCCTCGAACAAGTCCTGAAGCTTGTTCTGCGCGACCTTCTGACGAATGTCCTCGGCGACCTTGCGCTCGAAGTTGCTATACGCCTGAACGATGTACCAGCGCTTGGCCATGCCGCTTTTAGTCCTTAACCCAGGTCGTTCGTGTCAGCCGGTCGTCGGCAGGATCAAATGCACCAGAAAAGAAATGATCTGGTCCGCAGCCAGGAAGAACAGGCTCGCGATCGTCACCATCGCCAGCACCATGATGGTCGAGATCACCGTCTCCTGGCGTGTGGGCCAGGTGACCTTCGATACTTCCTGCCGTACTTCCTGCAGGAACTTGATCGGGTTGATCGCAGCCATCCGCTGATTTCCTAAGGCGTTTTGCCCAAAACCAATCGCCGCGCGAGTCACCTCGGGCGGCTGGGAGCGGGGTATCTAGACAGTTCAAGGGGACAATGCAACACCGAAAGAGGCGTATAAAGGGGCGAGTTTGCAGGCCAGTCACGACAGTCTCGCCGGACATCTGATCGACGCAGTCAACGCGCGGTTCATAGCCAGAGATCTCGAGAGATCGTTCGCCAAGCACGGCCGCAACGTGAAGATAACTATCGACCTGACGGGCGAGGGCTGGCCGCACGACGTAAGCGTTGATCGCGGCCGCAACATTTACAAGATCACGTACTCGGCCTCGGCCCGAAGGCGCTTCGTCCTTCCCGCACGGCACTCACTGCTGGCCTACCTTTACTGGATGGACTCCACGCCTGCGACCGTCACTCGCATGACCATAAATGCGGGCGACGGCGACAGCCCGTCCTGTGCGCGCTTCGCCCCTTCGGCTCCGCGCTCAAAGCACGTAGCAATTCCAGACCCGCATTTTTTCCAGCACCACGCGTTCCAGGCGGAGCGGCTGAGGGTGCCGGATACCCCTGCATGGGAGACGCGGAGCGACCAAGTTGTTTGGCGCGGAGGCAGTAACGGCCCAGGGCAGATCAGCATCGATCATGCCGATCAGGACAACCCTCTCGTCGTGCCACGAATGCGTCTTTGCCTGAAAGTGCAGGGTGACTCGAGGTTCGACGTACGGATGGTGAGAATTGGCGCGGACGGAGGAATTTGGACAGAGCCCGCTCGTCAAGTGGGCCTTATCGGCGACCATATCGCCGCAGCAAGTTGGCTCACTCGGAAATACGCCATCGACATCGACGGCTTTTCTAATACCTGGTCGAACTTCTTTATCCGGATGCTGCTGGGGTGCTGCGCCTTTCAAGGTCGAGTCCCAGCTCGGCTTTCGTCAATGGTACTATGATCGCGTCTTACCGTTCGAACATTACGTCCCAATTCTGCCGGACATGTCGGATCTGGCCGAGAAGGTGGAGTGGGCCAAAAGCCATCCCAACGAGGCTCGAGCGATTGCGGACAATGCACAGCGCTTTGCCCTAGGTCTCGACTTTGAGACCGGCAAGAACGAGGCGGTGGACTTGATCACCGCCGAGTGGGACCAGCCGGTTTCATGATCCTCAGCGGTCGGAAGGTCTTCCTGCTTGACGCCGGCGACACCAAGACGTGCGGATCTGGACAGGTCTTAGCTTACAATGTCAGACCACGCTGCCTCGTGGAGACCGTGCCTTGGCAGGACGTCACAGCAGGGCGACTGCCCGTTTGGGTGAGTGGCTCGACGCCAGACTTCTCGCTCTGGATTTCGAGCGGACTCTTGAGAGACGCGGCCGCCTAGTCAAGGTTCGGGTCGGCCGGCACGGCGCAGGATGGGCAAACGATGTCGCGATCGAGCGCGATGGAGCCGGCCGTTACTCAATCGCTTACGGCATCGACGCTCCGCGCGACTTCCTTGTTTCTTCGCGCAATTTTGTGAGCGCCTATCTCTACTGGATGGACCTGTGCGGAGCTGAGGTGCGGCGCATAACCGTCAACGCCAGTGACGGACAGCGCCCGTCGCTGGCACGCTTCTCCCCATCTGTTCGTTCAAAGGCGGCGATTGCCCTCCCGGACCCCCATTTCTACCTCTATGAGGGTTTTGCTGTCGCACGACAGTTGGCCGCCCACGCCCCGGCTTGGTCGGCACGCACCCACGATGTCGTCTGGCGTGGTGGCATGAATGGCGCCGGTGCCGTCAGCTTCGATCTCGCCGATCAGAATAATGCCGCGGTGATCCCCAGGCTCCGCCTATGCATGAAGGCCCGGGGCATAGCGGATAGCGATGTGCGTCTTGCCGGCATAGGAGAAGACGGCGGCATCTGGACCGGGCCCGCTGTCGGGGCCGGACTGAGCGGGGGCTGGCTTCCGGAGCCGAGCTGGCTACACCGGAAATTCGCCATCGACATCGATGGCGTGACCAACACCTGGTCCAACCTGTTCGTGCGAATGCTGTTTGGCTGCTGCGTGTTCAAGGTCGAGTCCCAGCTTGGCTATCGGCAATGGTACTATGACCGCATCAAGCCGTTTGAGCATTTCGTCCCCGTCCGCTCTGACATGTCCGACCTGGCCGAGAAGGTGGACTGGGCCAGAGGCCATGCAGACGAGGCTCGATCGATAGCGGAAAACGCACAGCACTTTGCGATGTCCCTCGACTTCGAAGCAGGCAAGCGCGATGCCGTCGACATCATCACCGCCAACTGGGACCGGCCCGGCAAATGAGCTTCGCATTCGGAGGAAATACCATTCTCGTCACCGGCGCCGCCGGATTCATTGGCCGGCACCTCGTCCGTCGGCTGCTGGCAGAAGGTGCAAAGGTGGTGGCCGTCGACAATTTTTCGACCGGCTCGCGCAGCGGTCTTGCCGAAATGGCCAGCGGGGCGTGCCGCATCGTCGAGGCCGATGTTATTGACGTTGCGTCGTATGACGTCGACGGCATCTTCAACCTCGCCTGCCCCGCCTCGCCGCCGCACTACCAGGCCGATCCGATCCGGACGCTGCGGACGAGCGTGTGGGGCATGTACAACATGCTCGAGCTGGCGCGGGGTCGCGGCATCCGGGTCCTTCAGGCCTCGACCAGCGAGGTCTACGGCGACCCGAGCGTCCATCCGCAGAACGAGACGTATCTGGGCAATGTGAATCCTGTTGGCCCGCGCGCCTGCTACGACGAGGGCAAGCGCACCGCCGAGACCCTGTGTGCCGACTATGCCCGGCAACACAAAATCGACGTTCGCGTCGCGCGCATCTTCAACACCTATGGCGAGGGGATGGCGGCAAGCGACGGCCGCGTGGTGTCCAATTTCGTGGTTCAGGCCCTCAGCGGCGCACCACTGACGATGTTCGGCGAGGGCAGCCAGACCCGATCGCTCTGCCACGTCTCCGACTTGGTTGATGGGCTGGTCGAGCTCTATTGCGCGGAGCCCTTCGGCTTTGCGCCGATCAACCTCGGCAATCCGGCCGAAATCAGTGTCAGGGCTTTGGCAGAGCGGGTCATCGCGCTCACCAGCAGCCGCTCGACCATCATTCGCCGCCCCCTGCCCGAGGACGATCCGCGTATCCGCAAGCCGGACATTACCCTCGCGCGCGAGCGGCTCGGCTGGTCGCCCAAAGTCGAGCTCGACGACGGGCTGCGGCGCACCATCGCTTGGTTCTCGACCCAGATGGCCGCGACGACGCGAGATCAGGTAACTCTTTGATTTGCCTTGGCAGGGGCAGAAGGACTTGAACCCTCGACCCTCGGTTTTGGAGACCGATGCTCTACCAACTGAGCTATACCCCTCCGAGGCGCCGCCGATCTAATCGCAAAGCCCGCGCTTCGCAAGCCTCGCCGGGTGTCGTAGGTGTTGCCGAATCCGCGCATTCGCCGGGATTTTCGTAGCCCTCCGTTGCCGCGTTTCAGGCGCTGCACTAGCGTTCCGCCAGCTCGCGGCTTCACGCGGGCAACGTCAGGGGAAACAGATGAAAAAGACTCTGGTAGTTGTGGCCCTCGTGGCTGCAAGCGTCCTGCCCGCACTGCCGGTTGGCGCCGCCACCATGAAACCCGCCGCCAAGCCGACCATTCCGGCCTACTGCTACTTCCTGCCGCTGCTGCCAGCCTGCATCGCGGACTGGAAAGCGGAAATGGCGGCCATGAAGACCATGCACAAGTAAGCGTCGATCGAGGCCGGCGCCCCGGCCTCGCATCCGCAAAGCAAGAGTGTCGTGCCCCTGCCATTCGCGGGGGCATTTTGTTTCGGCTGGCCTGGCCCTGTTCGAGGCTACGTGTCGATGAACCGGCCGATGAACGCGGCGCGCAATCTGCAGACCGAGCGCCTGGAGCGGGTGAAGGGAATCGAACCCTCGTATTCAGCTTGGAAGGCTGCTGCTCTACCATTGAGCTACACCCGCGCGCGTCGCGGATGGTGGGAGAGGTAGGACTCGAACCTACGAAGGCATAGCCAGCGGATTTACAGTCCGCCCCCTTTGCCACTCGGGACACTCTCCCCCAGCCGAGACGGGCCGGCGCATCCGCTACGCTCCGGCCGAGGCCGGAAGCGTGCGGGTTTATGGTGAGGGGCCGGTATCCTGTCAACCTCCAAAACGGGCGTCGGGGGCGGCCTTGTGGCCGGTGGCCAAACCGCCTAGTCGAGAGCCATGCGCGAGAACCGCTTTCCGCCCAAACCACGGCACGATCCGGACCAGGGGCCGGTCTACCTCTACGGGCTGCATACGGTGCGCGCCGCTCTCGATAATCCCCGCCGCGACAAGCGAGAGTTGCTGACGACTCCGAACGCCCTCGCGCGGTTGCGCGAGACCGGGGACATCCCGCGCCTCAAGCAGCGTGAAGTGACGCCAAGACAGCTGGATGAGATTCTTGGACGCGACGCAGTGCATCAAGGTGTTGCGCTCGAAGTGGCGCCGGTCGACCGCTTCGGGATTGACGACATAAGTCCGCTGCAGCTGATCGTAGTGCTCGATCAGGTAACCGACCCGCACAATGTCGGGGCGATCCTGCGCACGGCCTGCGCCTTCGGCGCTGACGCCGTGCTCACGACACAGCGCTACGCCCCGAGCGAAACCGGCGTTCTAGCCAAAGCCGCTTCGGGCGCTCTCGACCTCGTGCCGCTGATCGAGGTGCGAAACCTCAGTGATGCGCTCGAAGACCTCAAAGGGCGCGGAATGCGCGTCATCGGGCTCGATTCCGAGGCACCCTCCGCGCTCGGACCGCGCGGCGGCAGCGGTCCCCTCGCGATCGTGCTGGGCGCCGAGGGAAAGGGCCTGAGGCAGCGCACGCGCGCGGTATGCGACGAGCTGGTGCGGCTCGACATGCGCGGCGCGATCAAGTCGCTCAACGTCAGCAATGCCGCGGCGATCGTGCTCTTTGCCGTCACCAGCACGCCGACGTGAAAAGGGCCGCCGCGGCGGCCCTTTGCGATCTCGATCGGAACGATGCTCTAGGGCGTGCAGCGCACCATCGCGGTGCCGTCGATATCGAGCGCGTCCTTGCCGGTCTGCTCGAGGCTGACGCTTTTGCCACCACCGAGATCGAGGCTTACCTTGCCGTTGGTCTCCGCCAGATAGACGCCGGTGCCAGTCCGCGTGTCGTCACGAAACGACGCTGTCGTGATGACCGCAAAGCCGGTGGCACCGGTCGAGCCGATCGTCGCGCAAGTCGCTCCGTCCTTGGCCCAGACGCCGACATAGTCGAAGCCATCGACGGTCGAGCCTGGGGCAGCCGTGGCCACGTCGCCGGTCAGTGCAGCGGCCGGGATCGTGCCTGTCAAGTCCGGCGCGGCGGGGGCGGACGAGGCGCTCATCACCATTTCGGATGAGGATGCCATTACCGATGACGAGCTCATCGGTGCCATTGCCGATGACGAGCTCATCGGTGCCATTTCCGACGAGGAACTCGACCCCATTTCAGAGGAACTCATGGCCATCTCGGACGACGCCATCGGCGCCATCTCGGATGACGACATCGGGGCCATCTCCGAGGACGAGGCCGGGGCCATCTCAGAAGACGACGACACCGCCATCTCAGACGATGAACCCATCGGCGCCATCTCGGATGATGAACTCGACACCATTTCAGAGGAGCTCATGGCCATCTCGGACGACGCCATCGAAGCCATCTGCGAGGATGAGGCCGGGGCCATCTCAGAAGACGACGACACCGCCATCTCAGACGATGAACTCATCCCCATCTCGGACGAGGGCGCCGGTGCCATCTCCGACGAGGAGGCCATGGTTGCCATGGCCGACGACGATGGCTCCGCAGCACTGCTTGCCAGCGCCGCGGGCGCTGCCGCTTGCGAGGCCGAAGCCGCGGCGGACGCTGCGGCTTCCGAGGCCGACGCTGCCGAAGCGGACGCCGCAGATGCGGATGCAGCTGCCACAGATGCGGACGACGCCGAGGCTGCGGATGCGGATGACGCAGAAGCTTCGGATGCCGAGGCTGCGGATGCCGAGGCCATTGATGCTGACGCTTCCGATGCCGAGGCCATCGATGCCGATGCCACCGAGGCGGCGGACGCGGAGGCCTCGGAGGCGGAGGCTGCCGACGCTGCGGCGGCTGATGCAGACGCCGCGGACGCCGAAGCGACGGATGCCTGCGATGCAGCCGCCTCGGATGCAGAGGCGGCCGAGGCCGCGGCCGCCGACGCGGCAGCTTCCGATGCGGATGCGGCCGCTGCCTGAGAGGCCGCGGCTTCTGAGGCGGCCGAAGCCGAAGCGGCAGCAGCGGACGCGGCAGCTTGGGAGGCAGAGGCAGCCGAAGCGGCGGCTTGTGCTGCGGCCGAAGACGATGACGCGTCAGCTGATGCCTGCGACGCGGAAGCGGCTGCGGCGGCGGCGGCCGAGGACGAGGCCGCATCGGCCGAGGCCTTGGCAGCAGACGCCGCGGAGGCGGCAGATGCGGAGGCGGCAGCCGCTTCGGCCGAGGCCGATGCATCGGCAGCCGCGGCGGCGCTCGATGAGGCAACCGCCGCTGCACTTGGCGCGCTCGACGAGCTTGACGATGCGGTCGGTGTGTTGCCGCCACAGGCGGTCAGCAACAGGCTCGCGGCCACGACAACGGGAATGCCGGCGATCAGATTGAGCTTCATGATGTTCCTCCGGTCGGAAATTGTTCACCGGGCCCTCGGCGAGGCCCTTCGCACGCGCTGATACGCCGACAACTCCGCTTGTGACGTGACGGCTCCCTCCGTCGCGTCAGGCGCGAACGGTCCCGCGTCCGGTGCGCTTAGTCAATGCGCGATCGACACAACGATATTGACCGCCGCCGCCACGATCACCGTGTTGAAGAAGAACGCGAAAATCCCATGCACGCCCACGATGCGGCGCATGGCGTTGGTGCTGACGGCGGTGTCGGAGGTCTGGGCGGTCATGCCGACGACGTACGAAAAGTAGAGAAAGGCGATCCCGTCGGGATCCTCGTTTCCCGGAAACTCGAGGCCGCCAGCCGCTCCATCGTTGCGCTTCGAACGTCCCGAGTCGGGCTTCCCATAGAATTCCCAGGCGTAGTGCATCGCCATCATGGTGTGGACCGCGAACCAGCCCAGGACGACCGAGGCACTGCCCAGCACAAGCTCGATCCCCATCGGCGTGTGACCGGTCAGCACCAGGAACAGCGCTACGGCGGACGTCACTGCGGTCGCTACCATGACAAGGAAGATGACAAGCGCCGGCTGATCTTCCTCGTCGGCGTGCTGCCGCAGGTACTCGGCGGTAAGCTTGCGCGAGGCCACCGGCAGCACCATCCCCAAATAGACCAGGAAGAAGACGTTGGTGGCGAGCAGGAGGCCAAGGCCCGGACGTACGATGAGCCCGATCGCAAGCACGACGAGGCCTGCGATCAGCGCCGCGAAGAACCCCCTGTGCCGCCCCCTCATTCCGAACATCCGCGATCTCCGTTCCGACGCCGGCGAACCTTAGGGCCGTTCCGGGGCGTTCCCCAAGCGGCCGATTGCGCTATGAACCGGCATGGTTCATCCACGCCTCACCTTCCATGCATGGCCCGCCGCCGTCTACGCGATCGGCGACGTGCATGGTTGCCTCAGCCAGTTGCTCGACATCGAAACGCAGATTGTCGCTGACGGATTGAGCATCGACGGTGAAAAATGGCTCATCACAATCGGCGATCACATCGACCGCGGACCCGCTTCGGCGCGGGTGCTGGCACATGTGAAAGGCCCGGCGCCGGCCGGTTTCCGGCGGATCGCGCTCATGGGCAATCATGAGGCGCTGCTGATGGCGTTTCTCAATAATCCGGTCGAGGATGACAACTGGCGATCGCAGGGCGGAGCTGAAACGCTGCGGTCATACGGCATCGATCCGGAGGGTCCAGCAGCCCAGGTTGCCGGCCAGTTTCCAGCGGAAGACCGTGAATTTCTGTCAGGGCTACCGCTTTACGTCATGCTGCCGGGCTGGCTCTTCGTTTATGCCGGCATCCGGCCGGGAATTCCGCTTGCGGGGCAAACCGAGGACGACCTGCTCTGGATCCGCGCGCCGTTCCTCAGCTCGCAGATGTCCGGCGGCCTGCGCATCGTGCATGGGCACACCCCGGACGACGACGTGGTGGTGACGCCGCACCGCATCGGGCTTGATACGGCGTGCTTTGCCTCGGGCAAGCTGTCGGCGATCCGCGTCACGCCGGACGGGCGGACCAAATTCTTCGAGGCGATCGGGCCGGGCGGCGCCTGATCTCAGAGCAGGAGGCTGCGCGGATCGAACAGGTCGTAGCGCGAAACCGCCTCGGCGTCGGACGGCAGCGCCAACGCGGTCAGGATGCGCGACAGCATGCCGTGCTCGGCCTTTCCTGCATGCTCGCGCGACAGCTCGACGAGGAGCGCGGTGGTCGAATCGAGCCGTGACGCCACCAGCGAGGCCAGTTGGAAGATCGTCTCGGGATCGCTCAGAAGCTGCCGGCGCGCGTCCTTGATGACGCCCACGGTGGCTTCTCCGACGGCACGCACGGTGGCG